>Ga0164243_10012988_pt1 | contig 11749 bp, 20 predicted proteins | sample OricompcompostOP_FD_108781 | JGI IMG/M metagenome (GOLD analysis project Ga0164243, IMG submission 108781) | Organic Plus compost microbial communities from Emeryville, California, USA - Original compost - Organic plus compost (OP) | ecosystem: Engineered > Solid waste > Mixed feedstock >...
CGCAAGCTGCTCGGTCTGCCGATGTTCCAGATCGGTGAGATCAAAATCGCCCCCGGATCTCTGGGCGATTTCTCTGTGTACATCCAGTCGACGAGCTATAACCGCAAGCTCGAGGCTGGGACCGCAGTGGTGAAATTCGGCTGATGGCTGTGGTATGATAGAGGATATGGATGCCCTCTATCATGCTAAGTTTTTCGCGACAAAACACCACGTCGACAAGGGCCAACAGACATACGGCCCTGTTCCCTACACCCACCACCTGGCCGAGGTCGAGAGGGTCCTCCGAAATTTCGGGGTGACTGATATCGACGACCTGGTGGCTGCCTGGTGCCATGACCTGGTCGAGGACACAGAAGTCAAGATCAGGGATATCGAGGAGAACTTCGGGGAGGTGGTGGCGTTCCTAGTCTCCGCGGTGACCTCCGAAGAGGGGGAGAACCGCAAGATCAGGAACGCCCTGACCTATCCGAAGATCAGGAGGGCGGGGCCGCGCGCCATCCGTCTGAAGCTCGCTGATCGGATCGCCAACGTGACGTCGGGAGGAAAGTCTCTCTCGATGTACCTGAATGAGTACCCAGATTTCAGGCATGCCCTGTACGACCCGAATGATGAGATGTGTGCTCCCTTCTGGGCGTACTTGGATGAGATCATGAACAACGCGAAAGGGTGACCGATGGACAGAGAGAAACTGAAGAAAAGAGCTCAAAAACTGCTTGCGGAGGCGCAAGAGAAGCTGTCGGCAGCTTCCAAGCTCGCCGAGGAGGGTAGGTTCAACCTCGAGTTCAACGGATCGTCGTATTATCCGAAGAGCGTCCATCTGGACGAAGAGGGTGAAGAAAGGAGCTACGACGAGCTCGACGAGCTCTCCGAGGAGCTCGGCGATGAGCTCTACAGGCCCGAATATTCCGACATCGGTGAGTGGTGGTCCCCGTCCTACTGCTGAGGAAATGACATGACGACGAGGAAAGAAGAGCTGAAGAAGCAAGCGCAAGGGAAGCTCGCGGAGGCGAGGAAGCTGATCGCTGAAGCCGGGGAGCTCGCGAAGGAAGGCGCGTTCACTCTCTACTTCGGAGAGATCGGGACGTACATTCCGAAGGCGATGTTCGATCGAGAAATGTACCGAAAAAAAGCTCTCGAGTGGGCCCAAAAGAACGGCAAGTTCGACTGGAACGTGAAGGCAAATATCCCATGGGATGATCTCGACGAGAACGAGCGTGAAAATCTCGTCGAGAGAGTCATCGATGATCTCATGGGAGAAGAGATCCCGTATGAGTTCCAGGAGTACTACGGACCAGAGAATGCTGACCGCTGGTGGCACCCATCGAGGTGCTGAGGAAGGGAGCTATGACGAAAGAAGAAGCGGAGAAATTCATCCAAAAGAAGCTCGCGGAGATCACGTCGCAATTCGAAGAGATTCGAAAGGTATCTGATGAGCACGGGATCGAGTTTTCCTTCCTCGGAAGCACGATGCATTATATGCATCCGAGTGCCCCCACTGGGCGCCCGTTCGAATACCTTGATCGTCCCGCGAAGACCGGATTCTTCGTCGCCGATGATCTCTGGCAGTCATCGAATTTCTGGTGCTCTCCGCATAAGGATGCGGTCAGCGGACTCGACTTCGAGGAATGGCAGCAGATGAACTGGCCGGAGGATTACGATCCTCCAGAGGATGACGAGTGAGCTACTCTAATAAGCTCGCGGTTAAGGATGAGGTGTCTCGGCAGATCGAGGATGCCTGTGCGAAAGCTCGCAAGGCAGGCTTGAATCTCGAGATCTCGTATAAGGTCGAGGATCCACGCAAGACGGTCGAAGCGGATATCCAGACACACCTTCTCAGCGCGAGAGAATCTATCGAGAAAGCTGTTCATCTCGCGCGAGAGATCGGTATAGACGACCTCCATTTCATGGGCCTGACCATCAAGTGGAGTTTCGACGGGATAGAAGCGGCTGGAGGGATCAAGCTTTTCGACGACTGGAGTTACTCTACCATGGAGTGTCATCCGTCCGACGAAGCGTACAGGTGGCTCCACGGCGAAGAAGCTGACGGCAGCGGATGATGTGATAAGATGAGAGCATGCTCCTCATCGGAAGTCACGCGCTGCAGCTGAGTGGGATTGACAACGGTAGAAAGCCGAGAGATTACGATCTCATCGGCGACTTCGACACTCTAGCCGTCTTGACCAAGTCTCTCCGAAAAGAGACTCGGGTGAAGTCAATACCCAATTCTGCCAATAAGACGTTCCTCTTTTGCGAAGATGGACGAATCTTCGAGTACGAGATCGCTTGGGAGGGATCGAGCGGGCACGATCTGATTAAGGCCGTGCATAACGTGGGGCCTGATGGACCAGACCGTACGAAGATCGCAGGCATCCCCGCGATGGTGGCTCCGCTCGATGTCCTTTACTCGCTGAAGATGTCTCATAGGTACCTGAAGAACAGTCCACACTTCAGGAAGACCCGTGATGACATCATGCTGATGCGTCGGCACGGGGCGAAGATCTTCGATCGGGAGTGGTTCAAGAAGCGTGAGGACGAGACGTACTGGTACAAGCACCCGAAGCTCAACGTGAAGAAGGGAGATTTCTTCAAGGGGGACGGCGTGGAGTATGTCTACGACCACGACACGATCCACATCGCGATGGCCCACATCGCTCTCGAGAACGGACCGGCGGATTCCTGGAAGAAAGTGCCAGCGTACACGCTGTACATGAAAGACGGAGCTGAAGTCCAGTGCTCGAAAGAGAAGTTCAACGCAGCCGAAGAGAACGTCCGTCTCTACGGCGTCCTCGAGGAGGCGCAGGTGCTGGCCTTGGAGCGCAGCCAGATCCCCTTTCGTGGTAAGGTAGACCCTCGTAAGAGCTTCGACATGGCTCTGCAGAAGGTCTGCACTAGCATCACCTCCGGATGGTTCCGTGAGTTCGCCTGGGAGAACTTCGACAAGGTCGAGGCGATGTATGAGCCCGACTACGTCGATCGCTTCTGGAATGCCGTGGATGCAGGGATCGTCAGGAAACTGGAGCCCGGAGAAAAAGGACTGTACGGATGATACGACCTACTGAGCGCACTGCGCTCGTTACCCACCGCAACTGTCTCGATGGAACAGGCTCTGCGGCAGTCTTCATCCTCGCCGGAGGAAAGGAAGAGAACGTTTTCTTTCGTGATCCGAAGGGATGCGCTCTCACAACCGATGAGGCTGCCCCTTTCGATGAGGTGTGGTTCGTCGATGTTTGCCCATGGGATCTCGCCGATCCTGCGGGCGGAAAGCCGTGGAAGGTGTTCGACCACCATGATACCGCGATCCGTCGACACAACCCCGAAGGGTCTGAGCGCGTGCACATCCTCCGCCCCCCGCACGGCACGCTGTACTTCGATTCCATGAAATGCGGCACGTCGATCATCGCGGCAGCGACATCCCGGTATTCAGACGGCAGCGCCGGCGCACTCCAAGAACTCGTCGAGACGATCGAGCACTACGATCTCGGGAGGTTCGACGCGAACTACCACGTCAAGCAGCTTGCTGACCTCGCCTCGACGTACAGCCAGATCGATATGGTCAGGCTTCTCGTGGATCGAGGCACAGATATCCTCTACCTCGGGTACTATCAGAACCGAGGGATCGCTGTCGGAGATGCCCGAGCAGTCTTCGCAGAGAATGCGGCCAAGTCAGCCCACGTCGAGAGGCTCGATCTTTGCGGCAAATCGTACTCTTGCGCGATCGTATGCTCCCCTCGCGATTGGGGCAACGACATCGCTGCACGGTTGCTGGAGAACCTGAGCATCGACATCGCCGTGATCGTTGACTATACGAGGAACTCTGTCAGCCTACGGACCAGAGAAGGAGGCCCGAACGTCGCGAAGATCGCCGAGGCCTTCGGAGGAGGCGGTCATCCCAAAGCTGCCGGGATCAGGTTGGACCCGAAGAGAGCGTACTCCAGGTTGCTGGAAGAGATCTTCGGATGAAATGCGATTTCACGTTCATGGGGCAAAGTGATCGCTGTCACTTGGCTCGGACGTGGTAAGCTGCTAAGGCGAAGGTGATCAAGTGAGCTTCCAGTATACGGCAGACAGTCTCGAGAACATCCATCGGACTCTGATGGGCACCCTTTACGACGATTTCGACTTCGAATCGTCTCCGCGAGGAAAGCCTATCCGGGAGCTCATCGGAGCGAGTTTCACGCTGACCGACCCTCGGAACAGGCTGGTGCTCAGTCCAGCTCGGAACGTGAACTATGGGTTTGCGGTCGGCGAGCTTTGTTGGTATCTCAGGGGAAACAACGATCTGAGGACCATGCAATACTACAACAGGCGGATGGTCCAGTTCTCCGACGATGGGGAGACGATCAACTCGGCGTACGGGTACCGCATGTTCAAGCCGTTCCACAGCACCTGCTCACAGTGGGAGCACGTCATCCAAGAGCTGAAGAACGATCCCGCGAGCCGCCGGGCGGTCATGCACATCAACCATCCGAGTGATCTCGTCAGGGCTACAGAGCAGGGGTCGAAGGATGTCCCTTGCACGATGAGCATCCAGCTCTTCATCCGAGACCGGAAGCTCCACATGCACGTCCACATGCGAAGCAACGATGCGGTCTGGGGAATGCCGTACGACGTGTTCAGCTTCACTTGCCTCCAGGAGTACTTCCTGGGCCGTCTGCAGGAGGTAGGGGTCAAGGTGGATGACCTGGGTCACTACCATCACTCAGCAGGGTCTCTGCACATCTACGACACACATTTCGAGGTGGCCAGGGAGATCTCCTTGGAGAAGACAGGAGCCTCCTCTCCGATGGCGAGGATCGCTCCAGACGCGCTCCTGGTCTTGGCTACCGAGGACGAGCCCGTGCTCAGGCTCGACACGTGGGCGGACATGTGGGCGACCGGCAACTACGATCCGTCGGTCGACAGCATCGGGTGGATGTTCCGGCAGCTCGTCGACCACAAGAACAAGAGAATCCAAGAAGAGCTGAAGAAGAGAGAGCGTGAGGAAGCTCTCGACGAACTCGCCAAGCAGACAGAAGATCTCGGACTCTACGAAAAGGAGACAGATGAGCGAAACCAAGACTGAGAACCGCATCCCCCGTCCTCCACTGGAGGAAGCTCTCGATGTCCGCAGCTATGAGCGGATCGTTGTCATCACGGACCGTGACAACCAATACGAGTATCCCGAGGCCTGGCTGCGTGCCACTAGCCTCGCAGAGGTCGACATGGATCAAGAGTACGTGTTCGTCATCGACCGAATCGACATCAGCAAGCGGATGCTCGCAAGCATCGGGGCTCGGAGGCCTCGTTTGATCGCGTTTTGTCCGGGATCTGACCAGGAGAGGGCGAAGAAGATCCGTAAGGCCCTGCGATCGCTTTATCCGTTCTCTGAGGTCTGGGAGACCAGCACGACTTTCGGTCGCACCCTCATCACTCCGGCCAGCGGCCCTATCTACGACCACGACCAGGTCCTCGACATGAGAACTGAGGTGTCGGCATGAGCTACAGCCACTGTAAAACTTGCGCCTGCCATGCTCTCATCCCGTCCCCACCGGTTCAGGTGGGTGATGTGGTTCGAGATAGGCTGACCGGAATGCTCGGAACCGTGAAATCAGTGCAGGAACCGAATCCGCCTTGGCATAACGGCGGCACGCCGTTCGTCCGCGCTATGGACGGATCTCAGGGCTGGTGGCACTACTACGACAAGGAAGACTGGACATGAACTTCGCAGGAATTTCTCTCGCTGTCATTGTTGTTGCTGCAATCGCAGCCGGTACCCTTTACGGCTGCCCTCGGTACGAGGTCTGGCGCCAGGGACTAAAGGGTGAGGCCGAACTCGCGCGTGCCGAGCAGAACCGAAAGGTCAAGGTCTATGAGGCCCAGGCCAAGATGGAGTCCGCCAAGATGGAGGCCCAGGCCGAGATCGAGCGCGCCAGAGGCGTGGCGGAAGCTAACAAGATCATCGCCGATGGCCTGAAGGGTAACGACGAGTACCTCCGGTATCTCTGGATCGATAAGGTCGCGGGCACGGCCTCACACGAGGTCATCTACGTCCCGACGGAGGCGGCACTCCCGATCCTGGAGGCGGGCCGGAATGCTCGAAACGAGTAAGGTGATCGGAAAAATCGTCGAGGTCAATGAAAATACGGGGTGGGGAGTCGTCGTTTACGACCTGACCTCGATGAAATTCCACCTCACTAGCTTCCGAGCACCGACGTACTCTCGTCTGCCTATCATCGGTGAAAAGGTTGAGCTGGTGTTCAACTGTAAGGGAGACCTCATTTGCCTCTACGGAGTGAAGGAGAAAAACCCATGATCTTCAGAACCTACAGTGAATCGTTGTATGAGGTCGACGGCCTCCGAATCAGGAGGATCGAACGATCTCCCCTCTCGTCGGCAGAGAGAGTGTCGGGGGAGTGGAGGACCGCCGAGAGCATCTCGACACCGCAAATCGGGCATCCCGTCCAGATCTTCTGGGGGTACGGAACAGACGAGCACTCTCCCGATGGCATCCCAGACGGTCAGATGAACGCGAGGCTGACGATCACATCCCCGGTCCGCGAGATCCTGGAACCCTGATGAAGTTCTTTCGGAAAGGCAAGGATGGGGGCCCCGCTTCCACGGTCACCGGATACTGGCTCGTCGAGATCAAGCCGCTCTTCAGCATAGTCCTGCTGAGGTTCGAGGACGGCAGCCGGGATGAGTTCCACGATCATGCTTTCCACAGCCTCAATTGGGTGTTGAAGGGGAAGGTGGTCGAAGAACACCACGCAAAAGGTCCTTTCGCGAAGAAGATCTTCGGGCCGAGTATCCGTCCGATCCTCACGAAACGATCAACATTCCATCGGGTCGTCAGCAAAGGAACCACTTGGGTACTCTCCCTTCGAGGCCCATGGTCGAAGACGTGGCACGAGTACGATCCGAAGACAGGAATGTTCAGTGAACTGACTCACGGTCGTAAGATCCTGCGGACGTATTGATACTGTGGTAAGGTGTTGGGGATGGCTGATAAGCTGGATAAGATCTTCGCGCGCCAGCGCGAGTTCATCGACATGCTCGTGGAGCACGACAAGTTCCCTGAGTATCCTGTCGATCTGACGACGAAGCCAGGGCAGAGGCTCGTCAAGGAAGTCGCCTTCAACATGATCGAGGAGCTCATGGAGGCCTCGTACACGTTGAAGAACCGGATGCACAAACTGTCCGAGGACACCGAGATCGACTTCCCTCATTTTCTCGAGGAACTCGGGGACGCGTTCGCGTTCTTCGTAGAGCTTCTGATCGTCTGCGGGATCTCTGCCGACCAGATCTACGATGAGTACTCGCGGAAGAACGCGATCGTCAAGAAGAGACTCCAGGAAGGATATTGAGATGCGGCGATGCCCGGATTGCGGAGAGGAGATGAGGCTCCTCCTCTACAGTTTCTATTGCCCGAACGATTGTGATCGGAAGGAAACACAGCAGGACATCGAGTTCTCTCCAAGGAAAATCCTTCACGCAAAGGGAAGTATCATATCCGATTTTCCCGCCGAGCGCATTGCGATGAAAATGGATCCTTCCCAACGCCAAAATTTCATCAACTCTTCACGTGGGATGTCCTTCTGGTCGGCTTGGAGTATCAACGGAAAATGGAAAGCCGGACGTCCAAAGATGGGTGATATCCATCAGGCCGAGATAGTTTTAGCTATCGATGAAATAAACGGAAGAATAGTGGTTCAAAAAAACAGGAATGGGGCCAATGACTTTGACTCCATTCCAAACTGGAATCCATGACCGAAGAAAGAATCAGAGAGCTCATCGCTGAATCGATCGATGCGTTCGGCAAGAAGATCTTGGCAGAGATCGACTCTAGGATCGGCGAGCTGAAGTCTGAGAAGAAGAGGATTTATGAAGCTCGTCGGTTTAAGAATCGACCGTGGTGGGCTGACGATGCTCACGAGAAGGATCGGGTCCACGAAATCAAATCTCTGATCGTATCAGGAAGGCGATGACCGATGGCCCTCAGAGCATCCCCTAAGGCGCAAAAGAACGGCTTCGAACGACAAGAAGATGTCAGGAAGATCCTCGCGGAACACCACCATCCTGACTGGGTCGACACCCGATCTTTGCTGAAACCTCAACCTGGGGAGAACATTAACCTCCTCGAGAGGCGCGCCGGTGATCTGACGAACACGACCACCGGGCATAGGATGGAAGTTCAGACTGTCGAGACGCCGAGCGACCACGTCAGCTGGAAGAGATCGAAGTACCGAGAGTCGACAGCTCAGTGGCAGTGCTTCGTCTACGAGTTAAAAAACGGGAAAATGTTTGCGCTCGTTATCGAGACTGATGTGTTGAAGGACAATCTCGGACCACTCGATAAGATCGATTGGGTGACTTCGGATCGTAACGGTAATTCAATTCGAGATCCTTTCGTGAATCTTTGGCATGTTGCTCTACGGAAGATGGGTGCGATCGGGCTGATGGAATGGTGCCAGAAACATCGACAAAACGTTTGACAATTGCCTTCACGGGTCATCGCCCTGGTAAACTTGCGGGCAAACACAACGAGATCATCGGGGCGATCCAGGCTCTCCTCTTCAAGCTGAAGCCAGATTATGCGATCGTCGGGATGGCTGAGGGAGCCGACATGCTGGCAGCTGCCATCTGCCGCATGCTCAAGCTTCCTTACGAAGCAGCGGTCCCGTTCGAAGGACAATCGGCGTACTACAAAGCCGAGAGCTTGGAGGCGTACATCAAGCTCCTGGAAGACGCAGACAAGGTGACTCTCGTCTCCGAGGGCGTATACAAACCGTGGTACTTCCAAAAACGGAACGAGTACATGGTCGACAATTGCGACCTGCTCATCGCCATCTGGGACGGGTCTCCCGGAGGAACTGCAAATTGCGTCAAGTACGCCAAAAAGGTCGGACGGAAGATACTCTATCTGAACTGGGAGACCTGGGAATTCGAGGAGAGAGAGTGATGTGGGATCTAGAATATGGGTTGGAATTCATCCGAGATCTTGAGGCGCGGCTCGCTCCTCACGGATGGCACTGCTCTCTCGGCGGAGGCGTTCTTAGGAACGGAAGCTCATCCCACGACATCGACGTCATCTGCTACCCGCACTCTACGGCCGCCTACGACCTCAGCAGACTCTATGAAGGGCTGGAGGAGTGCGGTCTTGAGCGTTTCCGGACGAAGGAACAGATGCATGAGAGCTGGCGTACGAACCGGAAGTCGGACGACCAGAAACACGTCGAGGTTTGGTTCAAAAACGCTCGTCGGGTTGATGTGATCATATGGCCTCCCCAGGCCGACTGAGGACTTGATGGCAGAAAGAATTGTTTCAAACATTCACCAGCACAGTGCCTTCTCCTTTCAGGATGGCATCTGTACTCCCGAAGAAATCGTTGGCCGAGCTAAGGAGCTCGGCCTTCGTTCTATTGCGATCACAGACCACGGCCATACGCACGCGCATGCTCGTCTGTTTCTCGAAGGAAAGAAGCAGGGCGTGCGGACGCTGCTGGGGACCGAGGCATACGTCATCAACAGCTTCGACGAGTGGCGAGCCATGAAGGAGAAGCTGGCTCTCGAGAAGCAGAAGGATGCCGAGGAGGTCGAGTTCGACATCGACAAGGCGGCTCGAGACAAGGCGAATCGCAAGGTCCTGTATCGCAAAGGCCACCTTGTGATGATCGCGCAGAATCGCAAGGGACTCTCGAACATCTACAACCTGACGTACAAGGCCCACAAGTTCGGCTATTACAGCAAGCCGCGCATGGACAAGCAGATGCTCTCCGAGCACTCCGAGGGGATCGTCGCCTCGTCGGCTTGCATGGGAGGCGTCATATCGTCCAAGATCTCCGCCATGATGCGGGGAGAGATCGAGTGGAATGAGGTCCGTCGAGAAGTCGAGGAGTTCTCTGAGATCTTTCCCGGACGGTTCTTCCTCGAGCTGCAGAGCAACGAGGCTCCGTTCCAGAAGGATGTCAACACGGCGCTCGTCCAGCTTCATCGAGAGACGAAGGTCCCGCTCATCGTCACGATGGATGCCCACTATGTCGATCCAGACGACTGGCAGTCCCAGCAGATCCTCCACATGCTCCTGTCTCACCGCGGCAAGGCGGGTCTGACCTTCGGCAACCTTCCAGAGGGGTACGAGTTCAACGTCAGGTCGCTGTACATGAAGAGCGGTGATGAGCTCTGGGAACAGTTCAGGCGATGGAACCCCGAGGTCCCTGAGGACCTCCTGGAGAGTGCGTTCGAGAACACTCTCTTCGCCGATAGTCTCGTGGAGGACTTCGAGCCGGATACCCGGATGCGCCTGCCCAGTCTACCGTACGAGGACACCTTCAAGGAGCTTCTGAGGTCATCGGCGGAGGGCCTGAAGGTGAGAGGCCTTGACAAGGACGAAAGGTATCTACAGAGGCTCGGGTATGAGCTGGGAGTGATCAAGGAGAAGGGGCTGGCCAACTACTTCTTGGTCGTCCGGAACATCTGTGACTCCGCCCGCAAGGAGATGCTCATCGGTCCCGGTCGCGGGTCCGCGGCAGGCAGCCTCATCTGCTACCTCACAGGGATCACGAACATCGATCCGATCGAACACAAGCTGATGTTCGAGCGGTTCATCAACATCGACCGGGTGGAGACCCCGGACATCGATCTGGATTTCCAGGATGTCGATCGGGTCAAGGACATCCTTCGCCGGGATTTCGGCGAGGACAACGTCGCCTGCATCTCCACCTATGGAACGAACCAGATCAAGGGCCTCCTGAAGGACGTGTGTCGGGTCTACGACATCGACCACAAGGAGGTCAACAAGGTCAACGCTCAGATCGAACGTGAGATGAAAGCCCTCTACAAGGAGGGCGAGACCAGGTCGGCGATCACCATCAAGCTCGATGACGTGTACCGGTTGAGCCCGACCTTCAACGCGTTCATCCGGCAGTACCCACAGATCGAACGTCCGATCAAGAGCCTTTATGGCCGGGAGCACCACGTCGGTCGCCATGCTTCTGGCGTCGTCATCGGGGACGACCTTCCGTCTGAGACCTCAGTGTTCACGTCGAGAGGCGTCGTCCAGGCGTCGTTCACCGACGGGATCGTCAACAAATCGATGTCTCAGATGGGGCTCGTCAAGTTCGACATCCTGTCGTTGGCGACCCTCGAGGTGATCGACCGCGCGTGTAGGCTGATCGCCGAGGCGCAGGGCAGACCGTACGAAGAGGTCCTGTCAGAGATCGATCCGAAGAAAATGGACTTTAACGATATGAACATCATGAAGACCGTCTTCTGGAGCGGGAACATGACAGGCATCTTCCAGGTGACGTCGGCCGGCATGGCGAAGCTGCTCCAGCGGGTCAAGCCGACGTGTTTCGATGACGTCGCAGCCGTTTGTGCACTCTATCGTCCGGGCCCGCTCGGATCGGGCATGGACGCCCTATTTGCGAACCGGAAGAATGGCCTCGAGAAGGTGACATACGACCACCCGATCCTCGAGGAGATCATGCGGGACACCTACGGGTGCCTCGTCTATCAGGAGCAGATGCTCGAGGTCGGTCGGCGGCTGGGGAACATGTCGTGGAAGGACACGAACCGACTCCGCAAGCTCTTCCTGAAGAAGGACAAGTCCAAGTCCGACGATTTCATCAAGCAAGAGGAGAACGAGCTGAAGGGAAAGCTGATTGCTGGGTGCGTCTCCCACGGACTCCCAGAGAAGAAGGGCGAGGAGCTCTGGGAGATGCTCTCTAAGTTCGGCGGGTACGGGTTCAATGCCTCTCACGCGAAGGCATAC
>Ga0164243_10012990_pt1 | contig 11748 bp, 16 predicted proteins | sample OricompcompostOP_FD_108781 | JGI IMG/M metagenome (GOLD analysis project Ga0164243, IMG submission 108781) | Organic Plus compost microbial communities from Emeryville, California, USA - Original compost - Organic plus compost (OP) | ecosystem: Engineered > Solid waste > Mixed feedstock >...
GTGGCCTCGGATATCAACGTGATCGCGCTGATCGGCGAACGCGGGCGCGAGGTGCTGGAATTCATCGGCAAAAACCTCGGTGAAGCCGGGTTGCAGCGCTCGGTGGTGATCGCCGCCACCTCGGATCAGCCGGCGCTGCTGCGCGCGCACGCGGCGCTGGCGGCCAGCGCCGTCGCCGAATTCTTCCGCGACGAGGGCGCCGATGTGCTGCTCACCATGGACTCGGTGACGCGTTTCGCCATGGCGCAGCGCGAGATCGGCCTGGCCGTGGGCGAGGTTCCCACCGCGCGCGGCTACACGCCGTCGGTGTTCGCGCTGCTGCCGCGCCTGCTGGAACGCGCCGGCACCGGCCCCGGCGGCGGCAGCATCACCGCGTTGTACACCGTGCTGGTCGAAGGCGACGACATGAACGAACCGGTGGCCGATCACGTGCGCGCCATCGTCGACGGCCATATCGTGCTCAGCCGCAAACTGGCGCACGAAGTCTGGTTTCCGGCGATCGACATTTTGCAGAGCAACAGCCGGCTGGCCAACGGTTTGCGCGATGCGCAGCAAAGGGCGACGGCGCAGCGCGCGCAGCGTTGCCTCAGCCTGTATCACAGCAGCAGGGACATGCTCGACCTGGGCGCCTATCAGGCCGGCGCCAATCCCGAATTGGACGAGGCGATCGCGGTGATGCCGAAACTGCGCGCCTTCCTGTGCCAGGACGAACACGAAAGCTGCGGCGCGGCGCAATCCTTCGCCGAGTTGGCGGCGCTGTGGCAAAACGCGCCGCGACAGTGAGGACGACTCATGGATTATTTGCACGCGATGCTGCGCAAACAGCGGATCGAATTGATGAGCGCGCAGCAGAATCTGGCGGCGCAGGAGCGCCGGCTCGAGGAGCTGGTCCGGGCCTGCGCGCGCCAGCGCTGGTTGTGTCAGGCGGCGGAACATTATTGGCGCGAGCAACTGGAGAGTGTTGAGCTGCATGTGGACTTGCTGGCCGCGGCCGGCGCACACCATCGGCGCCAGCAGCTGGACCTGAAGCAGGCGCAGGAGCGCGAATGGGAGCAGCACGGCGAAATCGAACGCTGGCGGCAGCAGGTGAGGCGACTGGAGAAAATCATGGAGAAACTGACGGATTTGCAACAGCGGCGCGCGCGCGAACAGCAACTGGCGGTGCAGCGCGACGAGTGGCAGGCGCTGGACGATGCGGTGGCGGCGAGGCTGTCGGCATGAGCGGCGATGTGCCCGCGGCCGCTTCGCCGCCGCCGCTTCTGGCCAGGGGCTCGCAGCAGTTGCGGCCGCAGTCGCAGCGTTATCAATGGGAGCAACAGTGGCTGCGGGAAAATCGCGCGGCCAGCGCGGTGATCGAGGCCGGCGACGCGGTGCGCGGCGCCTTCGGACAGGCGCCGACGACGCTGTCGCCGGTCGTGGCTCCGGCGGCGTCGCCTGCGAATGTTTCACCGGGCGGTGCCGGCCCCGGCGCGCTGGCGACGCATTACCTGCCGCCGGCGGGCGAGGCGCCGTTCACCGCTGCGCAGCCCACGCCCGTCGACGCGTCGAAGCCCACGGCGGCGCTGGCGGTGCCGGCGATGGTATTGCGCGCGGCGGATGCCATCGCTGCGGGTGATGCGGCACCTCAGCCGCGCGCGCTGAACCGGTATGCGCAGGATGAGGAAAAAAGTTTCGCGTTCTGGCGCACCGACGACCGGGTGCAGGTATCGATGCGCCTGCAAGACCCCGCGCGCGACAGCAACACGGTGTTAGAGGCGCTGCGCCGCTGGCTCGGCGGCGCCGGCCTGCTGCTGACACGTTTGACCGTCAACGGCCGATCGCTGTGGCGCGAAGGCGCACCGGCGCCGCGGCGCGACCGGCATTGATGCGCCACGGCGCGCTTTTTTTCAGGAGAAAAACATCATGGCAGTCGATTCGCTCGGGTCCCAGGTCAACGCCACGCAGTCGTTGTCCCAGGCTTCGGTCAGCCAGGACGATCTGTTCCGCATTCTGCTGACCCAACTCAAATATCAGGACCCGCTCAAGCCCACCGACAATTCGCAATTCATCGCCCAGCTGGCCCAGTTCACGGCGCTGGATCAGGCGCGCCAGACCAACGAAAACATGCTGTCGCTGTTGCAGATGCAGGCCACCAACCAGTCGGTGGCGCTGATCGGCCGCACCGTCGAGGTGGCGAGCGAGAGCGGTCCGGTGGTGGGGCAGGTCACCACCTTGAGTTTCGATCAAGGCGTGCCGCAGCTGACCGTCAAGACCTCCAGCGGCGCGGAGGTCACCGGCATTTCGCTGTCGCAATTGCAAACCGTACGCTGAGGATTCGCCATGCTCGACACGATTTACACCTCGACCAGCGGCCTCCAGACCTTTTCCAAGGGGCTGGATGTGATCAGCAACAACGTCACCAACGTCAACACGGTGGGCTACAAGGCCAATACCCTGCTGTATCGCGATGTGCATTATCGCTACATGCTGGGCAGCGAGCAGGGCGGTGTGCAGTACGGCGCCCAGAGCGGCGCCGGCGTCGCCGCGGATATCACCAGCGTGTTGTTCAACCAGGGCGATCCGCGCAGCACCGGCAACGGTACCGATGTCGCGATCAACGGCCGCGGTTTTTTCGTCATCGAGAAGGACGGCGAGCTGGTCTACAGCCGCGACGGTCAGTTCGACTTCAACGATGCCGGTTATCTGGTGACGCGCGACGGCGGCTACCGGGTGATGGGTTTGAGCGCCTCCGGCGCGCTGACGCCGATCAATGAAAACGCCTGGCGCGTGTTGCCTTCGGTGGCCACCACGGAAGTCGGCCTGTTCGGCAATCTCTCCACCGCGCCGGGTGCGGTCGACAACGCCATCGCGCCGATCACCTCCGGCGTGATACCGATCTACGATTCACTCGGCGGCGTACACAATTTCAAGCTGACCTTCGTGTTCGATACCACCGATATCAATCTGCATGCCTGGAACGTCACGGTGCGCGATGAAAACGGCGCCACCGTCGGCACCGGCAGCGTTCGCTTCGGGCCCGACGGATCGCCGGCGCTGGGCTTCAACACATTGACGATCGCCTATCAGGCGGCGGGCGCGGCGGCGCAGCGGATCGTGTTCAATTTCGGCACGCCGGGTTCGCTTTCCGACGTGCGCTCGCTGTCGGTGAGCGGCGGTTCCATCAACGCCGCCAGCCAGGACGGACGCGAATCCGGCACGCTGCTCAGTGTCAGCTTCGACGAAAAAGGCCGCCTCGCGTTCAAGTATTCGAATCAACAGACGCAAACCGGGCCGCAGCTGGCGCTGGCCGACTTCGACAATGTGCAGTCGCTGCAACAACAGGGGCGCGGCCTGTTCCTGCCGCAGGCCGGGCAGAAAGCCAGGATCGGCGCCGCGGGCCAGCCGGGTTTCGGCGCGATCATCGCCGGCTACGTGGAGGGTTCCAATGTCGATCTGTCCTCCGAATTCACCGACATGATCGTGGTGCAGCGCGGTTACCAGGCGTCGTCGCAGGTGCTGACGGTGGCCAATGAAATGATGCAGCAACTGCTGGAGATGAACCGTCGATGAGCAGCGCGTCGCCGTATTACCTGCCGGCGGCCTCCCGCCTGCGCGAGCTGGAAGCGCGCGTGCGGCAGAGCCTGCCGGGCCTGCTCGAACGCTGGTGGGTCCGGCCCTGCGAGGTGCGGGAAGTGCGGATCGGCGCGCTCGATGAGCCGGAACCGTTCGCGCCTGAGCGCGTGCGTTATCTGGCGCGTTCGGGCGAACAGTTGCTGGCACTGACCGGCGCCGAACGCAGTTGGCTGACGTTGGCGGAGGGCTGGCTGGGCTGTCATGTCGGCGGCGCCGGTCAACTGGTGCAGACGCTGGAGCGGGCCTTTTGCGCGGATCTGTTTCAAGCCCTGGCGCGCACGGAAACGGCGCCGGCGGTGATGAGCGATGTCGCCTGGGCGCAGATCGAAGACGCCGCCCTGCGCCCCGGCGCCGGTGGCTTGAGACTGGAACTGACGCTGGGCGATGCGGCGTTGACCCTGGTCCTGAACGCCGCGCTGCTGGGCGCCGGCGCGTGGCCGGAGCCGGCCGCGCCGCGCCGCGCATTGCGCGCCTGCAATGAGGTGTTAGAGGCGACGCGCGTGCGAATGGCGGTGCATCTGCCCGCGGTGCAGGTGCCGCTGACGGCGGTGGCGGCGCTGGCGGTGGGCGATTTTCTGAATCTGCGCCAGGACCTGAGCGGCCGGGTGGAAATGCGCGGCGAACAGGTCGACGTGCAATTGAGCGGCAGCGTGGGCTGCGTGCACGGCCGTAAGGCGGTGTTGCTCGAGGATATCAACAGGCCGTGAGCGCGGATGTTGCTCAAGGCGGGAAAAACAATAACGAGGTGGCGGCATGAATATCAGTGATATCGAATACCAGGACCTGAGCGAAGCGATGGCCGGCGGCGCCTGCGCGCTGGTGCCCAATATGAATCTGCTCAGGCACGTCAATGTCGAGCTGGAGGTGAAACTGGGCGAGGCCAGCCTGACGGTGGCGGAGTTGTTCGCGCTCAAGGCCGGCAGCGTGGTGGCGCTCGATCGCGGCGTGGACGAGGTGGTGGATGTGCTGTTGAACGGCAAGGTGGTCGCGGTCGGGCAGCTGGCGGTGTGCGGCGATCAGCTCGGCGTGCGCATCACCGCCATCAACAACGAAACGCAGTCGCCCTCATGAGTCGGCGGGGACGGGGCGGATGGCTGGCGCTGTCCGGTTGCTGCTGCGCGTTCGAGGCGCGCGCGGCGCTGCCGCTGAAGGAGGCTGCGGATGCGCAGTTGTGGTCGCTGGGACTGCGCTCGCTGCTGGTCGGCGCGCTGCTGTGCGCACTGGCGGGCGCGGTGTTGTGGTGGCTGCGGCGGTTGCGCGCGTTGCCTGCGCCGCAGGGCGATGGCCCGCGACTGGCGCGCAGCCGGCGCATCAGCCAGAAAACCGTGCTGCTGGAAGTGGAGTGGGAAGGGCGCCGTTATCTGCTGGCCGAAAGCCAGAACGGCGCGCAGTTGCTGGACAGCAGGGCGGACGCGCCGCGGAGCGATGCGGCATGAGGCGGGTCTGTTTGCTGTTGCTGTTGTGCTTGACGACTTCCGCCGCCGCCGGTGTCGATCTGCCCGGTTTGCAGATTCAATTTCGCAGCGGCGCCGGCCACAACCAGGAACTGGCGCTGGCGCTGAAAATCCTGCTGGGCATGACCGTGCTCAGCCTGGCGCCGGCGCTGTTGATCGTCACCACCTCGTTCACCCGCATCATTCTGGTGCTCAGCATGTTGCGCCAGGCGCTGGGCATGCAGCAGACGCCGCCCAACACCGTGCTGATCGGTCTGGCGCTGTTCCTGACTCTGTTCAGCATGACGCCGGTGATCGACGCGGTGAACGAGCAGGCGTATCAGCCGTATGTCGCCGGCACCCTGAACACTGAACAGGCGCTGGCGCGGGCGGTGGTGCCGGTGCGCGATTTCATGCTGCGCCAGACGCGCGAGGAGGACCTGGCGCTGATGCTGGAGCTGAGCCACAAGCCGATGCCGCAGACAGCCGGGGAGGTGGCGCTGCCGGCGCTGATTCCCGCCTTTCTGCTGAGCGAGCTGTACACCGCGTTTCAAATCGGTTTCATCATTTTCGTGCCGTTCCTGCTGGTGGACATCGTGGTGTCGAGCCTGTTGATGTCGCTCGGCATGATGATGGTGCCGCCGATGATGATTTCACTGCCGATCAAGATTCTGATGTTTGTGCTGATCGACGGCTGGAATCTGGTGGTGCGTTCGTTGATGAGCAGTTTCCATTGATGGAGCGGCGCGCTGGTGGAGGCTCCGGAGCAACAGTTATGGATTGAATACCGGCAGGGCGCGGATGCGGCGCGCGCCGGTCTGCTCACCCGCTATCTGCCGTTCGCGAAAAAAATCGCGCGCGCGTTGTATGCGCGCGCGCCGGTTTCGGGCGTGGAATTCGGCGATTACCTGCATCTGGCGTACGCTGGCCTGCTGGAGGCGATGCAGCGCTACCGGCATGAATCCAACGCGCAGTTCGCCACCTTCGCCGCCTACCGGATACGCGGCTCGGTGCTCAACGGCATCGCCAAGATGACCGAGCTGGGCGAGCGCCTCGATTACCGGCGGCGCGTGCAGCGCGAGCGCACGCGCTCGCTGCTGGGCGAAACAACAGCAACGCCGGACAGCTTCACCGGCATGATCGATCTGATCGTCGGCATCGCGCTGATGTATCAGCTCGACGAGCTGAGCGACGACGAGGTTCCGGCCGCGCCCGAACACGACGAGCCCTACGCCAGCCGCGCCTACGACGATCTGCAACGGCAACTGCGCGAGGTGCTGCTCGCGCTGGCGGAGCGCGAGCGCCAGATCGTTCACTACCATTATTTCCACCAGATGGATTTCGCCGATATCGCGCTGGCGCTGAATCTCAGCCGGGGGCGCGTTTCGCAATTGCACAAGCGCGCCCTGGAGGCGCTGCGCGAGGCGTTGCAGCGCGGGCGCTGGTCGCAGTCTTGTTGAGGCGCGGGTTTTGGACGGCGACGGGGCTCGCCCCGCCGGTTCGATCGCGGATCAGCGCGCCAGCGCCGAATAGTCCACCGCTTCGGGAAACAGCATGGAGCGCAGGGTTTCCTGCTGTCCGGCCAGGATGCGGCCGTTGATGTCGTTCTGGGTCTTGCAGTCCTGCAATTGCTGATGCAGTTGCTGCCACAGCGGCCGCGCGCGGGTGGCCAGCTCCGGCGGCAGCCGCTCCAGCAGGCTGGTCATGCCGCGCTCGTTGGGATCGCAACCGAGCTGGGACAGCAGGCGCGAGCGTATCCGGGCGCGCTGCTGCATGCCGTCGACCAGCGCCGAGTGGCGTTCGTTCAACGGCGCCAGGGCGTCGCTGCCGTGCTGGCACAGCAGCGTGCGCTGCTCCTGGAGCAACGGGCGCAGCTGGCGCAGGGCGTTCAGGTCGGACTGAATGCCCTGCAACAGCTCCTTCAAAACCGTCTGGGCGCTGTTCACGGCCGGTGCATCTCCACTACCGCCTTGGCCAGCGCGTCGAGATCGAGCGGCATTCTGCCTTCGGCGATGGCGCTGCGAATCTGTTCGACCTTGGCGAGGTCCACGTCGGCGGCGCCGGCCAGTTCGCGCCGGGCCAGCGTCAGGCTCTGCGCTTCCTGGCTGATGCCGGTGTCGGCGGCGGCGGGGGCGCGCGCCTTGGCCGGCGCGGGTTGCGGCGGCGTATCCGGTTGCAGCCGGGGTTGCACGGGTGTGGTTTCTGTTCGCGTAATCTTCATGTCGGTACCCATGGGGTCGGCAGCGGCGATTGCCGCTCACCGATCCAAAGCGACCGGCTGCCAACAAAACTTGAGCGATAGCTAGGGCCTGTTCCCGTTTCGCTCGCGAGCCGCGTTGCTGCGCAAAATCGCGCCAGGCTAGGCGCGGGACGCAGGCAATGGACGACCCCCCGCAACGACGCGTGGCCTAGCCTGGCCGGGCGCGATTTTGCGCGCAACCCGCAGGGACGGGCCGGTTTTTGCGCGGATCGTTGTTGCTCAACGGCTCATTGGGGCGACCCAACTTCGCGTCTCGCGCCTAGCTCCGCGCAAAAACCGGCTCCGTCGCGGCCGCGAGCGAAACGGGAACAGGCCCTAACTGTGGCTCAAAACCGCGTTTTTACAACCCCGGGACCTTCGACCCAGGCCTGGATTTCGGCGCCGGAGGACAGGTTGCGCACCTTGATGGCCTCGCCGACGCTGCCGTTTTCCAGCGCCTCGCCCTTGCCGCTGGCGACGATACCGTCCTTTTCCGCCTGAATCACCACCTGTTCGCCCCGGCGCACCACCAGTTGCGGCAGCAGGGTCGAGGCCAGCAGCGGTTGTCCGGCGCGAATCCGGCGCTGGGTGCGCTGCCCGAGGATTTCCTCCTGGTGCACGGTGAAATCGCGCAGCCGGGTCACCTCCAGGCGCCGGCCGATCAGATCGTCGGCGCTCAGTTCGTGTTTGGGCGGCAGGTCGGCGCGCGCCGTCCACAGGGTCAGCCACAGCTTCACTTCGACCCGGCCGCGCACGCTCCAGCTGTTCGGTCCCGGGCAGCTGACCAGATACGAAAGCCGTCCCCAGGGCAGCTTGTCGTTCTGCGCCGGCTGCACTTGCAGTGCGCGCGGGCAGGCCGGCAGGCGGGCGGCGCCCTCCGGCACCCACACTTCATATTTCGCTTCCATGTCCTGCCAGCCGTGGGCGCTCGCGTAGTCCGCCAGCGCCTGCTGCGCGTTCCGGCGCAGCGCGTCGCCGATCGGGCCCTTCGCCGCGGCGGCGGCAGCGCCGGCCTGCACCGCCAGGGCGAACAGGAGCGCCGAGGCGGTGGCCGCCCTGCGCAGGTTCGGCCGGGACAGGGCCGCCCAGGAGAGGGCCGCCCGGGAAAAAGGCTGTTTCCGCAGCGGAAGCGCAGCTTCCGCCAGGGCCCGGAACAATCGGGTTGGAATTTTGTAACTCATTGAAATAGTGGCAATTGAAAGGGTGGCATGAGTCTTGTAATGGCGGTTGCGACGAGTTTCAGCTTACTACAGAAGGACCGTGCCGTTCATGGGAATCAGTTTCGACAAAGCCTTTGGCGTACATCCCTACGCCCTGCAGCTGCGGGTGGAACGCTCGCAGATTCTGGCCGGCAACCTGGCCAACGTCGACACGCCCGGCTATCTGGCCCGCGACGTCGACTACCAGAGCGCGCTGCGCGACGTGCAATCGAGCCTGGAGGGGCGGGCCGTGCAGGCCGGCGCGTCGATGCCGTCGCTGGACTACGAAACCCTGTACCGGGTGCCGCTGCAGCCGTCCGAGGACGGCAACACCACCGAGCTTGGCGCGGAGCAGGCGCGGTTCGCCGGCAACGCCATGGATTTCCAGACCAGCCTGACCTTTCTCAACATGAAAATCAGCGGGCTCGCGCAAGCCATCCGAGGGGAATGAGCATGTCCTTCAACCGTATTTACGACATCGCCGGCAGCGCCATGCGCGCCCAGACCGTGCGCCTCGACACCGTCGCCTCCAACCTCGCCAATGCCGATGCGGTGGCGGGCTCCGAGGGCGCGGCCTACCGCGCCATCAAGCCGGTGTTCCAGACCGTGTACCAGCGCGTGGAGGACGCCGGCGGCCTCGGCGCCGCCACCGTCGATGTGGCCGGCGTGGTGCAGAGCAACCGCAACGTCGAGCGCCGCTACGAGCCGGACAATCCGCTGGCCGACGGCAACGGCAACGTTTTTTATTCCAACGTCAATACCGTCGACGAGATGGCGGACATGATGGCGGCCTCGCGCGGCTTCGAAACCGCGGTGAGCGTGATGAACCGGATCGGCAGCATGCAGCAGGGGCTGCTGCGGCTGGGCCAGAGCTGAGGAGTGATCGCGCATGGCGCTGCCATCAGTCAATTCGCAGAACTACACCACGCCGTCGACGGATAACGGCACGGTTTCCAGCAACGGGCTCGGCACCGACGCCAGCAGCCTGAAAAACGAGTTTCTGACCATGATGGTCTCGGAGATCAAGAACCAGGACCCGCTCAATCCCCTGGACGGCTCCCAGTACGTCGGTCAGCTGGCCCAGCTCAGTACGGTTTCCAGCCTGGAGAACCTGCGCGTGCTGCAACAGCAGACCGCCACCCAGCTCGACACGCTGCAGGTGTTGCAGAGCACCCAGCTGGTCGGCAAGAAGGTGCTGGTGCCGGCCGGCTCGCTGAAGCTGGAGCACAGCGAGAATGTCAGCGGCCAGGTCAACATGAGCGGCCCGGCCGATTCGGTCAGTCTCAATGTCTACGACGTCAACGGCAATCTGGTGGCCGAACGCAAATGGAACGGCACCACCGAAAGCACCTTGAGTTTCGATCTGGGCGAACTGGCCGCCGGTGACTACACCATCGAGGTCAATTCCACGCGCGACGGCGCCACCACCGTGCAGAGCGCATCGCTCGAGCGCACCGTCGAGAGCGTGAAGCTACCCGGCAACGGCGATATCCAGTTGCAGGTCAACGGTATCGGTGACGTGTCCCTGTACAAAGTCACCCAATTCAGCAACGGCTAAGGCCGAAGGAGCACACCATGTCATTCAGCATCGGCCTCTCCGGCCTGCGCGCCACCAACCAGGATCTGAATACGATCAGCCAGAACATCGCCAACGTCTCGACCGCGGGCTTCAAGGCCGGGCGCAGCGAGTTTTCCGCCATTTACAGCGGCGGCCAGCCGGGCGGCGTCGAAGTGGCGAAGACCTCGCAGAATTTCGACAAGGACGGCGACAAGGTCTACACCGGCCGCGCCCTCGATCTGGCGATTTCCGGCGGCGGTTTCTTCATCACCAGCCTCAACGGCCAGACCGCCTACACCCGCGCCGGCACCTTCGGCAAGGATGCCGACAACTACATCACCGCCAGCAACGGCGCGCGCCTGCAGGGCTATCCCGCCAATGCCAACGGCCAGCTGCTGACCGGTGTGGTGCAGGACCTGCGCATCAGCACCGCCAGCCTGCCGGCCAGGGCCTCGACCTCGGTCGAGCTGATCGCCAACCTGAAGGCCGACGCCACCACCATCGACACCGCGGCGCCGGGCTACACCTTCGATCCGCTGGACGCCACCAGCTACAACTACTCCCAATCCGGCAAGATCTACGACTCGCTGGGCACCGAACACGTGCTGACCCAGTACTACGTCAAGACCGCCGACAACCAGTGGGATGTGCATTACACCCTGGATGGGGCCGCCGTCGGTGCCGCCCAGACCATGACCTTCGATACCGCCGGCAAGCTGCTCACCCCGGCCGGCAACATCACCCTGAACCTGACGCCGGCCGGCGCCGATCCCATCACGCTGGCGATCAATCCGAGCCAGGTCAGCCAGTACGCAGGTTCGTTCAGCTTCACCCGCAACGAGTCCGACGGTTACGCCGCCGGCGATCTGGCCGGGGTGCGCATCGAGGAGAACGGCAATCTCTACGCCGTGTTCTCCAACGGCAAGGACCAGTTGCAGGGACAGGTGGTCATGGCCAACTTCGCCAACCCGGACGGGCTGCGCCAGGGCAACAACACCTCCTGGACGCAGACCTTCGCCTCCGGCCAGCCGGTGATCGGCGCGCCGGGCAGCGGCACGCTGGGCCAGCTGACCGCGGGTTCCTACGAAAGCTCGAACGTCGAGCTGTCCGACGAACTGGTCAACCTGATGACGGCGCAGCGCAACTATCAGGCGAACTCCAAGAGCATCGCCGCCGCCGACAAGATGACCCAGGTGCTGTTCAACGCGGTGTGACGCGCTGACAGCCAAGCGGAGGAACGGACGTGGAACGCTACATCTACACCGCCTTATCCGGCGCCCAGCACACGTTGATGGCGCAGCAGATTCGCGCCAACAACCTGGCCAATGTCAACACCACCGGCTTTCGCGCGGATTTCGAGCGGGTCGGCTCGTTCCCGGTGCAGGGCGACGGCTACCAGACCCGGATCCTGGCGGAGGAGCGGGGCGCCGGCACCAATTTCCGCGCCGGCGCGCTGACCGAAACCGGTCGCACCCTGGACGTGGCGATCCGCGGCGAGGGTCTGCTGGCGGTGGAAGCGCCGGGGGGCGGTGAAGCCTACACCCGGGCCGGCAATCTGGTGGTGGAAACCGACGGCCGCCTGACCCTCAACGGCCACAACGTGGTCGGTGAAAACGGCGAGATCGTGCTGCCGGAATTCCGCGACATGGACATCGGCCAGGACGGCACCATCAGCGTCACGCCGCCCGGCGGCGGCGCGCAGATGGA
>Ga0164243_10012993_pt1 | contig 11745 bp, 19 predicted proteins | sample OricompcompostOP_FD_108781 | JGI IMG/M metagenome (GOLD analysis project Ga0164243, IMG submission 108781) | Organic Plus compost microbial communities from Emeryville, California, USA - Original compost - Organic plus compost (OP) | ecosystem: Engineered > Solid waste > Mixed feedstock >...
GAGGACGAAATGTCTTCCATCGCGTTGAATTCCAGAAACATCACTATGATTTCGCGACTTCTAAGGGAGGCTCGCAAACCCGGCGACACACAAGATTTGCGCACTGATGCTGCACGTTATCTGGCGCGTCGATTTCAGGAGGGAACACGTGACGAAGGCCGGCTACAGATCGCCCTGACACAATTTATCAAAAAACATCGAAGAATGGCAAATGCCGTCGATCGTTGCGATGACGAAGGCGACGCAGTAAAAAGCGAAAAGTAATGGCCCTTTCATTTCCAAACCCCAGCAGAAGTTTCGATGATCTTGAGGTGGGCGTGCGATTTGTCGGCTACGATGGAATGACCTCCGTCCCATTTCTAATCGATAAGCCCGCCCTGGAGAAGAATGGCGTCATTGCAGCGACGGAATCATCGCTTCTTGCCGCCTTCGACGCCTCACGGAAACTGATCTACGATGCTGCTCGCGAGGTCTATTCACAGGCTCGGCAAACTTCCTATCGCATCACCGTGGAGGACATGAAGTAGCTTTTTATGCAATGATTGAGCCGATCTGCCGTCGCAATTCAGCCTCAGTTGCTTTACTCAAATTTAAAGCGCATGGTGCATGTCTCGACAGCTTTTGAAACGGGCGCTGTCGGTTGCGAGTGCATACTCCAGCCCCAATACAAGGAGGACGAAATGTCTTCCAAAATTATCAAACCCTACTTTGGACCTACCGACTTTCGAATGATGCGTGAAATACTGCGACGCGCCGGCTATCGGCTTTACGATACCGCAGAAAACCGTGCCGCTCACATATCCGCAGCAAGGCTACTCATTCAGGAATTTCAATCTGGGCGCTCACCATCGCGAGCGATGTCGCAGCTTTCTCGGCAACATCCCCGTGAGAATGTGGAAGTATCTCCAGCGGTAATTTGAACCATCCCTGGCTTGGTCGGGTATGCAAGAATTAGTTAATTCCTCAAAAACAGGAAGTTTTCAAAATGCCCCGTGGTCAAAAAAGAAGTAACCGAGAAATAAGAAAGCCAAAAAAAGATAAGGCAAAGGAGAAAACTGCGTCGACAGACGTTGTTGCAGGTCGCTTTCCTACTCCTGCCAATGACATGATCAAAACCAAACGGCATTAGTTATAGCTGTGTCTTCCACTTTTCTTGGTGAGGAGACACAGCCGTATCGGGGTACAAGCATGCCAACGTCTACATTTAGTTCAATAGGCAATTTGTATTGCGAAGGAAAAAGTCTCGGTTCTGTTGGCTACAGTATTTCCGTACTCACGGAAGGCGAGAGGACGTTTACAAAAGGCGTCATGTGGGCAAGCATGGACATGCTCCGGCAGGCTTATTCAAGCGAGCTCGTTCAGTTATCGTCGGAAAAAGGCGATGGTTTGCTGAGGGTGGACGTACAAAACGTCGGCATTCACGGAAGTGCAGACTTCATTCTTGTGGGAAAGCATACGTTTTAGCGCCACGCATGACTGCTTGGTAATTAATAGACGTAGGAGCCGAGCACCCAGACGACCAATCCGATATCGATGCATATTATGAAGAACGCGATCAGATACACGCTCACTTTACGATCCAACGATTTTTGGACTGACAGTTTCTCCTCGCCAGATTGATCACGTGTCATTGAGACGATACCAGCCCCGACATACCCTCACGAAATATGCCTCTCGGTCCCGAAGCGACGTTGCCGCATGAGAGCTCAAATAGCTTTTCAACCAAGGTATATGCGTCGAGGGCATGTGTTTGGCTAAACATCTCGCGCTGAACGGTTCGCGGACCCTGTTTTCTATCCGCACAATATTCCGGATTGCGGGATAGAGCTGGTTACGGCGGGACCCAATCCTTCGCTCTTTCACCTCAATGCCTGATATTGGGGAACGCAAAATATCAGCCATGGGCCAACCTCAATCGGAGCCGCTTTCGAGGAGGCCATCGCAAAACCAAGGATTTTGCAGTGACTTGCGGGATCGTATAGCCGCCCTCATTCTCCCAGGCTTCCAGTTCTCTTTGATTGGATTGTGATAGCCGTTGGGCGCGGATTGCCAAAAGTATGTCCAGCATCTGCACAGGATCATGGCTTCCGTCGCTGAAAATTTCACAAAGGTGTTTGGCGGCTTCCAGGCGAGTCTCTGGCTTTTCGCAACCCTCCAGCGAATATCCGGAACGTTGCAGGAAAGCACGAAGCGACGGAAAATCTTCAGGGCCAAAGTAGGATAGATGTGAAGCGGAAGACATCGCGTGTCCCCTTCATTTTTGGGGCGGGAGATCGTTCTCTCCCAACGACAGCGCCCGTTTCAAAAGCTGTGCATAATAAACAGTGCGCCTTTTCGAATTAAAGTGCAAGCAAACACGTGATATTTATTTAGAAATAATCGGCTCAAAACTCCTATCATATAATCATGATCCGAAGAAAATCAACGCGTTGCCTTATACCCTTGCATCTTCTCGATTTCGTGAATGAATTGTTCGGCATACTGCGCTGTATTAACGTAGTTCTGTTCATTGGGGCCAAGAATATGATGATGCGTGAATACTGCTTTAAGTCGATCCAGAAATTTGGGTTCGGTCTCGGCTAGATGCCCGATGAGAACCTGAAGTATCTGCTCATGTGCAAGAACCTTTCGTTCTAGAGCTGTGGTGTCATTATCCATTGCGTTTGCTCCTCGGTAAAGAATGGCGCGGCGACCGGGAACGTGAGAATCCACCGCAAGAACGCCGAAGAATGTTCGCAAGCTGCGTCCAATCCTTTGATGGAGAGGTCATCTGTTCATGAGCATTTCTGAGATCACTTCTGCTGGCTGTCGTGTCCTCATCGTGCCGTGGACGTACAGAAACAGTTTCCAATCCAATGTTACGATTACGTTGTTTTTTCATGATAGCCTCCTCATTAGGCTTCCCCGCCATACTAAAGCGCCTTGGCGAGTTCGTTGCCGCACGCAGTTGCCAGCGCGGTGTTGGGTTGCTCTGTTCCCAACGGTGTTGCCCAACCTGACTTCTCAATAAGAGTACGGCGAGAGTAAGCTGGGGCAGCCTTAAACTCAGCCAGGATGTTCACAACAGCCGGATCGTTTCTTGATTTTTCAAGACAGTAAGGTGTCAGGGCAAGCGCCACCCCGTCGGATATGTTGGATGCAATCCGGCGCTCAGAAGTGCCTTGTGTGATCCATCCACCTACGGAAAACCCGATAGCAATTGCTGCAATGGCACCAACCGATGCGCCGCCGAGTGCGGGCTTTAACCATTCAAACTTGTTCATGATGGTATCCGATCTTCAATGATCGAACGCACATAATTATGCGTTGGATTTTGATTATAGCACCAACGCAATCAACTTGCGCGCGAATTCTTTATTCATGTTAATTCTGAGTTGTCTTGCGGCGCCGAAGTGAATTTTTATGCCTACATAATTTTCCGAGCCGAGCAGGCGTCCACTGCTAGTACCCACCTTTTCCAGGCGTGGCCTTACTGGTTGGGAGATTTACGGGCTATTGGTGTGCTCGTTATTGGAACATAGCCGCCGCCAGTTTGTTGTGCTGAAAATGATTAAGGCTTTGGGTGCATGCCAGAACGACCAAACATTTACCAAACCGCTAGACGGTTTGCCACCGGCGTGAAGCGTCGTGATGTTCCCTCACAAGCAATCGCAGATGCATTGAAAGACGGATTGATGACAACATCCTCCAACAATAACGAATATATTTTTTCGGAACTATTAGCTCGCCTGGAAGGTACCGAGAAAAAGCAGAGCGATTGAAAAGGTCTTGATTTTCAATTTTCCAGGAATAAAATTTACGTGCCGATGACATATGACTTCCAACCCCGCGCGATCACGCTGCGGGGTTATTTTTTTATGTGGAGCTGGATTTCCGAACATGAGATCGTTGGGGCTGCGTCAGACCAGTGAGGACCCTGCCCTTAAGTGACCTTAATTGTTCGCTTGCTATCAAATTACAAACAGTCCACCCTTAATTGTCAGTGTTTTGATTGAATACGGGCGCCTGACACGGGCCAGCGGGTCCTTGCCCGCAATTTGAAAGGAGGGCGCGATGTCTTCCAATATCTATAATGGTGATTTTCACTCAAACCATCGCATTCTGAAGCAGATGATTATTAAGGCCGGCTATCTCACGTCCAGGATGAAACCCCTGCCAGGACCTCATTATAATGAGTCAGCGTTAATTCTGAAGAGCTTTATGGATGGAGTAATAGGCGACATTCAAACGGACCCCGGTCCACAAACGGAAGTGTCGTCCGCCTATGGCACGGCTTAAAAATTATCCTCGAGAGGGCCCAAACTGGGCTTCTCAAATAATAATAATTTAAAGCGTTATTTCACTGTAAAAACAATGGAAATATTTAGCGAGTTAAACGGCTTTCTCCACTTTATTGCCCCAAAATTTATTAATCGTTTGACAATTTTTATTTAACCATCTAAAAGACAATCATCGATATTTTCTTGCTGAGCTTTGCTTGCTGCACGATTAGCACCGTGCGATGAACGAAAACTCCATTTTAAAAATCGTTTCGTCTCTGCGTTTTTCTAAACGTGGTATTTTATATACTATGAAAGGGGTTCAAATGAACACCGGCACAGTTAAGTGGTTTAATACAACAAAAGGCTTTGGCTTTATTCAGCCTGACAATGGCGGCTTGGATGCCTTTGTTCATATTTCTGCAGTCGAGCGCGCAGGCTTGCATACGCTCAATGAGGGCCAGAAATTGACTTATGACCTGGAACAGGATCGCAAGTCTGGGAAAATGACTGTTTGTAATTTGCAAGCAGCGTAAATGAGGCTTCTTCTTTCTTGTGACCACGGATGTACTGGCACTGTCGAAAGAAGTTGACTTTAGGGTCGGGCGATTGCCCGACCTTTTTTATTTACCTTTAAAAAGGATTACAACAATTGCCCCAAGATCCACGCGGCTCCTTTACGAAACATACTCTTTTCAAGCCCATCCCTTCCTCTCGGGAGTCGGTCGCTTCACGCACCAATAAAGCCGCGCGTACTATTCTCGACGCGGAAGCAGACGAGCGGGTTGCCAAGACGCTGCGCTTGCGAAAACAACGCCAAGAGATGGAGAGCATTATGCCGCCACCCTCAAAAAAGGGCTTGCGCAAAAGCCGGTAGCGTTGAGCTTACACAACTTCGTTATGACCCGATTTACAATATTCGACGGATTTCCGGGATGATTAGGTTCATGCGCATATACATCACCGCGAGCTCTTTTGGTGCTGACCAATGCGGTGCTTCTAGCAATCGTTGGACATGTGCAAGAATATCTGACATGCACGCGTCACAAGAACAAAATAGCAACGTGCCTAATTGAGATTTGAAACGATTATGGCCATTAAGTTTACGAGCACTCCTGACCGCCCTGCAGAACCTAAAACTGGCAGGCTCTCAAAAAAGAAGAGCCAAACCAATGCGGACAATAATCCGGAGTTGGACCTGAACACCGACGGAAAGTAAAATTAAATGACCAATGCGCGGCTTATCGTGGTTGCAGCATTCGACCGTAATGCAGACGGCGAGTTGGTTCCGGCGTTCGAACCAATGGCATTTGAAACAGAGAGCCGTGCGTTACGTGCAGCGCAATCGCTGGAGGGCAAACATGTCGGTGTAGTCGCGTGGAGCCGCGAAGCAGATTCCCACGTTGGAGAATATGGACCGCCTGCTATTCTGTTTCAGTGGGGAGATATACCTGACATGGATTAAGGCTTCAAGACACGCCCAGCGGGGGCTGGTCTTGTTAGCATTGCCCTTTCAAAGACTTAAGCCTCTCCGGGAAGAAATTGATCTTGTTCAGATCGCATCGTCGTACTGGGCGGCGTTATTGCCGCTCTCGCCGTCACGTGCTTTCTATTATCGCGACTTCCTCGTTAAACGCGGAACGTGTCAGGAAGCCGCCTGAAGGGGCGCGATCTTTGCGGATAGGTAAATTGGGTTGTATGTAATGTATTGACTTATATCGGCAGCTACGCGAAAGCTTCCTCAACACGAGACAGCCGCGCGCTTGGGGGAGCCACCAGGGCTGTTTCTAAACAGGAAATCCCCCAATAAAGTCTGGCGGGCGGTACGCGGTTCATCAAGGACTTCGCCCAGAGATATAGGGAAATCCATATGGATACCTCTTTGCTTCTCGAAGCCAGCCAGTCGACAAAGACGATTCGGTTGAAGTTTGATCTAAAGATCAGCTTGGCTTCGATCCTCGCCTTTTTCGGCATGTAATGCAGAAAGCTCTCCAACTTCGGTTGGGGGGCTTTTTGTATCGCCTCTCGTCAAACGCGTGGCGGCATCACCGCCGCGTCAATTCTACGATGGATAAGCGAGACGAGCGATAGCAAGTCTTCAGCATCTTCTTTTTTCATGTCCCAGTTTATCCGAGCCTCATGGGCGGTTGGATTTCTGAACATGCCAAAGGTTCCTTTAAGTAGGTTTGCAAACCCTTTTTGCTCGTCTCGCTCGCTTTTTGACCGTAATGAATTGATCGCAAGCATTGGAATGTCTCCGGTCAGAGCTCTATCAACCAATTCTCCGCCATCGGCGTCCAAACCAGTCCGCCGTCTGAGCTTATCCGCGATGCTCTTGACCGCCTCAAGTACGGCATGGAAATGGTTTTGTTGAAGCAGTTCTTCCCGGCAGAACATCAGCACATCTGGATGGACACCTCGCGCAATCAAGTCCGTTCGCAAAGCTTGAGCCCGCCGCTGCGCCTCTGAAAGGGTCGTAGCCTTTTCAGCGGAGACCAGCTCTCCGCTCTCTTTAACCATCGCCCCCGCGAAACTCAAAGCACGATTGAGGTTTTGCCGCATCGGTTCAAATCGTTCTGGACAACGGGAAAATCGAGCTGGCTTCATCGCATTTCGGATAAACTCTAAGATCCCGGTTCTATTTTTTCTTGTATTTTGATCATTAGCAAAAGCGTTATAGAGCCTATGTCTTTTCGTATGATTAGGAACGATATCTCGCATTCTGCAGGTCTCAAGCAAGTGAGCAATCTCTGATCCGGTTAACCCGTCGTCCGTGTCAGCCAGTGCATCAGCGATTGCCTGCAATTGATCCTGAGTAAAAAACGCCATTTCCAATCCTACACAAACAAAGCTCTGCCGACGACGATCACTCCGCGAATAAATACGGCAACCGAACCGACGATACATAAAATGCCTATTGCCGATAGAGCGTATGCCCACCCAGCGCTCGCAGGTGAGCCGGATCCGCGCTTGTAGTTCCAAACGGCAAAAAACGTTTGAGCAAAATATCCTGCGATCGCGGCCAGGAACGAAAGTCCAACACCGACTGCAAAACATGCCAATGCGTATCGGATCGCCAATGGATCAGAAATATTCTCTTTGGCGCCAAGGAAGCCAATGATCGCAACAGCGGCGCCACCGTTGACGGTGACACCAAGACGAACAGACTCTTTCGCAAATTCGATTGCCTGATTGGAATTCTGTAGCTGGAAGTCAGATTCGTCTGCCATGCTGCCCGCCTTTCGCTATTAAAGGTGGCGGGCGCGGACGATGTTGGCAAGGGAGCCGACTGTGGCAAGATAGTGTTTTCCGCAGGAAAGAGACGCCCAACCGGATTTGACGACCATTTCGGGTCGGGGCATTTTGACCGAGGCTTGGAGGGGATCACCATGAAAAGAGTCGCGATTACCTGCGCTTTGCTCTCGTTCGCAACCGCAGCACACCCCCAGACATCGAAAGAGTTTGCCCTAATGGCGAGAAAGTCTTGGGCAGCGTTTGAATGTGCTGCCTTGGCAGCTCAGGCACAAGACCAAACCGAACACGAGAGGCTTTTCAAAATCGGTTATGAGATGGGAAAACGAGCGATTGAGGCAGCTCTTGCAGATAAGATCAGCAAAGACGACGCGATGAGCAGCATGCCATGGGGGTTCACAATGGCGATGGCTGGCCCAAGCCCTGATTTTATGTTGGGCGCGATATGGCGCGATGCGTACCGTAACAGCGAAACAAACGTCTCGCGAGATATGTTCAGTAAGCCAATCGACACGTCGCTTTGGAAAACAAACGCCCAAACTAAATTCCAGAAAACAAACTGTGCACTTATTCAGTGAGCCACCGCTTCAGGCACGGCCCCCACATCACGGTGCGACGTTTTCCATCCGAGATACGGGGAGTCGGCAGTTGAGTGGAGAGACGCCCCGAAGTTCCGAAAAATAATAAAAATCCCCTGCGATTGCAGGGGATTTCAACTAGTATCTAGATAGATTACTCTTCAAGTAGATGAGCAAGATCATTTGGCCGTCGCCATGGGTGATTTCAATCGCGTCCACCTTGGCGGCATCCAGCGCCTTCGCAATGGCGACAACATCCTTCAGCGTGTATTGATGACGGATCGAATGCATGCCGTCGCGCAGCGTGACATCCTGAACATAGAGCTTATCGGGATTGGAGCGGGCCATTATGCAGCCTCCTTGGCAAGCGCTTTTGCTGCCCAATGATCAGCGGTGACCAATGCAGCGGATGTCATGATGTCGAGATTGCCGGCATAGGCAGGCAGATAATGTGCAGCGCCTTCGACCTCGAGCAGGATGGTGGTCTTGAGACCCGATACGAGCCCGATGCCCGGTACGCGAACCGGCGCATTGTCGCCGATCACTTCGAACTGAACCTTCTGCTTCAGGCGATAGCCCGGCACATAGGCCTGTACCGTCTTGACCATTTCGGCAATCGAAGCCTCGATGGCTTCGCGGCTGCCGCCTTGCGACAGAACAAACACCGTATCGCGCATGATGAGCGGCGGTTCTGCCGGGTTGAGAATGATCAGCGCCTTGCCACGTTCGGCACCGCCCAGATCACGGATCGCCTTCGACGTGGTTTCGGTAAACTCGTCAATATTCGCGCGGGTGCCGGGACCAGCCGAACGCGACGAGATCGAAGCGACGATTTCGCCATAGACGACGCGGTCGGTGGCGCGCTTGACGGCATAGACCATCGGGATCGTCGCCTGACCGCCGCATGTGACCATGTTGACGTTCGGCTCGTCGATATTGGCGTCGCCATTGATAGCGGGAATGGTGAAGGGGCCGATGGCGGCAGGCGTCAGGTCGATGACCTTCTTGCCGTCCTTCTGCAACAGCGCGTCATTATGCAGATGCGCCTTGGCCGAGGTTGCATCAAACACGATATCGATATCGCGATATTCCGGCATACGCATCAGACCGTCGATGCCTTCATAGGTGACCGGCACGCCGAGCCGTGCTGCGCGTGCCAGACCATCCGAATTCGGATCGATGCCGACCATTGCGCCCATCTCGATATTCTTCGACGTGCGCATCACCTTGATCATCAAATCCGTGCCAATATTGCCGGAACCGATGATCGCGCATTTCTTCTTGGACATAGTGGGTCCTTTCTGATCTTCCAGCCGGTTACTTCACGCCTTGCTTAAAGTTCAACAGCAGCCAGTTCCTGCAAACTATAGCTTGGCTCAACGGCAACCGTATTGCGCAGAGGCTGGCCAAACCCTTCAGCTACGATCTCGAAAACATCGCCTAGTTGGGTGTGAATTTTATCGGCGAATGACAGCGTGGCTGTGCCGAACATATGGACATGAACATCGCCCGGCTGGCGGAAAATCGCGTACTTGAAATGGTGATATTCGAGATTAGCAATCGTGTGAGACATGTTCGCCTCACCAGACAAAAACGGCTTTTCCCATAGAACTCTGCCATCACGCAGAATGCGACTAGTCCCCCGAATATCCAGGGGCGCAGCACCAATCCGGATCTCCGGTCCCAAGGATGCAGGACGCAGCTTGGAATGGGCAAGCCAAAGATAATTGCCCCGCTCCGTCACATGATCGGAGAACTCATTGGCCACGGCAAACCCCAAGCGCATCGGGCGACCGTCATCTGCGATAACGTAAACTCCCGCTATCTCCGGCTCTTCCCCGAAATCCTGTGCGAATGCCGGCGAAACCAATGCCGCACCAGGTGCGGCTAGCGTGTGGCCGTTGCCTTTGTAAAACCATTCTGGCTGCACACCTGGTTCACCTGCCAACGGTTTGCCGCCTTCAAGGCCCATACGGAACATCTTCATGGAATCCGTCAGTTCGGCTTCTTCTGTCATGACCTTGGTATGCATGCTGTCGCGGGTCGCAGCCGATCCCAAATGGGTGAGCCCCGTGCCGGTCAAATGCAAATGTGCCGGATCGAAATGAGTAATCGGCGGCAGGTAGAGGCCATCGGCGGCCAGCCTTTCCGGTTCAAACTGCGCTCCGAAGCCTTGTCCTTTGATCTGATCGACGAGGCTCCTACCGCTTCGGGCCGCAGCAAGCGCCAGTTCGCGCACGCTGGCCGCGCCAAGCACTTCGCGCGCTGGTTCGCCGTCCTCCCGTGCTAGAACGCGGATCGCTTCGTTCTCGTCCTGAATTTGAGATAACAACATTTCCAAACTACCTTTTGCTGGAGCGTTACATGCTCAGGATTAGCTTGCCGAAATTGTCGGCAGCTTCCAGCATGCGATGCGCTTCCATTGCGTCACTGAAGGGTAAAACTGCATGGATGGTCGGCGCGATTGCGCCCGATGCGAGAACCGGCAACCAGCATTGGCGGAAACGCTCGACAACTTCGGCTTTCTCGTCTGCCGTATGCGGCCGCAGGGTAAAACCACTTAGCTGCAGCATCTTGGTAAGAATGGCGGGCACATCAGCCTCGGCCTTTCCGTTGCTGAGCAGTCCCACGAATGTCATACGACCTCGCCAGCGTAAAAGTGCAATATGACGCGCCAGATATGCGGGGCCGACGAAGTCTTCGATCACATCTATGCCATCAGGGTAGATCTCGCGGGTTGCCTCGGCAAAATCGACCTCGCGATAATTCAAAACATGTGCCACACCCCAATCGCGGAGGCGACGCGCCTTGTCCTCGCGCCCCACGGTGGTAACGATTTCTGCCTCTACATGTTGCGCCATGCGGATCGCAGTACTGCCGACGGCGCTACCGCCCGCGTGAATCAGTACCCGCTCACCTGCCTTAAGGCGCGACAATTCGAATAAGGTCTCATGGGCCGTACAGAATGTTTCAATGACTGCAGCTGCCTGCACATCCTCCCAGTCTGAAGGAACCACAACCACATGCCGCCAGTCGGCGACTGCATATTCTGCATAACCACCGCCCGAAAGAAGAGCTGCAACCCGCTTGCCACGTAGATAATTTGGTACATCGCCGCCCGTTTCGACAACCTCACCGCCGCATTCAACGCCCAGTACAGGATTTGCGCCCGCAGGCAATGGATAGACACCTGCTCGCTGCATAGCATCAAGCCGATTGACCCCCACAGCGCCAACACGGATCAGCACCTCATTCGCGGTCGGTGTCGGGCGCTCCACTTGCATAAAATGCAGCGCTTCCGGCCCACCCGGTTCCGGAGCATGACAGATTTTCATCATAGACACGGATCAGTTTCCTCCAGTTTGCTCGGCAGGCTTGTGCATTTCTGCATGGAACCATTGTTCCTGAATGAAGCGATACTCCCCTTCATATCCGCGCCTGACACGAGCAAAGCCGGGAAAGTGGATATGCATTCCGCCAACAAGAAGGTCTTCATCGACGCAGCGCTGCAGAATCCTGCGACGCGACAAAGCAGCGGCAGGCGTATCGGTGTCGAAAATCATCCCAACATCAGGATCGGCAAGCTGCACCTCGGGCACATGAACAGTGTCGCCCCAAATGATCATTGCTTCACTGCGGGAGCGCAGAATGTAGCA
>Ga0164243_10012994_pt1 | contig 11744 bp, 12 predicted proteins | sample OricompcompostOP_FD_108781 | JGI IMG/M metagenome (GOLD analysis project Ga0164243, IMG submission 108781) | Organic Plus compost microbial communities from Emeryville, California, USA - Original compost - Organic plus compost (OP) | ecosystem: Engineered > Solid waste > Mixed feedstock >...
AAATTCTTCAGCGTCAGGAACGCCGGACCGTTGAAACCGGCCGGCAGAAACAGCGACGCCTCTTGCGCCAGTTCCTCGCGCGTCGGCCGATGCGTCAGTGGCGCATAGCCGCGCTTGATCCATTCAGCGACCGGCATCTTGATATCCGGCTCGGCGATCGCGCACTCGACATTGGCCGGCCGCTTCACCTCGAAGCCCCAGCGCTTGCCGCGATCCCAGCCTTTCGACAGCAACTGATTGGCCGCTGACGCCAGCGAATCCGGCACCGAATTCCAGATGTCGCGATGGCCATCGCCATCCTGATCGACGGCGTATTTCAGAAAGTCCGTCGGCAGGAATTGCGTGTGGCCCATCGCACCGGCCCAGGATGCTTTCATCTCCTTCGGTGCGACGTGTTCTTCTTCCAGAATCTTCATCGCCAGCAGCAATTCACGCCGGAACATGTCCTTGCGGCGGCCTGTATACGCCTGCGCCGCCAGCACCTCGATCGTGCTGTAGGGCAGTTTGACGTTGCCGTAATTGGTTTCGCGACCCCAGATCGCCAGCACGACCGCAGGCGGCACGCCGAACTTCTTCTCGATCGAAGCCAGCGTCGCCTTGTGTTCGGCGGCCAAAGCCTGGCCCTGTTTCGTCAGCCGGGTCAGCGATGTCTCGGACAGATATTGCTCGGGCGTGCGCTCGAATTCCGCCTGACCGCGCGATGCCGCTTTCGGCTTGCCCTCGATTTCCAGATCCGGCAGCGACAGGTTGAGTGGCAGATTGCGCGTCGCTTCATCGAAGGTGCGGCGCGAGACGCCGAGCGCCTTCGCATCAGGCCACAGCGATTGCAGGAATTGCCGGAAGCCGGCCTCGCTCTGCGCCTGCGCCGGCAGGGCCGTCACCAGCATCGTCAGCGTCACAGCAACACAACGAGCCAACCGCATTATCAGCATCCCGGAATGAAAAGGATCAGGGCACCTGCCACAGCCATTGCGGCGGCACCTTGGCGAGCACCTCTTCGCCGGCCTGAATGACGCCGGCGCGCTCCACGCTCGCCACCACGCCGCGCAGGCCTTTGGCCTTTTGCGGAAACGCCACGTCCAGTCCGCCGGGCGCGGCATCGGGCGTCAGCATCTGCGCCAGCACGCGGCCGACAACGCGACACGGCGCATTCTGCGCTTCGACCACCACAACCGCTTCGCCGAAAACCAGTCGCGTGCCGACCGGCAGAAAGGAGAAATTCGGAATGCCGCGTGTGACGATATTGGCGCCCAGCCATTCCGGCGCGATCGGCCCGACACCCAATGCCGCTTCGATCGCGGCGAGATCTTCTTCCGAGACGATGCTGATCTGGCGGCCCGAACGCATCTCCATGCCGCGCGGATACCAGGGCTCGCGCGGCCCGGCCTTGCGGGTGAAGCCGTGATGCCGGCTGCCGGGAATGCCGCCAAGATCAAGCGCCAAGGACGAAACCACGCGCGTCAGCGGATGCGGCTGCGTTTCGGTGAGGACGGAAATGCATGTACCTTTGACATGCTGGCCCTTGACCTGCGGCTTGTCGATGCGCAGGCCATCGGCCGTCGTCATCGGGAATGAAAGCTGCGCCTTGGTCATGATCCCGTTCTCCCTTCACGGGCTAGCGTATCACCACCCGACCGGACGGGGACAACAGAGAAGCAGTGCGTTGCCTTCTCGGCGCTTTGAACTTGAGACCACAGCCGCGTTCCAATGGCCATTAACGCGTGGTTTCAAAGATGTCTGAGTTACCTTGGATTTTGGCGGTAACGATCTCATCGACCAGCCTTCCGTACCAGCCATAGCCAACATTTATTCGCCCTAATTCACTGCTCATTAAATTGCCCGCATAAACCCCGACAAACTCTGTGGTAACTACGGCATCTAACTTCATGGAGTTGTCTGCCAACGCAGCGGGTCCAAACACCCTCCGAAACATAGGTGACCCTGACATTCCTTCAGTAGTTGCTGCATCAACTAAGAACATCGGTTTGTCATCTATTTGCACAAGAGGCTCGGTCGCCAATGAACCACGCTTCCAAATCGGAACCATCCATCCATCGTAGGAGCCAAGTGGGTAGCCCACAATTAAGACGTCGCCGCCCACCATGTGAAAAAGCTTCTGAAAACCATATTGGTTCACGTGACAAGCGTCGTCTACCCGACAAACATTCTCGAGAGGAATTGCAGCTATATCGATTCGTTCATCTTCGAAATTCGGGTGCTGATACCAGCGTGCACGATCACTTTGGTAAAGCTCCACGCGGCAACGCTTTCTCGTGGGTGCGAATAAGGAAGGGTTGTCATCCGCTGAAGAAAGCGTGCTGCAAAAAAAGTGCACGGATTCGGGGATAAGCGCCTTGGAATTTCTTTCGCCGGTCAAGGGGTTCAAGCCCGTCAAAACATGCCAATTTGTTACTAGGTAACTTTGGTCATTGTGCTTCCAAAAAAAGCCCGTCGCATGGGTAGAAAATTCCGAACATCCCAGCCCGGTGATTTCTACAGGGGATGTGCAAAACGATAACATATCCAGCTTTGCAGATTCGAATTGGTATGTTCGCGGTGGCTTCGTGACCTTTCCAATTTTAGGCACATATCCAGACATGGTGGTCCCTATGCCTCAGCGCGTGAATTTCTTGTATTTGATGCGATGGGGAATGGTGGAGTCCGTGCCGAGCCGGCGCATCTTGTCGGCTTCGTAATCCTGGAAATTGCCTTCGAACCATTCGACATGGCTGTCGCCTTCAAAGGCCAGCATGTGGGTGGCGATACGATCGAGGAACCAGCGATCATGGCTGATGATCACGGCGCAGCCGGCGAAATCTTCCAGCGCTTCTTCCAAAGCCCGCAGCGTATCGACATCGAGATCGTTGGTCGGTTCGTCGAGCAGCAGGACGTTGGCGCCGGACTTCAGCATCTTGGCGAGATGCACGCGGTTGCGCTCGCCGCCTGACAGCTGACCGACTTTCTTCTGCTGGTCGGCGCCCTTGAAGTTAAAGGCCGAGCAATAAGCGCGCGAATTGACTTCCTTCTTGCCGAGCATGATCTGATCGACGCCGCCGGAAATCTCTTCCCAGACCGACTTGTTGCCGTCGAGCGCATCGCGCGACTGATCGACATAACCAAGATGCACGGATTCACCGACGGTGATGGTGCCGGCATCCGGCTTTTCCTGACCGGTGATCATCTTGAATAGCGTGGTCTTGCCGGCGCCGTTCGGTCCGATCACGCCGACAATGCCGCCGGGCGGCAGCTTGAAGGTGAGATCGTCGATCAGCATACGATCGCCGAAGCCTTTCTTCAGGCCTTCGAAATCGATGACATTGTTGCCGAGCCGCTCGGCCACGGGGATGATGATCTGCGCGGTCTGGGTCTGCTTCTCGGCCGATTTGGCGAGCAGGTCTTCGTAACGCTGATAGCGTGCCTTCGATTTGGCCTGACGCGCCTTGGGCGAGGAGGCAATCCATTCCTGTTCGGCGGCCAGCGTGCGCTGGCGCGATTCCTCTTCGCGGCCTTCCTGCGCCAGTCGCTTCTGCTTCTGGCCGAGCCATGACGAGTAATTGCCCTGATAGGGAATGCCGCGGCCGCGATCGAGTTCGAGAATCCACCCCGTCACGTTGTCGAGGAAGTAGCGATCGTGGGTGACGATCAGAATCGCGCCCGGATAATTGCGCAGATGGCCTTCCAGCCAGGCAACGCTTTCAGCGTCGAGATGGTTGGTCGGTTCGTCCAGCAGCAGCAATTCCGGCGCTTCGAGCAAGAGCTTGCAGAGCGCGACACGGCGGCGTTCACCGCCCGACAGCGAGGTGACATCGGCATCGTCCGGCGGGCAGCGGAGCGCCTCCATTGCCTGATCGACCTTGGAATCGAGATCCCACAAGCCCTGCGCCTCGATCTCGTCCTGCAGCCGCGTCATTTCATCGGCGGTCTCGTCGGAATAGTTCATCGCCAGTTCGTTGTAGCGATCAAGGATCGCTTTCTGCGTGGCGACGCCGTCCATGACGTTTTCCCGCACGGTCTTGTCGGGATCGAGCTGCGGCTCCTGCGGCAGATAGCCGACGCGCGCGCCCTCGGCGACCCAGGCCTCGCCGGAATAATCGGTATCGATGCCGGCCATGATGCGCAGCAAGGTCGATTTACCGGCGCCGTTGACGCCGAGCACGCCGATCTTCGCATCCGGGTAGAATTGCAGGTGGACGTTATCCAGCACCTTGCGGTTGCCGGGATAGACCTTGGTCAGCCCCTGCATGAAATAGACGAATTGGCGGCCGTTCATTGAGAAACCCTTTGGCGGATGCCTTTAGCGAAGCCTGGCGCGACGCAGCGCGGAATGGGCGATAATTTCGGAGATGCGGCGATTAAGTAACGGCGTGGGGGGCAAAGGGCAAGCTGGGGGCTTTGGGGTTGAGAAGGGACGCAGCCTGCGATTTTTTACCCTCCCCCTTGTGGGGAGGGTCGAGCGCCGACGCGGAAAGCGGAGGCGGTCGGGGTGGGGGTGATTGCTGTTTTACTCCGCAACCACCCCCACCCCGATCATCCTCACTTCGTTCAGATGATCGACCCTCCCCACAAGGGGGAGGGTGAAACGAGACATGTGAAAGCCGCCCCCGTTCATAGCCGGCCCGCAAGCGCGGCCGCTGGCCGGGATGAGTGGAAATGTTGGTTTGGCCTCTCGCAACACACTCCACTGTCGTCCCCGCGAAAGCGGGGACCCATAACCACGATGTCAGTGACCGAAGCGCGGATCGGAGTTTCTTCGATACGCCACGGCGTATAGGTCCCCGCCTGCCCGGGGCGACCGAATGATGAGTTAGCATCCACTGCCTCTCGGCGTCATCCTGAGGAGCATTGCGAAGCAATGCGTCTCGAAGGATCGGGGCCGCCCTCGTTCTTCGAGACGCGGACTTCGTCCGCTCTTCACGATGAGGGCGGGTTGGACTTGACATTTCTATGTTAATAGGAATATAGTCTCTTTATCCCGTCCCGTTGAAGGGGCGTCTGATCAAGCGTCACAAGACGCGGGGCGGGATGCGGTGGTTATGCGGTGAGGAGGACGTGACCTCACGGCATGACCGGTTCAAGCCTTCGTTCCGTCGGGCGTGGCCGCCCGGCAGGAAATACGGTGGAGGATTGTCCACCGGGGACGAAGGAGCAGACCGTGAAACACCGCGCGCGGAACGCCGACGTTTTCGGCGGTTCGTGGTGCTGACTAATCTCATGCGCACTACACACTTCGCGCATGGGGCTGCGGGCTTGCCTGAAAGCCCGGCGTTCCGCGCGCCCTTCTTTCAAAGAAGGGCAAGGAGCGAAGAAACGACGGGCGCGCCCGCGCCGGCCAAACAACAGGGCGGCTTTTGCACGTCCGCTGTCATGCTTACTCTCGATGGAGCGAGGCCTTTGCACCAAACTCCGCTCATCCCGGTGAAAGCCGCGATCCAGAAAAGTATCCGCGAGCCCGGTGCTCGTAACGCTGGGTCCCGGCCACAGCCTGTCATCGGGCGCGCAAGCGCGGCCCGTTGGCCGGGACGAACGGGAGAGAACTGCTCTAAACTTCACTCAACCCGGATTGTCTTCCACCGTCGTTTCCGGACGGTCGCTGCCGGACGCGGTTTCGGTATGCCACTTGCCGTTGGCATCCTCCCATTCGATCACTTCGGTATGGCCGGGGACCCGCTGCTCGCGTGCGGCCATGCGCGCGGCCTCCAGCGCCTGCGCATGGGTGGGGAAGCTCTCGGAAAACACATCGCCGACCTTGTAGGCCCAGCCGCCGTCATGCTCGACGATATGATAGGTCACATGTGTCATGGTCACGCTCGCATATTTGCTGCGGTCTGCAGGCAGACCGATTGGTTGCTGCGGCCTGCTGGCAGATTGGCAATCCACCCAAGCGCCCGCAAGAACAATAACAATGGTCGGCCGGGCTATCGGCTAGTGCCCTGATACCGAACGCATCAGCCTTCTTTCAAAGTCTTGTGTCGAAGTTTTGTTTCCGAAGGTTGTCACCTGAATTTTCTCGCCTGCAGGTGGCGCCGCTAGCATCGCCAGTGCTATGGGTTGGTAGCTGTCCTGGTCGCCAAAGTGAGCGATGGAAATTGACGGTTGTCGGTTCGTCGCGTTGCGTCCTCAACAACAATGCTGAAAACTGGAACGGTTCAAGGAGAGCACGATGCGACTGTCATCCGCTTTCACGGCGATGATCGGCGCAATCCGCAGCGCGGGCGGCGGCAAGTCCAAGATCCCGACCGTTTCCTTTCTGATCACCGCCTACAATTGTGAGAGGTATGTGGCCGCTGCCGTTCGCAGCGCGCTGTTCCAGAATTTTGACAGCCTTGAAGTTCTGGTTGTTGATGATGGTTCGACCGACGCAACTGGCACGATCCTGCGCGGCATTTCCGACGATCGTTTGCGTATCATCAGCCAGGGCCGCGTGGGCAGGCAGCGGGCGCTTAATGCTGGTATCGCGCATGCGCGGGGGCGATACATCGCGATCCTGGATGCGGACGACCTGGCTCTTCCCCATCGGGCACGCATTCAGGCCGCGTTTCTACAGGCAAACCCCGACGTCGCCCTTGTCGGGTCCCGTTATCGAACATGCATAGACGAACAAGGACTGCGCACGGCCGAGTCTGTCGAACCCACGAGCTACGACGATATCGTTGCCAAGTTCAAAGCTGGCGGGAACGGCATGTTCCATAGCTCCGTGATGTTCGACAAAGCCCGCATCGAAGCGATCGGTGGCTATGATACGGGTCTGTCTGCGCTGGAAGACTGGGACCTCTACGTCAGAACGGCGAAGCGATTTCAGATCTGTAATCTCGATATTCGGTTTGCCCTCAAGCGCATCCACGATGCCCAATTTTTCGGAGGCAAAGAGGGCGTGCATTCGAGCGAAAAATCAAATCTTGCTTATCGTCTGATCCTTGAGCGGACACGCGAACTGAAAACGCAGTCTTCGCCCTCGGCTGTCATGACCGCGGCCCAGACGCACCGCGAGTTAAGCCAGGTCTAGTCAAGCTTCCGATTGCTCTCGCTTTCAGGCTCAAGGCCTGGCGCCGCGACAGAGCGGTGTGCTCTGCAGCATCCACATGTAGTTGTTGGCCGCATCCATGCCGGCCATGATAAGTGATGACGAACGCAAGGATGCCGATTCGCCGATCCTTTCGTGCTGTTCACGTTTCACTGTGGAAATATAACGGTTCAAGGAGAACCATGATGCGACTGTCATCCGCTTTGCGTGTTGCGTTGATTGCTGTCACCGCGATGATCGGCGTGGGCCTGTCATCGGCGCAGGCCGATAGCGGCCGCGTCAGCTTCACCGTTCTGAAAGGCGGCTGGTTCATCGGCGGCTCGGGCGGCAGCGGAACGCTGACATTCCGCGGCCGCTCCTATCCGTTGACGATCGGCGGCGTCAGCGCCGGCCTTGTCTTTGGCGGTTCGCAGACGCGCTATACGGGTACTGTGACGAATATTCGCTCGCCTTATGACGTCAGCGGCGTCTATGGCGCGGCCGGTGCCGGCGGCGCGGTTGGCGTCGGCGCGCAGGTGTTGACGCTGCGCAACGAGAAGGGCGCGATCCTCAATCTTTCTGGCCGGCAGATTGGCCTGCAGCTCAATGCCGATGTCAGCGGTCTGACCATCACCGTCGGGCGTTGAGTCAAGCGCCTCGCAAGTCTAAGGCCGGGCCGGTGCCCGGCCTTTTTATGCTCAGTGTTTTGCTTGCATCTGTTTCATTTGCAGCTGTCGCGCTTCCGTTTCTTTCGCCAGCGCCGACAGATAAGTCACGAAATCCGGGTCCTCGCCGACCAGCATGCGCGGTAGAAGATCGCGAAAATCCTTGCGGGCGCACCATTCATTCATGAAGTCGCGCCAGGTCTGCCAGTAACGCTTCTGCTGCGGCGACATCCTGTCGTTATAGGTGAGCACGAAGGCGCGCTCGAACAGCGACACCAGAATGGAAAAGATGGCGTAGATGCGCTCGCGGTCTTCATCCGAGCGCGGCTTGACAGGGTCAGCGACCAGCAGCCGGAGGTCGGGATTGTCCAGCACGAGCTTGAGAAAATCGGTGTAATTGCTGGCCAGAAGCTGCTGGATTTCGTCCTCTTCATTCAGCCGCGCCTTGCGCTGCTCCAGCATGAAGATCACGATCGCCAGCGGCAAGCCGATCACCGTGACGATGTAGCTCGCAAGCTCCCACCATTTCAGCCAGTCATCCATGGCCACCCTATGCGGGGCGCTCGCTTAAAATCGCGCTCCGCCGGTGTCGCCAATTCGATGAGAATTGTCGTGGCAGCCGCGCCGCCGCGCGTATCAGGGCTTGCGTGCGGTCAGCCCGATGACGGCCGACATGCCAGAATGGCCGGCGCCTTCCTGCAACTCGCGTTCTTCCTCCACGATTGTCACGTCGTCGAGATCGCCGAAGGCGTCCATCAGCATGTCCCGCGTATAGAGATTCTCGCGCTGCTTCGGGCCGCCGGTGCCGTATTCGAGTTGTTTGGGCGTATAGCCCTGAATGATCAGCAAACCGCCCGGCTTCAGCGCCCGCCGCATGCCGGCCCATTTCTGCGCGCGCTGATCGGGCGAGGAAAACTGCGTGAAGATCTCGGCGACTACGTCGAACGCATCCTGCGGATAGGGCCAGGCGTGCACGTCGGCTTCTTCGAACTCCACGTCGACATTATTTGCTTTCGCAAGTGCCCGTGCCTTGGCGATCGCCGTTGGCGAAAAATCGATCGACAGGACCTCGAGTCCTTGCTGCGCCAGCCACACGCCATTGCGACCTTCGCCATCGGCAACCGCCAGCGCGCGGCCGGTTTTCGGAAGCAGCGGCTTGCAGCGGATCAAGAATTCATTGGCCTGTTTGCCGAAGCGATAATCCGCTGTGGCATACCGCGCCTCCCAGTGGTCGCGTTCGGTGTTGTCGGTCATGGCAAAGTCCTTTGCAGCGATCGCGCACTAGATCCGCGCCCCGCGATTATAGCTGTCGACCAGCTGATTATAATCGCGAAGAAGGCGCGGCGGCGAGCCCGTCACCATCCAGCCGCTGCCGGCGCCATTCAGCATCATCTTGTCACCGGTGCTGTAAGGCACCTTGTCGCGCACGCGGCGCATCAGCTGTTTCGACGTGGTCAAAAGCGACTTGGCGTTGCTGATGAACATCGAGCCGATCTTCGGATCATTCTTGCCGCCATCGGAGGTGGAAAAGGGCTCGGCCGCATTCACGGCCTTTTCGTAAGCCTCGACTGCCGGTGTGATCGCCGCAAGATCGGGCTTGTCCGCAGTCTGCAATTTCATCACGCGCTTGGCTTCGATCATCAGCGCCTCGACATGATAGCGCGCCTTGCGACCTTCGCTGCGCTCGATTTCGGCGAGACGTTCGGCGCTGCGCTTGTCATTGATGGCTTCGACGCCGTCGCGCAACGAGCGATCGGCGGCGGCAAAGGTATCCCAGGCGGCGACAAGGCGCGGGTGTAGGGCCTTGCCCTTGGCCATCCTGTCGTCCTTGTAATTCTCCTGCGTGTAGTAATCATCCGCTTCCTTCAGCAGCGGCTCGAGCGTCGCCACCGCCTGCGCATAGGCGGATGCGGCTTTCTCCAGCTCGGCATCATGCGGCTCCAGCGCATTGGCCTTATCGATATTCTTGCGGCAATCCGCGGTATCATAGATCGTATAGGTGCCATAGATGATGCGCTCTTTGCCGGTGGGGCCGGATTTCCCGACCCAGCTGAAATAGCGCGACTGCGCCGCATGGCTGCGCTCGGACAGCCTGTTGATGCAGCCGACATAGGCGTTGATCTTTTCCGTGATGGCGGGCGCGGCGGGTGTTTGCGCCGCGACGGGATACGCGAGCATGGACGCGGCAAGGCCGCAGACGGCGAGGAGAGCAGGCGATTTCATAGTCGGTATTTTCATAACAACGCAATTCAAGGCACGTGGATTTTGGGGTGTGAAGAGACGTTGTCATATGATCGCGCCTGTATGTCCAGTCTGTGACGGACACGCGATTGCAGCCTCCTTCATTGGGCTGCGGCCTGGCGTGTGCTAGGCTCTGGATCATGACATACAAAGTCCCCAGCATCACCGTCGATTGCGTGGTCTTCGATGATCTCGATCGGCTGCTATTGATCCGTCGCCGCAATCCGCCATTCGCCGGCCAGTTCGCGCTGCCTGGCGGCTTTGTCGATTATGGCGAGACCACGGAGGCGGCCGCGCGCCGCGAGCTGCTTGAAGAAACCGGCCTGACCGCGAAAGATCTGCGGCTGATCGGTGTCTATTCCGATCCCCAGCGCGATCCGCGCGGCCACACGATCAGCATCGCCTACCGCGTCAGCATCGAGCGCGGCGACGCGAAAGCCGGCGACGATGCTGCTGAAGTTGAGTTTCGCGCTGACTGGCGCGATCTTGCGCTGGCCTTCGATCACAAACTGATTGTGCGCGATGCGGCGTCAAAGACGAAGGACCAATAATATCTTTATTGGCGCAGAATCTTCTGCATCGCTTTGCCTCTAGCCAGGTCGTCGATCAGCTTGTCCAGATAGCGGATCTCCTGCATGAGGGGCTCCTTGATGTCTTCCACCCGGATGCCGCAGATCAAGCCCTTGATCAAAGCGCGCGACGGATTGAGCTGAGGTGCTTCTGCAAAGAATGTCTCGAAGTCCGTTTGTTTCTCCAGTTGCGCTTCCAAGCCTTGTTGCTTATATCCGGTCAGCCAGCGAATGATTTCGTCGACCTCGTCTTTGGTGCGCCCCTTCTTCTCCGCCTTGGTTATGTAAAGCGGATAGACGCTCGCAAAGCTCAGGGAATACACCCGGTGCTTGTTCATTGAATTCCTCTAGGGAATTGAGCCCGCCTTTTCATGTGGCTTGAAGTGTAATTTACCCTCTACACGAAGAAAAGGCGGACCCGCTTCTGCGAGCCCGCCTTGTGACTCCGGATCCCCGCTTTTTTTGCGTGAAGACGCGCTTCACGCTTGGGCGGAACGAACGGGGTTATTGCAGCGTCTTGTTGCTCTCCTTCACCAGCGCGGCGTTCCTGGCCGCGTGGGTGGCTTCTGAATCAAGCGCGGTGGTGTGCGGCGCCTTGACCTTGTCGGCGTCGATATAGACCTGCTGGCCCATCGCGTTGAACTTGTCCGACATTTCCTTCATGCCGGCTTGTGCGGCATCGAGACCAAGCGCGGCCTTCTCGTTGTCGCCGAGGCTCGCCGCATAGTCGCGCACATCCTGCGTGATCTTCATCGAGCAGAATTTCGGACCGCACATCGAGCAGAAATGCGCGACCTTGTGCGCATCCTTGGGTAGCGTCTCGTCGTGATATTCGCGCGCGGTATCGGGATCGAGGCCAAGATTGAACTGATCCTCCCAGCGGAAATCGAAACGCGCGCGTGAGAGCGCATCGTCGCGCAACTGCGCGGCGGGGTGGCCCTTGGCGAGATCGGCGGCATGGGCGGCGATCTTGTAGGTGATCACGCCTTCCTTGACGTCGTCGCGGTTCGGCAGGCCGAGATGCTCCTTCGGTGTAACGTAGCAGAGCATCGCGCAGCCGAACCAGCCGATCATCGCAGCGCCAATGCCCGAGGTGATGTGGTCATAACCCGGCGCGATGTCGGTCGTGAGCGGTCCAAGCGTATAGAACGGGGCTTCGCCGCACTCCTTCAGCTGCTTGTCCATGTTGATCTTGATCTTGTGCATCGGCACGTGGCCGGGGCCTTCGATCATCACCTGGCAGCCCTTCTTCCAGGCGATCTGCGTCAG
>Ga0164243_10012995_pt1 | contig 11744 bp, 11 predicted proteins | sample OricompcompostOP_FD_108781 | JGI IMG/M metagenome (GOLD analysis project Ga0164243, IMG submission 108781) | Organic Plus compost microbial communities from Emeryville, California, USA - Original compost - Organic plus compost (OP) | ecosystem: Engineered > Solid waste > Mixed feedstock >...
CGAAGGAGAGCGGCAAGCCGCACAACCTGCCGTTCGTGGTGCTCGGCGCCGGGCTGCTGTGGTTCGGCTGGTTCGGGTTCAACGCGGGTTCGGCGCTGAAGGCCGACAGCACCGCTGCGGTCGTGCTGGTCAACACCTTGGTGGCCACCAGCGCGGCGATGCTGGCGTGGCTGCTGGTGGAGCGGCTGCGCGACGGGCACGCCACCACGCTCGGCGCGGCCTCCGGCATCGTCGCGGGGCTGGTCGCGATCACCCCGGCCTGCTCGGCGGTGACCCCGCTGGGCGCGATCGCCGTCGGCGCGATCACCGGCGCGGTGTGCGCGCTGGCGCTGAGCCTGAAGTACCGCTTCGGCTTCGACGACTCGCTGGACGTGGTCGGGGTGCACCTGATCGGCGGGCTGATGGGCACGCTGCTGGTCGGGCTGTTCGCCTCGGCGTCGGCCCCGGCCGAGGTGGACGGGCTGTTCTACGGCGGCGGGTTCGACCAGCTGTGGCGGCAGGCCGTGGGCGCCTTCGCGGTGCTGATCTACTCGTTCGTGCTGAGCCTGGTCATTGCCCTGGTGGTCAAGGCCGTGGTCGGATTCCGCCTCAGCCCGGAGGACGAGGCCGAGGGCATCGACGAGACCGAGCACGCCGAGACCGCCTACCACTTCGGCGACGGCCGTTCGGCCCGCCGTTCCTCGGTCAGCCCGGACGGCGCCGAACGCAAGCTGGAGGGCAGCAACGCATGAAGCTGGTGACCGCGATCGTGCAGCCGAACAGGCTGGACGCCGTGAAGGACGCGCTGGGCAGGGTCGGCGTGCTGGGCATGACCGTCAGCGACGCCCAGGGCTACGGCAGGCAGAAGGGCCACACCGAGGTCTACCGGGGCGCCGAGTACACCGTGGACTTCGTGGAGAAGTCCCGGGTCGAGGTCCTGGTCGAGGACACCACCGTGGACAAGGTCGTGGAGGGCATCGCCGCGGCCGCCCGCTCCGGCAAGGTCGGGGACGGCAAGGTGTGGGTGACCACCATCGACTCCGTGGTGCGCGTGCGCACCGGGGAGACCGGCGACGACGCGATCTGACCGGACCGCCGCCGCAGCGCCGGGCGCGGGACCAGCCGAGGCTGGCTCCGCGCCCGGCGTTTTCGCGTGTGCGGGGGCGGAAATGCGTAGCACTACCTAGCGCTACTCGCGAAGCTTCACGGGTCCGCCCGCACCCCGCGCACCGGCAGACTTCTCCCCGTGCCGCAGCCGGGGACCCGCGGGGGAACACGGGGGTCAGGGCGGAACGTCCACCGGCCGCAGGCACACCCGGGGCCCAGGGGGACGAACGGGGCTCGGGAGGACCGCCCGCGGGGGAGGGCGGGCGGTCCGCTGGGGGACTGGGGAACAACTGGGGGATGAGCTGGGGGAATGGGGGATCTGGGGGAGCCCGGGGTGGCACCGTTGAGGGGGCGCGGCCACCCCGGGCGCAGGTCCCCGGTCCGCTCCCGCCGGCCGGTAGGTCGAGCCCCGCGGCACAGGCCGGAACCAGGGGACAACCGGCGAGATCGAGACCACTCCGCCACCACCCCCGGACCAAGATCGCGGCGCGTAATCTGTGCGGCGTCGTGGACGACCCGGACGAATCCGTTGCCGCCGCGGGAGCACCGCCAGCCCTGCGCGTGCCCCGCCGCGCGCTGGTGGTCCTGGCCGGGTTGCCGGGCGCGGGCAAGAGCACGCTGCTGACCCGCCTGGACGCGCCCGAGCGCACCGCGATCCTCGATTCCGAGCAGGTCCGCGCCCGCCTGCGCGCCGCGCTGCCGCAGCGGTTGCCGTACCGCTGGTACCGGCCGCTGGTGCACTTCGCCCACCGCACTCGCATCGCCTGGTCCTGCTGCTTCGCGCGCGGGCCGGTGATCGCGCACGAGCCCTCCACCCGCGGCGGCACCCGGTTGATGCTGGTGCTGTTCGCGGTGCTGACCGGCAGGCGCCGGGTGTTCGTGTGGCTGCACGTGGGCCCGGAGGAGGCGCTGGCCGGCCAGCACGCCCGCGGCCGGCTCATCCGCAGCCGCTCGTTCCGGCAGCACGTGCACCGCGCCTACCGGGTGCACCGCCGGCTGCTCGCGGGCGGGCGGCCGCGGGGTTGGCAGGACGTGCGGTTGTTCACGCGCCGCGACGTCTCCGGCGGGCTGCGGTTGGAAATGCCGAGGTGAGATTCCTCCCTCGGGCACGGGTGGGTGCGAGGGCGCGCGGTGTTGATCGCTACCCTGGAACGCGACGGTGCGGCGAGAGGCCGCACCTGGCTGAGACAGCGAGCTGCGAGTGACTGGCAACAGTGTGTGTGCGTGCCAGGTGTGCGCGGCTTGAGTGCGCTGGCAGCACCTCCCGGGCCCGGTTCATCCGGCTGCGGTGGTGGCGCTGCGTTCGGACCTGACTGTTGCGATCACCGCGTGCAGTGGACGTAGGTGCAGGGCCGTTCGACGCATCGGTTCAGCCCTGGCGACCACCGAACTAGGAGACCCGCTACTTTCATGTCTCGCATCGATCACGCAGCCTTCGAGCAGGTTCTCGGCGGCGACCCGGGCTCTGCGGAGTCCGCATCCGAGGCCGCCACCGCGGTGGTGCCGGCCGAGCTGCCCCCGGAGCCGCCGGAGCTGGCCGGGCTCGACACCGATTCCGAGCAGGGCGCCGATTCCGAGCGGGCTGCGTCCGAGCAGGGCGCGGCCGCGCAGGCCGAGTCCGCGCAGGCCCCGGCCGCTGAGGCGTCCGAGCCCGGAACCGCCGACTCCGCGGAGAACTCCGGATCCACCGGGAACCCCGACGCCGCCGAGCGCGCCGACTCCGCTGGGAACGCCGACTCCGCTCGGAACACCGACTCCACCGAGAACGCCGGATCCGCGGACAACGCCGCCCCGTCCGGCTTCGACGCCCTGGACCTGGACCCGATGGTCCGCAAGGTCCTCGCCGAGCTCGGCTACCAGGAGCCCTCGGCGATCCAGGCGCAGACCATCCCGCCGCTGCTGGACGGCAAGGACGTGATGGGCCTGGCGCAGACCGGCACCGGCAAGACCGCCGCGTTCGCGCTGCCCATCCTGTCCAAACTGGACCTCGACGCCGCGGGTCCGCAGGCGCTGGTGCTGGCCCCGACCCGCGAGCTGGCCATCCAGGTCGCCGAGTCGTTCCAGCGCTACGCCCAGCACCTGCCCGGCTTCCACGTGCTGCCGATCTACGGCGGCCAGAGCTACGGCCCGCAGCTGGCGGGGCTCAAGCGCGGCGCGCAGGTCGTCGTCGGCACCCCGGGCCGGTTGATCGACCACCTGGACAAGGGCTCGCTCAAGCTCGGCGACCTCAAGCACCTGGTGCTCGACGAGGCCGACGAGATGCTGCGCATGGGCTTCATCGAGGACGTGGAGCGGATCCTGCAGTCGGTGCCGGAGCAGCGGCAGGTCGCGCTGTTCTCGGCGACCATGCCCGGCGCCATCCGCAAGATCAGCCAGTCCTACCTGCGCGACCCGGTGGAGATCTCGGTCAAGACCAAGACCACCACCGGCACCAACATCGCGCAGCGCTACGTGCCGGTCCGCGGCCAGCAGAAGCTGGACGCGCTGACCCGGATCCTCGAGGTCGAGCAGTTCGACGCGATGATCGTGTTCGCGCGGACCAAGCAGATCACCGAGGAGCTCGCGGAGAAGCTGCAGACCAGCGGGTTCAGCGCGGCCGCGATCAACGGCGACGTCCCGCAGGCGCAGCGCGAGCGCACCATCGGCCAGCTCCGCGACGGGCGCATCGACGTGCTGGTGGCCACCGACGTGGCCGCCCGCGGGCTGGACGTCGAGCGGATCTCGCACGTGCTCAACTACGACATCCCGCACGACAGCGAGTCGTACGTGCACCGGATCGGCCGCACCGGCCGCGCCGGGCGCAGCGGCGAGGCGATCCTGTTCGTCTCCCCGCGCGAGCGGCACATGCTGCGCTCGATCGAGAAGGCCACCCGGCAGTCCATCGAGCAGATGGAGCTGCCCAGCGTGGAGGCGGTCAACGAGCGGCGGCTGGCCCGGTTCGCGCAGGGCATCACCGACACCCTCGCCAAGGGCGACCTGGAGCTGTTCCAGAACCTCGTCGAGCAGTACGAGCGCGAGCACGAGGTGCCCGCCAGCCGGATCGCCGCCGCGCTGGCCAGCATGGTGCAGGGCGACCGCCCGCTGCTGCTGGAGCCCGAGCCGGAGCCGGAGCGGGGCCGCCGCGGCGGCCGGGACTCGGGCGGGTTCGAACCGTCCGGCCCGGGCACCGACACCTACCGGGTCGAGGTGGGCCGCCGGAACCGCGTCACCCCGAGCGCCCTGGTCGGCGCGCTGGCCAACGAGGGCGGGCTGCACAGCAAGCACATCGGGCACATCGACATCCGCGCCGAGCACACGCTGATCGAGCTGCCCGCGGACCTGCCGGAGGACATGCTGCGCAAGCTGCGCAAGACGCAGGTCGCCGGCCGGGGGCTGCGGATCAGCCGCGCCGACGGCGAGATGCCGGCCCGCCGCGGGCCGCGCCCGGGCGGGCGGGACAAGGCCCGCCCGCACCGCAAGGGCCAGCCGCGGTCCGGCGCCGGCAAGCGGCCGCGCGACCGCGCCTGACGGTGCGGCGGGCGGCGGAGGTGCCGGTGTGACCGGCCTCCGCCCTCGCCGCCCGACCGGCGGCCCGGGCCCGGCGCGGGCCGCCGGGCGATCGGTCGCGCCGGGCAGCACCGGACCGCCGCGGCGGGCGGTTACCCTCGATGTCCCGTACTCAGGTACCTCACTCGACACAGGAGCGGCGAGAACCCGTGTTCGACACCCTTAGCGACCGGCTCACCTCGGTCCTGCAGAACCTGCGCGGCAAGGGCCGGCTCTCGGACGCCGACATCGACGCCACGGCGCGGGAGATCCGCATCGCGCTGCTGGAAGCGGACGTGGCGCTGCCGGTCGTGCGCGCGTTCATCGCGGGGGTCAAGGACCGGGCCAAGGGCGCCGAGGTCTCCGCCGCGCTGAACCCGGCCCAGCAGGTCATCAAGATCGTCAACGAGGAGCTGGTCGGCATCCTCGGCGGCGAGACCCGCCGGCTGGAGCACGCCAAGAACCCGCCGACGGTGATCCTGCTGGCCGGTCTGCAGGGCTCCGGCAAGACCACCCTGTCCGGCAAGCTCGCCAAGTGGCTGGCCGGCCAGGGCCACACCCCGATGCTGGTGGCCTGCGACCTGCAGCGGCCCAACGCGGTCACCCAGCTGCAGGTCGTCGGCGAGCGCGCGAGCGTGCCGGTGTTCGCCCCCGAGCCGGGCAACGGCGTCGGCGACCCGGTGGACGTGGCCCGCCGCAGCATCGAGGAGGCCAAGCGGGCCCAGCACGACGTCGTCATCGTCGACACCGCCGGCCGGCTGGGCGTCGACGAGGAGATGATGCAGCAGGCCGCGGACATCCGGGACGCGGTCAGCCCGGACGAGGTCCTGTTCGTCGTCGACGCCATGATCGGCCAGGACGCGGTGAGCACCGCGGAGGCGTTCCGCGACGGCGTCGGCTTCTCCGGCGTGGTGCTGACGAAGCTGGACGGCGACGCCCGCGGCGGTGCCGCGCTGTCGGTCCGGCACGTCACCGGCCAGCCGATCATGTTCGCCTCGAACGGCGAGAAGCTGGAGGACTTCGACGTCTTCCACCCGGACCGGATGGCCAGCCGGATCCTGGGCATGGGCGACGTGCTCACCCTCATCGAGCAGGCCGAGCAGGCCTTCGACGCCGACCAGGCCGAGCAGGCCGCGGCCAAGCTGGGCTCCGGGCAGCTGACCCTGGAGGACTTCCTGGAGCAGATGCAGGCGGTCCGCAAGATGGGCCCGCTGCAGAACCTGATCGGGATGCTGCCCGGCGCGGGCCAGATGAAGGACCAGCTGGCCAACTTCGACGAGAAGCACCTGGACCGGGTGCAGGCGATCATCCGCGGCATGACGCCCGCCGAACGCGCCGACCCGAAGATCATCAACGCGTCCCGGCGGCAGCGCATCGCGCGCGGTTCCGGCGTCACCGTCAGCGACATCAACGACCTGGTGAACCGGTTCTTCGAGGCCCGCAAGATGATGCAGTCGATGGCCGGCCAGTTCGGCGGCTTCGGCGGCGGTGGCGGCAAGAAGAACCGCAAGGGCAAGGGGAAGGGCAAGAAGGGCAAGGGCAAGGGCCCGACCCCGCCGAAGGGCGCGAAGGGCCTGCCCGGCGGGATGCCCGGACTGCCGCCCGGGATGCCCGGCATGGGCGGTGGCGGCACCCCGGACCTGTCCAAGCTGGAGGGCGGCATGAACGACCTGCCGCCCGGCTTCGACCCGTCCAAGCTCAACTTCGGGGGCAAGAAGAAGAAATGAGCCGGGCGCTGCACCTGCGCGGCGTGCTGCTGCCCGGCGGCGAGGTCGGACAGCTGTGGCTGCGCGACGGACTCATCAGCCGGACTCCGATCCCGGACGCGACCACCGTGTTCGACGGCGGCTACGTGCTGCCGGGCCTGGTGGACGCGCACTGCCACGTCGGCATCGGCCCGAAGGGGCCGGTGGAGCTGGACGTGGCGGTGCAGCAGGCGGAGGCGGACCGGGACGCGGGCACGCTGCTCATCCGGGACTGCGGTGCGCCGATCGACACCCGGCCGCTGCAGGAGCGCGACGACCTGCCGCGGATCATCCGCGCGGGCAGGCACCTGGCCAAGCCGAAGCGCTACATCCCGTACCTGGCCGACCAGCTGGAGGACGAGTCGGAGCTGCCGCGCGCGGTGGCCGAGCAGGCCGCCTACGGCGACGGCTGGGTCAAGCTCGTCGGCGACTGGATCGACCGCTCCGCCGGTGATCTGGCGCCGCTGTGGAGCGACCGGGTGCTGGCCGAGGCGATCGAGGTCGCGCACGCGCACGGCGCCCGCGTGACCGCGCACGTGTTCGGCGAGGACGCGCTGCCGGGCCTGCTGCGGGCGGGCATCGACTGCATCGAGCACGGCACCGGCCTCACCGACGACACCGTGCAGCTGATGGCCGAGCACGGGACCGCGCTGGTGCCGACGCTGGTGAACGTGGAGAACTTCCCGTCGTTCGCGGCCGCGGCGACCAAGTACCCGGACTACGCCCAGCACATGACCGCGCTGTACGAGCGCGCCGACGCCACGGTGGCCAAGGCCGTCGAGGCGGGGGTTCCGGTCTACGCGGGCACCGATGCCGGCGGCGGCATCGAGCACGGCGTGCTGGTCGACGAGGTGCGGGCGCTGCACCGGATCGGCCTGTCGGCGGAGCAGGCGCTGGCCGCGGCGTCCTGGTCGGCGCGCGAGTGGCTGGGCTACGGCGGGCTGGAGCACGGCGCGGTCGCCGACCTGGTCTGCTACGACGAGGACCCGCGCAAGGACCTCGCGGCGCTGCGCCACCCGCGCCGGATCGTGCTCCGGGGCGCCGTGGTCGGATGATCCGGAACTCCGCCCGGGTCGGGGATTTCGGCTGCCGGGCGGAAGATCGCGAAGGTAATCTGGCTGTTCCGCCGCCGCTCGCCGGGCCGCCGCCGGGCGGCCGCCGCCGCGAGCGACCCGGATGCTGTTCGCCCGAGACGGAGGCGCCCGTGCAGGTACCGAATCCCGAACCCTCCGAGGGAGCGGGCGAGCCCGGTGGGGCGGGAGTCGGCCCGGCGGCGGGGACCGCCACCCGGGTGGAGCCCGCCGGTGCCGCGGTGCGCGACCACCGCTGGGGTTTCGGCGCGTTCTTCTTCGCCGAGGGCGTGTTCATCATGGCCTCGGTGGTGCTGTCGGCCCTGTTCGGCGATCCGCGCTCGGACCGGTTGTCGCTGCTGTTGTCGCTGATGCTGCCGACGCTGCTGTCCGGCGCGGTGGCCGTGGTGATCACGCTGCTGCGCGGCAACGGGCCGCGGCTGGACTTCGGGCTGAACCTGCGGTGGGCGGACGTGCGCACCGGGCTGAACATCGGGCTGCTCGGGATGATCAGCACGACCGCGGCGTCGATGGTGTGGATCCGCTGGGTGGGCCCGCAGAACGCGACCTCCACGGTCAGCAGCCTGCTGGACGGGGTGAAGCTGTCGCCGCCGCTGGCGGTGCTGGTGTTCCTGCACGTGTGGCTGATCGCGCCGATCTGCGAGGAGCTGCTCTACCGCGGGCTGCTGTGGGGCGCGATGGACCGGCTGCGGTGGAGCCGGATCAGCGCGTTCGTGCTGTGCACGGCGTGCTTCGCGATCGGGCACCTGGAGCCGGAGCGCACCTGGCTGCTGCTGATCATCGCGATCCCGATCGGGGTGGCGCGGATGGTCACCGGCGGGCTCACCGCGAGCGTGGTGGCCCACCAGGTGAACAACTTCCTGCCGGCGCTGGGCCTGCTGCTGATCTCGCTGGGCTTCGCCGGGTAGCGGGCGGGAGGCTGCTGCGGGTGCCGGACCGGGCGTCTGGCACAATTGTCGACTGTTCGCCGCTGCGCGGTCCCTCTCACCGTCGGCGGCCATTCACGTATGAGCGTTCCACACCGTCCTCCCCACACGGCTTGGCATGCTCACCCGAGGCACGAACGAGAGTCTGAGGAGCACCAGCAACCGTGGCTGTGAAGATCAAGCTGGCCCGGATCGGCAAGATCCGCGAGCCGCACTACCGCATCATCGTCGCCGACGCCCGCACCCGCCGGAACGGCCGGGCGATCGAGACGATCGGCCAGTACCACCCCAAGGAGAACCCGAGCCGCATCGAGCTCGACTCCGAGCGGGTGCAGCACTGGCTGCGGGTCGGTGCGCAGCCGACCGAGCCGGTGCAGGCGATCCTGGAGGTCACCGGTGACTGGCAGAAGCACAAGGGCCTGCCGGGCGCCGAGGGCACGCTGAAGGTCGCCGAGCCCAAGCCGACCAAGCAGGAGCTGTTCAACGCCGCCCTCGCCGCCGCCGGTGAGGAGCCGGTGGGCGAGGCGGTCACGCCCAAGAAGAAGGGCGGCAAGAAGGCCGACGCCGACAGCGCCGACGCCGCCGAGGAGCAGAAGTCCGAGGACGGCCAGGCGTGACGGTCCTCGCGGACGCGCTCGAACACCTGGTGCGCGGCATCGTCGACAACCCCGACGACGTCCGCGTCCAGCTCATCACGACCCGGCGCGGCCGCACCCTGGAAGTCCACGTGAACCCGGACGACCTGGGCAAGGTGATCGGCCGCGGGGGCCGCACCGCGACCGCGCTGCGGACCGTGATCTCCGGCATCGGAGGCCGCGGCATCCGGGTCGACGTGGTCGACACCGACCGGTGATCTCCGCATGAGCGGTACGGCGCTGGCCGTCGGCAAGGTCGTGAAGTCGCACGGCGTGCGCGGCGAGGTCGTCGTCGAGGTGCGGACCGACAGCCCCGAGCTGCGGTTCGCACCCGGTGCCGTGCTCGGCGTCTCGCGCCGCGGCGCGAGCGCTTCCGAACTCACCGTGGCAGCCGCCCGGCCGCACGCCGGGCGGCTGCTGGTGCAGTTCGAGGGGGTGTCCGGCCGGGATGCCGCGGACGAGCTCCGCGGCGCCCTGCTCACCGTGGATTCCGCGGTGGTGGAGCCGAGCGAGGACCCCGACGAGTTCCACGACAGCGAGCTCGAGGGGCTGCGCGCGGAGCTGACCACCGGCGAGGAGGTCGGCGTGGTGCAGGAGGTGCTGCACACCCCGGCCGGCGAGGTGCTGTCGCTGCGCACTCCGGACGGCCGGGAGCCGATGGTGCCGTTCGTGGCCGCGATGGTGCCGGAGGTGGACCTCACCGCCGGCCGCGTCGTGCTCGACCCGCCCGAGGGCCTGCTCGACGAGTGACCGCCCGGCGCCGGCAGCCGCCCGCGGTCAGGAGGAACGCAAGTGCGCATCGACGTGATCACCATCTTCCCGGAGTACCTGGCGCCGCTGCGCGCCGCGCTGCTGGGCAAGGCGATCGAGCGCGGGACGATTTCGGTCGGCGTGCACGACCTGCGGGACTGGACGCACGACGTGCACCGCGCGGTCGACGACAGCCCGTACGGCGGCGGCCCGGGCATGGTGATGAAGCCGGACGTCTGGGGCGAGGCGCTGGACGAGGTCTGCGCCGGTGAGCAGCCGCCGACGCTGGTGGTGCCCACCCCGGCGGGCCGCCCGTTCACCCAGCGAACCGCGGTGCGCTGGGCGGGGCTGGAGCGGCTGGTGTTCGCCTGCGGCCGCTACGAGGGCATCGACCAGCGGGTGATCGACGACGCCGCCCGCCGGATGCCGGTCGAGGAGGTCTCGATCGGCGACTACGTGCTGGTCGGCGGGGAGGTCGCCGCGCTGACCATGGTCGAGGCGGTTGCCCGCCTGCTGCCCGGGGTGCTGGGCAACCCGGCCTCGGCGGAGCAGGACTCGTTCTCCGACGGGCTGCTGGAGGGCCCCTGCTACACGCGCCCGGAGGTGTGGCGGGAGCTGCCGGTGCCGGACGTGCTGCGCTCCGGCAACCACGCCGCGATCGACCGCTGGCGCCGGGACCAGGCGCTGGAGCGGACCTACCGGCGGCGCCCGGACCTGCTGGCGGAGCTGGCTCCGGAGGACCTGGACGCCAAGGACCGAGCGCGGCTCGATACACTGCAAGGCGCGGACGAAGCGGGCGCCCCGCACGAGGGCTCTCCGGACGCGGGTTCCGCGCCGGCGCCGGTCTCCGAACCGGATCCCGGCGCCGACCCGACCGACTCCGCGGTGCGGGGGACCGGCTGAGGCCGGGCCGCTGCACCGGGGCCGGTTCCGGTGCCGACCTGCGCGTCTGGCACACTTGACCAGTTGCTGCGGCCGGATTCCCTGCCGGCGCGCGCAAAGCAAGCTCACCCCGTGTCAGGCGGTGGCCGCGGGACCGCGGCCGTGCATGCGCGAGAACACGGGTGCCTACGACACGGATGAGGACGGACCACCGATGAACACCCTGGACGCTCTGGACGCCCAGTCGCTGCGTTCCGACATCCCGGCCTTCCGGCCTGGCGACACGCTGAAGGTCTACGTCCGCGTCATCGAGGGTTCGCGCGAGCGGAACCAGGTCTTCCAGGGCGTCGTGATCCGGCGCCAGGGCGACGGCGTCCGGGAGACCTTCACCGTCCGCAAGATCTCCTTCGGTGTCGGCGTGGAGCGGACCTTCCCGGTGCACAGCCCGAACATCTCGAAGATCGAGGTGGCCTCCCGCGGCCGGGTGCGCCGGGCGAAGCTGTACTACCTGCGCGAGCTGCGCGGCAAGGCCGCCAAGATCAAGGAGCGGCGCGAGCCGGTCAACTCCTGATCTCCGCGCCGCCCCGCGGGCGAGGCGAACGTCGGACGACCCGGATGCACGGCATCCGGGTCGTCCTTTTTGCACGTCGGGGCCCCGTTCCCGCTCTTCACGTTCGGGTGAATGATCGTCCGCGATGAAGCGCACACCACCGGCGCCGGTGCGCAGGGCCTCCCGCCGCGGCCCCGCCGGAACCGCCGAATCCGCACGTCACGGGCTCGCCGCCGGGGCTCGGGCCGCACCGGGCCTGCGCGGGGGAGTCGGCCGAGCTGCGGTGCGGGTCCAGTAGCCTGGCCGCGTGGCCGACGTGATGCGCTCCACCGGACCAGAGGAAGAGCCCCGGGACGGGGCCGACTCCGAGCACCGCGACAGCGGTGGGCGGGGCCGGTTCCGGCGCGGGCAGCGCTCTGGTGAGCGGAAGAGCTCCTTCTGGCGGGAGCTGCCGATCCTGATCGTGACCGCGCTGGTGCTGACGGTGCTGATCCAGGCGTTCCTGGCGCGGGTGTACGTGATCCCGTCGGAGTCGATGGAGCAGACCCTGCACG
>Ga0164243_10012996_pt1 | contig 11744 bp, 9 predicted proteins | sample OricompcompostOP_FD_108781 | JGI IMG/M metagenome (GOLD analysis project Ga0164243, IMG submission 108781) | Organic Plus compost microbial communities from Emeryville, California, USA - Original compost - Organic plus compost (OP) | ecosystem: Engineered > Solid waste > Mixed feedstock >...
CGAACGTCACATCCGTCGCACCGGTCAGACCCGTGCCCGTGATCGTCACCGTCGTACCGCCGGCCTCCGGCCCCTGAGCCGGAGACAGCCCACCGACCGTCGGCGCGACATAGGTGAAGGCGCCGGTAGCCGTGCCGTCCGGCGAGGTGACGACCACGTCGACCGGACCGGCCGTCTCGCTCGACGGTGTGGTCACCGTGAGCGACGTGCCGTCCGGCGCCACCGTCAGCCCCGTGCCGGCGACCCCGCCGAAGGTCACGGCGGTCACCCCGTCGAGGTTCGTGCCGGTGACCGTCACGACCGTCCCGCCGCTGGTCGGGCCCGAGCTCGGGGCGATCGTCGTGATCGTGGGCGCCGTGCCGGCGTCCTCCGCCGCCACGCGCACCGACGACGCTGCCAGCGCCAGACCGGTGTCGGTGACGCCGGGCAGCAGCTCGACGAGCAGCGGGCGCACGGTGAACGAGTCGGCTCCCAGCACGCCCGGGGTGGACTGGCTGTTCACCGTCAGGCGGATGAGGCTGCCCAGCAGGCCCGTGAGCACCGGGTCCAGCGTGTCGAGCACCGAGGCGGCCGCCCCGCCCACGGTCGTCTCGACGAGCGTGCCGGCGTCGCCCAGCACGGGCTCGAGCGGCGCGACAGCCGCGGGCAGCAGCGTCGTCAGGATCGGGTCGACCAACGCGTCGGCAAGAGCGCCGGCGTCGATCGTCTGGTCCGGGAGCGGGAAGACGCTCACGGTCAGGCTGCCGACGACGTCGACGTCGTCGTCCGAGACGCTCTGCGTGAGCAGGTCGCCGAGCGTGGTGTCCACCGTGACGCCCACCGTGCCGGACACCGCGCCGCCGATGGCGGAGACCGCCGGCGTGAAGGAGATCGTCACGGCCGTGGACATCAGCGCCGTGCGGACCGCCTGGGCGATCGAGTCGGTGATGTCGCCCAGCAGCGCCGAGAGGGCGTTGCTGATCTGGGTGATCTCGGGGCCGGTCAGCAGCGGCGTGTTGGGGCCGAGCCCGTTGAGGTTGCCGGCGTGGAGCTCGGCGAGGTCGATGGTGATCAGTCCGCTGTCGAGGTCGATCCCGACCAGCCCCCCGGGGGCCGGCAGCGCCGCGATCGCGTCGTCGACCGCACCGGCGACGTCGACGCTCACGTCGAGCACCGGCGCACCGAGGTCGACCGTCACCAGCCCGAGGACGTTCACGCCCGGCAGGGACACCGCGTCGAGCGCGGTCTGCAACGTCCCACCAGGTCCGACGACCGCGTCCAGCGCGGTGTCGAGGGAGTCGACCACGGCCTGCTGCAAGGTGCCCACCAGCGGGCTGCGCAAGCTCAGCTGCGCCCCGGCGAGCAGGTACTCGCTGGTCGGGTCGTCCCCGGCCTCCTGACTGGCCGTCGAGGCCAGCGCACCGAGACCGAGCCGTGCCTGGTCGACGATCGCATCGGTCAGGCCGGCCACGCCGGCCTGGTCCAGGAGCTCGGTGAGGTCGACGACCGCCAAGTCGGTGCTCGTCGGGTCGGCCACCCCGGACACGTCGATGGCACCGGTGTTGTTCACCGCTCCGGATGCGGCCGTCGCGGTGGCCGCGTCGGGTGCGGACGCGTACTCGTTGAGAAGACCGGCGTCCAGCGCACCGCCGAGGTCGAGCAGACCCCCCGCGCCGACGAGCGGCATCGACACCCCGGGGACGGAGAGCCCGACCAGGCCGTCCAGCACCCCTGCGTCGATGGTGGTGGTCGCCGGCCCGGGGCCGCTCGGGTTCCCTGCGGCGGCTCGGACCGCGTCCACCAGGTCGATGCCCAGCAGATCGGCGTCCAGCAGGCTCGCCAACGCCTCCGAGTCGTCGCTCGGCAGCGCGGACGCCGGCGTGAGACTGCCGGTCAGTGCCATGGCGCCCGCGGCCAGGACGGCGATCGCGGCGCCGCGCCGCCCCCTGTGACCGTGGAGGCGCTGCTGGTGCGCCTCCCGACGTCGTCGTACGAAGGACGTCTCCATCCTCGTTCCCCCCTGCTCAGCCATGAGGCCACCGCCGACATGGCGGCGCGTTGGCATCGTGATAGCCGTCACCAGGGCTGGCAATGACCCAGGTCGTTCCCGATGTCCGGGTATGTCCGAGATGCCCGGACGGCCGCGTGGCTCTTTGTGCACCGACCGAGGGTGAATGTTCGAGGTGGTCTCCGCCCATTTTCCAAGGACCCCGCGAACATCTGCAGCGGGTGAAGAGCCGCACGGCGACAGGGATGAAAGCCCTTCCACGCCGGTACGGCATCGTGCGGGACGAAGCGGACCCACCAGGACGTACCGGCGCCGATACGTCGGCGATGTCCGATCCTGAGATTTCACCCGCTACGTCGCCACACCGCGGACACCCAGTTGACGGACATGTCACGAGAAGGTCACAGAATGATGAATTCCTCGCCCTGGGAAATGCAGCGGAACGGTCCTCGACCAGCGCATCAATACGCCCTGGACGGTGCGCACCGCATTCTTCGTCGCGTCGTCGAACGGCCGGCGTGTGCCCCGTCTCGTCGTCGCCGTGCAGGCCGGGCGGCACCCCGCGGCGGCCAACGCCATGGCCGGCTGCCGCTCGCGCGGCCCGTCCCCGGACCGGACGCCGGCACCGCGCACCCACGTGACAGGGCCATGCTGGACAATGCGCTCGGGACCACCGCAGGACAGGAGACGACCATGGGCTACGCCGGCGACCTCACCGCGCAGGAGGCCTGGGACCTCCTCGCGTCCGACGAGCGCGCTGTCCTCGTCGACGTGCGGACCGACGCGGAGTGGCGCTACGTCGGGTTCCCCGACACGTCCGCGCTCGGCCCCGAGCGCACCGTGCTGGTGCAGTGGGTCGACTACCCCCATGGACAGGTGAACCCGCACTTCCTCGACCAGCTCGGCGCGGCCGGGCTCGAGCCGGGCGACCGCCGCCCGGTCGTCTTCCTCTGCCGCTCGGGGGTGCGGTCCGCCGCGGCGGCCGAGGCCGCGACCGCGGCCGGCCTCGGACCGGCGTACAACGTGCTCGACGGGTTCGAGGGCGACGTGGGGGCGGACGGCCACCGCGGCCACGAGGGCTGGCGAGCCAGCGGGCTGCCGTGGCGGCAGGTGTGACCGGTCCGGGGGCCCGGGACGACGGCACCCTGCCACCCGGGCTGCGCGCCGACACGCTCGCCGTGCGCGGTGGGCTGGTCCGCACCCCGTTCCGGGAGACCTCCGAGGCGCTGTTCCTCACGCAGGGGTATGTCTACGACGCGGCGGCCGACGCCGAGGCCGCCTTCGCCGGGGATGCCGACCGGTTCATGTACTCCCGGTACGCCAACCCGACGGTGAGCACGTTCGAGGAACGGCTGCGGCTGCTGGAGGGTGCCGAGGCCGCCACCGCGACGGCCAGCGGCATGTCCGCCGTCTTCACCGCGCTCGCCGCGCTGGTCCGCTCCGGGTCGCGCGTCGTCGCGGCGCGTGCGCTGTTCGGCTCCTCCCTCGTCGTCCTGGACGACGTCCTGGCCCGCTGGGGTGTGCGCACGGACTACGTCGACGGGCACGTGCCGGCGCAGTGGGAGCATGCGCTGTCCACCCCGGCCGACGTGGTGTTCTTCGAGACCCCGTCCAACCCGATGCAGGACCTCGTCGACATCGCGGCCGTCAGCCGGCTCGCGCACGCCGCAGGCGCCACCGTGGTCGTGGACAACGTCTTCGCCACCCCGGTGCTGTCCCGGCCGCTCGAGCACGGGGCCGACGTCGTCGTCTACTCCGCCACCAAGCACATCGACGGGCAGGGCCGCGTGCTCGGCGGGGCGATCCTCGGCAGCCGCGCGTACCTCGACGGGCCGGTGCAGACGATGCTGCGCAACACCGGGCCGACGCTGTCGGCGTTCAACGCGTGGGTGCTGCTCAAGGGTCTGGAGACGCTCTCGCTACGGGTCCGGCACCAGACGGCGTCCGCCCTGGAGCTCGCCGGCTGGCTGGAGCAGCACCCCGCGGTCTCGTCGGTCCGCTACCCGTACCTGCCGTCCCACCCGCAGCACGCGCTGGCGCGCACGCAGCAGTCCGGCGGCGGCACCGTCGTCACGTTCGACCTGCGCGTCCCGTCCGCCGCCACACCGGAGGAGGCCAAGCGAGCGACGTTCCGGGTGCTCGACGCGCTGCAGCTGGTGGACGTGTCGAACAACCTGGGCGATGCCAAGTCGCTGGTGACGCACCCGGCGACGACGACGCACCGCAAGCTCGGGCCCGACGGTCGGGCGGCCGTCGGCATCGCCGAGACGACGGTCCGGCTGTCGGTGGGCCTGGAGGACGTCGAGGACCTGCGCGAGGACCTGGACCAGGCACTGAGCAGCACGGCAGGCTGACGCCCTCCGACGCCGTGCGGCACCTCGGCTCCGGGCCGGTCGGCGCGGGTTCGCGACTTCCGGCCGACGCGGCGGGTTCGGACCCGCGGTCCCGGCGAGACGTCGCGTATCGAACCAGCCCCGCCAGCCGTCGGGCCCGCGGCGCCGACGACACCTCAGGCGGGCAAGGTCGGGCTGCCGAGCACCTTGCCGAAGCACAACGAGAGGGTGTCGTTCCCGTACGGCCCGAAGGGCACGACGAAGTCGTAACCAGCCGAGACGTACAGCGTCACCGCCTCCGGCTGCCGGCTCCCGGCCTGCAGCACCACGTTGGTCAGCCCCAGCGCGCGGGCGTCGTCCTCGACCGCCGCGAGCAGCCGCCGAGCGACACCGGCGCCGCGGGCCGACGGATCCACGAAGACCTTCTTCAGCTCCCCCGAGCCGTCCGGGTAGCCGTCGCGAGCGGCCCGCAACGTCACGCAGCCCACCGGCCGCCCGTCCAGCCGAGCCAGCACCGTGGACAGCGTACCGACGCCCTGCCGGGCGTCGTCGGCCTCGAAGCCACCGGCCTCCTCGACCGCCGTCGCCGCCTCGGGGTAGCGCGGCAGGATCATGTCGTCCCACATCCGCCGGCGCAGCGCCGCCGCGTCCGGGTGGTCCCAGCCGACCCGCTCCAGCGTGAGCGCCCCGCGACCGGCCCGTGCGCTCAGCGCACGCGGGACCGCGGTGAGGTCCTTGCCGAAGCAGCGCGACTCGACGACGCCGACGTAGGGGCCGAACAGGTCGATGGGCAGGTAGCCGGTGCGCACGTACAGGCCCATCGCCTCCGGCTGCAGGACACCCGTCTCCAGCACCAGCCGCGTCCAGCCCAGCGCCCGCGCCCGCCGCTCCAGCTCGGCGAGCAGCCGCCGGGCGTGGCCGCGGCCGCGGTGCTCGGGCAGCACGTACATCCGCTTGAGCTCCCCGACACCGGCGCCGAGCTCGGCGGCTGCACGCAGCGCTCCACAGCCGACCGGTCGGCCGTCGACCCGCAGCACGAGCATCGCGACGACGTCCTCGCCGGTCATGTCTGCGCCGATGTCGTCGGCACCGTACCGGGCGCGCAGCTCCGCCTGCTGGGCGTCGCGCAACGCGGTGGCCTCCGGATGGGCCCACGGGACCGTCTCGACCGTCGGCCCGGGACCGGCCGCAGACCCGTCCGCCGACGCCGGCGGCGCCTCGTCGGCCACCGCCGACCGGTCCGTCATGGTCATGCCGTCGTCCCCCACACTCACCACCGGAACCGCGCGGACGTCGCGCCCCTCGCTGCAACCGACGTCACCACCGGGATCATCCGGCGGGCACGGCACGCGCCGCCCGCCGGACGCGACGCCCGTGGCTCAACCGACCAGCGCGTGCAGCACCGAGGTGAAGAAGCGCAGCCCGTCGGTCCCGGTGCGTGGCCCGCGGGCACCGTCCGGCCCGAAACCCGGCTCGACGGCGTGCTCCGGGTGCGGCATGAGCCCGACGACGTTCCCCGCCGCGTTCGTGATGCCGGCGATCCCGCGCCGGGAGCCGTTCGGGTTCCAGCCCTGGTAGCGGAACACCACCCGGCCCTCACCCTCCAGCTCGTCCAGCGTGCGCTCGTCGGCGACGTACTGGCCGTCCTGGTTCTTCAGCGGCACGGTGATGTGCTCGCCGAGGGTGTACTCGCGGGTCCACGCCGTGTCGACGTTCTCCACCGAGAGCACCTGCTCGCGGCAGACGAAGTGCAGGTGGTCGTTCTTGATCATCGAGCCGGGCAGCAGGTGCGCCTCGGTGAGCACCTGAAAGCCGTTGCAGATGCCCAGCACCGGCATGCCGCGGCCCGCGGCGTCGACGATCTCGCTCATCACGGGGGCGAACCGGCTGATCGCCCCCGCCCGCAGGTAGTCGCCGTAGGAGAAGCCGCCGGGCAGCACCACCGCGTCCACACCGTGCAGGTCCGCGTCGGCGTGCCAGAGCGCGACCGGCTCTCCGCCGGCCAGCCGCACCGCCCGCGCGGCGTCCCGGTCGTCCAGCGTGCCGGGGAAGGTGACGACACCGATGCGGGTCATGCCCCGACGCTCTCGGTCGTGTCCTCGTACACGGCGACGACATCCTCGATCACCGGGTTCGACAGCACCTGCTCACCGGCGGCCCGGGCGGCGGCCAGCACCTCGTCCGTGACGGGACCGTCGACCTCGAGCTCGAAGCGCTTGCCCTGCCGCACGGACGCGAACTGGCCGAACCCCAGCCGGGGCAGCGCGCCGGCGACGGCCTTGCCCTGCGGGTCGAGGATCTCCGGCTTCGGCATCACATCGACGACGACTCGTCCCACGGGTGTGCTCCTGAGGTTCGCGGCGGTGGGGGTCACGGCGATTCTACCGGCCGGACGGCCGCCGCCGGTGCCGCCCGGCGGGGCCCGCACCGGCCGCCTCGCACCTGTACGTCCGCCGTCCCGAACCCGCACGTCGGCCGCCACGGACCGGCCACCCGCACCGTGCGCTCCACCCCTGGCGAGGCGCTCCACCCCCGGGCGGCGGCTCAGAGCGTCAACGGCGTGCCGGTGAGCCGTTCGTAGGCCTCCAGGTACCGGTCCCGGGTCCGCCCGACGACGTCGGGTGGCAGCGCGGGCGGCGGGACGTCGGCCGCCTGGTCCCAGCCGGCGGCCGGCGACGTCAGCCAGTCGCGGACGAACTGCTTGTCGAAGGACGGCTGCGCGCTCCCGGGCCGCCACCCGTCAGCGGGCCAGAAGCGCGACGAGTCGGGGGTCAGCACCTCGTCGCCCAAGGTGATCGCACCCGTCGTCGGGTCGGTGCCGAACTCCAGCTTGGTGTCCGCCAGGATGACGCCGCGCTCCCGGGCGATCCCCTCGGCCCGCGCGTAGACGGCCAGCGTGAGGTCACGCAGCATGCGGGCGGTCTCCTCGCCCAGCCGGGCGGCCACCGCGGAGAACGGCACGTTCTCGTCGTGCTCGCCGAGCTCGGCCTTCGTCGCCGGGGTGAAGATCGGCTCTGGCAGCCGCGAGCCGTCGACCAGTCCCCGCGGCAGCGGGATGCCGGTCACCTCGCCCGTCCGGCGGTACTCGGCGAGCCCCGACCCGGTGAGGTAGCCGCGCGCCACGCACTCGACGGGGAACATCTCCAGCCGACGGCACACCATCGCGCGCCCGGTCACCGCGTGCGGCACCGGCGCGTCGACGAGGTGGTTCGGCACCAGGTCGGCGAGCTGGCCGAACCACCACAGGCTCAGCTGCGTGAGGACGACGCCCTTGTCCGGGATGCCCGGCGACAGCACGTGGTCGTAGGCGGAGACGCGGTCGCTGGCGACGACGAGCACCACGTCACCGTGCGCGTCGACCAGCGCCCGGCCCGCCGCGGACCCGTCGGGCACGTACAGGTCGCGGACCTTGCCGGAGTAGGTGTGCCGCCAGCCGGGCAGCGTCGTCGCGTCGTTCACGGCGCCATCCTCCCGTACGCCGGCATGTCCGGTGTCCGCCTGCCGTGCCGGACACCCGGCGGCCGCGGGACCGGCGAGACCGGCGGGACCGCAGGGACCGGCGGGACCGGCGGGGCCGCAGCGTTCGATCCTCCCCATGTCGGAACCCGCCGCTCTTGCGCCGGGCAGCGAGGGACACGCCGGCGTGTCACGACTTCTTGCGGCGTGTCGACCCCCCAGCGGGGCGAAGAGCGGCGGGATCGGACATCACCGACACGAAGAGCGGCGAGGCCGGACACCACCAACACGAAAAGCGGCGAGGCCGGACACCACCGACACGAAGAGCGGCAGGGCCGGACACCACCAACACCCCGACCGTTCGACCCGCCGCCGACCGGGCCCCGGCGCCTCCGCCTCAGCCCCGGGCCGCCGCCGCGGCGATGTCCGACCGGTGGTGCGAGCCCGGCAGGTCGATGCGCTCGACGCCCGCATAGGCCGCCGACCGGGCCGCCGCCAGGTCGGCGCCGACACCGACCACCGACAGCACCCGCCCGCCGGCGGACACGATCCCGTCCCCGTCGGGCGCGGTGGCCGTCCCGGCGTGCAGCACGTGCACGTCCGGCAACGCCTCCGCCGCATCGATACCGCTGATCGGGTCGCCCGAGCGGGGCCCTGCGGGATAGCCCTGGGCGGCGACGACCACGGTGACGGCCGCCTCGTCGCGCCACTCCAGCGGTCCCAGCGCGCCGAGCCTGCCGGTCGCAGCACCGAGCAGGACCCCGGCCAACGGCGTGGCCAGCCGGGCGAGCACCACCTGCGTCTCCGGGTCGCCGAACCGAGCGTTGAACTCGACGACCCGCACACCGCGCGCGGTCAGCGCCAGCCCGCAGTACAGCACCCCGACGAACGGCGTCCCCCGCCGGGCCATCTCGGCGACCGTCGGCCGAGCCACCCGCGTGACCACCTCGTCCACCAGGTCGGCCGGGGCCCATGGCAGCGGCGAGTAGGCGCCCATGCCGCCGGTGTTCGGGCCGGCGTCCCCGTCGTACGCCCGCTTGAAGTCCTGCGCCGGCACCAGCGGCACCACGTCCGTCCCGTCGCACAGCACGAACAGCGACACCTCGGGGCCGTCCAGGTACTCCTCGACGACGACGCGACCGCCGTCCTTGGCCAGGCACGCCGCGGCATGGGCCAGCGCCTCGTCCCGGTCGGACGTCACGACGACGCCCTTGCCGGCGGCCAGCCCGTCGTCCTTGACGACGTAGGGCGCACCGAAGGCGTCCAGCGCCGCCGCCACCTCGGCGACCGCGGTCGCGACCCGCGGCTCGGCGGTCGGCACCCCGGCAGCGGCCATGACCTCCTTGGCGAACGCCTTCGAACCCTCCAGGCGGGCGGCCTGCGCCGACGGCCCGAAGACCGCGATCCCGGCGGCCCGCACCGCGTCGGCGACGCCGGCGACGAGCGGCGCCTCGGGCCCGACGACGACGAGGTCCGCGCCCAGGCCGGTCGCCAGGGCGGCGACCGCGGCGCCGTCCAGCGCGTCGACGGCGTGCAGCGTGGCCAGCGTGCCGATGCCGGGGTTGCCCGGGGCGGCGTGCAGCTCGGTCACCGCCGGGTCGAGGGACAGCGCGCGGACGAGGGCGTGCTCACGGGCACCGGAGCCGACGACGAGGATCTTCACGGCCGCCGAGCCTACCGACCGTCGCCGCCCCGCCCGCCGGCCGCGCCCGTCCTCGGACACCGACGGCGCCGGCTACGTGGCGACAGCGCCGGCAACAACCAGCGCCGTCACCACGCAAGCAGCGCCGTCGAGGATCGCGCAGATCCGGGAGAGCAGACGTCAGCCCAGGAGGTCGTGGCGGACGACGGTGGCTTCACGGTCGGGGCCGACGCCGACGGCCGACACCCGGGCGCCGGAGATCTCCTCCACCCGCTCGACGTACCGCTGTGCCGCCTTCGGCAGGTCGTCGAACTCGCGTGCCCCGGTGATGTCCTCGGTCCAGCCGTCCAGGTACTCGTAGACCGGCGTCGCGTGGTGGAAGTCCGTCTGGCCGTCGGGCATCTCGTCGTACCGGCGCCCGTCGACGTCGTAGGCCACCGCCACGGGGATCCGGTCCCGCCCGGTGAGCACGTCGAGCTTGGTGAGCACGATGTCGGTCAGCCCGTTGATACGGCTGGAGTAGCGCGTCACCACCGAGTCGTACCAGCCGCAGCGGCGCGGACGGCCCGTCGTCACCCCGAACTCGCCGCCCGTGCGACGCAGCCACTCGCCGTCCTCGTCGAACAGCTCGGTCGGGAACGGCCCCTCGCCCACGCGCGTGGTGTACGCCTTGGCGACGCCGACGACACGGTCGATCCGCGTCGGCCCGATGCCGGAGCCGGTGCACGCGCCGCCCGCGGTCGCCGACGACGACGTGACGAACGGGTAGGTGCCGTGGTCGATGTCGAGCATCGTCGCCTGGCCACCCTCGAAGACCAGCGTCTTGCCGGCGTCGAGCGCCTCGTTGAGCACCCGCGGGGTGTCGGCGACGAACGGGCGCAGCCGGTCGGCGTAGCGCAGCAGCTCCTCGACCGTCTCGTCGACGGTGATCGCGCGGCGGTTGTAGACCTTCACCAGCAGGTGGTTCTTCTGGTCGAGGGCGCCCTCGACCTTCTGCCGCAGCAGCTCCTCGTCGAACAGGTCCTGGATGCGCACGCCCACGCGGTTGACCTTGTCGGCGTAGGTCGGGCCGATGCCGCGTCCCGTGGTGCCGATGCGACGCTTGCCGAGGAAGCGCTCGGTCACCTTGTCCATCGTCCGGTTGTACGGGGCGATGACGTGGGCCGTGGAGGACACCAGCAGCGGGGACGTGTCGACACCGCGCGCGTCAAGGGCGTCGATCTCCTCGAACAGCACCTCCAGGTCGATGACGACGCCGTTGCCGATGACCGGGACGACACCGGGCGACAGGATGCCCGACGGCAGCAGGTGCAGCGCGTACTTCTCGTCGCCGACGACGACCGTGTGGCCGGCGTTGTTGCCGCCGTTGAACTTCACGACGTAGTCGATGCGCGAGCCGAGCTGGTCGGTCGCCTTGCCCTTGCCCTCGTCGCCCCACTGCGCACCGAGCACCACGACAGCCGGCATCTGATCACCCACTCCATACCCTGCCTGCGGTGCCGGACGCGTGCGGATCCGCAGCGGGCTGCGGCACGTGCACGAGGCCCGGGGCACGGGCGGCAGCGACCCAGTACCCCCGCGAGGGTACCGGACGGTCAACGAGAGGTCAGGCCGCGCCCTGTGCGCGGTCTACGCCTCGTCACCCTGTGCCGACGGGACGGTCGGCTCGTGGCCCCGGCGCAGGGCCCGCACGACGAGGGCCCCGACGACGAGCGCGACGCCGAGCTGCCGGACGAGCGACGTCAGCGACGCGACGACGCCCACCACGGCGACGACACCGGACCCCGGCGGGAGGTACATCCCGCTCACGGCGAGCTGGAGCACCGCCTCCACGAGGAAGCCGCCTACGACGAGCACCACACCCGCCCAGAACATCTGCACCGGCGTCATCCTGGGCAGATTCATCGTCTCCGCTCCCGTCCGGCACGTTCCCGTGCCCTCGCCCGTCCACCAGCCGGCGGCGCGGCGCGCTCGGCCGCCCGGCCCGCCGTACCACGCGGGTCTCCGCCCGACGCCGGCCGCCGTCTCCGCGTTCTCACCGACACCGACCGTCCCGTCCGGTCACCCCGCCCGTCCGGTCACCCCGCACGTCCGTTCTCCCGCATGGCCGCCCGCCGCCGCGCACGTCCGCTCACCCGCGCCTCCGTCGCTGCCCGGTCGCCGCACGCTCACACCGGTCGTCGCGCGCTCAGACGTTGCGCATGTCGGCGACCTCCTCGGCGGAGGTGCCCGAGTCGAGCAGGAACTGGGCGCAGCGCTGCGCCTCCTGCGTCTCACCGATGGCCTCCGCGGCCTCCGCGAGCGCCAGCAACGCCCGCAGGAACCC
>Ga0164243_10012997_pt1 | contig 11743 bp, 10 predicted proteins | sample OricompcompostOP_FD_108781 | JGI IMG/M metagenome (GOLD analysis project Ga0164243, IMG submission 108781) | Organic Plus compost microbial communities from Emeryville, California, USA - Original compost - Organic plus compost (OP) | ecosystem: Engineered > Solid waste > Mixed feedstock >...
CTCGAAGGGTCAGTCGATGCGAAAGGCGAAGCGGGAGCCGCGCCGCGCCACGGGGTCGCCGGGTGCGAGCGCGTCGGGGCCGCGGACCACGCCCAGGCGGTCCAGGACCGGGGTGAGGAGCACAGCCACGGCCAGGTTGAGGGCGAGTGCGACCAGGGCGGTGTAGAGCGAGATCCGCCCGGTTCCGGAGCCGAGGGTCACCACGGAGTCGAAGCCGTCCACGACGGTCAGCAGGGTGCCGCTGGCCATGCCGACCGCCCAGCCGGCCAGCAGGGCCCGGCGGTGGAACCAGCGGGTGTAGGCCGCGCATCCGACGGCGGGCACCGTCTGGATGATCCAGACGCCGCCCAGGAGATGCAGGTTGACCGCGTCCTGCGGTTGCAGCAGCAGCGCGAAGACGAGGGCGCCCAGGACGAAGGCGGTGGCGGCGAAGCGGGCAATGCGCACCTCGTGCTTGGGGGTCGCCGTCGGGTTGAAGTACTCGGTGTAGACGTTGCGGGTGACCAGCATGGCCATGGAGACGGCCATGACGGCGCCGGGCAGCAGGGCGGCGACGGCGAGGCCGCCGAGGAGGAGTCCGGCCAGCCAGGGTTCGGCCAGCCGGCGCAACAGCTCCGGCGCGGCGAGTTCGGCGTGGCCGGGCGGGGTGGTCACGCCGAAGGCGAGCGCAGCGAAGCCCAGGTAGGCGAAGAGGCCGAGGGCGAAGGTCCACATCGGCAGGGCGAGGACCGCCCGCCGGACGGTGTCCGCTCCACGGGCAGCCAGGGCGACCGTGAGCACCTGGGGGTACATCAGCTGGGCGAGCACGCTGCCACAGGCGAGCGTGACATAGGCGGTACGGGTTCCCACGGGCGGCACCAGGCTCATCCCCTGGCCGGCCAGGCGCCGTCCGGCCTCCTCGAAGACCCGTCCGGCGCCCGCGCCGCCCTGCGCCACCAGCGTCAGCGAGACGACCAGCAGCACCGCCATGAGGGCCGCCTTGAACCCGGCGACGCGCACGCACACCCGCAGGCCGCGCGGCAGCAGGGCGGCGGTCACCAGGGCGAACAGGAGCACGATCCCCAGCACCACCCGGGGGTCCGCGAGGTCGACACCCATCGCCCGCAACGCCGCTCCCAGGCCCACGACCTGCAGCGCCAGATACGGCATGGTGGCCAGCAGCCCGGACAGCACCACCGCCAGGGCCAGGGCGTGCGAGCGGTACCGGGCGAGGGCGAAGTCCGCGGTGGTGAGCAGGTCGTACCGGCGCGCCATGGCGTGCAGGCGCGGCAGCACGAAGAGGGCGGCGGGTGTGAGCAGCAGGGTGTAGGTGAGGGCGTAGAGCCCGAACCCGCCGGTGGCGTACGTCAGTCCGGGCACTGCGACGACTGTGTACGCCGTGTACACCGTGCCGCCGAGGAGTACCACCGTGGCGCCGAGGCCCAGGCCGCGCCGGGCCAGGGCCCAGCCGGCCGGATCGGGCAGCTCCTCGCGGTCCCGGCGGCCGGAGAGCGCCCGTGCCGCGACCGCGACGCCCGTCACCACCAAGGCGAAGAAGGGCAACGGACTGCCACTCACAGACGCCATGGCGGTTGACGCTAGGGGTTCCCCTGCACCCGGCGCAAGCGGCTCCGGGACGAGATCTCCGCATCGCGGACATTCTGTCGGTCGTCCGGTCGCGGCCGTTGTGTCGCCGGGCGTGTGGGGGAGGTCGCACCGGATCGCGCGGGGAGTCCGCGCTCACGCCCCCACCATGTGGGTGCCTCCGTCGACGTGGACGATCTCGCCGGTGGTCCTCGGGAACCAGTCCGACAGCAGAGCGACCACCCCGCGGGCGGCCGGCTCGGGGTCCTCCAGGTCCCAGCCGAGCGTCGCGCGCGAGGTGCTCGCCTCCGCCAGTTCCGCGAAGCCGGGGATCGACTTGGCGGCCATGGAGCGGATCGGGCCCGCCGAGACGAGGTTGCAGCGGATGCTCCGGCCGCCCAGATAGCGGGCCAGATAGCGGTTGACGGCCTCCAGCGCCGCCTTGCTGACGCCCATCCAGTCGTAGTGCGGCCAGGCCTGCCGGGCGTCGAAGTCCAGGCCGACGACCGCTCCGCCGCGGTGCTCGAGCAGCGGCAGCACGGCGATGGTCAGCGCCTTGAGCGAGTACGCCGACACCTCCAGCGAGGTGGCGACCGAACTCCAGCCGGTGTTCAGGAAGTTGCCGCCCAGTGCGTCCTGCGGGGCGAAGGCGATGGAGTGCACAACGCCGTCCAGCGCCGGTTCCTCGCCGAGGTGCTCGGCGACCCGGTCGGCGAGGGTGTCCAAGTGCTCCTGGTTCTGCACGTCCAGGTCGACGACGGGCGCGGGCTCGGGCAGCCGCTTGGCGGTCAGCTCGACGAGGCTGCGCCGCCCGAAGGCGGTCAGGACGACCCGCGCGCCCTCCCGCTGGGCGAGCCGTGCCGCGTGGAAGGCGATCGACTTCTCACTGAGCATCCCCGTGATCAGGATGTTCTTGCCGTGGAGTATTCCGCTCATGTCCTCAACGGTCCTTGCTCGGTACGCCGTCGGCGGCTGCGACGGCCAGGGATACGGGGGTCCGGCGGGAGGCGGGCGCGGTGTCCCGCACGAGGCCCGCCAGGAAGCTGCCGATGATGCGCGGGCCGTGCCGGGTGAGCACCGACTCCGCGTGGAACTGCATCGAGGCGAAGCGTTCCGCGCGCAGCGCGTGCACCTCGTCGGTGCGCGGATCCCGGCTGACCTCCACCCGGGCGCCGTACGGCCCGTCGATGACATCGCGGGTGCTGCGGGCGGCGAAGGTGTTGTAGAAGCCGACGTGTTCACGGCGGCCGAAGAGGTCGATCTCCCGATGCACGCCCTGGTTGGGCACCGCCCTGCGGATCAGCTCGAGGCCGAGCGCCCGGCTGAGCACCTGGTGGCTGAGGCAGACGGCGAGGAACGGCCGCCCGCTGCCCAGGAGTTCACGCACGGCGCCGTCCAGGTGGGCGATCTTCGGATCGGCCGTGGCGCGTGGATCGCCGGGGCCGGGCCCCATGACGACGAGGTCGTGCTCGTCGAAGGCGTACGGCTGGTCGAAGCGCCGTACGGTCACCTCCAGGCCCAGCGACCGCAGCTGTTTCTCGATCATCGAGGTGAACGTGTCCTCGGCGTCGACCACCAGGACCCGCCGGCCGCCGAGCAGGGCGCCCTCGGCGGCCGGCTCCGCGCGGTCGGCCAGCCAGAACCTGCCGAGGGGGTCGTTGCGCCGGAGCAGCGCCGAGCGGACCTGCGGGTGGTCCCGGAAGCCCGTCGGCGCGGCGTCCCGCAGCGCGGCGACCAGACCGGCCGCCTTGGCCCGGGTCTCGGCCACCTCGGAGGCCGGATCGGAGTGGCGGACGAGGGTGGCGCCGACGCCGATCGCGAGCCGTCCGGTGCGGTCGATGTCGGCGGTCCGGATGAGGATTGCGGAGTCCAGGGTGCGGGCGCCCTGCGCGTCCCGGCCGATCAGCGCGGCGACGCCGCTGTAGTAACCGCGGCCGCCGGGCTCGTACCGGGCGATCACCCGGCAGGCGCTCTCCAGCGGGCTGCCGGTGACGGTGGGGGCGAACAGCGTCTCGCGCAGGATCTCCTGAGGGGCTCGGGTCGTACGCCCCTCGATGAAGTACTCGGTGTGCGCGAGCCGGGACATCTCCTTGAGATGAGGGCCGACGACGCGCACCTGGTCCGGGCAGACCCGGCTCATCATCTTGAGTTCCTCGTCGACGACCATGTACAGCTCGTCGGCCTCCTTGCGGTCGGCGAGGAAGTCCAGGACGCCGGAGAGGGTGGGTCCGCCCGCCGGATAGCGGTAGGTGCCGCTGATCGGGTTCATCACGGCGGTGCCGTCGCGCAGGCTCACATGCCGCTCCGGCGAGGCACCGACGAAGGTGCGCTCACCGGTGTGGATCACGAAGGTCCAGTACGCGGCCGACTCGCGCTCGAGCAGCCGCCGGAACAGGGTCAGTGCGTCGGCCACGCCGTAGTCGGCGATCTCGGCGACGAACGACCGCTTGATGACGAAGTTGGCGCCCTGGCCGGTGCCGATCTCGTCCGCGACGACCCTGCTCACGATGTCGGCGTACGCCTCGTCGGACACGTCGAAGTCCCCGCCGGACAGCTGGATCCCCCGGTCGGGGACGCGGGTCAGGACGTCGGTGAGCGCTACGGCCGCCTGCTCGCGCACCTCCAGCGCGATGAGCGGTGCCCCGTCGTCGGCGCAGGCGTAGCCCCGCTCGGCGACCTGCCGGAAGGGCACGACAGTGAGCAGTTCGTGGTGGGCTCCGGGCTGCCGGGGCGTCGTGGGCAGCGGCAGTGCGGCGAGCGTGCCGGGGGTGGACACCTTGCCGAGGATCACATCCACGACACCGGGGCCGGCCGAGCCGGGACGGTGCAGCAGCGCGAAGGGTCCGGGCTCGGGCGACAGGACGCGGCCGAGCAGATCGGCTGGGGGCACACCGGTCATCCGAGGACCTCCTTGGTGGTGGTGACGACGGCGCAGGTGCGGGCCGCGTACTCCAGGGCCATGCGGTGGTCGGTGGCGCTGAAGTCCGCGACGGCGTCGGCCACGAGGAAGGTCTCGATGTCGTGGGTGTAGGCCTCCACGGCGCTCATCAGGACGCCCACGTGCGCGTACACACCGCAGACGATCAGCTGGTCGCGTCCGGCCCCGCGCATCTGCTGCAACAGGTCGGACTTGAAGAAGGCGCTGTAGCGCCACTTGGTGAACACCCAGTCGGCGCCGACCGGGGCCAGCGGTTCGACGATCTCCCGGTCGGCCGGGCTGACCTGCATGCCCGGCCCCCAGAAGTCGTTGAGCAGTCCGCGCTCCTCGGGGGTCATCCCGCCGGGCTGCGCGGTGTAGGCGATGGGCATGCCGGCCCGGGCGCAGTGGTCGCGCAACGCGGCGACGCCGCGGACCAGTTCGGCGCGGAGCGCGTCGGGCAGCGGGCGCAGGAAGTACCGCTGCATGTCGTGCACGAGGAGCACGGCGCGGGCGGGGTCGATCGTCCAGCGAGGGATACGAGCGGGCAGCTCGCCGCTGGTCGGCATCGGGTAGGGCGTGATGGGCGGGATGCCTGGCATGGCGGTCCTCTCGAAGGGCGGGCGGGGAGCAGGGCGTCAGGCGCCGAGGGTGGCTCCGCCGTCGACCGTCAGGTCGTGCAGCGTGATGTGCGCGGCGGCGTCGGACAGCAGGAACAGCACGGCGTCGGCGATGTTCTCGGGCCGGGCTATGCGGCCCAGCGGGATGCCGAGGCGATAGGTCTCCGGGCGGCCGCGCAGGGTGGCCTCGCGGTCCGACTCGTCCCGCCACATCGAGGTGAGCATCGGCGTGTCGGTGGAGCCCGGGCCCACCACATTGCAGCGGATGCTGTACGGCGCCAGCTCGACGCCGAGCGACTTGGTGAAGTGGGCGGCGGCGGCCTTGGAGGCGGCGTAGGCGGCCATCTCGGCGCGCGGAGTGCGGGCCGCGTTGGAGGCCACGGTCACGATGGCGCCCGAGCGGCGGGGCACCATCCGCTCGGCCACCGCACGGGACATGAGGAAGACACCGGTGGCGTTCACCGCGAACGTACGGGCCCACTCCTCGTCGCCGTATCCGACGACGGGTCCCACGTGCAGCACCCCGGCGGCGTTGACGAGGAAGTCCACGGGGCCCAGCGTCCGTTCGACGGAGTCGACCAGGTCGCGGACGGCGCCGGAATCGGTGACGTCCGCGGGGTACGGCGTGACCGTGCCCGGTCCCCCGGTCACCTCGTCGGCGCGCTTGTGCAGCCGGTCCGCCTCGCGGTCGACGGCGGCGACATGGACGCCGGCCCGGACCAGGGCGGCGACGACCGCGCCGCCGATCCCGCCTGCGGCTCCGGTGACGATGGCTGTCTTGTCCTGCATGTTCTTCCTTTCGCTGCCGGGATGTCTCAGGGCCGCCAGGCGGCCACGACGGCCAGCGCCTGGGCGGGGTTGAGCCGGGGGTCGCACAGGCTGGTGTACGGGCCGCGGGCCGGCGCGCCGGTGGCGGTGGACGGGTCGCCGGGCAGGCATTCCAGGACGTCGTCCGGGGTGGTCTCCAGGTGCAGCCCGCCGGCCACACCGCCCGCCTCGCGCACGGTCGTCTGGAACGCCTCGATCTCCCGCCGGATGGTGTCCGTGTGCCGCCGTTTGCGCCCGTCGGGGCCGGTGACGGTGTTGCCGTGCATGGGGTCGGTGAGCCAGATCGCCGGGTGGCCCTCGGCCCGGACGGCGGCGACCAGGCGGGGCAGCACGGCCGCGGCCCGGTCGGCGCCGGTGCGGGCGATGAGGGTGAGCCGGCCCGGCTGCCGCAGAGGGTCGAGCCGCTCGCACAGGGCGACCAGCTCGTCGGGGGTCATGCCCGGACCGACCTTGCAGGCCACCGGGTTGACCACTTCAGCGAGCAGGGCGACATGGGCGCCGTCGAGCCCGCGGGTGCGTTCGCCGATCCACGGGAAGTGTGTGGAGGCGAGCAGCAGGGCGCCGTCCTCGGTGCGGCGCAGCAGGGGCAGTTCGTAGTCGAGCAGCAGCGCCTCGTGGCTGGTCCACACCACGGCCTCGGCGCCGCCGGCCGGCCGCGGGCCTGCTGTCCAGCCGAGGTGCCCCATGATGTCGGCGGCGGCCATGTACCCGGTGAGCAGGCGCAGCGGGTCCGGGCGGCGGCTCTCCGGGTCGGGTTCCGGTCCGTTGACCAGGTGGCCCCGGTACACGGGCAGTTCCCGTCCGCCGACGGTCTCGGTGGGCTGCGAGCGGGGCTTGGCGAACTGTCCCGCCATCCGCCCCACCCGGACCACGGGCCGGCCGGTGGTGAGTTTCAGCGCGCCGGCCAGCAGATCGAGGACGGCGCAGTTGCGGGCGACGTGCCGGGCCGTGCAGTCGTCGGGGTCCTCGGCGCAGTCGCCGGCCTGGACGATCTCGGCCTTGCCCGCGGCGACGTCGGCGAGCAGCGTGCGCAGGACGGCGACGTCCTCGGCACGGACCAGGGCGGGGCGCTGGGCGAGGGCCCGGCGCACCCGCGCCAGCTGGGCCAGGTCCTCCCAGGGTGGCTGCTGCCGGGCCTCCTGGTGACGGAGGTCGAGCAGGGCGTTGTCCACTGATGTAACTCCCATGCGAGGTGCGGGCGTACTGCGGTCGGGGGGCCGGTCACACGACCAGTCCGCCGTCGACGCCGAGGACCTGGCCGGTGATGTACGCGGCGCGGTCGGAGGCGAGGAAGGCGACGAGGTGGGCGACGTCGTCGGGGCGGCCGAACCGGGCGAGCGGGATCCGCTCCCTGAGCCGCTCGCGCACCGTGTCCGTCAGTGCCGCGGTCATGTCGGTGTCGATGAAGCCCGGCGCCACGACGTTGGCGCGGACGCCGTAGGGGCCGCACTCCTTGGCCAGGGCCCGGGTGAAGCCGATGATCCCGGCCTTCGACGCCGAGTAGTTGGTCTGGTGGGCGTTGCCGTGAACCCCGGCGACCGAGGACAGCGTGATGACGCAGCCGGCCTTGCGGCGCATCATGCGGGTGATCACGGCGCGGCAGACCGCGTAGGTGCCGTCCAGGTTGGTGGACAGCACGTCGTGCCACTCGTCGTCGGACATGAGGGCGAGGGGCCGGTCCCGGGTGATGCCGGCGGCGCTGACGAGCGTGCGCACCGGGCCGAGTTCGCGTTCGGTCTCGGTCACGAACCGCCGGACCTGCTCGGGGTCGGCGATGTCGAGGGTGCGGTGCAGCACGCGGGCGCCGGCCTCGGCCGCGGCGTCCGCCGCCTCCTTCGCGGCGGACTCGTTGGAGCGATGGCAGAAGGCCACGTCGTGTCCCTCCCGGGCGAGCCGTGCCACGACGGCGCGCCCGATCCCGCGGGAGCCGCCGGTGACCAGGGCCACGGGCCGGCCGGTGCCCTCCGGGGCGGTCGGCGCGCTCATGCGGCGGCGAGTTTCTGCCGGACCAGCTCGTGCACGCCGGCCAGAGTGTTGATGGTCTTCAGCTCGTCGTCGGTGACGTCGATGCCGTAGCGGTCCTCGAGCCGGGTGGCGATCTCCAGCGTGATGAGGGAGTCCATGCCCAGGTCCTGGGTGAAGTGGGCGTCGTCGGTGACCTCCTCGGGCGCCAGTTCGAAGGTGACGGCCATCAGGGCGCGCAGCTCTTCCAGGTCGACGGAGACGGAGGTGCTGTCGGGCACGGTCGTGTTCCTTTCTCGGGAGGCTGTGGGGTCACAGGGCGGTGCGGGCCGCCGCCCGGGGCGGCAGGAAGGCCACCGCGGCCGACGCGTCCGTGCCGCGGGCCGTGGCCAGCACCAGGCCGTCACCGCCGTCGTCGTAGTAGGCGACCGTGGCGGCGCACTGGAGCACCCCGAGGGCTCCGCCGCACTCACCCAACCGGTCGGCCAGGCAGGTGAGTCGGGCCCGTTCCGGCAGGTGCGGCCGGTCGGCCCGGGGGGCTCCGCTCAGCCACAGGCCGATCGGCTCGGCGCGCGGGTCGGCCGCGGCGCGCAGGACCTCCGCGTGGTCGTGCCCGCGGTCGTATCCCCGCCACCGGGCGCGGACGCGGGCGCCCCGCCCGGCCGCGTGCGCGGCGGACTCCAGGACGATCGTGGCGGCGCCGTCCACGGGATCGGCGCCCAGCAGCTCGGCCACGACCTCGTTGGCCGGTTCGACGCCGGTCACGACGACGGTGTCGGCGCGGCCCGCGGCGATCAGGTTGCGGCCCCAGTGCAGGGCGTCGAGTCCGCTCGTCGCTCCGTTGCACAGCGTGACCGCGGGCCCGCGCAGCCCGTAGCCGGCCGCGATCCAGCCCGCGATGGCGCTGGTGGACGTCTGCGGCAGACCGGTCGCGCTGATGGCCCGCGAAGTGTGCTGGGCCGCGGTGTCGACGTAGGCGCAGACGCTGTCGTAGTTGCCGGTGTTGGAGCTGACGACGGTGGCGGCGCGGGCGCCGTCGAGGTCCGGGCCGTTCGGGCCGTACAGCCCCGCGTCGCGCAGCGCCGGTTCGACGGCGCGCAGCGCGAGGCGGGTGGCGCGGTCCTTGTGCCGCAGCTCGCGGCCCTTCAGGCCGGTCTCCGGGTCGAACGGCGTGCCGCCGCGGTCGCGGTGCAGGAGGTCAGCGGGGCCCGCGATGCCGGGTACGGCGAGCCCGGCTCCGGTGACCACCACCGAGGTCGGGTGTGCCGTCGATTCGCTGTTCACGCCTGTTCCACCCCCGCTGTCGGTTCGCTGTTCACGCCTTCTCCACTACCGCGACGGCGTTGATCCCGCCGAACCCGAACGCGTTGACCTGGGCGAGCGCGATCCGGGCGGGCGCCGCGGCGCCCTGCACCAGACGCAGCTCCGCCGCCTGTTCGATGGGGTCGGTCAGTCCGATGACCGGCGGTACGGCGCCGTGCCGCATGCTCAGCACGGCCGTCACCAGACTCAGCAGCCCCGAGCCGCCCAACGTGTGCCCGACGCCCGACTTGACGGCCGTCATGAGCGGGCCCGGGGCGTCGGTGAAGAGCCGCGACATGACCGCCGCCTCGGTCTCGTCGTTGCGGGCGGTGCCCGTGCCGTGCAGCATCACCAGGTCGATGTCGCCGGGGCGCACCCCGGCCCGCTGATGGGCGTCGCGGATGCCGGCCTCCACTCCCGCCGGGTCCGGCGCCGTGGGGTGGCCCGCGTCGCAGTTGAGGCCGACGGCGCGCAGCCGGGCCGCGACGCCCGTGCGCCGCGCTCCGGCCCGGGTGAGGACCACGGCCACAGCGCCCTCGCCCATGACCATGCCCTTGTGGCCGCGGTCGAAGGGACGTGCGGCATCCGGTACCAGGGTCTGTGCCCGGTCCATGGCGGCGAAGGTGGACTCCGCGATGGAGTCGGTGCCGGCTACGACGACGGTGTCGGCCTGGCCGAGGCAGATCAGGTCGGCGGCCATGCCGAGGGCGTACAGCGAGGCGGCACAGGCGTTGGCGAAGGTGTAGCTGGTCCGTGCGTTGAAGCGGCGGCGCAGCGCGTTGCCGAAGTGCAGCTCGTCGGTGGCCAGTCGAGCGCCCTCGCGCCACCACAGCTCCACGCTGCGCTGCTCGCGCAGGGTGGTGCCGACGAGCACAGGCACATCGCTGAGGTCGTCGTCGAGTCCGGCGTCGGCGAGGGCCTGCTCCACCGCGGTGAGGAGCCAGCCGGTGGCGCGCAGCGGGCGGTCGCCGCCGGGGCCGCGGTCGTCGATCTCGTAGGCGTACCGGGCCTGGTAGAAGGCCGGGTCGAAGACGCGGACCGGGGCGCGGCCGTCGCGGCCCGCGCACAGCGCGTCGTAGGTGGCGCGGGCGTCGGCGCCGACGCTGCTGACGGCGCCCAGGCCGATGATGTCCCAGGTCATATCTCGGCCACCCGGGTGCGCAGGGTGTGGGCCGCGGTCTTGCCGCTGGCGGTCGTCGGCAGTTCGGGAAACAGCTCCACCCGGGAGGGCCGCTTGTGCGCGGGCAACCCGCGCCGCGCGGCGCTGATCACGGCGCGGCGCACCCGGGCCGGGTCGGCACCGTCCGCCGGCTGGACGCAGGCCACCGCCTGCTCCAGGCCGTCGGCGTCGCGGCCGGCGACGACCGCGCAGGCCGCGACACCCTCGACGGCGCGCAGGACGCCCTCGATCTCGGCCGGAACCACCTTGTAGCCGCCGATGTTGAGGATGTCGTCGGTCCGGCACAGGTAGGCGAAGGAGCCGTCCGGGGCGCGCCGTACCAGGTCGCCGGTGTAGGCGCCGCCGTCGGCGAAGGCCGCCCGCTCGGCCTCGGCCCGGTTGACGTAGCCGAGGGCGACGGTGGGGCCGGCGATGTGCAGACGGCCCTCCTGCCCGTCGGGCAGTTCGGTGCCGTCGGTGTCGCGGACGGTGGCCCGGACCCCGGGGACGGGGAAGCCGAGCGCACCCTCGGGTGTGCGGTCGGCCGGTGTGACCAGGGCGACGTGCATGAGTTCGGTGGCGCCGAAGCAGTTCACGAGCGGGGCGCCGAAGGCCGCCCGGATGCGCTCGGCGAGCGCCGGCGGGCAGTTCTCCCCGGCCGTGGTGCACAGCCGTACGGCGTCGTACGCGGCGCTGTCCTGGCCGGGCAGCTGGGTCAGGGCGGCGTAGAGCCGGGGTACGGAGCAGAAGACGGTGGGCCGGTGGGTGGCGAGGGCCTCGGCCGCGGTGTACGGGTCGACGGCTCCGCGGATCAGGGCCGCGCTCGCGCCGGCCGCGAGGACACAGAGCACCGCGTTGCCGAAGCCGTAGCCGAAGGAGAGACGGGCGGTGGTCAACAGCGTGTCGTCGGGGCGCAGCCCCAGGACGCCGCCGAAGCCGTCGATCATGGCCAGCAGACCGGCCGCCGAGTGCCGTACACCCTTGGGGGTGCCGGTGCTGCCGGAGGTGTACTGCACGAGGGCCTCGGCGTCGGCGGGCCCGGTGTGCGGCGGCGGGATGTCGTCGCCGGGCGCGCGGCCTTCCGACATCCTGCGGCGGGTGTCCTCGCCGTCGACGCGCGGGAGGTGCGCGAGCGTTTCATGCAGGGCGGCGCGCTTGGCGTCGGAGCCGTCGACGTGCACCACGCGGGCCCCGCAGTCCTCGACCGCGAAGGCGATGTCGGCGTCGTCGAGGAGCGGGCTCACCACGACCGGCACGGAACCGAGCCACCAGTGACCGAGGACCGCTGCCACCGTGGCCACGGAGTCCTCGGCGATCACCACGCCGCGCTCCCCGGGCCGGACGCCCGTCGCACGCAGCGCGGCGGCGTAGTCACGGGCCGCCGCGTACAGC
>Ga0164243_10012998_pt1 | contig 11743 bp, 9 predicted proteins | sample OricompcompostOP_FD_108781 | JGI IMG/M metagenome (GOLD analysis project Ga0164243, IMG submission 108781) | Organic Plus compost microbial communities from Emeryville, California, USA - Original compost - Organic plus compost (OP) | ecosystem: Engineered > Solid waste > Mixed feedstock >...
CGAGGCGACCGGCGAGTGGGTCATCAACGGCACCAAGTGCTTCATCACCAACTCCGGCACGGACATCACGGGTCTGGTCACCGTCACCGCCGTCACCGGCCGCAAGCCCGACGGGAAGCCGCAGATATCGTCGATCATCGTCCCGTCCGGCACCCCGGGCTTCACGGTGGCGGCGCCGTACTCGAAGGTCGGCTGGAACGCCTCGGACACCCGTGAGCTGTCCTTCCAGGACGTGCGCGTCCCGGCGGCCAACCTGCTGGGCCAGGAGGGCCGCGGCTACGCCCAGTTCCTGCGCATCCTCGACGAGGGCCGCATCGCCATCGCCGCGCTCGCCACGGGTCTCGCGCAGGGCTGTGTGGACGAGTCGGTGAAGTACGCCAAGGAGCGGCACGCGTTCGGGCGTCCGATCGGCGCCAACCAGGCGATCCAGTTCAAGATCGCCGACATGGAGATGAAGGCGCACACGGCGCGCCTCGCGTGGCGGGACGCGGCCAGCAGGCTGGTGGCGGGCGAGCCGTTCAAGAAGGAGGCGGCGCTGGCCAAGCTGTACTCCTCCACGGTGGCCGTGGACAACGCGCGCGACGCGACGCAGATCCACGGCGGCTACGGCTTCATGAACGAGTACCCGGTGGCCCGCATGTGGCGCGACTCGAAGATCCTGGAGATCGGCGAGGGCACGAGCGAGGTCCAGCGGATGCTCATCGCACGGGAGTTGGGCCTGGCGGGCTGAGCCACCGCTCCCCATGAATGAACGGCCCGCGCCACCCCGGCGCGGGCCGTCGTCGTGCGGCCGGGTGACCCGAATCACGGCGCGGAACCGGCGTAAGCCGGACAGGGAACCCCGAACACCCTCTGGACAGATCGTTTGGTTAGGCTAACCTAACGCTGTTTGCACATCGGTCCCGTACGCACGAAAGCAGACCCTTCCATGTCGAACGCCAGAACCGCCCGTTTCTCCCGTCGTGGACTGCTCGCCGCCGGCGGCGCCCTGGGGCTCGGCGCCGTGCTCACCGCCTGCGGGGACGACGACGCGAAGGACGGCGGCGCGGACACGAAGGGCTCCGCCGCGTCCGGTCCCTGGACGTTCAAGGACGACCGCGGCACCACGGTGAAGCTCGACGAGGCGCCCAAGAACATCGTCGCGTTCACGGGTGTGGCCGCCGCGCTGTACGACTACGGCATCGAGGTCAAGGGCGTGTTCGGCCCGACCACCACCAAGGACGGCAAGGCGGACGTCCAGGCGGGCGACATGGACGTCACCAAGGTGACGGTCCTGGGCAACGTCTGGGACCAGTTCAACGTCGAGAAGTACGCGGCCCTCGCGCCCGACGTCCTGATCTCCACGATGTTCGACGACGCCGGCACCCTCTGGTACGTCCCCGAGGCGTCCAAGGACAAGATCGCCAAGCTCGCGCCCAGCGTCGGCATCTCCGTGTTCGACCGTCAGCTCACCGGCCCGCTGCAGCGGATGTGGGAGCTGGCCGAGTCGCTCGGCGCCGACATGACGGCCGCGAAGGTCACCGACGCCAAGAAGCGGTTCGAGGCGGCCTCGGAGCGGCTGCGCAAGGCCGCCAAGGCCAAGCCCGAGATCAAGGTGCTGGTCGGCTCCGCGAGCCCCGAGCTGTTCTACGTCTCCGGCAGCAACCTCTCCATCGACCTGGAGTACTTCAAGGCCCTCGGCGTGAACTTCGTGGAGCCGACGGAGGAGGCCAAGAAGGCCACCGGCGGCTGGTTCGAGAGCCTGAGCTGGGAGAACGTCGACAAGTACAAGGCCGACGTGATCCTGATGGACGACCGCTCCTCGGCCATCCAGCCCGCCGACATCACCGAGGCGACCTGGAAGCAGCTGCCCGCCGTCAAGGCCGGTCAGGTCATCGCCCGTTCCACCGAGCCGATCCTGTCCTACGACAAGTGCGTGGCGCCCGTGGAGGCGCTCGCCGAGGCCATCGAGAAGGCCAAGAAGGTCAGCTGACCTTCGCACGGTCCCCCGCGCCGGTCCCCCTGTAAGGGCCGGCCCGCCCCCGACTCGCAGGAGTACGCCGTGACGACTGCCGTGGCCGCCCCGTTCCGTTTCTTCGCCCTTCAGGTCGCCGGGACGCGGCGGCTCGGCCCGTCGCTGGTCCGGGTCACCTTCACCGGGCCGGAACTGCGCGACTTCCGCTCCGACGGACGGGACCAGTCCCTGTCGTTGTTCCTGCCCCACCCGGGGCAGGACGCGCCGGTCGTCCCGCTGGAGCTGGGTGACGGCTGGTGGCAGGGCTGGCGCGAACTGCCCGACGACGTACGGGCGGTGATGCGCTCGTACACGCTGCGGGCGCTGCGCGCGGACGCCCTGGGGCGGACGACCGAGATCGACGTCGACTTCGTGCTGCACGGCGTCGGCGCGGAGGCGGGCCCGTCCGCCGAGGCCGGTCCCGCGTCCCGCTGGGCCGCCCGTGCCACGGCGGGCGACCGGGTGCTGCTGCTCGGCCCCGCGATCGCCGACAACCGCGCGATCCGCTTCCGCCCGCCCGAGGACGCCTCGACGGTGCTGCTGTGGGCCGACGAGACCGCCCTGCCCGCCGCGGCCGCCGTCCTGGAGACCCTCCCGCCCGGCGTCCGCGCCCGGGTATGGCTGGAGGTGCCGCACGCCGGGGACGTCCAGGAGCTGCCGACCGCCGCGGACGCGGAGATCACCTGGTTCGTGCGGGAGGGCGCCGCCTCCCCGGAGACCCCGCTGGCCCTGGACGCCGTCCGGCAGACCGCCCTCCCCTTCCCCGAGCACGCCTACGTGTGGATCGCCGGGGAGTCCGGCCATGTGAAGCAGCTGCGCCGGCACTTCGTCCGGGAGCGTGGTGTCGACCGCCGCCGGGTGACGTTCGTGGGCTACTGGCGGCGCGGCCTGACGGAGGAACAGCTCCGCGAACAGGCTTGAGCCGTAAGCAAGTTGAGGCTTCGTGGCGTCCCGTTGAGGACGTGACGACGGTCACGGCGGAAATGGGATTACCCCCGGAAGAGTTTGGTTAGGCTAACCTAAGTTCTGCCGCACCGGCCCTCTCCCCGCACGGACCGTCCCCACCGGAGGACCCCACATGCGCTCTCACCTGCTCAACGACACCACCACGGAGCACTACCGCCGCTCCGTGACCGAAGGAGTCGAGCGGGTGGCCGCCAAACTCGCCGCCACCGACCGGCCGTTCACCGGCGTCACGGTCGACGACCTCGCCCCGCGCATCGACGCGATCGACCTCGACCAGCCGCTGCGCGACACCACCGCGGTGCTGGACGAGCTGGAGGACGTCTACCTCAGGGACGCGGTCTACTTCCACCACCCCCGCTACCTCGCCCACCTCAACTGCCCGGTCGTCATCCCGGCCGTGCTCGGCGAGGCGGTGCTCTCCGCCGTCAACTCCTCCCTGGACACCTGGGACCAGTCGGCCGGCGGCACCCTGATCGAGCGGAAACTGATCGACTGGACGGCCGCCCGCATCGGTCTCGGCCCCGCCGCCGACGGCGTGTTCACCTCCGGCGGCACCCAGTCCAACCTCCAGGCGCTGCTGCTGGCGCGGGAGGAGACCAAGACCGACGAGCTGACGAAGCTGCGCGTCTTCGCCTCCGAGGTGAGCCACTTCAGCGTGCAGAAGTCCGCGAAGCTGCTCGGTCTGGGCCCGGACGCCGTGGTGGTCGTCCCCGTCGACCACGACAAGCGGATGCAGACCGTCGCCCTCGCCCACGAGCTGGAGCGCTGCGCCGAGGCGGGGCTGATCCCGATGGCGGTCGTCGCCACCGCGGGCACCACCGACTTCGGCTCGATCGACCCGCTGCCGGAGATCGCGGGCCTGTGCGAGCAGTACGGCGCCTGGATGCACGTGGACGCCGCCTACGGCTGCGGACTGCTCGCCTCCCTGAAGTACCGGCACCGCATCGACGGCATCGAGCGCGCCGACTCGGTCACCGTCGACTACCACAAGTCCTTCTTCCAGCCGGTCAGTTCCTCGGCCGTGCTGGTGCGCGACGCGGCCACGCTGCGGCACGCCACCTACCACGCGGAGTACCTCAACCCGCGCCGCATGGTGACCGAGCGCATCCCGAACCAGGTCGACAAGTCCCTCCAGACCACCCGCCGCTTCGACGCGCTCAAGCTGTGGATGACGCTGCGCGTGATGGGCGCCGACGGCATCGGCGCGCTCTTCGACGAGGTGTGCGACCTCGCCGCCGAGGGCTGGAAGCTGCTGGCCGCCGACCCCCGTTACGACGTGGTGGTCGAGCCGAGCCTGTCCACCCTGGTCTTCCGCTACATCCCGGCCGCCGTCACCGACCCCGCCGAGATCGACCGCGCCAACCTGTACGCCCGCAAGGCCCTGTTCGCCTCCGGTGACGCGGTGGTCGCGGGCACCAAGGTGTCCGGGCGCCACTACCTGAAGTTCACCCTGCTCAACCCCGAGACCACGACGGCCGACATCTCGGCCGTCCTCGACCTGATCGCCGGCCATGCCGAGCAGTACCTGGGAGAGTCCCTTGACCGCGCTTGCTGACACCACGGAACCCACCTACGACTTCGTAGGCATCGGGCTCGGCCCGTTCAACCTGGGGCTGGCCTGCCTGACCGAGCCCGTCGACGAGCTCGCGGGCGTCTTCCTGGAGTCCAAGCCGGACTTCGAGTGGCACGCGGGGATGTTCCTCGACGGCGCGCATCTGCAGACGCCGTTCATGTCGGACCTGGTCACCCTCGCCGACCCGACCTCCCCCTACTCCTTCCTCAACTATCTGAAGGAGAAAGGCCGGCTGTACTCGTTCTACATCCGGGAGAACTTCTACCCGCTGCGCGTCGAGTACGACGACTACTGCCGCTGGGCCGCCGCGCAGCTCGGCAGCATCCGCTTCGGCACCACGGTCACCGAGGTCACCTGGGACGACACCGCCGAGGTGTACGTCGTGGCCACGGACACCGGCACGACGTACCGCGGCCGGCACCTGGTGCTCGGCACCGGCACCGTGCCGTTCGTGCCCGAGGCGTGCCGCGGCCTGGAGGGCGACCTCTTCCACAACGCGCAGTACACGCACCGCAAGGCCGGCCTGCTGAAGAAGAAGTCGGTCACGATCGTGGGCAGCGGGCAGTCCGCCGCCGAGATCTACTACGAGCTGCTGTCCGAGATCGACGCCCACGGCTACCAGCTCAACTGGGTCACCCGTTCCCCGCGGTTCTTCCCGCTGGAGTACACCAAGCTGACCCTGGAGATGACGTCCCCGGACTACATCGACTACTTCCGCGCTCTCCCCGAGGACACCCGCTACCGGCTGGAGAAGCAGCAGAAGGGCCTGTTCAAGGGCATCAACTCGGACCTGATCGACGCGATCTTCGACCTGCTGTACCAGAAGAACGTGGAGAGCGGCGGACGCGGCGTGCCCACCCGGCTGCTCACCAACTCCTCGCTCACCACCGCCCGGTACCAGGACGGCACGTACACGCTGGGCTTCCGCCAGGACGAGCAGGGCAAGGAGTTCGAGATCACCACCGAGGGCCTGGTGCTGGCCACCGGCTACCACTACGAGCAGCCCGCCTTCCTGGAGCCGGTGCGCGACCGGCTGCGCTACGACGGCCACGGCCGCTTCGACGTCGCCCGCAACTACGCGATCGACGTCACCGGGCGCGGTGTGTTCCTGCAGAACGCGGGCGTGCACACGCACAGCATCACCAGCCCCGACCTGGGCATGGGCGCCTACCGCAACGCGTCGATCATCCGCGAGCTGCTGGGCACCGAGTACTACCCGGTCGAGAAGAGCATCGCCTTCCAGGAGTTCGCCGTATGAGCACCATCGGTACCTTCACCGTCCGCCCGCTCGTCCCGGAGGAGGACGCGGAGCTGCTGCACCGCTGGGTGACGCACCCCAAGGCGGCGTTCTGGATGATGCAGGACGCGAGACTCGAGGACGTCGAGCGCGAGTACATGCGCATCGCCGCCCACGAGCACCACCACGCCTACCTGGGCCTGCACGACGGCGAACCCGCCTTCCTGATGGAGAAGTACGACCCCCGGTACGTCGAACTGGTCGGGCTCTACGAGCCGGAGCCCGGTGACGTCGGCATGCACTTCCTGGTCGCCCCCACCGACCGCCCCGTCCACGGCTTCACCCGCGCCGTCATCACCGCCGTGATGGAGGAGTTGTTCGCCGACCCGGCCGTCCGCCGGGTCGTGGTGGAGCCGGACGTCGGCAACAAGGCCGTGCACGCCCTGAACGCGGCCGTGGGGTTCGAGCCCGAGCGTGAGATCGACAAGCCGGAGAAGCGCGCGCTGCTGAGCTTCTGCACGCGTGAACAGTTCGAGGCCGCCCGAGGAGCCGCCGCATGACCCTGTCCGACGCCGTGGCGCATCTGTCCCCCCACCGCTGGGCGCGGGCCAACCGTCTGCTCATCCGCAAGGCGCTCGCCGAGTTCGCGCACGAGCGGCTCGTCACGCCCGAGCCGGCCGGTGACGGCCGGTACGTCGTACGCAGCGACGACGGCGAAACCCGGTACACGTTCACCGCGCGGCTGCGCGGCCTGGACCACTGGCAGGTCGACGCCGGCTCGATCACCCGCCACCGCGGCGACGCCGAACTGGAGCTCGCCGCGCTGGACTTCTTCATCGAGCTGCAGAAGTCCCTGGGGCTCAGCGAGGAGATCCTGCCGGTGTACCTGGAGGAGATCTCCTCCACCCTCTCCGGCACCTGCTACAAGCTGACCAAGCCGCCGGTCACCTCCGCCGAGCTGGTCGACGCCGGCTTCCAGGCGATCGAGTCCGGCATGACCGAGGGCCACCCCTGCTTCGTCGCCAACAACGGACGGCTCGGCTTCGGCGTGCACGAGTACCGGCGGTACGCCCCGGAGGCCGCTCACCCGGTGAAGCTGGTGTGGCTGGCCGCCCACCGCTCCCGGGCCGCGTTCACGGCGGGCGTCGGCATCGAGTACGAGTCGTTCCTCCGCGAGGAGCTGGGCGAGGAGACCGTCGAGCGGTTCCACGGCGTCCTCCGCGCGCAGGACCTGGACCCGGACGACTACCTGCTGATCCCCGTCCACCCCTGGCAGTGGTGGAACAAGCTGTCCGTCACCTTCGCCGCCGAGGTGGCCCGCCGGAACCTGGTGTGCCTGGGCGAGGGCGACGACGAGTACCTGGCGCAGCAGTCCATCCGCACCTTCTTCAACCGCTCGCACCCGGAGAAGCACTACGTGAAGACGGCCCTGTCCGTCCTCAACATGGGCTTCATGCGGGGCCTGTCCGCCGCCTACATGGAGGCCACCCCGGCGATCAACGACTGGCTGGCCCGCCTGATCGACAACGACCCGGTGCTGCGGTCCACGGGACTGTCGGTCATCCGGGAGCGCGCCGCCGTGGGCTACCGGCACCTGGAGTACGAGCAGGCCACCGACCGCTACTCGCCGTACCGGAAGATGCTGGCGGCGCTGTGGCGGGAGAGCCCGGTGGCGTCCCTGGCCGACGGCGAGTCGCTGGCCACCATGGCGTCCCTGGTCCACGTGGACCACGAGGGCCGGTCCTTCGCGGCCGCCCTGATCGAGCGCTCCGGGCTCGCCCCGGAGGAGTGGCTGCGGCGCTATCTGCGGGCCTACTACGTCCCGCTGCTGCACAGTTTCTACGCCTACGACCTGGTGTACATGCCGCACGGCGAGAACGTCATCCTGGTCCTGGAGGACGGCGCCGTGAAGCGGGCCGTCTACAAGGACATCGCCGAGGAGATCGCGGTGATGGACCCGGACGCGGTGCTGCCGCCGGAGGTGTCGCGGATCCGCGTGGAGGTCCCGGACGACACCAAGCTGCTGTCGATCTTCACGGACGTCTTCGACTGCTTCTTCCGCTTCCTCGCGGCGAACCTCGCCGAGGAGGGCGTCCTCGACGAGGACGGCTTCTGGCGCACGGTCGCGGAGGTCACCCGCGACTACCAGGCGTCGGTGCCGGAGCTGGCCGACAAGTTCGCCCGCTACGACATGTTCGCCCCGGAGTTCGCCCTGTCCTGCCTGAACCGCCTCCAGCTGCGCAACAACAGGCAGATGGTCGACCTGGCGGACCCGTCGGGCGCGCTCCAGCTGACAGGCACCCTGAAGAACCCCTTGGCGGCCTTCTGACCGCACAGGACGGACGAGCCCCCGGAGTACGGTCCTCCGGGGGCTCGTCCTTCCTAGGGGCGCGGGGAACTGCGCGCCCGGCCCCCACTACAGGTCACTGCCACGCAACCTGAGGCGACCGGTAGAAGTTCACCCCCAGCGCCTCCCACCGGGGCCCCTGCGCGGCGAGCCGCGACCGGTACGACTCCCAGTCGTGAGTCTCCGCGGGCGACCACCCCAGCTCCGCGATCCCCGGCAACCGCGGGAACGCCATGAACTCCAGCTCCCCCACCTCGTCCAGCGTCTCCGTCCACAGCGGCGCCTCGACGCCCCGCACCGCGGACTCGGGCACGCCCTCCAGGTAGGCCCCCGGGTTCCAGTCGTAGGACCGCCGGACCTCGACGTACCCGGCCCAGGACAGCCCCAGCGGGGTGTTCGCGTCGTACTTCATGTCCATGTACGCCCGGTCGGCCGGCGAGAGGATCAGCCCGGTGCCGTTCCGCGCGGCCTGCGCGACCTGGGCCTTCTCGCCCGCACTCGTGCCGTCGAGACCCCAGTACTGGGCGAGCGCCCCCTTCGCCGGGGTGGCCCCGGTCAGCTGGTGCCAGCCCACCACCGTCTTGCCGTACCGGGCGACGACCGGCTGGACCCGCTCCATGAACGCCGCGTACTCCTCGTGCGGCGTGGAGTGCGCCTCGTCGCCGCCGATGTGGAGGTAGCGGCCGGGCGTGAGCGCGGCGATCTCCCGCACCACGTCCTCGACGAAGTCGTACGTGATCTCCTTGCCGACGCACAGCGAGCTGAAGCCGACCTGGGTGCCGGTGTAGAGCGGGGGCGCGACGCCGTCGCAGTTCAGGCCGGCGTAGGAGGCGAGGGCCGCGTTGGTGTGGCCCGGCATGTCGATCTCGGGGACGACCTCCAGGTACCGGGAGGCGGCGTACCGCACGATCTCGCGGTAGTCGTCCTTCGTGTAGTACCCGCCGGGCCCGCCGCCGACCTCGGTGGAGCCGCCGTAGGTGGCGAGCCTCGGCCAGGAGTCGATCGCGATCCGCCAGCCCTGGTCGTCGCTGAGGTGCAGATGCAGCTTGTTGATCTTGTAGAGGCTGATCCGGTCGATGTAGCGCTTGACCTCCTCGACGGAGAAGAAGTGCCGGGAGACGTCGAGCATGGCGCCGCGCCAGCCGAAGCGCGGGCTGTCGGTGACGGTGCCGCCCGCGACGAGCCACGGCCCCGGCCGGCGGGTCCGCTGCTCCACGTCCGCCGGGAGCAGCTGCCGCAGCGTCTGCACGCCGTGGAAGAGCCCGGCGGGCTTCGCGGCGGTCAGGGTGATCCCGGAGGGGCCGCTGCGCAGCCGGTAGCCCTCGCTGCCGTAGGGGCCCTCGGCGATGCGCAGCCGTATGCCTCCCGCGCCGCGGTCGCTGACGGGCAGCGGATAGCCGGTGGAGGGCCGCAGCACGCCGGCGAGGTACTCGCCGACCCTCCGGGCCTCGCGGGAACCGTCGACGCGGATACGGGTCTTCTCCGTGATGCGGTACGGACGTCCGCCGGGGTCCACGGACGCGGGGGCGGGGATCACCCGGTCCAGCGGGACGGGCGTCCGTCCCTGCGCGCCGTCCGGGGCCGGGCCCCGGACGGGGGCCGCCGCGACCGTGGCGGCGCCCACCGCCACGACGAGCAGCAGGGACCCGAGCAGGCGGGTGGTGCGGGGAGTCGTACCGTGGTGCCGTCGTTGCCGTCTCACACGTGCTCCCTTCTCAACTCCTGTTCCCTGTAAGGGAACCCGGAATGGGTATAGACCACTCTCCCGCAGATCCGGTGAAACAATCCCCCCATGGCGGAAATCATCCAGAAGGACGGGACGTGGACGTTCGACGGGGAGACCCTGCGCCTCACCCCCGGCCGGGACAAGAACGTCGGCCTGCTGCGCCGCACCCTGGGTGAACTGGCCGTCCCTCTGGCGGCGTTGGCGGGCATCTCGCTGGAGCAGGGCAAGAAGGCGGGGCGGCTCAGGCTGCGGCTGCGCGACGGCGCCGACCCACTGCTGCACGCGACCGGCGGCCGCCTCGCCGAGCCGCACGACCCGTACCAGCTGACCGTGGAGTCCGACCGCTACGGCGTCGCCGAGTACTTCACGGAGGAGGTCCGCACCGCGCTGCTGCTGGAGCAGATCCCGTCAGGTCCGGTGACCGGCTATCTGCTGCCCGGCCCGCCGCTCCCCCTGTCCGTGTCCGCCGGTGACGGCACGGTGAGCTTCGACGGGGAGCGGGTCCGGCTGGAGTGGAACTGGAAGACGGAGGACGCCAAGGCCGCCGCGGGCCCCCGCACCCTGGCGGTGGCGGACCTGGAGGGCGTGGAGTGGCAGCCGGCCGCCGGTCTCGAGAACGGCCACCTCCGCTTCCTCGTGCGGCACGCCCCGACCAAGGTGCCCGCCAAGTACGACCCGAACGCGGTGGAGCTGTGGGGGTTCAAGAAGGACCCGCTGATGGCGCTGGTGGCCGCCGCCGTGCAGGCTCGGCTGCCGCACCCGTCCGCCCCCGCCGCCCCGGCCCTGGACGGCCCGCGCGCCCCCGAGGCCGACGGCCCCGCACCGCCCGGCCGCGCCGCCGAGGACGACCACGACGCGCTGCTGCGCCGGCTGCGTGAGCTGGGCGAGCTGCACAGGTCCGGGATCCTCACCGACGAGGAGTTCACCCTCGCCAAGCAGGCGATCCTGAAGCGCATGTAGAGGCCACCCGGCGTGACCTGCCCGAAATCGGGCACGTTTCTTGCGAAACGGCCGCCGGTACTCCAGGATCATCGGGTGCACGACGAACTTGTCGATCATCTGACGCGGTCCACGCCCCTCAGCCGGGGCGAGGCGCTGCGGGTGATCCAGGACGTGCTCGCGTACTTCGACGAGACGACCGAGGAGTACGTCCGGCGCCGCCACCGCGAGCTCCAGGCCCAGGGCCTGGTGAACGCGGAGATCTTCCAACGGATCGAGGCGGACCTGAGATACCGCGCGGTGGCGCCGCCCGAGCTCTCGCTCCGGCAGCTGCGCCGCATCGTCTACGGCTAGGAACATACCTGTATGTGCGGAATCGTCGGTTACATCGGCAGGCGTGAGGTCGCCCCCCTGCTGCTCGAGGGCCTCCAGCGCCTGGAGTACCGCGGCTACGACTCGGCGGGCATCGCCGTGACCTCCCCGAAGACGGGGACCCTGAAGATGGTCAAGGCCAAGGGCCGGGTGCGCGACCTGGAGGCCAAGGTCCCGGCGCGTTTCAAGGGCACCACCGGCATCGCCCACACCCGCTGGGCCACCCACGGCGCCCCGTCCGACGTGAACGCCCACCCGCACCTGGACGCCGAGGGCAAGGTCGCCGTCGTCCACAACGGCATCATCGACAACGCCGCCGACCTGCGCCGCAAGCTGGAGGCGGACGGCGTCGAGTTCCTCTCCGAGACGGACACCGAGGTCCTCACCCACCTCATCGCCCGCTCGTCGGCCGAGAAGCTCGAGGACAAGGTCCGCGAGACGGTCCGCCTGATCGAGGGCACCTACGGCATCGCCGTGCTGCACGCCGACTTCCCGGACCGCATCGTCGTCGCCCGCAACGGCTCCCCGGTCGTCCTCGGCATCGGCGAGAAGGAGATGTTCGTCGCCTCGGACATCGCCGCGCTGGTCGC
>Ga0164243_10012999_pt1 | contig 11743 bp, 10 predicted proteins | sample OricompcompostOP_FD_108781 | JGI IMG/M metagenome (GOLD analysis project Ga0164243, IMG submission 108781) | Organic Plus compost microbial communities from Emeryville, California, USA - Original compost - Organic plus compost (OP) | ecosystem: Engineered > Solid waste > Mixed feedstock >...
AGCCAGCGCGCCACCAGCAGCCCGCGTACGGCCGCCTCCAGCCGGCTCGCCGGCTCCGCCGCACCACCGCGGGTGAGCGGGCCCAGGACATCGCGGTAGCTCTTGTCCTTCGGGATGCGGTTCGGGGCCGCCGCCACGGTGCGGAACTCCGCCAGCCAGCGCGGGGTGTCCACCTCCTCCAGCCGCCGCACCAGATACGCGGTGACCGCGTTGATCTGGTGCAGGGCCAGCCGGTGGTACATCGCCCGCACCGGCTCCTCCCTCGCGGCGTGGTGCTCGCTCAGCCGCTGGTGCGCCGCGTCCCATTCGGCGGGCCGTGCGGCCAGCTGCCACAGCAGCAGCCGACGGGGCCACGGGTGCAGCACGAGACGGCCCCCCTCGCGGGCCGTGACGAGGAGGAACCCGGCGTGCGCCTTGCCGAACAGGGAGGCGGGGGACTCGGCGCCTTGCGCGGCCGGACCGTCACCGAACACCTCGTACCCGGTCAGCAGATCGGGTGTGGCCGCACAGGTGCGCAGCAGCGCCCGCTGCCGGTCGTCGAACCCCGCAAGCAGCAGATCCAGCGCCGCCTCGGCCAGCGACGTGTTCTCCTCCGCGTCGTCCGGCGGGACACCTTGGGCGGCGGTCACCGAACCGCCGCCCGCGCCGGGCAGCGTGCGTCCCCTGCGCCGCACCGAGGCGCCGGGCAGCGTCCTGTCGGGCAGCCGGCGCAGCCACAGCTCCCGGGCGTGCCCGCCGCCCGCCGGCAGGTCCGCCTGGTCGAGCAGCGTCAGCACCTGCCGCACGGCGCGCGGCAGCCCGCAGGTGAACCGGTGCACGAACGGCGCCAGCGACGGGTCGCGCCGCGGCTCCTCCGACAGCCGGGCCCGCACCTCGTCCAGCGTCAGGTCGCGCAGCCGCAGCGGATACCACCACCGTCCGTCACCGGGCGGCCGGCGCTCGCGCCAGTCCGCCAGCCGCGCACCGTCGGGCGGGCGCACCTCCCAGCCCCACGACTCCCCCGAGGGCGCACCCCAGTCCGCCAGCCAGCGGTGGGTGCTCGCCACGACGGTGAGCGGGTCCCCCGTGGCCGGACGGGGCAGGCCCCTGTGCCGGGCGGCCAGCCGCAGCTCCTCGCGCGCCGCCAGCAGCAGCGTCAGGAAGCGGCGGCCGTATGCGGTGTGACAGCTGTCGAGCAGCAGCAGGTACGACGTCGGCGCGAACGACAGCTCCGCGTTGCGCCGCAGATCCTCCAGGAACGCGGCGAACAGGATCCGCTCCAGCTTGTCCTCGTCCTCCGCCGAGCCGCGCCGCCAGTGGTTCAGCTCGATCACCGCGTCCCAGGGGTTCGGGCCGCGGGTCAGCCGGTGCTCGCCGTACCAGCGGGCGCTCTCGGCGAACCGGTGCCGGGAGAGTACGCCCGACACCATGCGGGCCCCCTCCCGGGCGGCGCCGCCCACCATCTCCTCGAACACCGGGGGGACACCCGCCGGGACACCCAGCGCCGCCCCGGCCACCTGGACGAAGCCGGACAGGTAGTCGCCCCTGGCCTGGAAGGCGCGGTCCTCCAACTGGCCGAGCCTGCGGTGCAGTTCCCGGCGCTGGTCGCGCAGCGGGATCGTGCTGAGGTCGCCGATGTCCCGCAGCTCGCTGTCCGAGGCCAGCAGGCCCAGCGTCAGCCGGGGGAAGCGCGAGACCCGGTAGCGGGGGAGTTTCCGCTCCAGCTGGCGGGCGATCAGCCCCAGCGCGTACCGGGGACGCAGCGGCTGCTCGGAGCCGAAGTTGAGATACGCGAACGGCGCCAGGTCGGTGCCGAAGCGCGCCATCAGCGCACCGTGCGCCTCGCTGGCGCCCGCGCCGTGCGGCCCCAGCAGCACGATGAGGGGCCGCTCCGCATCCGCCGGCAGCTCCAGGCACTCGCCGACCAGCGGCACCAGCCCGGCAGGGCCCTCGGGGCCGGGCACACCCGTACGGCCCGTCTGCTGCGCCATCGCCTGTACCCCCGATCCCCCCAGGGCGCCGCCCCGTGTTCCTTGCGCCCTGTGAGGAGAATGCCACTATCCGTGTGCGAGTGGCAGAGGAGGAGCGGCGAATCAGTCTTTGGCTGTACGCAGCGCCGGGTGTTCGGCGACCACGGTGCACGATCCCGGTGCGATCTCCGTGAACCCGGCGTCCCGTACGACGGGTAGGCCGGAGGTGGTCAGCGCCGCCCAGTGCGCCGCGTCACGGGCCGGGCGTACGGCGAGGGGGAAGCCCGCCTCGTGCCAGGCGGCGCGCGCGGCCTCGTCCAGCGCCCACCAGGCCAGCTGGGCGCCGTGCCCGGCCTGTGCCATCGCCTTGCCCGCGGACATCTCCAGCTCGGGGTTGAGCCACAGCACGGGTGCACCCGCCTCCGGTGCGGCCACCGGCTCCGTCTCGGCCAGTTCGGTGCCGGAGACCTGGAGCCTGGCCAGGTCCCGGGGCCAGCCGTCGAGGGGGACCGGCGGGAACACCCGGACCTCGGTCGCCCGCCCCGCGACGGTGATGCCCTCCAGCGGCTCGGTGCGCCGCCACTCGGCGCCGCGCGCCCGCCGCACCACCTTGCGGATGCCCCGCTCCTCCCACAGCCGCACCCGTTTGTGCCACACGCCGTCCTCCGCGGCGGTCCGCGGGTCGGACAGCAGCACGAGTACAGCGCGGGCGGCCGTCTCCAGCGCGTCGGTCCGCGAAGGCGGAGCGGTCCGCTCGACGCGGACCACCAGGGGCAGGACGAAACGGTCCGGCTCCTGCTCGGGCTGCTGCCCGGGGGCCGGTGGGGTGGCGGGGGAGGGAGAGGCGGAAACGGTCACCTGTTCAGTCTGCCAGCGGATAGCGTCGTCCCGTGAGCTGGGCTGTGCGGCTGGAGAACGTGGGGCGCCGCTACCGGGCGGGCGGGCCCTGGGCGGTGCGCGGGGTGGACCTGGAGATACGCGCCGGAACGCTGGTGCGGGTGGCCGGCGGGAACGGCGGGGGCAAGTCGACGCTGCTGCGGCTGATCGCCGGTGTCGACGCGCCCAGCGCGGGCCGGGTCCGCGGGCGGCCCCCGGCCCGCGGCTACGTCCCCGAACGCTTCCCCGCCTCGCTGCCGCTGACCGCGCTGGACTACCTCACCCACCTGGGCCGCATACGCGGACTGCGCACCCGGGAGGCCGCCCGGCAGGGGGCGCGCTGGCTGGAGCGCTTCGGCGCGGACGGGTACGCCGACACCCGGATGCGGGAGCTGTCCAAGGGGAGCAGCCAGAAGGTCGCGGTCGCCCAGGCCCTGCTGGGCCCGCCCGGACTGCTGGTGCTGGACGAGGCGTGGACGGGCCTCGACCGGCCCGCCCGTGCCGTCCTCGACGACGTGGTGCGGGAACGGATGGCGGCGGGCGGCGCCGTCGTCTTCGTCGACCACGACCCCTCCCGTCTCGCGGACGCCTGCACGACGGTCCTGCGAGTGACGCCGCCGGACTCCACGGCACCCGCTGGTTCGGCGGGGTCTGCGGTCCCGTGCGGGTCTGCGGTCCCGTCCGGGTCTGCTGGGTCCGCCACGTCTGCGGGAGCCTCCATGTCTTTTGGGGCTGCCACGCCTGCGGAAGCCTCCACGCCTGCCGGGCCCGCCGCACCTGCCGGGGCCGCGGACCCCGCAGGGATCGCCGTGCCCGTTGCGTCTGCGGGGCCCGCAGCTCCCCCTGCGCCGGACGCGCCTGCCGGGGCCGCCGGGCCGGTCGGGGCCGCCGGGCCGGTCGGTGGGGGTGTGCGGCAGGGCGGGCTGACGCGCATCGAAGCGCTGGGGGCGCCCGGTGCCCGGGTTCCAGCCGGATTGCCGCAGGACGTGCGCTGGCGTCTCACGCCGGGGGGAGACCTCTTCCTGACCGTGCCCCACACCCGGTCGGACGAGGTGCTGCGGGTCCTGCTCGACGCGGGCCCGCCGGAGAGCGGGTGGCACATCCGTGCGGTACGGGAGGAGGGTGAGAACCGATGAGGGCCACCTTCGCGCTGACGCGCTATCAGCTGGCGATGCTGCTCCGCTCCCAGCGGTGGCTCGCCCCGCTGCTGCTGTACGCCGGGCTGCTGGCGGTCGGACTGGGGGCCGGCCGGCCGCTGCTGGACTCGCTCGGCCTCGCCGCGGCCGTGCTGCTGCCCGCGACGGCCTGGCTGGTGCGGATCTGTGTGACGGCCGAACCCGACGCGGCCCGGCACTGCGCCGCGGCCGTGACCGGCGCGGCCCGCGCCCACCTCGCGGCCGTGGCGGCCGGTGTCGTCACCGCGCTGGGCTTCGGCCTTCCGGCGGTCGCGCTGGTCGCCTTCGTCGGCGACCCGCACAGCACCGACGGCCGGCGCGCGGTGCCCGTCGCTCCGGCGGTGGCGGCGGGACTGTGCGGGGTGCTGGCGTGTGTCCTGGTGGGAGCGGCAGTCGGCATGCTGTGCAACCGTCCGCTGATCCGTTCGCGGGGCATCGCCGTGGCCGCCACCTCGCTGTTGACGCTGCCCGCGCTGGCACTGGGCGCCTCGCCCGCCAACGCGGCCGTCGGTGAGCTGTCCCGCGCCTCCGCCGAGGGCGCGGTTCCGCTGCCGTGGGTGCCGGTGCTGGGGGCCGTCGCCGTCGCGGCGCTCGCGGCTGCCGTGGCCTGCGCCGTGGCCGGGCGCCGTCCGTGAGGCGGGCCCGCCCCCGCGGGGGCGGGCCCGGTGGTCAGTGTCTCCAGGGACCGGTCACCGCGAACGTGGTGCCGGGGGTGTAGCAGTTGACGTACATGGTGCGGCCGTCCGGGGCGAAGGTGACGCCCGCGAACTCGCCCCACTCGGGCTCCTCGGGCGTACCGATGTTCTGGGCGCCGCGTGCCATCGGGTAGACGGTGCCGTGACGGGTGAGGCCGAAGACGTGCTGGGCGCCGTCGCCGTCCTCGCACACCATCAGACCGCCGCCGGGGGCCAGACAGATGTTGTCAGGCTCCTCACCGGGCAGCCGTACGTCGGTGTCCGGGCCGAAGACGACGACGAGGGTCAGGCGCCGCCGCCGCGGGTCGTACCGCCAGACCTGGCCGAAGTGGTCGCGCTGCGAGCCCTCCTCGCTGCGCGCGTAGCTGGAGACGAAGTAGACGCTGGTGCCGCCCCAGTAGCAGCCCTCCAGTTTCTGCGCGTGGGTGATGCCGCCCTTGCCGAAGTCCTGGAAGCGGATGGGGGTCTGCCGGGCGAGCGGGTCGGGGACCTTCACCCATTCGATGCCGTCGAAGGACGTGCCGGTCTCGGTGACGGACGACAGATCTGCCACGCCGGGCACCCGCATGGCCTCCAGTGTCCCGCCCGCGTGCAGCGAGCCGGGGCCGCCCTTGGGCTTGCGGGGCAGGAACCGGTAGAAGAGGCCGAACGGCTTGTCGAAGGCGTCCTCCGTCTCGTAGACGACGCCGGTACGGGGATCGAAGGCGACCGCCTCGTGCTGGAAGCGGCCCATGGCCGTCAACGGCTCGGCGGAGGTGGGCCGGCGGCGGTCGAAGCCGACCTCGAAGATGTAGCCGTGGTCCTTGGTGTAGCCCTGCTCGCCCGCCTTGTACTCGGTCTCCTCGCAGGTGAGCCAGGTGCCCCAGAGGCTGGGGCCGCCCGCGCAGTTGGTGGAGGTGCCGGCGATGCCGACGCGTTCGGTCAGCACGTCGTTGTCGCCGTCGAGTTCGAGGAGGGTGCAGCCGCCCTCGCCCGCCGGGTCGTAGGTCAGCCCCTTGACGGTGGGGACCGGGACCCGCGACTTCTTCCGGTTCTCGTGGTTGCGCACCAGCCAGGTGCGGCCCCGGCCGTGGCCTGTGCGGGCCGCGGGGAAGGCGGCCATGCCGTCGCAGTTGCTGGGGACCTTGCCCTCCCCGGAGCGGAGGGGGTCGCCCTCGCGGGAGAGGACCTTGTAGCGGAAGCCGCGGGGCAGGTCGAGCAGCCCGTCGGGGTCGGGGACGAGCGCGCCGTAGCCCGCTCTTCCGCCGGTGGCCTGGGCCGCGGCGGTCCCGGTGAACAATTCCGAGAGTGCGCCGCTGAAGGCGACTGCCGCCCCAACGGCTCCGGTTCTTGCCAGTGCTTGACGTCGTGTCGTGGGCATCGTGCACTCTCCCCTGTTGGCGGACAGGTGACCCGAGAGTGTGTACCACGTGCACCAGTGCGTGCCTACGTTCCTGACGTGAACGGAGGGAGGCGGTGCGGCGGGCGGGCCGGCCGGTGGGACCGGCCGTGACCTGCCCGCCGGCGTCAGGAGGCGGTCATCTCCCGGCCGTCCCGGGCCAGTGCCGTCAGCCGTGAGATCGCCCGGAAGTACTTCTTGCGGTAGCCGCCCTCCAGCATCTCCTGGCTGAACAGCGCGTCGAACGGCACCCCGGAGGCGACGACGGGCACCTCCCGGTCGTAGAGCCGGTCGGCCAGCACCACCAGGCGCAGCGCCGTGGCCTGGTCGGGCACCGGAGCCACGCCCGTCAGGCACACGGCCTCGACGCCCTCGACCAGCGCGCCGTACCGGCTGGGGTGGACGCGGGAGAGGTGCCGCAGCAGCGCGGGGAAGCCGTCGAGGGAGGCGCCCGGCACCCGGTGTGCCACCCGCTCGACCTCTTCGTCCCCGTACGGTTCGGGAGCCTTGGGCAGGCCCCGGTGGCGGTAGTCCTCGCCGTCGATGCGCAGGGTGCGGAAGTGTGCGGACAGGCCCTGGATCTCGCGCAGGAAGTCGGCCGCGGCGAACCGGCCCTCGCCCAGCTTGCCGGGGAGCGTGTTGGACGTCGCCGCCAGCGCGACGCCGCTCTCCACGAGCTTCGCCAGCAGGCTGGAGACCAGCACCGTGTCGCCCGGGTCGTCGAGCTCGAACTCGTCGATGCACAGCAGCTGGTGGCCGCTGAGCGTGCGGACGGTCTGCTGGAAGCCGAGCGCGCCCACCAGGTTCGTCAGCTCCACGAAGGTGCCGAACGCCTTGCGGTCGGGCGTGGCCGGGGCCGCGTGCCACAGCGAGGCGAGCAGGTGGGTCTTGCCGACGCCGTAACCGCCGTCCAGGTACACGCCGCGCGGACCGCCCGGGGCGGCCGTCCGCTTGGGCTCGCGCCGGAACCAGCGGCGGCGGCCGTCGCCGCCGCGGGCGCCGCCCAGTCCTCCGGCGAAGGCGCTGAGCACCTGTACGGCCTCCGACTGGCTCGGCTGCGCCGGGTCGGGGATGTAGGTGTCGAAGCGCACCCCGTCGAAGCGGGGAGGCGGCACCATCTCGGCCACCAGTTGTTCGGCCGGCACGTGCGGCTCGCGGGCGGTGAGTGCCGTGGGGGGCTCGCCGGGGCCGCCGGTGCCGGTCTCGGATATGCGCGCTTCGGTCGTTGACACGATTGTCATGCTAGTCGTACCGCGTCCGGCGGTGCGCGGTACGCCAGGGGTGCGCCGTGCCACACTGCGCCCTATGCGACGCCTGTTCCCTTCGACTGCCGTGCCCGGTCCCGCTCCCGAGTGGAGCACCGAGGAGCTCGCCGAGGAGTACGCCTACCCGCCGGTGGGCGAGGGCTCCGACGAGGCGGGCTGGTGGCTGCGCGGCAACATGGTCGCCTCGCTGGACGGCGCCGTCCACCACGGCGGCCGGTCGCAGCCGCTGTCGTCCAGGACCGACATGTGGATCTTCGGGGTGCTGCGGGCGCTGGCGGACGTGGTGGTCGTCGGTGCGCAGACCGTGCGGCAGGAGGGGTACGGCCCGGCGAAGCGGCGGTCCGGATTCGCCGGCCGCCGGGCCGCGCAGGGGCAGGCGCCGGTGCCGGCCGTCGCCGTCGTCAGTGCCGGGCTGGAGCTGGATTTCTCGCTGCCCCTGTTCACCGAGCCGGTCGTGCCGACGCTGCTGGTCACCGGCCGGGGTGCGCCCGAGGACCGGGTCGCCCGGGCGCGGGAGGCGGGCGTGGAGGTCCTGTTCGCGGGCGAGGGGAGCGCGGTGGACCCGGCGCTGGTGCCGGGGCTGCTCGCGCGGCGGGGGCTGCGGCGGCAGCTGACGGAGGGCGGTCCGACTTTGTTGGGGGAATTCGCCGGTGCGGGGGTACTCGACGAGCTGTGCCTGTCGATCTCCCCGCGGATCGTCGCGGGATCAGCCCCGCGGATCATGAACGGTCCCGTCCTGCCGGACCCGGACGAGTACGTGCTCGACGGGGTGCTGGAGGAGGACGGGTTCCTCTTCATGCGTTACCGTCGGTCACGGGTCGTAGCGGAATGAGAGGTTCCGCTTTTTGTATGGCTGGGCAGACTGACAAGCACAACGGTCTTTCGTTTTTGACGAAGAAGGGGCGCCCGTCGTGATCACGACAGTGTTGATGATCGAGAAGCCACTGGTCCCCACCGATGTGGAGATGGTGACCACGCTGCACGGTGAGGAGCCCGTCTCCTTCGTCGTCCTCCTGCAACCGCGCGGCGACCAGGACCGGCTGCTGCGCGCACTGGACGATGTGGCCCTCGGTGAACTGGAACAGGTCGTGCACGAGGACGAGGAGCCCGAGGGCGCCGAGGCCGTCGGGGCCGCCGAGCAGTCCCTGGAGCTGTCCTTGAAGCGGCTCAGAGACGCCGGCTGCGACGCGGTCGGACAGATCGTCGACTCGCACCCCCTCGACGTGCTCAAGTCCGTCACCGAGCAGACCCGCGCGGATGAGGTCATCGTGCTGACCGCACCGCACCTGGTGGAGGAGTTCTTCCACCGCGACTGGGCCTCCCGGGCCCGCCACAAGGTGGGCGTCCCGGTGCTGAAACTGTTCGCGCACAACGAGGAGTGAGCCGGCCGGAGCCGGGCGGGGCAAAGGCCGCCGGCGGCGCCCCGCCCGGGTTCGGCTGGTGCGGTGGTGTGCCGCGCCGGGCCGCCGTGGCGACCGCATAGGCTTGGCGCGTCCCCTCAAGGTGCTAGCCAGGAGTTTCCGTATGACCGCTGCCGCCACACCCTCCCTTCCCTCCGCCATGGAGAGGCCGCACTTCGTCGGGATCGGTGGCGCGGGGATGTCCGGGATCGCGAAGATCCTGGCCGTACGCGGCGCGCGCGTCGCGGGCAGCGACGCCCGTGAGTCCGCCACCGCGGACGCGCTGCGCGGCTTCGGGGTGACGGTCCACATCGGCCACGCCGCCGGCCACCTCGCGCCCGACGCGACGGCCGTGGTCGTCTCCAGCGCGATCCGGGAGGACAACCCGGAGCTGGCCGAGGCGCGGCGGCGGGGGCTGCCGGTGCTGCACCGAGCGGACGCGCTGGCCGCCCTGATGGAGGGCCTGCGGCCGTTGGCGGTGGCCGGGACGCACGGCAAGACCACCACGACCTCGATGCTGGCCGTCAGCCTCGCGGACCTGGGGCTCGACCCCTCGTACGCGATCGGCGGCGATCTGGAGGGGCCCGGCTCCAACGCGCACCAGGGCACCGGGGAGATCTTCGTCGCGGAGGCCGACGAGAGCGACCGCAGCTTCCACAAGTACCGGCCCGAGGTCGCCATCGTCCTCAACGTCGAGCTGGACCACCACGCCAACTACGCCTCCATCGAGGAGATCTACGAGTCCTTCGAGATCTTCGCCGGGCGCGTGGCCGAGGGCGGCACGCTGGTGATCTCCGCCGACCACGACGGCGCCCGGGAGCTGACGCGGCGACTGCGGGCGGCCGGGAGCGACCTGCGGATCCGTACGTACGGGCAGGCCGCGGACGCCGATGTGCGGGTTGTACGGATCACACCGAAGGGGCTGGCCAGCGAGGTCGCCGTCGTCCTGGACGGCGAGGAGCTGACCTTCGACGTGTCGGTGCCCGGCAACCACTACGCCCTCAACGCGGTGGCAGCCCTCACGGCGGGCGCGGCCCTGGGCGTGCCGGCGGCGGATCTGGGACGGGCGCTGGCCTCCTACACGGGTGTCAAGCGGCGCCTCCAGCTCAAGGGGCTCACCCGGGGCGTCCAGGTGATCGACTCGTACGCGCACCACCCCACCGAGATGACCGCCGATCTGGAGGCGATCCGCGGCGGCGCGGGCGAGGGCCGGGTGCTGGTGGTCTTCCAGCCGCATCTGTTCAGCCGCACCCAGGAACTCGGCAAGGAGATGGGGGAGGCGCTGGCCCTGGCCGACGGATCGGTCGTGCTGCCGATCTACCCGGCGCGCGAGGACCCGATCCCGGGGGTGACCAGCGCGCTGATCACCGACGCCGCACAGGCCGCGGGGGCCGCCGTGCGGGCCATGGGCACCCCGGACGAGGCCGTGGACGCCGTCGTGGGAATGGCGGAGCCGGGTGATCTCGTTCTCACCATGGGCGCGGGGGACGTCACGGAGCTGGGCCCCAAGATCCTCGCCCGGCTCGCCGACTGACCCCGCACGGAACGAGCGCTGAGGAGCGAGCCGAGATGGCGTACGAGATCGACAAGACCGAGGAGCAGTGGCGCGCGGAGCTGTCGCCCGAGGAGTACCACGTGCTGCGCGAGGCCGGTACGGAGCGCCCGTTCACCGGTGAGTACACCGACACGGAGACCACGGGTGTCTACGAGTGCCGGGCGTGCGGCGCGGAGCTGTTCCGCTCGGAGACGAAGTTCGCCTCGCACTGCGGGTAGCCCAGCTTCTACGACCCGGCCCGCTCCGAGGCCGTGGAGCTGCTGACCGACCGTTCGCTGGGCATGGTGCGCACCGAGGTCCGCTGCGCCCGCTGCGGCTCCCACCTGGGGCACGTCTTCGAGGGCGAGGGCTACCCCACGCCCACCGACCAGCGCTACTGCATCAACAGCATCTCGCTGCGTCTGGTGCCGCGGCAGGACGCGGACTGACGCGCGCCGGGGCGCACGATCTGCTTCGTCTCCCCGAGCGAAATACGAGACGGCCCTCCCGTGTTCATTTGTACGCTGCACGCGAATGGTAGCCGTAGGCATCGAATGGTGCTTCGTGCAGCGGCAATTGACAGATGAACAGAGAGAAAGGGCGGGGTCGACGCGTGGCGGAAAGTGTGGGAGCACAGGCCGAGGCCGGTATACGGGCGGGGCGGGGCCGTGGGGGAGGGGACGGGCGCTGGCTCGTCCCGGTGCTGGCGTTCGGGGGGATCTCGGTCGCCGTCATGCAGACCCTCATCGTGCCGGTCGTCGCCCAACTGCCCTCGCTGCTGGACACATCGACGTCCAACGCCTCCTGGGTGATCACCTCGACGCTGCTGTCGGGCGCCGTGGCCACGCCCATCATGGGCCGGCTCGGTGATCTGTACGGCAAGCGGCGGATCGCGCTGCTGAGCCTGGGGCTGATGGTGCTGGGCTCGCTGATCTGCGGTTTCACCTCCGCCCTGGTGCCGATGGTGATCGGCCGGGCCGTGCAGGGGTTCGCCATGGGGGCCATCCCGCTGGGCATCAGCATCATGCGGGACGAGCTGCCGCCCGAACGGCTGGGCTCGGCCATGGCGTTCATGAGCTCCTCCCTCGGGGTGGGCGGCGCGCTCGGCATGCCGCTGGCCGCCTGGGTCGCCCAGTACACCGACTGGCACGTGCTGTTCTTCGGCGCGGCCGGCATCGGCGTGGTGGCCATGGCGCTGGTGTTCTTCCTGGTGCCCGAGTCGTCGCTGCGGACGCCGGGCCGCTTCGACGTCCTGGGCACACTGGGCCTCTCGGCCGGGCTGGTGGCGCTGCTGCTGCCCATCTCCAAGGGCGCCGACTGGGGCTGGGGCAGCGCCCGTGTGCTCGGGCTGCTCGCAGCCGCCGTGGTGATCTTCCTGCTGTGGGGGCTGCTGGAACTGCGGATCGCCGACCCGCTGGTGGACCTGCGGACGACGGCCCGCCGCCAGGTGCTGCTCACCAACCTGGCGTCG
>Ga0164243_10013000_pt1 | contig 11742 bp, 14 predicted proteins | sample OricompcompostOP_FD_108781 | JGI IMG/M metagenome (GOLD analysis project Ga0164243, IMG submission 108781) | Organic Plus compost microbial communities from Emeryville, California, USA - Original compost - Organic plus compost (OP) | ecosystem: Engineered > Solid waste > Mixed feedstock >...
ATGACCGGCGGGCGTGAACGCGATATCGCCGAGTTCGACGCTCTCTTCGCGGCTGCTGGTCTACGTCGCACCAAGGTGGGCCGTGCCGGTCAGTTCGCGATCATCGAGACCGTCGCGGTCTGACGACGGAAGGCCGCCCTACCCGCAGGTAGGGCGGCCACCGCGCGATTGTCAGGCAGGATCACCCGGGATCACCCAGTGTCCGGGCCGCTCATCGAAGAACGGATTCACGAGTCCGTTGACCGTCGGCAGCTTCTTCAGCTGACCGGGCGGGATGCCGAAGAACGGGTTCTCGACACCGTTGATGATCCGCTCGGTCATCAGCTGCCCCGGCGGAATCTGCGTGTCCGGCAGGCGGAAGTACCCGTTCACCTCGGGGAAGTTCACCTCAGGCAGGTTCACATCCGGGAGGTTTACGCCCGGAACATTCACGTCAGGCACGTTCACCGCCGGAACATTCACGTCGGGCACGTTCACCGCCGGCAGGTCCACATCCGGCACATTGACGGCCGGGACGTTCACATCCGGCACGTTCACGCCGGGCACATTCACATCGGGCACGACCGGCGCGGGCCGCGGATCCGGCGTCGCGGGGTCTGCGTGCGCAGCGCCCATTCCCAGGCCGAGCGCGCCGAGGCCCAGCGCACCGGTCATCGTGGTCGTAACCGCGAGCTTCTTGAGGTCCATCATTTACTCCTTCGCCTTGCTTCTCACGACGCTCACCGGCGAAACGGCCGCGTCGTGTGACGTTCGGTTTAGGAAATTGCTTGATCGACTCTTGACGATCTCGCCGCCTCTACGTCTGGACGACTACGCAATACCTTGACCCCCCGCGATGTATGTCGGATGCCGAAGGCGTTGCGTTATCAGCGTTTTGGAGATTCTCCGGTCTCGGCGCCCCAGAATCGGCGCTGACCGGGCATTTACTCGGAAATTGAGGGCTGGGTCACATCGCCTGGATCCGCAGGTGATGCGTCGTCGGGTGTACTGGCGATCAACAGCCACACCAACGTCGCCAAGCCCGTGAAAATCGCCTGCACCGCGAGCAGGAACGCAATGTATTCATGCCAGGCGGGAAGCACGTCGTCGCACCCTTGGCCGTCCCACGGAAGTGTCGACAATGCGGCGATCAGGCCCGCCACGATCACCGTGACGGTGGCCGCCGTCGCCGCGCGTTGCGTACCACTCCAGCTACGAGGGCGTCTGCGTGCCGATCGCCCGTGACGTCGACTGCGCAGGTGGCAATGGCAACGATCCTGAGTACGTGTCCGGCCCGGTGTAGGTCGTCGGCCCCGACGAGTACGAACTCGATCGCGACCGCGACGGGGTGGCCTGCGAAAAGTGACCCGGCGGCCCTGACGGTCCCCGAGACCTACGCCGCGAAATGCGACTTGTAGATCTTGCCGTGCACACCGACGGTGCGGTCGACCACCTGTGACACCGCGAAATCGGATGCGGCAGAGAGGTAGGCGTAGGCAGTCGCGCGGTCCATGCCCTGATCGTTCTGCAGGAAATCGAGGGCGTTGACCACCGCGCGACGCATCGCCACGTCCAGGTCGGTGCCGTTGCCGTCGACGGCGCCGTCGGGATCGGACAACCCGATCGGCACCCACACATCGTCGGTCTCGGCGAACGGATAGCGGTACGCGACCGAGGGCGCGTCGCCGGATCCCGGCTTGCACACCGTCAACCGGTAGGTGCCGCGCAGCGATCCCTCCATCGCGGTCAGTGCCACCTCGCCGTCACCCATCGCCATGTGCGGATCGCCGACGTAGAACAGCGCCCCTTCGGCGAACACCGGGAGGTAGAGCGTGGACTGCTCACCCAGGAGGCGGATGTCGATGTTGCCGCCGCCGATGGTCGGCGGGATCGAATTGGCCGCCGGCGCAGTCAGATCGCGGTCCTGCGCGAACGCCACACCCATGATGCCCATGAACGGCGACAGCGGGAACCGCACCCGCGCGTCGCCATAGGACATGATTCCGTGCCCATCCTCGACGGCGGTGAAGGTCGAGACGTTGCCGTACTGGATGGGATTGCCGGTGGGCCTGCCGTCGGAGGCGATGGGCGGCATCACCTCGTCGAGGCTGATGCCGTCGGGGGCCGTACCGTCGGCCTTGAGCGCCAGCGCGCCCTTGCCGTGGCGGCCGGACACCACTCCGTAGGGCACACGCGGGATCGCCTGCAGGGTCTCGATTTTCAGCACGTCACCGGGTTCGGCGCCTTCGACGAACACGGGCCCGGTCACCACGTGCGGCCCGTCCTTGTCGAAGTTGCGCGGCGTGCGGTTGTAGTCGGCGGCGACCGCGATGGCGTCCTGCAGCACGTCGGATTCGTCCACGCCCTTGCCGCCGAAGTACTCGACGGGGTTGCGCCCCTGGTCTTCCAGGATGCCCTCGTGCGAGACGGTATCGATGGTGATGGTCTCTTCCGAGCGCATCCGCATCACCGGTGTCGCATGCACGTTGGGGACATATCCCCACAGCACCTGGTCGGGGTTGGACTGCAGGTAGTGGTCGCCGCTGATGTCGCCTTGGTCGGGTTGCAGCACCTCGAAGTTCCCGGTGGCCGCGCCGGTCGCCTTGGGTGTCTCCGAGGCGGTCGCGCAGGACGCGGCCGTGGCGGTGAGGCCGACGCCTGCTCCCATCGCGGCGACGGCGCGGACGAAATCGCGCCGCCCGATTCCCTTGATGATGGTTTCGGCAGCGGCCTCTGCGAACGACGCGTCCATTCAGTTGTCCTCCCCGTTGTCGACGGGCCCGAAGCTACCCACGCCATGTTGCGACGACGTTGCGGTTGCGTTCGAACCCGTTGACATCAGCCAGAATTGACGCACGCGTCGGACTACCAGCGGTAGTCGAGGAACTTCCCGTCGAAGGTCACCACCACCCGGTCCCCGTCTGGATCGGGACGACGCTGGATGTCCACCTTGAAGTTGATGGCGCTCATGATGCCGTCGCCGAACTCTTCGTGGATGAGTTCCTTGAGCGCAGGCCCGTACACGTTGAGGGCCTCGTGGAACCGGTAGATCGTGGGATCCGACTGCAGCGCGGGGTCGATACCGCGGGCCGGCTGCAGTTGCAGGCTCTCGGCGACGGACGCGTCGAGGTCCAGCAGGGCACACACCTTCTCGGCCTGTTCGGCCGACAGCGGATGCTGGCCGAGCAGCGCCGCCACGCACCACACCAGGGGTGCGTCGAGATGCTTGGCGATGTCGGCCCAACTGAGCCCGTTGCGGATTCGGGCCGCCACCACCAGGCCTGCGGCGTCGGCCTTCGACATGATCGGAGTCATGCGCTGATCTTCCTCGCTTCTGCGCTGTGGGGCTCGGCAACCGCGGGAATCGAGAACCGCGGTGCTGCGGTGCGGGCGTGGGTCGCGAACAGCGTGAGTCCGACGAACGTCAGGCCGCCGACCAGATTGCCCACTGCGGTGGGGATCTCGTTCCAGATGAAGTAGTCGGCGATCGAGAAGTCACCGCCCAGCATGAGGCCGGACGGGAACAGGAACATGTTGACCACCGAGTGCTCGAAGCCCATGTAGAAGAACAGCATGACCGGCATCCACATGCCGATGACCTTGCCCGACACGCTGGTGGACATCATGGCGGCGACGACGCCGGTGGACACCATCCAGTTGCACAGCACGCCGCGGATGAACAGCGTGAGCATGCCCGCGGCGCCGTGTTCGGCGTAGCCGACAGTGCGGCAGTGCCCGATCTCGCCGATGCGCTGGCCGACTTCGTTGGGGTCGACGCTGAAGCCGTAGGTGAAGACGATCGCCATCATGAATGCGACCGTGAGCGCGCCGGCGAAGTTCCCCACGAACACCCAACCCCAGTTGCGCAGCACCGTGCGCACGGTGACGCCGCGGCGTTTGTCCAGCAGCGCGAGCGGGACGAGCGTGAAGACGCCGGTGAGCAGGTCGAAACCCAACAGGTACAGCAGGCAGAAACCGACCGGGAACAGGATCGCACCGGCCAGGGCGTTGCCGGTCTGCACGGTGATGGTGACGGCGAAGGCCGCGGCGATGGCCAGGATCGCGCCGGCCATGTAGGCCCTGATCAGGGTGTCGCGCGTGGACATATGGGCCTTGGCCTCCCCCGCGTCGATCATCTTGACGACGAAGTCGCTGGGACTCACATAGGACATTGGGTGCAACCTTCCGATGGACCCGATGGACAGTTCCCTAGACCGTGTCGCGCCCAGATTGCGGTTCGGCGACTTGACCTATGCGTCGGTGTTGCCATCTGCGCACATCAGCTCAGCGTCGGCTGTGAGATGCCTGGGTGTGCGAAACCTGCCGTGCCTCGGCGCGCCAGGGCGACAGCTGACCAAAGTCGCGAGATGATGCAGATGTGACTGATGTTGCGAATGTGACTGCTGACGACGCCGCGCTCGAAGCCAAGTCGGAGGATGCGTCGACACCGGTCGAATCCGCTGCCACACCCGTGGAGGAAGGTACGACGGCACCGGTCGCGGCGCCGAGTGGCCGCCGGACGTGGTCGATGCCCAAGTCCCCGATCTCCCGCGAGCAGGCCGACCAGGCCGGCCGCGCGGCGCTGGCGGCCGGGTCGGCGGTCGGTCGGTTCCTTGCCGAGGTGGCACGCTACATCGCGCGCGCCGTCGCGCAGTGCGGGCGCGCGGTCGAGGCTGTGCCGGTGGCGCTGCGACTTTTCGTCTTCGCGGCCGTCGTCATGCTGCTCGGCATCGTCGGTGCGATCGCGTCGAACGACGCGCTCGGTCTGCTCTGCACCGTCGTGGTGATCCCCCTGTGCGCGGCCACGCTGGGCGTGCTCGGGCAGCGGTGGTACAGCGGACTGGGCGATCAGCCGGCGCGGCCATCGTCCGAAGAGATCGCCGCGCAACCGGATCTCCAGCGCTCGGTGGAGTACGTCGACAAGAAACTCGCCGTCGCTCTCACCGCCATGGGCACCGAGCGGCATCAGCAGGCCGTGATCTCACTCTTCCAGGCCAAGACGGCGCTGGAGCTCACCCTGGGAACCGAGCAGGACTCCGCGACCTTCTTGGAGATGCCGATGCCGGCCGACGACCATCCCCTGCGCCCCCGCATCCGCGTCGGATCGAAATCGCAGTTGCGGGAGAGCAATTCCCTGGCGGCCTCGTGAGCGCGCAGTTGATCACCGGTCAGGTTGCGTTCATCGAGGACGACTACACGCTGGTGCTCAACCGCGGTTCCGAGGCCGGCGTGACTCCCGGCATGGTGTTCGCGGTGCACACCGATGCCGACGAGGTGATCACCGATCCGGAGTCCGGACGGGAGCTGGGCCGGCTCAGCCGGGAGATCCTGCAGGTGCGGGTGTTCGAGGTGCATCCGTTGTTCGCACGTGCGCACACCTTCGTGCAGACCGACGACTTCTACGGCCTGCTCGGCATCCCGTTCGTGGACCAGCCGGAGGAGCATGTCGTCACGGTCGACGTGGGTGACAAGGTGGTGCTGGTGCCCGCCGAGCAACACGGCCTCCGTCGGTTCGGCTGAGCAGGACGCGACTGCGCCCGGCGCCGTGATCGCCCAGATTGCAGCCAGGGACAGAAAATTGGCGAAATCTGTCCCTCAGTGCAATCTCAGCGTCCCTTCTTGGTTCTTCGCCGATCAGACACGGGCGGTGCGGTGCGCCCGGCGGTCGCCTAAAGCCGGAACAACTGCCGCGCGTTCACATGCGCGATCTTCTCCCGGTCGGCCGGGCTGATCGGCGCCTGCGCCAGGAACTCCGCGTGGGTCACCGCGTCACCGTACGGGTAGTCGGCGGCAAACATGATGCGATCGGCGCCGAACACCTGCAGCGCACACAACAGCGGTGGCGCCGTGGTGTATCCGCTGATGGTGATGTGCACGTGCGCCCGCACCGTTTCCGCGACCGACGGCCCGCCGGGGTTGTACCCGGACAGCACCGCATCGGCGCGCATCAGCGAGAACGGCAGGTTCTCGCCCATGTGCCCGACGACGAACTGCAGCGCGGGGTGCCGGTCGAACACCCCCGATGCCGCCAGCCGCAACACGTGCAGACCGGTCTCCGCATGCCATCCCCACGCTGCGGTCGCCAGCGCCGACCCGATCTCCGGGGTGAGGCCGCCGAAGTACACCTCGGCGACCTGCGCGGGCGGATAGGTGGGGTGCAGGTACACCGGTACGTCGAGTTCCTCGATGGCACTGAGCAACTCGTCGAACTCGGGTGCGTCGAGGAATGTGCCCTGGGTGTGCCCGTTGATCACGACACCGCACATGCCGAGTTCGGTGATCGCCCGCTTGGCCTCGACGACTGCGGCGGTGGGGATCTGGGTGGGCAGTGAGGCCAGCGCGTTGAACCGGTCCGGATGCGCCGCAACGATTTCGGCGCATCGGTCGTTCAGCGTCCGGCTGAGGTCGCCGGCGTACTCGGGGTCGACCTGCTGAGTGCCCGGCGCGGTGACCGACAGGACCTGGAGGTCGATGCCCGCGTCGTCCATGACGCGCAGTCGCTGTTCGCCGACCGCGGTGAGTTTCGGGAGGATGCCGCGCGGATCGGACGGCAACGGCCACAACTGGTCGACGAGATCGGCGGGGATGAGGTGTTCTTCGAGGGCAATCAACGTCATGACCATCTCTTTTCGCGTCACTCAACGGCTCTGGGCCCAGGGTCGTCCTGGAGCCTGGGTGCGAGATGTGGCACGGCTGGGTGACGGCTGCCGACGCCAGATGCCGCGTGTCCGCACGCGGCTGAGCGGATCAGAATTCGACCGAGCCTGATCGGCGTCTCTCCGCCGCTGACGGGTCCACCGAGGCCTCGATCTTGAAAATTCGGCCGTCGCGGATGGTGAGAACCAGCACGGCGAACAGCCGCCGCTCGGCGAACGCGAGCAACACCGGCTGCCCCGCGGGTCCACTGACCAGCGTGGCGCCGCGCCCGAGGTAGCGCAGCAGGTTGACCGCGACGTCGTCGGCGCCGCGGTTGATCTGCCGCGGGAGGTCCGCACCGAGGATCGTGCCGGCGCCCCACACGGCGGGATCCAGCACTGCGGTCAGCGCCTGCAGATCAGCCGTCGCGCTTCCGCGGCGACCGCAATTGGGAGGTCGAACAACTCGCGATGGAGTCCGCACTGCAATGGGTCAGCCTGCGTCCCAGCGCCTTCGTCTCCAACTTCCTCGGGATGTGGGCACCACAGCTTCAGGCCGGCGACGTGGTCGCCGGGCCCTACGCAACGGCATCGATGGCGCCCATTGCCGAGCACGACATCGCCGCCGTGGCCGCGCACGCGTTGCTCACCGATGATCTTGTCGGACAGAAGGTTCCGCTGACCGGCCCGCAGGCACTCACCAATGCCGACCTCGTCGACATCATCGGCGGTGTCCTCGGCCGCCCGCTGCGGTATCAAGAGATACCCGCCGTTGCCGTGCGACAACGCTTCATCGCGCTGGGATTCCCGGCGGCATTCGCCGACGCCTACATCCAACTGCTGGCCGCCACCGTCGACAAACCGGCGCTGGTGACACATGACGTCGAAAAGATCATCGGCCGCCCGGCGACGACCTTCGCCGAAGCCGTGTCGACACACCGTGACCTGTTCGCGAAGCACTGAAGGAGACGAGCCATGTCCGAACTTCGTCCACCGCGTTACCTCAAGACACTCAACCGTGTGGTACGCGCCATGCAGGCGCTCGGAATTCCGGCCGGCCCCTCGCAAGTCCTCACAGTGCCGGGGCGAAAAACGGGTAAGCCACGGAGGACGCCGATGACACCGTTTCTCCACGATGGCGCCCTGTACACCGTGGCCGGATATCCCGGTGCCGACTGGGCGGCCAACGCCCGTGCCGCCGGCGCAGGCACCCTCACCCGCGGACGCAGGTCACGGCAAGTGAAGATCGTCGAACTCAACCCGCACGAGGCGGCGCCGGTGCTGCGCAGCTTCGCGGTGAAAGTGCCCGTCGGCGTGGGGTTTGCCAAACGCGCCGGCCTGGTGCGCGACGGTACACCCGACGAATTCGCAGCGCTGGCAGGTCGACTCGCGGTGTTCCGGTTCGAACCGGCAGAGTGAGTCCGGTTTTGATTCGCCTCTATCGAAAGGGCGCACACCGCAAGGATTTCCAACACCTGCGAAGAGCACATGCCTGATCATCTGCGCACGGTCGACCGCAGCCGTCACGGAGCGGTCACGAAGCCTGCCGACCTTTGACTTTCACACCGTAACCCCCATAACGTGTTTCAGACAACAAGGACCACGGTTTGGGTCGCCGTGCTTGGTGTGAGCCCTCTTCGGCCGTCGGGCGCGGTATGACCGTGGTTTGCTGCGCTACGAAACGAACGAGGTCACGATGAAAACCCGCACCGCCCGCTCGTCGACAACCCTCCGCCGCACCCTGCTCGCATGTGCGATGTCCTTTGCCGTCGTCGCGGTCGGCGCCTGTTCCACCACCGAGCCAGGCACCGGGAATCCCGGCGGTGAGGGCAGCACCCTCGACCGGATCAAGGCCGACAAGAAGATCAACGTCGGCTTCGCCAACGAGCGGCCGTACGCCTACCGCGAGAACGGCCAACTGGTCGGTGAGGACCCCGCGATCCACGGCCACATCTTCAACGAGATCGGTGGCATCACCCTCGAGCCGCACCTGTTCGAGTTCGGTTCGCTGATCCAGGCGCTCAACTCCGAGCGCGTCGACGTGGTCACCGCGGGCATGTTCATCACCCCGCAGCGGTGTGAGCAGGCAGCGTTCAGCAATCCGGTGTATGTGGCCACCACCTCGCTGCTGGTTCCGTCGGGCAACCCGAAGGGGCTGAGTGACTACGCGTCGGTGGCCAACGGTGACGCCCGCCTGGCGGTCATGAACGGCGCCGTGGAGGTCGAGCAGGCGAAAGGATCGGGTGTTCCTGATGACCGCCTGCAGATCGTCGCCGACCAGCAGGCGGGTCTGGACGCGGTCAAGACCGGCCGCGCCGACGCGTTCGCGCTGACCAGCATCTCGTTGCGGGCGCTGGCGGCCAACGACAACAGCGTGGAGGTCGCTGACGCGTTCGTCCCAGTGATCGACGGCAAGGAACAGGTCGGCGCGGGCGCAGCCGTGTTCCGGAAGAACGACACCGCGCTGCGCGAAGCCTTCAACGAGAAGCTTGCCGAGCTGATCCAGAGCCCGAAGTGGCTTGAGCTGGTGGAACCCTACGGGTTCACCGAAGCCGAGCGCCCCGATCCCGGCCTGACCGCAGAAGAGCTCTGCCAGGGCTGAGCCGTTGCTCGACAAACTCATCGACGCCGCACCGCTGTTCTTGCAGGGCGCCGGGGTGACCATGCTGTACACGGTGCTGGGTGCACTCGCGGCTCTCGTGGTGTCCTTCGTATTCGGGCTGATGTCGCTGTCGGGCTCGGTGGCGGCGCGCGGCTTCAGCCGGGTGGTGGTCGAGTTCTTCCGCGGGACCTCCCTGGTGATCCAGCTGCTGTGGATCTTCTTCGTACTGCCGCAACTGGGCCTGCGCTTCGAGCCGATGGCGGCCGCGACCCTCGCGTTCGGGCTCAACTTCGGCGCGTACGGCGCCGAGGTGGTCCGCGGCGCGATCGCCTCGGTGCCCAGCACGCAGTGGGAGGCAACCGTCGCCCTGGGTCTGGGCCGCTTCCGGCGGATGCGTCGCGTCATCCTGCCGCAGGCGCTGCCGGAGATGGTGCCGCCCTTCGGCAACCTGTGGATCCAGATACTCAAGAGCTCGTCGCTGCTGTATCTCATCGGCATCACCGAGCTGACCTTCGAGGTCAAGCAATTGCAGTTCGACGTGGGCAGCATGGCGGCGTTCAGCATCGCGCTGGTGGTGTATTTCGTGCTGGCACAGGTCCTGGTTGCCGTGACCCGCTTCGTGGAAGCCCGCGCGGCCGCCGGCGTGGGGCGTCGGCCGAAGGCCGTGGTCGTCGAGGCAGAGCCGGTGGTGACCGGCCGATGAACACCGAACGCAGCCTGTGGAACTGGGACTACGCACACGAGGTGCTGCCGGGCCTGGTCGCCGCCTTCTTCAAGTTCACCCTCGGCATCACGGCTGCGTCATCGCTCGTCGCGATCGTGCTGGGCCTCGTGCTGGTCCTGGGCCGGCGATCCGGGGCCCGGTGGATCTCCTGGCCGTCCTACGCCGTCGTCGAGTTCATCCGCAGCACCCCGATCCCGATCCAGCTGTTCTTCGTGTACTTCGGACTGCCCGTCGTCGGAATCCGGCCCAGCGCACTGGTGACCGGTATCGCGGTGCTCGGGGTGCACTACGCCTGCTACATGTCGGAGGTGTATCGCGCCGGCATCGACGCGATTCCCCAAGGGCAGTGGGAGGCGTGCACCGCGTTGTCACTGTCGCCGTACCGCACGTGGCGCGCGGTGGTTCTGCCGCAGGTGGTGCGCCGGATCTTGCCGTCGACGGGTAATCAGGTGATCGCGCTGTTCAAGGAAACCCCGTTCCTGATCGTCATCGGTGTCCTGGAGATGGTCACGGTGGCCAACCAGTTCGGCGGCCAGAACTACCGGTACATCGAACCGATCACCATCGCGGGCCTGATCTTCCTGGCCGCGAGCTACCCCACCTCCGTGCTCATGAGGAAACTGGAGATCCGCGTTGCCCGTTGAGAATTCGCCGCACCCCATGGTGCGTTTCGAGAACGTCGTCAAACGTTTCGGCGACAAGACGGTCCTGGACGGGATGAATTTCTCCGTCGCCCCCGGCGAGCGGGTCACGCTCATCGGGCCGTCGGGTTCCGGCAAGACCACGATCCTGCGACTGCTGATGACGCTCGAACGGGTCACCGACGGAGTCATCTGGGTCGACGGCGAGCCCTTCACCCATGAGCGGCGCGGCGACCGCCTGGCGCCGGCCTCGGAGAAGTACCTGCGTCGTGCCCGGCGACGCATTGGCATGGTGTTCCAGCAGTTCAACCTGTTCCCCAACATGACGGTGATCGAAAACCTCATGGAGGCACCGGTTTCGGTGCTCGGGCTGAGCAAAGAACAGGCACGTGCCCGCGGTACCGAACTGCTCGACAAGGTCGGCATGACCGACTTCGTCGACGCGCATCCCACCACCCTGTCGGGTGGTCAGCAGCAGCGCGTCGCGATTGCCCGAGCGCTGGCGATGGAGCCTGACATCCTGCTGCTCGACGAGGTCACCTCCGCTCTCGATCCGGAGCTGGTGGTCGACGTGCTCGGAGTCTTGCGCGACATCGCCGAGACCACCGACATCACGATGCTGATCGTCACCCACGAGATGCACTTCGCCCGTGACGTCTCCGACCGTGTGCTGATGTTCGACAAAGGGGTGATCATCGAAGACGGCCCGCCGTCGAAGATCTTCAACGAACCCGAGCACGAGCGCACCCGCACGTTCCTGCGAGCTGTGCTCGAAGAGCGGTAGCGCTCACTCGCTCCTGCGCGCGGCGGGCAGGTCGATTTCGACGGTCAGCCCACCACCGGGCGTCTCGGTCATCGAGATCCTGCCGCCCATCGCTTCGACCAGCCCGGAAGCAACCGGAAGTCCTAGCCCCACACCGATGTTCGCATCATCACGGCCGAGTCGTTGGAACGGTGCGAACGCCTCGTGCTCGCTTCCGCGAGGGATACCCGGTCCACTGTCGACGACGGCGATCAGCACCCGATCGTCCACCTGGCCGGCAGTCACCCGCACGACACCACTGTCGCCGGCCGAGTCGCCATCCGGGTCGCCGTAGCGCAGAGAGTTCGTGAGCAGGTTGCCGAGAACACGTCCGAGCAGCTCGCCGTCGGCAAGCACGG
>Ga0164243_10013001_pt1 | contig 11742 bp, 9 predicted proteins | sample OricompcompostOP_FD_108781 | JGI IMG/M metagenome (GOLD analysis project Ga0164243, IMG submission 108781) | Organic Plus compost microbial communities from Emeryville, California, USA - Original compost - Organic plus compost (OP) | ecosystem: Engineered > Solid waste > Mixed feedstock >...
AGCCCCGGCCAACCGCGGAGACCGGCCGCCTGATCGAGCCCCTGCGGCAAGAGCGACTCCCAGACCATCGGCACGAGGTATCCCAGCAGGACGTCGGCGAGCACCAGGCCGGCCGCGAGTACGACCGGCGCGGTCGAGAAGGGCCGGCGCTGCCGACGCCCCCGGCGCTCGATCCTCTGCTGGATCTTTTCGAGCGATTTCCAGGCGTGCGGATTCATTCGAGGCTCAACCGGGCCGCGAGGAGCGTGTTCCGCAGGAGCATCGCGACGGTCATCGGCCCGACGCCCCCGGGGACCGGCGTGAGCCACGAAGCCACGTCCCTGGCCTCGTCGTAGCAGACGTCTCCGCAGAGCGTGCCGTCGGCCCGCTTGTGGATCCCCACGTCGACGACGACGGCGCCGGGCTTGATCCAGTCCCCGCGGACGTAGCCGGGCTGTCCGACGGCGGCGATCAGGATGTCGGCCTCGCGGCAGACCTCCGCCACGTCGCGGGTGGCGGTGTGGCCGACGGTGACCGTGGCGTCGCCCCCCGGCCCTTTCTGCATCAGCAGCAGAGCCATCGGCTTACCGACGGTTTGGGACCGCCCGAGCACGGCCGCGCGGGCGCCACGGGTCTCGACCCCGGCGCTGAGCAGCAGTTCACGAACCCCCAGCGGCGTGCACGGGACGAACCGCGGGGTCCCGATCGCGAGCCGGCCGACGTTGTCCGTGTGGAAGCCGTCCACGTCTTTGCGCGGGTCGATCCGTTCGAGGACCGCCCGCTCGTCGATGCCGCGGGGCAGGGGGAGCTGCACGAGGATGCCGTGGACCTTCGGGTCGGCGTTCAAAGACTCGACCGCGTCGATCAGGGCGGCCTGGCCGATGTCCGCGGGGAAGCGGAGCACCGAGCCGCTCATACCGGCCGCCTTGCAGGCGTTTTCCTTGTTACGGACGTAGACCTGGCTGGCGGGGTTTTCGCCGACGAGGACGACGGTCAGTCCGGGGGTCACGCCGGTCTCGGATTTGAGCCTCGCGACCTCGGCCGACACGTCGGCGCGAACTTTTGCGGCTAACGCTTTTCCGTCGAGAACCTGGGCGGGCACGCTTCGCACTCCGGGGCCGGGTCGGTTGTCCTGTCGGTTATCATAGTGCGTGACCGGCCTCCGGGCCAACCGGGAGACCCCGGAAGTTCATAAGATTCAGAAATCAGAACGCGTGGTGACTACGGATGGGCGACGCGCTCCCTTCGTCGATCCCCGGGGGGACGATCCCGCGCCAGGTCCTCTGGCTGGCGGGACCGGTCCTCGTTGAGCAGTCGTTGCTCTACCTCGTCGGGCTCTCCGACACCATCCTGACCGGGCGCTACCTCTCGGAGGACCACCTCGCGGCGGTGACCGTCGCCTCCTACCTGCTTTGGTTTCTCGGAAGCCTCCTTACGATCGTTTCGGTCGGCGCGACGGCCCTCGTCGCGCGGATGGTCGGTTCCAACCAGTTCCCGGCCGCGCGACGGGTCTGCGGACAGGCGGTCGCCATGGCCTGGATCGTCGGCGTAGCGACCTGGCTGGCCGGCTGGGCGATCGCCCCGGTCGTGATCGCGTCGATGAACCTGGGCGGGGGGGCGGCCGTTTCGGCGGTGCAATTCCTCCGAATCGTGCTCACGATAACGCCGCTCTTGGCCTGTACGACGGTCGGAATCGCGTGCCTTCGGGGGGCGGGCGACACGCGGACCGGGATGTGGGTCATGGTCCTGGTGAACGCCGTTAACGTCGCAATGAGTTGGTCGCTCGTCCGCGGGTTCGGCCCCCTCCCGGCGCTCGGCTTTCCGGGGATCGCCCTGGGGACCGCGTTGGGGGAGGGGCTCGGGGGCGTGGTCATTCTCATCGTCCTTACCAGGGGGCGCGCGGGCCTTCGACTCGACTGGAAGGGGCTACGGCCGGTCGGGTCGGAGATCGCGCGGATCCTGCGGATTAGCGTCCCGGCCGCCGGCGAGAGCCTGACGAACATTGTTTGCCAACTCTGGTTCCTCGGCCTGATCAACCGACTCGGTTCGGTCGCGACGGCCGCACACGGCGTCGCGATCCGGTGCGAGTCGATCGCGTTCCTGACCGTGACCGCGTTTTCGGTCGCCGCGTCGACCCTGACCGGCCAGTACCTCGGCGCGGGCCGGCCGGACCTCGCCGGGGCCGCGGCGCGGACCGCCTGGGCGATCGGGGCGGCGGCCCTCGCCGTGCTGGGTCTGGTGCTGTATACGCAGGCCGGGCCGATGTTCAGCCTCTTCCTGGGCGGGCGGCAGAGCCACGTCGCCGCGGAAGGGGTGCCGGTGCTCAAGGTCGTCGCGTTCGCCCTCCCCGCGCTCGCGACGATCAACGTCCTGAGCGGTTCGCTACGCGGGGCGGGCGATACCCGATGGCCCTGGCTGTTCGTCCTGCTCGGTTACCTGACCGTCCGAATCCCGCTGACGTACCTTCTGACGACCCCCGAGCCCCTTGGCGGGCTCGGCTGGGGGCTCTACGGCGCCTGGATCGCCATGTTCGTCGACTTGAACGTGCGCGCCGCCCTCGTCGCCGGCCGGTTCCTGCAAGGCGGCTGGCGCGCGGCCCGGGTCTGACGAAGAGGGGGGGGAAAGGGGGGAGCCGGTCGCCCTTACTCGAAGGCGGCGAGCGCCTCGCGGAGGTCTCGGGTGATCGTGAACAGCCGGTCGAGGTTCGAGGTGCGGAAGACCTGGAGAAGCACCGGGGACATCTCGCAGAGCCGGAGCTTTCCCCGCGAGGCGTCCACCCGGCGTTGCAGCAGGATCAGTTTGCTGAGCAGGGAGCTTGAGATCAGCGCGACCTCGCTGAAGTCGAGCACGACCTGGATCGGGCTCCCGTCGTTCGGCAGGGCCGCGGCCACCTGCTCGGCCACCTCGCGCACGGTGCGTTCGTCAAACACCTGGCGGTCGAGGAATCGGATGACCTTGGCGGAATCGACGTCCCGGACGTCGATACGGGTCGGGGCGGCCATGGGCGCTTGAGCTCCTGGGGGGCGTCGTCCGAAAGGATGGAAGGGGGGCCCGCTCTAACCCGGCGGGCCCGACCCGGATTCCGGACTTCGCCGTCCGCGAATCACCACCTTACCTCAACGTCCGTCGTCACGATAGCTTTCTACCCCGCCGGCCTTTCAACGCCCCGGACGACCGGGCCGACGGGGCCGCGGCCCCCGCCCCCGCGGTCGGCTTCGCTTCCGGGGCGTCGGCCTCCGCCTCCGACCGGGCCGTCAGCGCGAGCGCGGCCGCCCGGTCGGGGACGAACGAGAACAGGGAATCCAGTTTACTGACGCGGAAGACCTCGAAGACCGTCGGGTCGACGTTGCAAAAAACGACGCGCCCGTTCTTCGCCCGGGCGGTCCGCTGAAGGCCCACGAAGTACCCCAGCGCGGCCGACCCGGCGAACCCGACGCCGAGGAGGTCGACCACGAGGTGGGGCCGCCCGCCCGCCCTGAGGTGGTCCTCGTACTTCGTCTTGAGGTCTTGCACGGCGCCGAGGTCGAGCCGCAGGCAGTCCCAAAACTCCGCCAAGAGGGTCCCGTTTTCGTGATGGATCTGCACCGAGGGCTTAAGCATGGATGGAGTCCGCGGCGTTACGGGTTTAGGGGCCCGGGAGAGCGAAACACCGGCTCGTCGGCGGCGACAGTCTGCTGCCTTCTGCGAAATGGTTTTTGACCCGGCTTCGGACGAGACGATTCCGGCGGCGATAGTGGCCTTGTGACCAGGAAGTGCCCCTATCGCACACATCCTACCGGCTGAGGGAAGGGGACGCCGCGACTTCTCATCCTTTGAGATCGCGAGACCCGTTGAACAGCTTACGCCGGTTGTCCCTCCACCGGCAGGGGGTTGTGCAAAATCCGGCTCAAGTTAGGAAAAAAACGACCTGACCTGATGGCCTACCGCATCTACCCTAGGGGGAATCCTCGATGCCAACGGCCCGTCGGCCCTCGGCCTTGGCCTACGATCTGCAAACATGAAGCCGCGGTGTCCGCCTCAAAACGGAGGGGCCGGTGTCCTCTCTGGAGACCGAGCCCCCGGAACCCGTTCGGTATGGTATTTTATCGTTTAACGGTGCGGGGCGGCGACGTGCCCGGAACGTCTCTGGCCGACCCGGTCCGCGGGCCGTTTCGACGGCCCGCAGGCGCGACCGTCCGTCCTGAACGATTTCCAGCGAAGGGATTTGATCCATGCGACGGGTCTTCCTGTTCTGGACCGCCTGGGCCGTGCTGACGACCGTGTCTTCGAGCGCCCGCGCCCAATCTTGGGCCGAAAGCGTCCTCCCCGAACGCGCGTTCGACGCCGGAACGGTTGCACGCGGCTCCAAGGTCCGGCACACGTTCCGACTGGTCAACCGGCTCGACCAGGAGGTCCGGATCGCCGACTGGCGGACGAAGTGCGGCTGCACCGAGGTCCGCGTCGGCGCCCGCGTGATCCCGCCCGGGACCCAGACGACGATCGAGGCCGTCATCGACACCACGAAGTTCCTGGGCTACAAGCCCTCGGGGCTCACCCTGGTCCTCGACCAGCCGAGCTACGCCGAGGTCGACCTGAACCTTTCGTGCTTCATCCGCGGCGACCTCTCGCTCAACCCCGGGGTCGTGGACTTCGGCATCGTCACGCGGTCGTCCGCGTCGAAACCCGCGGTCACCCTCAACCTGACCTACACCGGCGGCCAGGCCAACTGGGGCATCACCCGGATGCAGACCCGCAGTTCCCGGGTCTCGGCCAAGCTCCAGGAGCAGGGGCGGTCCGGCAACGGGCAGGTCCAATACCTGCTCACCGCGAACTTCGACCCCGCGGACGTGACCGGTTTTTTCAAAGACGAGATCACTTTGTTCACGAACGACCCGGGCGCGCAGCCGATCCCGATCGCCGTTTCGGCCGTCGTCCAGTCGTCGGTCACGGTTTCGCCGTCGCCGCTCGTTTTGGGACAGGTTAAACCCGGCACGGTCGTCAAGAAAGTCCTATTCGTCCGGTCGTCGCAACCGTTCAAGGTCGCGTCCATCAAGTCGAACAAGGATGACCTGACCGCCGAGACCGTCGCGGAAGGGGCCCGGCCGGTCCACACGGTCAACCTGAGCTTCAAGGTCCCGACCCAGCCCGGGCCTTACAACGCCTCGGTCGAGATCGCCACCGACCTGAAGGACGAACCGCCCCTGAAGCTCACCACGTTCGCGACGATCGTCCCCTGACCCTCCGCCGTTCGGCGACCGAGCTTCTGAGAACGAAAACGAGCCCGGCCGTTCGGCGCCGGGCTCGTTCGTTTTGATACCCGGTGAGACCGGGACGGCTCAACGGCGGGGGCAGGTGCCGTTCGCGCAGGAGGGGACCGCCGGGTAAGGGTACGCGGCCGGGGCGAAGGTCCGCGGGGCGGCATAGGTCGCCTGCGGGGCCGCGTAGGGCCGGTAGTACACCGGCGCCGGCGCGGCCGGGGCCTGGCGGACCGTCGGGGCCCACGAAACGGTGCTGGGGCACTGGCCGGTGGTGCACGCCGGGCGTCCGCCGAAGAGTCCCGAAGCCGCCGTCATCGCGGTGAGAAGCACGAACTGGTGCATGGCACTCCCTTACAATCGCGGTGTGGTCCTGAAGCCGGTCGCACGGCGTCTTCGCTGCGCGGCCTCCTGGTGTGAATTCCCTTGTGCGGCACGTCCCTGGCCGACGGTCTCCGATTATAGGGAGACACATCCCGCCTGCCAATCTTTTCTCCCGCAAACGCCGGAATTGCTTTTGAATGCGAGATCGAACTGGGTCTGTTATGCAATAAGCCGCGGTCACGCTTCTGTGGGCGGGGGCCTTTCGATTGACAGCCGGTCACTGACTCCCGTACCCTTTGTCCCACTTCGCGTTGCATGGAGGGACGGCGGATGGACGTGACCCTTGCCCGGCGCACGGGCGGATCGTCGGCGGCCGGTGGACGGATCGCGCTGGCGGTCGCCGATGCGAACTGGTTCACGACGGCGAACCTGTTCGGCGAGGTGAGTCGCGACGGCGTGTCCACGCTGCTCTTGTCGTGCCTGGACTACCGCAACGCCTGGCGAAGGGGGCAGCGCCCGTGGTCGTGGGGCGGCCCCTTGCGGCCGACCGGGCCGCGCCACTGGCGGCGCGAATTGGTTTTGCCCAGCGGCTGGATGAAGCGGTTCCCACGTCTCGGGATGCGCCCGATCGCGCGGGCGGTCCGCGGTTGGCGGCGCGGCCTTGGCGCGGGTAGCCCGCTCGCCCTGGTGATGACCTATCCCTATTACCTGTACCTCCGCGATCAGGTCCGGCCCGAGCGGTCGGTCTACTTCAACCTCGACGATTACACGCTTTTCTGGCCGTCGCAGGCGGAAGAAGTCCGCGCCCTTGAGCGCCGCGCGGTGCTCGAATCGGACCTGACGGTCTGCGTTTCCCGGCTCCGGGCCGAGGAACTCCGGGCTGCCGTGCCCGAGGCGGCGGGCCGAATCCGTCACCTCCCGCACGGCGCGCCGTCGGCGATGGTGGCCGAAACGCCCTGGCACCGCCCCGCCCCGCCCCCGGACGACATGGCGGGGCTTCCCCGGCCCTTGCTCGGCTATGTCGGGTCGTTGGAGGACCGCGTCGACTGGCCGTTGTTGACCCGACTTGCGGACGAGTTTCCGCAGGCCTCCGTCGTTCTGATCGGCCGGCCGCCGCTCCCCGGGAGCGAGGGTTGGGCCGACGACTATCGCCGTTGCGTCTCCCGCCCGAACGTCCACGTCCTCGGCTGGCGGCCCCAAGAGGCGCTTGCCGGCTATTTCCGGGCGTTCGACGTCAACCTGATCCCTTACCTGGTCGACCACCCGTTCAACCGCATGTCGTCCCCGACCAAGATCATGGACGTGATGGGGTCCGGCCGACCGCTCGTATCGACCGACCTGCCCGAGTGCCGCCTCTACACCCACCTGTTCGACGTCGCCGCCGACGCCGATTCCTTCGTCGCCGCGGTGCGTGCGATCGTCGACGGCGGGTCCGACGACGACCGGGCCTCGGCGCGACACGACCACGCGAACCGGAACACCTGTGCGGACGTCTCGGGCCGGTTGCTCGACTGGCTGGCGGAATAAATCGCCCCGCGTCGCCCATTTTCGCGGGCTGACCCGTCGCATCGAAGGCCGGCGGTTGGTAAGCTCGCCATGTTGATCGGGGTCGGCCGCTCCGCGCGGCGCTCGCCCCGGGCGGGGTGCATCTCCCCATGCCCCGGCCGCATCCCTCCTGATTGTAACGGTCTTTCCCACGAGCCCGAGCCCGAACGGTCCAGGTTTCCCCCTGTCCCGCCCCCGGCGCGTCTCCCGTCGATGAGAGCCCCAGCGATGAACGCGACGAACCGACTCAAGCTGTCCGTGATGTTCTTCCTCGAATACGTCATCTGGGGCGCGTGGCTGCCGCTCGTCGGCCTGTACATGACGAAAGTGACGAATTTCAACGGCGACCAGCGGGCCTGGGTGTTCAACGCGTTCGCCATCGCGTCGCTAACCGCGATGTTCTTCGGGGGGCAACTCGCCGACCGCTACTTCTCACAGGAGAGGTTTTTGGCGTTTAGCCACCTGGTCGGCGGCCTCTCGATCCTCGGCCTGGCGTACGTGAAAGATTTTCCGACGTTCTTCGGGCTGATGTTGCTCCACTGCTTTTTCTACGTGCCCACCCTTTCTGTGACGAACGCTTTGGCTTTCGCCAACTTAGAGGACGCCCAGAAGGATTTCGGCAAGGTTCGACTCTGGGGGACGATCGGCTGGATCGCGGCGAGTTGGCCGTTGCTGCTCATCGACGAATCGAAGGCGTCGTCACTTAGAATGATCTTCTTCGTCTCGGCCATCGCCTCGTTCCTGCAGGCCGGGTTCTCGCTGACCCTGCCGCACACGCCCCCGTCGACGAACAAGGGGTCGGCGTTCGCCCCGTTTGAGGCGATCAAACTGCTGGCGATCCCGAGCATCCTGATCCTGTTCGTCGTGACGTTCTTCGACTCGCTGGTGCACTACTGCTACTTCTTCTGGACCGGCAATTACTTCGAGTCGCTCGGGCTGCCGGTGAAATACATCGGCGCGGCGATGAGCATCGGTCAGGTGATGGAAATCGTGGCGATGGCCACCCTGGGGTGGTTCCTCAAGAACCTCGGCTGGCGCAAGACGATGATCATCGGCATCCTCGGCCAGGCCGTTCGGTTCGGCGTCTACTCGATGGGCACCCCGAGCTTGCTTTGGGTCGTGATCGCCGTGAACGTGGTCCACGGGTTTGCTTACGCGTGCTTCTTTGCGACGGTCTACATCTTCGTCGACGAGAACTTCCCGAAGGACATCCGGACGAGCGCCCAGAGCTTGTTTAACATGCTGATCCTCGGGATCGCCCAGTTCGCCTCGAACATCCTCTCGGGCCGGATGAGCGAGATTTTCAAGGTCACCAAGGTGGTCGGCGGGAAGACCGTCGACACCGTGAACTTCCACCAACTCTTTTTGGTGCCGATGGGCTTCGCCATCTTCGCGGCCGTCCTTCTGGCCGTGTTCTTCCACCCGCCGAAGACGCAGCCGGTCGAACTCGAAGCCGCGCCGGTCGCGGCCCACTGACCGCCGTTCGGAGGGAAACGGGTTCGGCCGACCTCGCCCCGGGGAGATCTCCGCGATGCTCGCCTTCCACCTGGCCAGGTTCGAGGTGAACGCTACGCCGCCGACGGGTCACTCCCTCTGCGGCGGCTGGATCAAACCGGTCGTCGGGGTCGACGATCCGCTCTCTCTCCGCGGGGTCGTGCTGTTGGGGGCGGGGCTCCCGATCGTCCTGGCGGCGCTCGACTGGACGGGCGTCATGGACGAGTCGCACCGGCTCTGGACCGAGGCCCTGGCCGAGGCGGCCCACACGACCCCCGACCGGGTCGCGCTCCACTGCGTCCACCAGCACAACGCCCCGTTCATCGACCTGGAGGGGAATAAACTCCTCAAGGCGGCGAACGCCTCGCCGCTGTTGTACGACGAGGCGTTCGTCGCCGACCTGGTCCGGCGCTCGGCGGATGCTGTGCGGGCGTCCCTCACCCCCGCGGTGCCGGTCACCCACGTCCGGGCCGGGAAGGCCGAGGTGAAGCAGGTCGCGTGCAACCGCCGGGTGATCGGCCCGAACGGGAAAATCAAATTCACCCGCACCAGCGCGACGAAAGACCCCGCCGCCCGCGCCGAGCCCGACGGCACGATCGACCCGGTCCTCCGGTCCGTCAGCTTCTTCCACCGGGATAAGCCGGTTGCCCGGCTTTATTACTACACCACCCACCCGATGAGCTATTACGGCGACGGCCGCGTCTCCAGCGACTTCGTCGGAATCGCCCGGAGCCGCCGCGACGCCGACGAACCGGGCGTCCTCCACGTCTATTTCACGGGCGCCGCGGGGAACGTCACCGCGGGCAAATACAACGACGGCTCCCACCCGATGCGCGCCGTCCTCGCCGACCGGATCCACGCGGGGATGGTTGCGGCAGACGGTGACGCCGATCAGCACGTCGACGCGCTCGACTCCGCACGCTGGGTCACGGCCCCGTTCACCTTCGGCCCTCGGTCCGACCTCGACCTGGATAAGTTGAAGGCGATCGTTTCCGACCCGAAGCAAACCATCGTCAACCGTAACCGAGAGGCGATGGCCTGCGGTTGGCTCATGCGGGTCGCCTCGAAGCGGCCCATCCTCCTCTCCCGTCTCGACCTCGGCGGCGCGGCGACACTTCTGCACCTGCCGGCCGAAACGTTCGTCGAGTACCAACTCGACGCCCAGCGCTCCGTCCCCCGCACCTTTCTGGCGACCGCGGCGTATGGAGACGGGGGGCCGTGGTACATTCCCTTGAAACGGTCGTTCGGCGAGGGGGGGTACGAACCGTCCGTCGCCCTCGTGAGCGAAGACTCCGAGCCGGCGTACCGGCGGGCCATCGAGGACTTGCTCCGCCCGAATAATACCTGAGGGGGCACGGCCTCCGCCGAACCCCGGTCGACCCCGTCCTTTCCGGTCTTTTCTTTCGAAGCGTGACGGGACGAGAAAAGGCGTGGCACACTCGCCGTGCGCCCCGCCCCGGCCGGTCGAATCGAACGGAGCTTGGCATGAGGCTCGGACGGGTCCTTTCGCGAATCGTTTTGGCCGCCTGTCTCACCCCCTCGGCTGTCCGCGCCCAATCCGCCCCTTCACGCGACGACGAGTTGAAGTCTCACCTCGCGGCGCTCGCCCGGCGGCTCAGTGATACGACGACCGACGTCGTGGTCCGCGAGCGGATCGCCATGGAGATGGCGACGACCTTGGACCGTGCGGCTCTGAACGCCTCCGCGTCGGCGGACCGGCGCGCATACTGGACCGAGGCCGCCGGGGTGCTCGACCGGTTTTCCGAATCGAACCCGGGCCACCCCGAATCCCGGGCGTTTAAGGTCCAGTCGGCCGTTTACGCCTGGGCACGCGGCCGTGACCGGATGCAGGCGGCACGGCTCAGGCCCGACGGCGCCGACGAACGCCGGGCGGCCGCCGAGGATTTCCAGGCGAGCGTCGACCGTTTAAGGCCGCTCTACCTGACCGTCGGCCGTGACGACGTGTTCGCCCAGAACATCCGCTTTCGGTTCGCCCAGGCCCTCGCCGACCTCGCCGAGGCCGGGGATGAAAAGGTGCGTGATGGGCGGAATGCCGAGGCCCTGGAGGCTCTGGAAAAGCCGGTCCAGGAGCCTTCGCTCCAGGGGTTCGCCCACCTGCTCCGCGCGACCCTGTTAACCCGGGCCGGCCGGTTCGACCACGCCCTCGCCGCCGTTGATGCCGCGGCGACTTCCAAACCGCCGCCCCCGGAGTCGGAACTGGTCGACGCCCGGGTGACCGTTTTGACCGGCAAGCGCGAGTGGGTTGAGGCGGTCAAAGCGGTTGACGCTTCGCACCTCGACCCGGCCGAAAAATCCTTGCAGCGCGGCCGCATCAAGCTGGCCGAGTGCGACGCGCGGATGAAAGGCCCGGAACAGGAGGCCGCCGAAACGGCGCTGTTCGCCGAGTTGAAGACGCTGCGGAAATCGAGCCGCCCCGAGGCGCGCGCGATGCTCGCCGCGGCCGCCCGAACGCTCCGAGAACCCGGGGCCGCTCAAAACCCGGAAGCCTGGGATTTACTCGCCGACGGCGCCGCGGCGCTCGGGGATCAGGCCCGCGCCGGGGCCCTGGAGCGTCGGGCGGCCGAGAACGCCGACGCCAAGGGTCAGAAAGCCGAGGCGGTCGCGTTCCGCCTCCGGGCCGGCGCTTTTTTGTTTCAAGCGGAGAAATTCGCCGAGGCCGACCCGCTGTTGACCAAGGTCGTTGAAGACCCCGCCGCCGGCCCCGCCCGGCCCCGGGCGGGCTTGCTCCGCTCCCTCGGGCGCGGCCGGGCGCTCGCCCTGGGGCGACCCGGGGCTACCCAGGCCGATTACGCCGCGGCGCTGACGTACCAGATCGCGAACTTCCCCGACGACCCGTCGGCCGACGAAGCCCGCTGGCTCCTCGGCAAGTTCCGCGCGGCCGAGTCCGACCGCGACTCCGCCTTAACCCTCTGGGAAGCGATCCCCCACGGCCGCCCGCGCTGGCTGGAGTCGCGGTCCGAGATCGCCGCCGTCCGCCAACGCGACCTCGACCTTCAGCGCCTCAACAACGACCGCCCCTCGATCGAACGCCGACTGGCCGACGCCCGGTCGTTCCTGACCAAGACGCTCGGCCAGGCCCAGGGGGAAGTGGAACGGAACGAGATCCTGCTCGCATCGGCCCGGTTGGAACTCACACCCGGGGTGG
>Ga0164243_10013002_pt1 | contig 11741 bp, 13 predicted proteins | sample OricompcompostOP_FD_108781 | JGI IMG/M metagenome (GOLD analysis project Ga0164243, IMG submission 108781) | Organic Plus compost microbial communities from Emeryville, California, USA - Original compost - Organic plus compost (OP) | ecosystem: Engineered > Solid waste > Mixed feedstock >...
GAACGAACATCTGCCACTCCTTTCAAGATCAACCCTGCTGGTGATCGACACGTCCCTGATCAGAGAGCCCCGCCAACGTTGCGCTGAACGAACATCACTCACTCCTTCCTTCTCGAATCCGGCATCCACACCCGGGGGGCGCTCAGAGAGCCCCGCCGACATTGCGCTGAACCAACATCTGCCACTCCTTCCTCGTAGAACTCCGGACCTACGTCCACGGGCGACACTCAGAGAGCCCCGCCGACATTGCGCTGAACGAACATCCCCACTCCTTTCACAATCGAATCCATCACTCCAGATCGCACCATCAGAGAGCGCCGCCGACATTGCGCTGAACGAACATCCCCACTCCTTTCAAGATCAAACCCAATATGCATCAAGGCCGCCGGTCAGAGACCGCCGCCGACATTGCGCTGAACGAACATCTCCCCTCCTCCGGAGTTCGACAAAGGCAGGCCAATTTCAGGCACGCGATTCAGAGACCGCTACCGACATTGCGCTGTACGGACACGTTCACCCCTTCCGAAAGCAGCAGTCGGGGCTGGGAACCACATTTCGCGGATTTCCCAACCCCGTACACAGGCATTGTACGGATGGAGCACCGCTCCGACACCCGCGCAGAGAACCGCTGCAAACGATGCTGCGTGGCCGGGATACGATGGCGCGGTGGCGCCCGCCGACGACTCCCAGGACGACGACAAAGCCGGGCCGCGCCAGACGCCCGAACTGTCGGTCGAAGCCTTGCTCAAGCTGGCGAACGTCGTCCGGTTCCGGGCCTACATTGCACTGCGCGCGTTCGGATCCCTGCGGGCACGCCAGCTCGCCGAGTTCACCGGCGTGACCGAGTCGAGCATGAACCGACACCTGGATGTGCTGGCCGAAATCGGCTTCGCCACCGCCGAACGCGCCGGCAAGACGCGCCAGTCCTGGATATGGTCCGCGGTGCCCGGCGGCGTACGGGTCGGCCGGATGGAGGGCGGCCAGATGCAGGACGCCGCCCTGGAGTGGTTGCGCGCGGTCAGCGGCGCCCAGGGCATCCTCGCCTCCCAATGGCCGTCCGTCGCGCCCAGCTGGCCGCAAGCCTGGCAATCAGCTGCGGAAACCTCGGACTGGGTCATGCACCTGACCGCCGAGCAACTGGACGGGCTGGCAGCCGACCTGCGTGCGGTGGCCATGAAGTGGAAACACGCGTCGGCCGAGAACGAGAAGCTCCGCGCCCACCAGGCGGCCACGCCTGAGGACCCGGACTGGATCGCCCCCGTCGTCCTGATTCTCAATGCGTTCCCCTACCCCCACCGGCCTGAATGAGCGGTTCGAAGACCCTCACTCTGCGGGAGACCATGCGGGCCGCGCCGCGATGGGCACTGGTCTATCTGCCCACCAGTGCTCTGGACGGTCTGGTCGAGGCTTTGTGGCTGTTCACTTTGGGTTGGGAGGCGTCCCGGGCGGGATCGGCAGCCGGTCTGGTGCTGGCGGCAGGCGCAGTCCCGGCCGTCGCGTTCGTACTCTGGGGCGGATCGCTCGCCGACCGCCTCGGTGCACATCGGGTGGCGATCTGGACCATGGCCGCACGCGTGGTCGTCATGGTCGCCTGGGCGGCCGTTGTCATCTCCGACCCCTCGCCGACCTACCTCGCAGCCGCGACCGCGTTCGCTGTGGGTGCGATCGCCGGGATCCACGACCCGGCGGTGTCTGCCGTCCCTCAACTCCTCGTGCCCACCGCCGGATTGGAAGCCAGCACCAACGCCCAGCGGATCACCGTACGGCTCGTGCAAACCGTAGGGCCGGCCCTCGGTGGCGTGATTGCCGGCTGGCTGAGCATCGGGGCGGTCGTCGTGGTGGCCGCGGTGATCGGGCTGGTGCCGTTGGCCGGGTTTGCAATGCTCCGGAAGACCCGACGGCCACCTTCCGATGGGCAACCGCGCCATGCGGATACTGGTTGGCGGTCCCTGCTGTCCGGCTTCCGGTGGATCGCCAACGACCCGGCGATCCGCCAAACGGTCCCGGTCCAGGGCGTGATCAATCTGACGACGGCGTCGATCCTGATGGCCGCCCTTCCGTTGCAGGCCAGGGTGTCGGGCTGGGGCGCCGACGTGTACGGATTCGCGACCGCCGCCTTCGGCGCCGGGATGCTGGCCGGAACCGTCATCGCCTTCAGCATCCGCGCCCGTGCACCGCGACAGCGAGTGGCGATCGCCGTGGTGTGCGCAGTGATTGCCAGCGTGTTCGTCGCGACCACCGGATCCGCACCGACGTCCGCGCTCGCCATCGCATCCTCCGGGCTGATGGGACTTGCGCTGGGACCGGTGGGCTCGATCCTGACGGGGTGGACGATGGCCACCACGGCCGCTGCCGACCCCTCGATGTACGGGCGGGTGTTCGCCGTGCTCCTGCTGGTCACCACGGCCGCCGAACCGATCGGCTACCTGGTGTTCTCCGCGCTGGCGACGGTGACGTCGGTGGCGGTCGCCGCGCTGATCTTCGGCGCCGTCGGGGTGCTATTCGCCGGCTTCGCGCTGGGATCGCGCGCTGTGCGTACGAGCAACGACGGCTGAGGAGCGCTCCCGAGCGATGTATCCGGCCAACGATGTCGGTGTCGCGGACTCGATGTCGGGATCGAAGAACCAACTCGCCGGCACGCCGGTCGCTGCGATGAGTGCCGCGACGGTGTTAAACCTCGGATCTTCGATCTCGCCACGGATCAGCTTGTAGCAATGGTTCTTCGACAGCTCACAGCCCGCCTCGGCCATTGCGTGGCGCAACTGGGGTCCGTTCAGTCCGCTGAAGTCGATCGCGACCTGCGCACGCTCGGCGAAGTTCACAACTCGGGTCGTCACGAGGTACATCTTAATGATACTTCTGTATTTCTGCCAAGTTCTTGCAGAATCCCCCAACGCGTGCGCTAGTCTACTGAGAGCGGCAACGAAGGCCGGGGCAAGTATCTTTTACATGTACCCCTTCGAAGCCGTTGTGCGAGCCACGTAGTGGCGCCATCCGGGGGGAATGGAAATCCGCACCTCGAGCGTGGGGTAGTCCTGACGGCCAGGTCAGGGCTGCCCCGCCTCGAGCAAGCTCCGATGATCACGACTCAGCCACACCGGCGCGCGGTACCGATTCGAAGTGTTCGGGCGTGGTGGGCTACACTCTCCGAGGCCCTGTTGTTCGGGCCGCCGGGGTGTGGCGCAGCTTGGTAGCGCGCTTCGTTCGGGACGAAGAAGTCGCAGGTTCAAATCCTGTCACCCCGACCAACCACAACCGGCCCTGACTCTGCGAAGTCGGGGCCGGTTGTGTTTCCGGGTTCAGCCTGATCCGCTGGGTGGCGCCGAACTGTGCTACCCCACCTCCTTCGCTACTCCTCGTGGACCACAGCCGGACCGCTGGCGCGTCCCGGCGGCCGCGCCCAAAGTCCCTCCGGGGAGGTGACTATCGCCTGTGGCAGCCGCAGTTGTCGGGCCGCGAAGCTGAGACATCTACGCCATCGCGAAGATGACGGGCCTTCAGCAGGTCGGGATGCGGCGCAAACGCTCTCGACGGGCGGGCAGTCGGTTTTCTTCTCCGCCAGGGACGCGTGCACGGGTGGGAACCGTGGCATGCCACCGGAGTCGCGTCCGGCACCCACCGTGCAGTCCATTGATCGGTGGATCGACTTACTTCACCGACGGGGGTGGGCATGAAAAGCAGGCGAAGGTTCGGCACTGGTGCGCAACGAAAGCTGGCTCTGGGAACGCTGTTGTGCATTGTGGCGGCGGCGGGTTGGCAGGCGAATGACGCCGACGCATCCACGAATACCTACACGCCAACACCTGGCGTAACGTTCAATAACCCATATGGCTCGACCGGCTCGCAGTACGCGATCGAAAACAAAGTCGTCAATTCGATCGCCGCCGCTCCGGCCGGATCCGACGTCACGATCGTTACCTACAACTTCACTTATCCCAGAGCCGCGGACGCAATGATCGCGGCCGACGCGCGTGGCGTGCATGTGCGCGTCCTCGTTGCTGCGATGGCATGGTGGGACCCCCAGACGAAGCGTCTGCGATCGGCGCTGGGCACCGACAAGGCCGACCAAAGCTTCATCACACACTGCAGCCGTGCGTGCATGTCGGACCAGGAGGGATCGTCGATGCACGCCAAGTTCTACCTGTTCTCCAAAGCGGGCAACGCTTCGCACGTCGCCATGTTCGGCTCCAGCAACCTGAGCATCAACAGCGCTGAATTGGCATGGAACAACCAGTACACCACCGTTGGAGAGCCGCAACTCTACGCCATGCTCTACAAGTACTTCCTTGACATGACGAAGGACATAACCAACGAGAACTACTACCGGGCCAAAAGTTTTGGCAAGGTCAAGCTGTATCTTTATCCGAAGAACGGCAACCCGACGATCCTAGACGTGCTCAATCGAACGACATGCAAAGCCGCGAACAGGTACGGTACTGGTCATGGGCGCACGCTCATTCGAATCGACATGTTCCAATGGACGTCGGGCAGGATCGATATAGCCAGGAAGTTGCGCAGACTGTGGCTCGCTGGGTGTTCGGTACGAATCATCTACAACAAGTGGAGGGTCAGTAAGTCTGTTCGGAACATATTGATGGCTCACGACCGGAAGCGTGGAGACATCCCGATCTGGAACGCGACCAGACCCCGTACCGGGCCGAACTATTACACCCACAACAAGATCGTGAGCATCAGCGGTGGCTGGTTCGGTGACACCAGCACAAAGGTCGTCTATGGCGGCTCGGAAAACTTCGCTGCATCGGCAACGACCCAGAACAACGAACTGCTGTTCCGAATCATGAACAACCATGTCTACGACCAGTACGCAGCAGATTTCGTGAAGATACGCAAGCACAGCAAGCGCCTGAACTGAGCCGATGCCACCCGAGCGGGTCACGTGTACCACCTGCGTGGACCTGACCCGCGCGGATCTGGCCGAGCGCGCAAACCCATGACCCCAAGGAGCGCTTTCCGGACGGCAACCGTCCGGAACCCGGCCTAGATTCCGGCTCATGGCAATTGCACGCTTTCCTCAGGTCGTCATCGACTGTCCCGACCCCGCTGCCCTCGCCCGCTTCTACGGCGCGATCTTGGATTGGCCCGTCCGGGTCGATGACGGTTGGGCCGAGATTCGGGCCGAATACGGAGATTCGATCGGGTTCCAGAAGGTCGACGGGTTCGCCCCGCCGGACTGGCCATCGCAGACCGCTCCACAGCAGATGCATCTCGACGTCAACGTCGATGATCTGGACGCTGCCGAGAAGGCCGTGATCGAACTCGGCGCCGTCAAACATCCGCATCAGCCGGGATCCACCTTCCGGGTCTTTCTCGACCCGGCCGGACACCCGTTCTGCCTCTGCGTGAGCTGAGGACCGCGGCAGGTCTTGATACATTCCGACCGGATCGGTCGAAGTCGCCGAGGCCAGTTCGACGAGGTGGCAGTAGCGGGGCCATCCCGCGTCGCTGCAACAGCGATTGCTCGCCGGTGCAGCGGTCAGCAGCCACGACCTCAGAAGGGTTTGACCATGACGTTGGTTTTCTCTCACCTCTCCGCCTCGGTCGACGGGTACGTCTCCGGCCGCGGTGCGCGCGCCGGCCTCGGGCTCGGCGACGGGTTCCGAATCTTCGACTGGCTCTCCGACGACAGCGCACCGAACCGGGCGGTCACCGAATACGACCGCATCCGGACCGGTGCTGTCGTGTCGGGTCGCAATACCTACGAGCACGCCGACCGATGGGGAGGCGGCAGCATGCAGGCCGGGGCGCCATTGTTCGTGGTCAGCCGCGATCCGATTCCCGACGCCGCGCCCGGCCAGGTCATCGTCACCGACGGGTTGGAGTCGGCCATCACGCAGGCGACCGCCGTTGCCTCCCGGTCCGGCAAGGACGTCAAGCTTGCTGCCGGGGCGACGACCACCGAAGCGTTGCGGCTGGGCCTGGTTGACGAACTCTTGATCAGCCAGGTACCGGTGCTGCTCGGCGGCGGGATTCCCTTCTTCCGGGAACTGCCCGCCCGGATCGACCTCGAATGCACCTCGGTCACGGTCAATCAGGGCGTGACGCATCTGACTTATCGGGTCATCAAATAGCTCGGCCGCGACGAACGTGAAAGGGTTTGGGTGTGCCAGACCGTATTGACACCCAAGCCACTTCTCCGTCCGCCCGGGCGGCAAAGCTGATGAACCTTCGCGAGGTCGGCGGGTCGGGATTCCAGGCCGAGCGGGAACGGACCGTCTACCGGTCCGATACCCGCCCGGTCGATCCCAGCGCGTACCCGGCCGGGTTGAAAGCCGTTCTCGATCTGCGCCGGGACGACGAGGTGTCCGCCGTCATGCACCCGTTGCAGGCGGTGGACGGCTACACCCGGGTCCCGCTGTTCGATCCGACGTCGCCGATCGAGGCGGCCGCCGATGCTGTCGAGCTGCATGAGCAGTACATCGACTGGTTGGAGCGCCACCAGGTGACCATCGCCGAGGCGTTCCGAGCGCTCTCTCGCACCGACGGGGACGTGTTGGTGTGTTGTTCGGCCGGTAAGGACCGTACCGGGGTGGTCAGTGCGCTGCTGGCCCGGCTCTGGGGTGCTGACCTGGAGCGGATCGGCGAGGACTACGGCGCCACACGCGCCAACCTGGCCGAGCGATTCGCCGCCGACCTGGCCGCCAGTACGGATCCGGAACGCACGTTGATCGGGCAGCGCTGTTTCCCGGAGGTGATGATCACCGTGATCAGGCACGTCGAGGAACAGTACGGCGGCGTCCGGGAATACCTGCGGTCCGTCGGTCTCACCGACACGGAGATCGACGCGCTCTAGTTCAAGGCGGACCGTGATCAAGATCGTTCGGGGATGATCTTGGCAGCGGCCAGCGTCCTGGTCCGACTTCCTGGTGGAGAACGGGGTACGTCAATCACCGAGAGCCGATCGGGAGGAGTAGTTGATGACCGAAGACCTGCCGGACAAGAGCCACACCACACCGCGTGGTGTCAGCGACGAGACGGTGGAAGCACTCGGACAGCTGTCCGAGGCCCTGGAGACCTGCGAACGCGCCCGCGGGCACCTCTACACCTTCCACCAGCTGACCGGCTCCGCCGACATTCAACTGGGCAACGCGATCGAATCTCTGCGGAAGGCCGGGCACACCACCGTCGCCGATCGGCTCGAAACCGAACTGCTGGGCCGAAACGTCATCGCGGGTCGCTGGACATTCCAGATCGTCGAGGACTATGACGACAACTACTGGCAACTCTTCCGCGATCTTGAACGAAACGCACGGGAGGAGTTGGCCGAGGGCCGACGGCACCTGTACGAGGCGAGGATGAAACAACACGAGAGATCGAAAGGCCGGCCCGGCCATGAGGCGACGCCGGATGACCTTCCGTCAGAGGTGTCCGGGCAGTCCGCTGGTCCCGGCACGACGTAGTCGCTCTGCCGCTTGGGATTCCGACAACGAGGTGACGGGAAGACCCATTGCGTCCTGGAATTTCGCGTCGTTGGCTCTGGTCCACACCCCGGCGGCCCAGGCACGTTCGCGTTCGTCGGGACTGAAGTGCCTGCCACGTGCCCGGCAGTAGGCGGTCAGGAACTTTTCGGTCTCTTCGACACTGGCCAACTCATCGGTGCGAGCCGAATAAAGTGCGGCCGCCAAACCGACCAGGATGTCCTCGCTCTCGCTGATCATGCTGTCCCAGTCGTGCACCACGAGCAGCCTGTCCCGGCTCCAGTCGAGGTTGTCGGCCAGCCAGTCGCAGTGTCCGATCACCGGTTCCGAGCCGCCGACCCGCAATCGATCACGAGCACGGCGCCCTGCCTCGTCGATCCACCCCTCGCTGCGGACTACGTTGAGATCGACGTCTTCGTCCTCCGGGCTCGGCCACAGCGTGTCGCCCGCCTGGTCCCAGTGTGCCCACGACGGTGGCGGTTCGAGCGGGCCTACCTCCGCCGCTGGTGGCGCCAGCCGGATCAGCCAGGCAAAGGCGTCGGCGGCCGCGACCACTGGATCCGAGGTCGGGAACGTCGCCCCACCGGGGACGTACGCCTCGGCGGTCGCCAGGTCGTCGCCAAAGGGTGCCGGGTCGGTGAGCGGCCGAGGACACGGATAGCCGACGGCGAACATGTGCCTCTGCACCGCGACGCACGCAGTGATCCGCGGTGATGACGGTCGGATCTTGACGACGACCCGGCGACCGTCGCCCAATCGAAGTCCGATGACCGCGGACAGGTGACCGGACCGGAACAGTTCCTCCGCCGGTGGACTGCCCAGATGTTCTGCGCACCACTGGGCGAGGTGATCGGCATCGACGGCGGCGACGTCGGTTGGCACGGCGTCATCCTCCCGCTGGAACGGGTCATCAGTCCATCCCGAACACGGCCACATGACGTCGGAGATCAAGCTTGTGCCGCACGATCCTCGCACCGTCGACGTCGCGGCCGCTGAGCAGATCCACGCAGCCGGCGACGACGCTCCCGTCCGCGACGACCGCATTCGGCCCCGATGCTCTGGCGTGGTGTGATGCCCCAGTAGCTGTTGACCACACCACCAGCATGGACCCATCGGCACCCGGCAAGCGACCGTGCCCTGCCGAAACGCGTTGACGAGCCGAGCGGAAGTCGAGAACCTGTCGGCATGATCATCTCGGCTCGACCCTCGGAGCTCAGCCTGACGAATTGGGATTTGGGCGGCAGGCCATCACGGTGGAGCTACCGCCACGCGGACGTGCTGTTCCCGACCAGGAGGTTGATTCCGGCACTCCGATCGATCGGGAACGAACATCCGATCCGGGACGATGTCCCAGATGATCTTCGAGACGAACTGGAGTCGGGCCGCATCGTCGCAGTCACCGTTGTCGCCGCCGGGCACGTCCTGTTTCGGTGGCCACACGAATCGTTTCCGCGACATCTGTTGATGTCGGTGTCGAAAGTGTTCGCCTCACTGGCGGTCGGCATCCTGGTCGATCGCGGCGCTCTCGCGTACACCGATTCGATTCGCGAGCATCTTCCCGAGCTGGGCAGGCAGTGGACACCGTGCCGGGTACAACACGTTCTCGACATGACGTCCGGTGTGGAGTGTCCCGAAGTCGGCGACCCGGGTGCCTATCGCGATCCGAAGCACCCGTTTTATCAGTTCGAGGCTAGTCTGGGCTGGCGACCGGCGACCAGGCCGGACTCGCCGTACGACCTAGTCCGCAGCTACGGCAGAACCGGGCGGCCAGGATCTCGATACGAATACACATCGGCGAACACGTTCCTCCTGGCGTGGCTGATCGAGCAGATCACCGGCATGACCTACGCCGAAGCGCTGCAACGGCTCATCTGGGACAGACTTACCTTGGCCGACGACTCGGCGATCTGCGTCAACCACAACGGCGTCGCTGTCTCGCATGGCGGGTTGATCATGTCCCCGGATGATCTTGCTCGGTTCGGCACGCTGTTCACACCGTCGCCTTCCCCGCAGCACCACGCGCTTCGCGTTCCGGACAGTTATCTGGAAATGTTGCGGATGCCTCGAGAGGAGTTGATCACTCCGACACCCATGCCGCCCGTACCCCATCCCGGCGGCCAATGGAACCTGATCCATCCGAACGGCGACATGTTCAAGAGCGGCTTCGGCGGTCAAGGCCTCTACGTGTCACCGACGAACGATGTTGTCATCGCGTTCTGCGGCGTGCCGGACGAGCAGGGTCGTACGCATCAGCTCGCCGGAAAGTGTCGTCGGCTCACGTCGTGGTTCGCCAGCCGGTGACGTGGGTTAGTCGATCAAGCGGCTCAGGGCCGAGGCGGGCCCTGCCGAATCCGATTCAGCAGGAAGTCGGGAGTCGTCTTCTCGTCCCACTGCGATTCGATCCACCAGGTCGCACCTGCCTCCCGATACGCCTCCACGTTGGCCGCATCAGCTGCCGAATCCGTTCCGTCGGTGACGCCTTCGGCGATGATGTCGAAACTGTCGAGTGACTCGCGACGCCGGCTCATCCGCTCTTTGATCTTGGACACCGTGGCCGGTGGAACAGCGTCGTACTCACCGCCGCCGGGCGAGTGGTCGACGGCGATGATCCCGTCCCAGCGCGCCGATCGGGCCATGGAACGATCGTGAGGCCGTGCGTGCCGTCCCAGCCGTTCGCCTCCGCGTCGCGCGCCATCGTCACGTAGTCGTGGACGGTTCCCGCCGAGATCACGACTCCGTACTTCATTGTCAGAACCTCCTCCGCCTGAGGCTAGCGATCCGCGGCGGAGGCAGCCGACCGCAATACAGGGATGACGAGAACGTCATTGCGGATCGCCCATCCGGGCCCGAATCGGCCGCTGAGAACCGGATCCGCGAGGACGTTCCTATCGACACGGTCAGGCGACCGCCCGACGGTGCCGCTCCCGGTAGCTGCGCGTCTTGTGCCGGTTGCCGCAGGCATTCATGTCGCACCAGCGCCCGCGGCCGTTCCGTGAGGTGTCGTGGAAGGCCCAACGACAGTCGGGGGCAGCGCACAGCTTCATCCGCAACCATTCCCCTCGGGCGACGCTGTAGGCGACCGTTTCCACCAGAGTGTCCAGCCACGGTCTCCCGGACCGGCTGGTGATCCGCAGCTCTCCGTCAGCTCCGAGACCGAGTGCCAGAGGGTAGTCGGCCAGGACGGCGCCGCTCACCTCGGCGTGATCGATTCCGGCCAGCAGCGCGTCCCGCAGCGCCGTACGCAGTCCGACCGCAGCGACGACGTCCGCCGGACCCAGTTCCGCGCCAACAGCAGCCAGTCCGCGATCGCCGAGCCAGTTCGCCAGGCCCTCCGGCGACTCCAGTTGGTCCCCGCCGGTGTGGTGCTGACCGTGCCGGCGGAACGACCGCTCGTCGATCGTGTTGAGGAACGCCTCGATCAATTCCAGATCAGCCACGACACCACCATAACGCATTACCAGTGTTGACCTCGTACGACACCTGCTATAGCGTTCAGTGGTGTCTCTCACCACTTCACGGAGGATGCCATGACCGAACAGCAACCCGTCCTGGCCGTTCCGGACTCGGCTGTGAAGGACCTCCGCGATCGTCTGCGCCGAACGCGGTGGGCCTTACCGTGGCCGATCGATGGATGGGATGCCGGCGTTGACGCTGCCGTCCTGCATCGGCTCGTCGACCACTGGACCGGGCCCTACAACTGGCGTGATCACGAAGCGATGATCAACGCGCTGCCATCGCACACGGCGACGATCGGCAGACAGACCATCCATTACCTGCGATTCGAGGCGGAACGTCCCGGTGCGCTGCCGATCCTGCTGGCAAACGGTTGGCCGAGCTCCTTCCTGGAACTGATCGGGCTGGCGCGTCGGCTGTCGACACCGTCCGAGTACTGCGGCAGCAGTGACGACGCGTTCACGGTCATCATTCCGTCGCTGCCGGGCTACGGACTCTCGGAGCAGCGGCCGCAACTCGGGGGACCGCCTTTCACCCACGACATCCTGCATGCGCTGATGCATGACGTGCTCGGCTTCGATCGGTACGCCGCTCACGGCTCCGACATCGGTGCCGGCGATGTCAGCCTGTTGGCGCAGGCGTATCCGGAAGCGGTGACCGGTGTGCATCTGCTCGATGCGGCCAAACCACCGAAGTGGGATCCGGCCGGTCTGACCGACGAGGAGCGGGCCTACCTCGACGCGGAGGAGGAGTGGGCGCGTACTGTCGTCTGCCAGCGTGAAGGGACCACCGGTTTGCCATGAGGATGGGACCGGGTTGGGTCCCGGTGGTCGACCGTGGGTTGATGATCGC
>Ga0164243_10013003_pt1 | contig 11741 bp, 9 predicted proteins | sample OricompcompostOP_FD_108781 | JGI IMG/M metagenome (GOLD analysis project Ga0164243, IMG submission 108781) | Organic Plus compost microbial communities from Emeryville, California, USA - Original compost - Organic plus compost (OP) | ecosystem: Engineered > Solid waste > Mixed feedstock >...
AGGACAAGGGACCGGATCGATCGGAGCCCGTCGACGGCTTTCGGGGTAGGTTTGACGACCCCGGCGGAAGAGAGGGCCGAGAGGCCGTCGAGGCGGCGCTCGATCTCCAGGAAGCGCCAGCACTGGGAGATGAGCAGGAGGACCGGTTCGGCCACGCGGGGCCAGACGGAATCATCGACGCCGACCAGGGCGCGTCGGGACCAGACGTCGAGGGTCAGACCGTCGCACAATTCCGGGACGAGCGTCCGCGCCGCCCGCGGTGGGAGGCGGAGCGAGGCCGGTCGTTGGTCGGGCTCGCGCGGCCGCGGCGGGCCGGGTCTGCCCGCCGGACGCCTTTTGGGGGCGCCGGGCGGGGCGAACTCGACGCGCAAGGAATGGGGGTCGGGCGGACCGTCCGGTTCCGCTTCAACGAACCAGAAGCCGGTCGGCGTCGCTAACCCGCCGCGGGGGAGGCCGGGCGGGGTTTCCGACGGACCGGCCGCGGCGACCCGGAGCGTACGCCACAAGGGGCCGAACTCGGCGGCCTGCGTCAAGTCGATCGCCTTGAGGGTGCGCACGGTTGTGGAATTCATCGCGGTACGGCCGCGCCGTTCTTCCCGTGGTGGGACCGTAGCGCCTTTTCGATCGATCGGGCGGACGCGGGCCGACCGGCCTTTGTCACGGCGGCCGGAAGGATCGGGCGGCGGACCGAGTCGAGAGACAGGCCGGCCTTGAGGGCACAGAGGACGCCCGTCGCCTCAAGGTAGTTGTCGACGACGCAGAACTGGCCGGGGGCCCACGGCAGGGCGGCCAGGTCGTTCCGGACCAGGACGCTGCCGTCACGCACGGCGACGACCGGGATGCCCTGTTCGAGGGCGGCGAGCACGGGCAGGCCGAGGCAGCCGTCCGGGACGACCAGGCAGGAGACGTCGCGGGCCGTCAGGACCGAGGGGTGGGCCATCTCGGCCGGGTCGGACACGAGGCCGGGGCTGCGCTGGAGCCCTTTGAAGATGGACTGGAGGAAGGTGAGCGAGACCGCCTCGGCGGCCATCCGGGGGTCGACGATGCCGGGGTCGATCGACTCGACCTCCTCCGACTCGATCATCGGCGAGTGCGCCGACGGGATGCCGCAGAGCAACGAGAGGGCGTGGGTGAAGATCGCCTCGACGCCGCCCCAGGGGTTGACCATCTCGCCGCCCGACTCGAAATAGTCCTGGTGGAACTCGGGCGGGACCTCGATCACCGACGAGACGGCCAGGGCGTCGTATTCTGCGGCGTAGGGGGCGATCGCGGCGAGGAAGCCGGCGAGGTTGTCCACCCGGCCCGCGGCGCGGCCCGACGAGGTGTATTCCGAGACCAGCTTGACCGGCGGGTCGAGGACCAGGACGCGCGGGCATTCCAGCCCGTAGCACGCCCGCGCGGCGTTCAGGGCGTTGATCGCGGCGTTCGAATAGGCGACCTCCTCGTGCCGGTCGATGACCAGGAGGATCCGGTTCGACCGCACGCGGCGGAGCCCCACGGCGCCCATCAAAAGGCGGCAGATGACGCTCCCCTCGACGTACAGGCCGTTCGACGGCAACTCGTTGATGTCCGACCCGTTCACCACGTTGGGGTGGGTGATCAGCGTGTCCGCGACGCCCGCGACCAGGCGCGCCACGGGCCCGGCGTCGCCCGCGTGGCCGCCGAGGTCGGCGTTCACGCCGGTCGGCACGAGGAGGGCGACGTTGAACTGGTCGGCGTTGGCCCACGGCCGCCGGCGAAACTCGAAGATCGACGGGATCGGCCCCGGATGCCCCTCCGCCTCGCGTGCCAGGATGCCGACCTCGCACTGATAACCCCGCCCGTCGGTCGCGGCGACGACGAACCGGACCGGCGATTCGCCGGGCTCAAGGCGTTCGGCGGCCTGCGCGGCGAGGTGGGAAAGGAGGCCGCGGTGTCCGGCCGCCGTCGGGATCGTCCATTCGCGCTCAAACAGCCTCATCAACGTGGCCCCCGGCCCTGGAGAGGAAGTCGTCGTAGGTGAACCGGCGCCGGAGCACGAGTCGTCCGGCCTCGGTCACCGAGTAGACGGTCGGTAAGTTGATCCCGTTGAACATGTGCGCCTTGACCAGCGCGTAGGCCCCGAGGTCCGGCAGGACCACCCGCGAGCCGACCCGGAGCGGCTCGTGGAAGCCGTACTCGCCCATGACGTCGCCGGCCAGGCAGGAACTGCCGGCGAGCAGGTATTCGTAGTCGGCGTCGTCGTCGTGGCCCAAGACGTCGGGCTCGAACTGGTACTCGTAGACCTCCGGCGCGTGGTTCACGGTTGTGTCGAGGACCGCGACCGTCTTGCCGCCGGACCGGAACATGTCGATGACCTCGGCCACGAGGTAGCCCGCCTCGCGGACGAACGCCGCCCCCGGCTCGATGAAAACCTCAAGCCCGTACTTCGACCGCAGCAGGTCGACCGCCTCGACCAACGGCCCCGGCCCGGCGGCCGGGGACAGCGGGTAACCGCCGCCGAGGTTGATCCACTCCAGCCGGTGCAGCCACCGGCCCAGCCGGCCTTCAAGGAGGCGGACGGTGCGGAGTAGCGGCTCGAAATCGTCCGCGTCGCAGTTCGAGTGGAAGTGGAGCCCGCGGAAGCCGTCGAGGAGCGAGGGGTCTCGCGTCAGTTGCCGGCGGAGCGTCGCGACGGGGACCCCGAGCTTGGAATGGGGGCGGCACGGGTTGTAGCGCTCGTCGTCGACGAGCGAGAGCCCGGGGTTGACGCGCAGGCCGACCTTCCCGGGGTCGCCCAGCGCCGGCGCGAGACGCCGCAGTTGCGACAGCGAGTTGAAGGCGACGTGGTTACACAGCCGGCCCAGTTCGGCCACCTCGGCGGGGCGGAACCCGGGGGTCGTAACCTGGACGGAGCCGGCGTCGCCGAGCACCGAGCGGGCGAGCCGCGCCTCGAACACCGAACTGGCGGCGAACCCGTCGACCCAGGGGCGCATCAGGTCGAGGACGAACGGACAGGCCAGCGGCTTGAGCGCGTAAAGGACCCGACAGCCGCACAGCCCCCTCAGACGGTCGGCCGATTTCAGGGCCTCAAGAACGACCCGCTCGTCGACGACGAAGGCCGGCGTCTCCACGGCGGCGGCGACGTCGGCCCGGGTCCGGGGCTTTAATGTCGATTCACGGCCGGGGCCGGCCACGGCCCCGATCACGCCGGGTTGTATCACGGGCGTTACCTCACGGTCGGTCCGACGCGGCGGCCCGGCCTGATCCCCGGGTTCGGACGCCGGGCAGGTCGGTACGGGAGTTAACTTAGGACGCCGTCCGCCCGGAGACAACAACCCGAGACGGCGTCACGAGTTGGCAAAGTCGGAAATCGATCCTAAGTTCGGGATAGGCGGCCCACGACCCACGTCCCGGGGGATCTGTTTCGATGCCACGTCAGGTTGTATTCCGCTGTATCGCAGGTCTCGCGCTCGCCTGCGGGGCGTCGACCGCGCTCGGCCAGTCGACCTCCGAAACGCCGAGGTATCGGGTCAATTATCGGCCCGACGACAAAGCCCCCTGGCAGCTTTACGCCGAGACCCGGAGCCAGGACAAGGCGAACGCGATCGCCGCCGAAGTGAAGCAGACCGGCTACCTGGCCGAAGTGGTGAGCGGCACGACGCCCCTGCCGCAGCCCTACCCCGACGCCGAGAACACGAGCGCGTCGGGCTACTACCCGACGTCGAACTGGACCTCCGACTACAACCAGTACGTCGTGCCCGGGGGGGGCTACAGCTACGGCTGGTACGGCGGCTGGAACCCCTGGTACCGCCACCGCGTCTACGGGAGCTACGTCGGCGGCTTCGGCCGCAACTGGAACAACGGCTGGTACCGCGGGCACGGCTGGAATCGCGGCCTGAACCGCGGGTACGACTGGAACACCGGCTGGAACCACAGCCACCGGGGTTACAACTACAACCACGCCTCCCGCCGCTCCCACTTCGCCCACCACGAGCGCCACGAACAGCACGCCCACCACGGGTTCGCCTCCCACCGCGCCACGACGGGCCACCACGCCGCGGGGCACCACGCGGCCGCCTGGCACGGCAGCCATTCCGCGTACGGCCACCGCGGGACGGGCCACTTCGCGCACGGGGGGAGGACCGGTGGGCACCGGGCGAACGGCCACCGCGCCGGGGGGCACGCCATGCGGGGCCACCGGGGCGGCGGCGGTCGCGGCCGGCACAACTCCCCGGGCCGGCACGCCGGCGGGCACCACGCCCGACACCTCGACCCTTGAGCCGCCCACGTCCGCGGCGGGGTCTCACGGAGCCCGCACCGTCCGACGACCCGCGTTTCACCAACCGAACCGACTCTCGTTAAGGGGGGACCGCGTTTCATGAGTTCGCCTCGACTGTTGGCGGCGGCAGCACTACTCGCCCTGGCCGCGGGCCGCGACGGCCTCGCACAGGCCCCGGCGGCGAAGGGCGTCGAGCAGTGGCTTCAGCAGCTGAAGGACGCCGACGCCGGTAACCGGCGCCAGGCGGTGGTCTCGCTCGGCTCGTACGGCCCCGACCTGTCGCGGGCGGCCATCCAGACGGTCGGGGGCTTGCTCCAGGACTCCGACGCGACGGTCCGCCACGCGGCGGCCCTGTCGCTGGGCAACTTCGGGCCGGCCGCGAAGGCGGCGCTCCCCGCGGTCCGCGCGGCGGTCGCCGACTCGTCGGCGCCGGTCCGGCGGGCGGCCGTGTTCGCCCTCGGGAACATGGGCCCCGACGCCAAGGCCGCCGTGGCGGACCTGGCCCGGGCCCTCGGCGACCCCCAGGAGACGGTCCGCCACGCGGCGGCCTACGCCCTCGGGAGCGTCGGCGAGGAGGCGAAGGCCGCGGCCCCCGCCCTGGCCAAGGCGCTGGTCTCCGACACCGACCCGGACGTCCGTCAGGCCGCCGCCTTCGCCCTCGGCGAGATCGGCCCCGACGCCGCCGAGGCCGCCGACGAACTCGCCCAGGCCCTCGGGGACACCGAACCCGGCGTCCGCAAGGCGGCCGTCGAGGCGCTCGGCTCGATCGGCCCCGAGGCGAAACCCGCCGTCCAGGCGCTCGCCCGGACGCTGCTCAGCGATAAAGACTTCGCCATCCGGCGCTCGGCCGCCTACGCCCTCGGCGAGATCGGCCCCGAGGCCCGCGCCGCGGCGGACGCCCTGGGGCGGGCCCTCCAGGACCGCGACCCGGCCGTCCGGTACGACGCCGCGCAGTCGCTCTCGGTCATCGGCCCCGACGCCAAGGCCGCCGTCCCCGCCCTGAGCCGCGCCCTCGGCGACGGCGACCCGGAGGTCCGTAAGAAGGTCGCCTACGCCCTCGGCGAGATGGGGCCTTCGGCCGCGGAGGCGGCCCCCGCGCTGGGACAGGCCCTCGCCGACGACGATGAGGACGTCCGCAAGGCGGTCGTCTACGCGCTCGGGGCCATCGGCCCCGGCTCGAAGCCCGCGGTCCCGGCCCTGGCCGGGGCGCTGTCCGACAAGGTCGATAGCGTCCGCCTGGCGGCCGGCTATGCCCTCGGCGAGATCGGCCCCGGGGCCGCCGACGCCGTCCCCAAACTCGCCCAGGCGCTCCAAGACCCGGACGCGGGGGTCAGGCAAGAGGCCGCTTTCGCCCTCGGCGAGATCGGCGAGGAGGCTGAGGACGCGCTGCCCGCCCTTCGGGCCGTCGCCGCGGGCGATCAGGCCGAGGTCGTCCGTCAGGCCGCGAAAGAGGCCGTCGAGAAGCTCACCGAAGAGGATGACGACGCCCCGGCCAAAAAGGACCAGTAATCGCCCCGGCCGGCGCCGGTCAGGTGCAGGCCCTTCGGCCCTTTCGATAACAGGGGATCGCCCGGAAACGGACCGCCCCCCGCCGAAGTATTCGGCGGGGGGCGGTTTTGTTGCCCGTTGGAGTTCCGCGCGACGGCCGGTCCATTCGGTTAACGGGGGTCGATCCGGTCCGCCGTCGGCCGCCGGGCGGGGATGCACCCGGCCCGGCCCACCGTCATGGGCCCCTCAAGGTCTTCGACGGCGATCCCGTCACCTGGCCGTTTTAACCGGACGGCGGACGGCCCGCCCCCTGGCCCGCGGTGAGAAATCTTGTCCGGCCCCAGAATCCTTTCGACCGACACCGCTCCCCGCGACGGGCCGCCACGCCGCGGAAACCCTACGGGGCCCGCCGCTTCGTCATAATGCCATGGTCAATCGACGGTTGCGGATCGACAGTCGCTAAAGCACCTCGCCGCCCCGGTCGTGGCACGGCCCCTGCATTCCCAGCCCGCCGCGTCCCAAGGTTTTGAACGACAAAGGGGCACCGACGGATGAAAACGACTTTGCGGGTAAGGCTCTTGGCGGGCGTCCTGGCGACCATGACCGTCCTCGGGGTGGGCGTGTCCTCGGCCCGTGCCCACGACCCGTCCGGGGGCGGTCGGCATCACAGAGGGCGCGGCGACTTCGGCGGATACGACCACGGCTACCGGTACTACGGCAACGGCGGCCACGACTCGCGGCCGCACTGGCACACGACCCAGACGCCCTACGGCTCGTTCGTCTGGTACGGCATCGGGGCCCACGACTTCCGGCCGCACGAGCACGTCTACTCCCCCTACGGCGGCTACCGCGGCTACAGCCCGAACCGCTTCGGGGGCGTCACGACCAGCTATTACCCGTCGACCCCCTACACCTACATGCCGTGGTAAACGGCGGGCGGTCAGTGCCACCCTCGGACGGTCGCGGGGCGGACGGATCACGCCCCGCGACCGTCCGGCGTTTCAGGAAGACGCCTCCGCAACGAGGGGTCACGGCCACCGGCCGTCGGGCGGCTCACCGTTGAGGCGGGAAGGCGTGGGTGACGCCGTCGGACGGGCCGATGGGCCACGCCTTCGAACGTCGGATCTCCCACGTCCCCGTCGCCCTCTCGACCTCGTGGCGGACGCTGACGCCGTCGATCCAGATAAAGATCTTGTAGGGGCCGAAGAGCCAGGCGCCCCGCGCCCGGTCGTTTTCCGGGTCGTAACGGCCCTCGTAGATGACGGGCGGGTGGCCGATCTCGTGCTGAACGTCCACGCCCTGCGTTTCCAGGATGTACCTCGACGCCGTCGTCCCGTCGGGCATGTAGAGGACCGGCATCCACTTGACGAACCTGAGGTTGAAGCCCTTGACCCGCCCTCGGATCCGGCCCTCCTCCGGCACCCCGCCCCGCGCCGGGTCTTCGCGGACGGTGCCGCGGAACCGGCCGAACCAGCCTTCCTTCAGCGTCAGCGTGAACGGCACGCCCTCGCCCGGCGCCGCGCCGTCGCGTAGGAATTGACCGTCCCAGACCCCTTCGACGTCCCACTCGCGCACGGGCTCATTCCCCCTATCGCACGCGCGTCACTCCCCGCCGGTCGGCCCTGGGCGTGGGCCACCCGGAACACCGGGTACAGCCGGGGTCGACCTTCGCCTCGCCGGGTCGGTGGTTAAGGGAAGGAAGGCCCCACGGCGGACGCGTTGAGGTCGTCGACCACTCGCGTCACGGCCGTGGGCCGTCTTGACATCAGGCCGCCCGAAGGTGCGCTTGGCGGTGTGCCGCGGCTTTCTCGGGCGGCACGTGTCCTCACCCGGTCGGGGAGCGGGTCACAAACCTCAAGCGAAGTACCGCTCGGCGCGGGCGGCGATCTCGGGGTAGTCGACCCCGAACGCACAGGTGTTCTGGAGGGCCTTGAGGTCGACCGTCGAAGCGTCGCGGGCCGCGTCGGGGAGGGCGAGGTAGAGGTCGCGCGACTGCGAATAGTTGTCCTGTTCGAAGTAGGTCACGTAGCGGGCGACGTCGCGGAAGGCGAAGGCGGTCGAGGTCGCGTTGGCGTCGCACGACGGGCAGCCGGGGCACATCGTCCGGCGGCTGGCGAGGACGGCGGTCTTGAGCCGGGTCACCAGCGAGACGTCCAGGGGCGCCTTGTAGGCGTGGGCCGAGGCGATGCTCGACTTCATCTGGTCGAAGTTGCGCACCGAGTTGCAAATCGCGCTGATGCGCGGGTCGCTCCAGACGGCCTGCAGGAGGGCCTGGTGGGTCGTCAGGCCGAGCTTCTCGAACTCGGGGAGCCGCTTGGGGACGTTGCCCGCGTGCCGCAAGGTCTTCATGGCGATCAGGCCGATGCCCTTCTCGTGGCAGGCCGTGAGCGCCCGGTCGAACGCGCCGCCGCGCTCATAGAAGGGGGTGTATTGCACCATCAGGGCGTCGAGGAACCCGCCGTCGGCGGCCGCCTGGATGTATTCGGGCCCGCCGTGGCAGGAGAACCCGACCATCTTGACCTTGCCCGACGCCTTGAGCGTCTCGGCGACCTTGCGGAAGACGTCGCTCTTGCCCCAGTTCACCGACTCCGGGCCGTAAACCTCGGGGCAGAGTTGGTGGATGAAGTAGAGGTCGAGGTAATCGGTGCCGAGCGCCTCCAGCCGCCGGTCGATCATCTCCAGCAGTTCTTCGGGTCCCTTCTTCTTGGGGTAGTCTTTCGAGACGAGGAAAATTTCTTTGCGGCGCCCGGGGTGGGCGGCGAACCAACGGCGGTAGATCGATTCCTCGCGCTCCTTGCCGTACTTCTGCGCCGTGTCGTAGTAGCGCATGCCCGAGGCCCAGGCCCGGTTGATGAGGCCGGGCGCGCTGCTCGACTCCATGTCGCCCCCCATGGCGAGGATCGGCACCATCGGGCCGTTCCTGCCGAGCTTCCTGGTCGGCAGCAGCTTCACCCCGTTCCCCGCCGGCGCCTCTTGGGCGACCGCCCCTGTCGCCAGCGCCCCCACCCCCGCGATGCCCATCCCCAGCACGGTCCGACGGTCGACGTGGTTGTCCGGATTCACGATTGATCCCTTTCCACGAAACGGGGTTATGGGAGGCCGAATGCGAGTCTGGGCGCGGCAAATCGGCGGAAGGATTCGGGCGGTGATGCCGCGAATGTAGCAGAGAACGGGGGGGAGGGGAACGTCCAAAGGGGCGCGACGCCGTGAAACAACAGCGGCCGGCGACGGGCCGTGGTTCGCCCCCCGTCGCCGGCCTGTTCGCGTTACGGGCCGCCCGTTACTTGACGCGCACCAGCTTCATGATGCGGCCCGCGACGTTCCAGTCCTGGACGTACAGGTTGCCGTCCTTATCCCAGGACGAGCCGTGCGTGCCGCTGAAAATGCCCTCGATCCACTGGTCTTGCGGCACGTTGTAGTTCGCGCGCTTCGCGGGGTCGGCGTTGTGGCCGAGGACGGAGATGATCGTGTTGCTCTTGTCGAGGATGACGAGCCGCCCGTGCAGGTCGGGCACGGAGACGTAGTCCCCCTGCACCACGGCCGACGTCGGCATCCCCAGGCCGGTCACGACCTCGTCGATAAACTCCCCGTCGAGGCTGTAGTGCAACAGGCGGCCCTTGGGCTCGTGGTTGCGGTCGCAGATCAGCAGGCGGGGCGGGCTGTAGCGCGTGTCGAGCGTCATGCCGTGGGCCGTGTTGAACTCCTTGAGGCCGTTCCCCTTGGTCCCGAAGTGCGACAGGTACTTCCCGTTCTTGTCGAACCGGAAGATGTGGTTGCTCGCGTACCCGTCCGACAGGTAGATGTCCCCGTTGGGGGCCACGGTGATCGCCGTCGGGCTGAACTGCTTCAGCTTCAGGCCCGACTCCTCGGGGAACGGGAGCTTCAGCACGATCTCGCCGGTCCGGGCGTTGAACTTGACCCCCTCGGCGTTGGCGTTGCGCGCCCCGTAGATGAACTCGCCGTTGTCCTCCTCGCGGATCTTCATGTCGTGGATGTCGGAATACTTGTCGCCGAGGAAGCTGCGGACCGGCTTCCCTTCGGGCGTGAAGGCGAACACCCCGGCGTGGGAGCTCGTGTAGACGTTGCCTTCCTTGTCGACCACGACGCTGCCGTGGCACGGGCCGATCACCGACTTCCCGTCGGGGCCGAGGGCCCAGCCCGGCACCGTGTCGAACGTCATGATGCCGCAGCCCATCCGCACGGGCTTCACCGTATCCGCCGCGGGGGCCGGCAGCGCAAGGCCGAAAACGAGGGCGACCGCGACGGGCGTCAAACGACTCATGGTGCTCAGAACTCCTGGTTGATTCCCTACCGTCGGACGGCGCAACCGTCCGGAAAAAACGACGGACCACGGCCGGGCGCGAGAAGGCCGCGAACGCCCCTCCGCGCGGGCCCGGTGGCCGCCGCAACGCAGCGATCCGACGAAGACTAGGCGAGGATCTCCGTGACGACGTTACCGTAAACGTCGGTCAAACGGTAGTCGCGGCCGTGGTGGCGGAAGGTGAGCCGTTGGTGGTCGAGCCCGAGCAGGTGCAGCATCGTGGCGTGCAGGTCGTGCAGGTGGACCTTGCCGGAGACGGGGCGGAAGCCGAAGTCGTCGGTCTCGCCGTAGGTGAGGCCCGCCTTGACCCCGCCGCCGGCGAGCCAGGTGCAGAAGCTGTCGGGCTGGTGCTCGCGGCCGTGCACGTCGATCGGCGAGGTCCCCGAGAGGTCCTGGCTCCAGGGCGTGCGGCCGAACTCGCCGCTCCAGACGACCAGGGTCTCGTCGAGCAGGCCGCGGGCCTTCAAATCCCGGATCAGGCCGGCGACCGGCTTGTCGGACGCGGCGCAGGTCCTCGGCAGTTCGCCGCGGATGTTGCCGTGGTGGTCCCAGCCGCCGATCGTCACCTGCACGAACCGGACGCCCGCCTCGCTCAGCCGGCGGGCCAGGAGGCAGGCGCGGCCGTTGTGGTCCGTGGCCGGCTCGCCGATGCCGTAAAGCGCGTGCACGTGCTTCGACTCGCCCGAGAGGTCGACCAGCTTCGGGGTCTCGGCCTGCATGCGGAAGGCCAGTTCGAACGACTCGATCATCCCGTCCATCTGGCGGTCGGCGACGACCCGCTCGGACAGCCGCCGGTTCAACCGCTGCACCATGTCGAGCCGACGCCGCTGCCGACCCGCGCCGGACTCGGGGTCCGCCAGGTACTTGATCGCGGACTCCTTCTCGCTATTCGGGACGACGATCGGCGTCCCCTGGTGGGCCGCCGGCAGGAAGCCCGAGCCGTAGGTGCGGACGTCGGAGAAGGGGTGGATCGAGATGAAGCTCGGCAGGTTCTGGTTCTCGGTGCCGAGTCCGTAGCTGAACCAGGCGCCCATCGACGGCCGCACGTCGATCGACGCCCCCGTGTGGAGTTGGAGCGACGCGGGGGCGTGGGCCTCGTTGTCGGTGTGGACCGCGCGGAGCAGGCAGAGGTCGTCGGCGACCTGCGCCAGGTGGGGCATCAGGTCGGAAATGAGCATCCCGGACTCGCCCCGGGGGCGGATCGGGACGTTGGGGGCGAGGGCGAGGTACTTGTCGACGCCGATCGAGACCTCGTTGCCGTCGACCGGCGGGCTGATTTTCTCGCCGTGCTTCCGCTTGATCAGCGGTTTCGGGTCGAACAGGTCGGGCTGCGACGGCCCCCCGGACATGAACAGGAAGATGACCCGCTTCGCCCGCGGGCGGAAGTGCGGCGGGCGCTCCGCGAGCGGCCCGGTCGCGGCCCGAGCGAGTTCCGAGAACAGGCCGCTCAGCGCGACCCCTCCGAAGCCGCAGGCGGTGCGTTGCAGGAGGTCGCGCCGGGAGAGTCGGGCGGAGTCCATGGGAAACGTCCTTTCGGGCCGCGGCGTTCGTCGGAGGGCCGGGGTCAGAGCCTCATCAAGAATTCGTTGCTCGCCAGCAGGGAATGGCACAGGTCGGCCCAGCCGCGTAGCTCGGCCTCGGGCGACTTCCCGCCGGCGGTTTCGTTCCGCAGTTCGTTCAGAAACTCCGCCG
>Ga0164243_10013004_pt1 | contig 11741 bp, 11 predicted proteins | sample OricompcompostOP_FD_108781 | JGI IMG/M metagenome (GOLD analysis project Ga0164243, IMG submission 108781) | Organic Plus compost microbial communities from Emeryville, California, USA - Original compost - Organic plus compost (OP) | ecosystem: Engineered > Solid waste > Mixed feedstock >...
CGGCGCTTCACCCCATGCACGATATAGCCTTTGTTCAGCAGGAACTCGGCGAGATAGGCGCCGTCCTGACCGGTGATCCCGGTGATCAGCGCAACGGGCGGGGAAGTCATTGGGGAAAGTGACTCTGAGTCGGCAGGAAATGAACGTGACTAAACAAGGTGCTCTTAGCATTCTGCCCGACGGAACACAACGTGGACGCGCAAAATTGCTGCCGCCACCAGCCACTCTGCCCCAAACAGCGAGTCAAAAAGTGAAATCGCCGAATGCCCGGTTGACGCTCGCCCATGTGCGGGCAAGCCGCGACGGGTAGACTGCCAGCGAGGCCGCCGTCCACAGGACGGCTTCAAGGTGCCGACCGGCACGATGACAAATAGCGCCTTTCTCCAGCAAGAGATGCGATTCGAACTTCAGGCGCGACGTCGCGGATGGGAACGTGCGGGACGCACGGTGCTTGCGCGCGATCCCGCGCAGGCTGAGAAGTGCCGATGCGTGTCCCGTGCGGTCGTCGAAAACGGTCGCAAGCGCCGCGCGCTCCAGCCGAAGCCGGTACCCGCGCGCGTACCGCAAAAGCCAGTCCCAATCCTCATAGCGCCGGAGCGTGGGATCGAAGGGCCCTACCATCGCAAAGCACGCGCGCGAAACCAACAGGGTCGAACCGGGGCTGACGGCGCAACCGCCAGCGAGTTCCTCGATGCCGATTTCGGCCGGCATATCGATATAACGGATCTCCTCGTTTCGTAATGGAGTCACGAGCCTATAGCCGGTGCAGGAGGCCTGGACCGTTGGACCAGCATCCGCTAGGCCAGCCAGCTGCAGTTCGAGCTTGTTCGGGTGCCATTGATCGTCCGCGTCAATGAACGCGAGGTAGGTCCCGCGCGCAGCCGCGGCGCCGCGGTTTCGCGCGGCCCCCGCCCCGCCATTTCGATCGGCGCGAAGGACGGTAAGCCCGCGCGGGGCGTAGGCATCAAGCACCGCACGTGTATCGTCGGTTGAGACGTCGTCGACTGCGATTACCTCGCACGGCGCAACACTCTGTGCGAACACGCTGTCGAGCGCCCGCTCAACTGTCTTCGCGCCGTTATAGACGGGCATGATCACCGAGACGTCAGCGGCCATCGGAATGGACATTCCGTGTACCGCTAGACGGTGGGCGCCGCGAGCGGCTGGATGCGCCGGATAAACGTCGCGACTGCGACGGCGGCGGCCGCGCCGTCGTTCTCGGGACTCCCGAACGCCCGCCGAAGCCTGCGGGCGAGCTTGTAAACAAATATCTTGGCAAACCAATACGGCCAGAGCGGATTATCGGCGCATCCGCGCGTCACGATCTCCCAGGCGCTGCGCCAATCGCCGGCCCGCGCACGCTGCGCGGCAAGGTAGCCGCAGGCCCAGCCATGCCATGTCCGATAGCCAAGGCGGCGACGCGGATCCTGCTCCTCGGCGATCTTGATGCGGGGGATCAGTTCGGCCTCCATGAGGCTTTCGTGATGGCCCATGGGCGAGCCGAGCGTCAGAGAGTCACCGTGAGCCCGGTAGCAGTAGACGAAGGCGTCAACAGGGCGAAGGACAATCCCGGCCAAACGCGCCCGGACAAGAAATTCCTGGTCTGCAGCGATGCGGAAGCGATCGTCAAAGACGCCGACCCGAGCGTAGGCGTCTCGGCGCAAAATCCGCGCGTTCTGCACCGTTGGGCCCGACACGATATAGCTGAGTCCAGGCGTTTTCACCGCGTTTTCCGTGTACGCGGCGATCGCCGCGCCAGGATTCTTGGCGTCGACCACAAGGGCCGCGCCGCAGAATCCGTCGGCCGCAGGATCGCGCGCATACGCGGCCGCGACCGACTCCAGCGCGCCCGGCATCAAGAGGTCGTCGCTGTTGAGCAAGACGACTAGGTCACCCGTTGCGGCCTGAATGCCCTTGTTGATCGCGTCGTACAGGTTGCGGTCCGGCCCAGCGATGACCTTCAGGTGCGGATATTCCTTGACGATATCGAGCGTGCCGTCGGCGCTCCCACCGTCCACTATCCAGTGTTCGTAGGCTGGATACCCCTGGGCCAGCACGCTTTCGATAGCGCAGCGAATCATCGAAGCCCGGTTCAGCACAGGGGTAATGATGCTAAAAATGGTCTTCTGGCTATTGAGCATGCCGTTGTCCGAGTCGCGGCGCGTCCCCGTCAGCCACGTGCTGCAGAATCGCGTCCATGCGATCACCGCCATATAGCAATATGGCGGAGCGCTGATCAACCCAAGGCCGTGGAAAGGGGATCTACTGGATTTGGTGTGGGGCCATGAGACATGTGATCGGTGAATAAACGACGAAGGGCGCCCTCCGCCGAGAAGGCATAGAGCGCCTCCGCGACGCGCCCGCCGCGCCAGCACCCTGCCTGCCCCGTGTCGCAATCAGCGACTCGCTCGAGCACCGCCTGCAAATCGCCGTCCATGGCCGCCAGCACCGATGCTGCCACCCCGTCCGTGTAGACGCTGGACCGCTCGGAGTGCAGGAAGACGTTGAAGCCCTCCTCGATCGACGGGGGCCGAAGCGCATGGGCGAGCCCTTACCCCGCGAGCAGGACGAGCGCCGCTGCCGCAACGCGCTGCGGCGACGAGAAAGACGACGACGAATAAAGACGACGACGAATAAAGACGATGAACTCAGGGCGCTGGCTGACCGGAAGGCCAAGCACCACCAAACAAGCCGCAACGATGACTGTCTTAATTCCGGCGATTTGCGCCACGCCGTGGTCAGCGCCTCCGATCTCTTTTGACTCGCGCATGCCAGTCTACCAATCGGCGGTAATTGTCCACATGCGCTAGATACACGAACGATCGAGTGCAGGCCAACGACCAATTACCGCCGGCGGCTGCAGTTCCCTCGCCAGCACCTAACCATTTAGTTGAAGGTGATTGAGTACACTCTCCGTGACCGGGGGTATACCCGGCCCAAACGATGGCGGCGCATCGCGTTGGCCGCGCCGTCAACAATGTGCGCAACGACACGCCGTTGCTCATTGACGCGCGGCCATGACGAAGCCGCCCAGTTATTGGGGCCTTCGCATGAACGTACTGCGATCGAATGGGACCGAGACGGTTGCGCATTGATATGCGCTTTTGGCGCGCTATCCGGGCTGGTAAGGCGTCGACGTGAGCGTGGCAAACGGCGTGGCGAATGCAGTAAGGCTGTGGTATCCGTTCCCGGCCCGCGCTCCGTGGAGGTCGGGGGCGCGCTCTTTGGGGGGACGGATCATTGAAACGACGGCTCACGGCGGCCGCCACTCTGGCCGTGTCCGCAGCAATAGCCAGCGCACACAATGTCTCAGTGGAGCCGACGATCGAAGATCGAGAAGCGGCTACCCGTATTCTCGGGGAGGCGGCCGGCAAGTTGTATTTGGCCCGGCAGTCCTTCGAGGACGAGATTGCGGTGATCCTGGCCGTTCAGAATGCGGTGCTCAGCACCGCGCCCAAGAACGATGGCATCCCTCTCAAAGAGTCGCGCGAGCCGGAAGACCTCCATGCGAGGCGTAGCGGCCTTTGCTACGACCGGAGCCGCGCGATCGAAAAGCTCCTGCGACTAGCCGGGTTCAAGACCCGGCACGTCTTCGTCTATTCGACGGCAAGCAGCTTAGCGCTGGCGTCGCTCTTGACGCCACAGGTTCCATCCCATGCCGTTTCGGAAGTTCTAACTAGCAAAGGATGGCTTCTCATCGACTCGAATCGGCGATGGATTGGTCTAGCCGATGATGACCGCCCCATCTCGATCGAGCAGATCAAGACGCGAGAGGCACCGGCCGATGGCCAAATGGACCCGATATTCTCATCCAGCTTTTCTTACGTTTATGGCCTGTATTCGCGGCACGGGATGTTTTTCGAGCCGTACACGCCGATCCCGGATGTGAATTGGTCGGAGTTGCTGGAAAACTTCACATCTTATAGAGCGCTCTCTGCAACCAGGGACAGCGTCTCCGGCGCATAGAGATGCGGCCCTGTCCCGCGTCCACCCTCGTGTGTCCATGTCTTCGCGCCGCATCGGCAGCACGTCATTAGGTCGACGTTCGTCGGCCAAGCCAGCCGGCCGTCGCAGTCGTACGCAACAACGATGTGATTGGTGGTCGGGGTCTATAGCGCGTCGGTAATGCTCAATCGACCGGAAGTGCTCTGCCGCGTTCTCAACGCCGAGGATACCGCCCGCCTCGTCCCATCCAATGCCGTCGGCGATGGTATCGTGGATCGCTTTGCGTGAAAACATGCGCCCCCGTTCCGTGAAGATTATGCCTTAAACCTAAGTGCGCGCCCCCGACCGCTGCTGTCACACAGCTCGGAGGCGTCTACTCTGCAACCTGAAGAAGAGGTCGGCATGGCGGCACGATCAACATGACCGGGGCACACTTTCTAACGTCCGCCTTTCGGTGGGCAGGGCCTACGATGGCGGCACGCCGACCGCTTACACCCCTGCCTATGACAGGATTTTAGCGACCCAGGGTTTAGTCTCTTTGACGTCCCGCGTACGGATCTGCTGTACATAGGCATCGAACGCGTCCAGGACGACATCGCCTGCGGATGCGCGGCCGAGTTCCTGATCGATGGCCACAAAGATGCGGAACAGCAGTTCCACGCGCCGGGCGTGAATGGGCTCGGTGTTTTTCTCGCCTTCGACCGCGGCGAACAGCCCGGCTAGTTTCTCTTCGGTCAGCATGTGATTCCCCCAGTAAGAGCGCGTCCCGGTGCCCTGTGACTCAGGCCGGTCGGGCCCACTTCCACAACCTTAACGGATTAACCACGCCGGCACCATAGCCGCGCAGTTGCTCATGCCTTAACGACCTGCCGCGCGGCCCTTGTAGGCGCCGCCGCACCGCACGAGCACCTTCGCGTCCAGCCTCGGGCGCTCGCGCTCGGATGCTTCCAGCGTCGTGAGACGGGTTTCGTGCCCGCTCACTGTCGCCTGAAGGCCGCCATAGCCGACGAGCCCCAGCCACGGACCTACGCCGGAGCGCTTCCCGTTCGTTTTTCAGCCACCCCGTCCTCCGTGTGATGGGTCGAAAGCCAACCGGGTTATGGCGCCCAGCGGCTGCGATACTATGAGGTTGTAGAAGTCGTCCCAGCCCCTCGCTCTACCGCCATCGGGCGGCGCACTCTAACTGGGGGAGCCAATGCACAATCTTCTTACTTCTTGCGGCCCGTCTCCACGCCGGACCCGTGCTGGTTCGGATGGATGGACGAGCCGTGCAGACGTTTCCAACACGAGCCGAAGCCCGTTTCTTCATCCGCCTCGAATAAGAGCACGACCGGCTCTGGCTTCAGGCGCGCCGCTACACGATCGAGCCGCTCGCTGAAAACGCGCGGTCGCAGCCGCATCCCACCAGAACCTCGTCGCGCGGCGCGGTAAATCCGTTAAGGTGGTCAAAGTCCCCACCGGCCGGCTGTTCCCGCAGCGGTCGGTTGAGCGCTCTAACGAAGAAAGCTGAATCAAAGGCGCCGGATAACTGTGTCGGTCCCCCGGTATCTGAAAATTCTGATCAAGATCTCCCTCTCGCGGCTGCCGGTGCCCTACCAGGTCTGGCGGCGTGTCGGGATCTTCCGCGCGGGCGGCATGGCCGGCCCGGAATACGCGCGCTGGACGTTCCGAATCCTTACCGAGAGATGCGGCCTCGCAACGCCAAAAAACGGGCTCACAGTTCTGGAGTTAGGCCCAGGCGACAGCCTGCTCACCGCTCTTTTCGCGCGCGCATGGGGCGCAACTCGAACGATCCTCATCGATGCCGCGCCACTGGCAAGCTGCGACGTTACCCTCTTCCATCGCGCCGTCGACCTACTGCAGCAGGAGGCGCCCCACGAAGCGGCGCGCGTCGCTGACGTCAAGCGTTTGGACCGAACCGAAGATGTGCCCGCTGCACTAAATGCGACATACTTGACCGATGGCTTGGCGTCGCTGCGTTCGATCCCAACAGCATCTGTCGATTTCGCTGTCTCACGAGCCGTTCTGGAGCACGTCCGGCTGCGGAATTTTGCAGAGATGATGAAGCATCTGCGCCGCGTGACTCGCGCCGGAGGAGTCGGTTCGCACCGCGTCGGCATCGATGACCACCACTTAGGCGGCGCCCTCAACAACCTGCGCTTTTCGGAAGCGATTTGGGAATCCGAGTTCTTCGCGCGATCCGGGTTCTACACCAACCGGATTCTGTTCCCTGAGATGCTGCGGATCTTCGACGAGCCGGGCTTCAAGACAGAGTTTTACGACGTTGTACGCTGGCCGGCGCTGCCAACGCCCCGACACAAGCTGAACGCTCGGTTTCGCGAGTTCCCCGACGAGGCGCTGCGCGTAAGGGAGTTCAGCGTCGTGCTTCGATTGGCGACGACTACGTCTTGATGATGTAGTTGAGGACGATGGTGAGCTGCGTATTGTTGTGCGCGCCGCCGCCCGCGCCCAACGCAGCTTATATGTTAAGGGGGGATGTTTTGACTCATGGTGCCCGCCGCTTCGGCTTCCCGTTCGTTTCAGCCACCCCGCCCTCAATGTATTTCAGGTCGAAAGCCAGTGCGCCCGGCACGGTAGGCGCATTAAGGTTGCGTTAGCCGTTCTGGCCGTAGCGTCCGCTACGGATGTAGCGCGCTCTAAATCGCAGATTGATCGAATGCTCGAACTATTGGTGCCATTCGGAGAGCCCATTCTGCTAGCGACCGGCATCGTCATCGCGGCCTGCGTCATCGCCTGGTGGGCCGGGACGCTAGGGCGCTAGAAATCGAGATTGAGCCGCCCGGCGCAGCTCTGGCGCGTGGCGCGGTGAATGCGTTAGGTTGTAGAAGCCATTCCCACCGCAGCGTCTGCTGCGGTTGTGGCGCGCTCTAAACAAAGGGACTGCCGAAGGTGCCGGATGACTGAGCCAGTCCCCTGATACCTGAAGATCCCTATAAAACTTGTACTCTCATGGCTGCCGGTGTCCTAACCGGTCTGGCGGTGGGTCGGGATCTTCCGGGCTGGCAGCATGGCCAGCCCCGATTTCGGCCTCCGGACGTTCCGAACCCACGTCCAGAGGAGCGGACTCATCACGCCACAGCACGGATTCACGGTCGTTGTCCAAGCCCCCCTGCTCCGGCTTCATCCAAGGCGAAGCGCAAGCTTGACGAGCTGATCCTGGAGGCGCTGCGCGAGCAGGCGAAGGAGCGCGGCAAGAACCCGACCAAGGTGTAGCCCCTGCCCCGCTGGACCCTGCACGACATCCTACGTACAGCATGGCGCCAACATCCGGCCCTACATTTCAGAGCGTGTATCGAGTCATACCATTCCAGGAGTCGCCGGCGTGTACGACCGCCACAGCTACCTTGAGGAATAGCGGGACGCGCTCGATTTTCCTTCCCTCGTCCGACTGGGGCCAGAACCTCGGCGTAGATTCGTATCATAATGCCCGCCGGCGCCTTCAGCCCCCTCCTTCCAACACATCCACACCGCGTATTTGGCCTTCCAAATGTTAGAATGTCGTCGCGCCGCTGGACAGGTCCCGGTCGGACCGTCCCGTATGACAGATTGAATCGCCCATGCGCCCTAAAGGCTTCGCTGTCGTTCTCGGTGCGACGAGCCTCGTAGCTCCGTTCCTCTGTCGGCGGCTTCTTGACGCCGGATATGACGGCGTACGGGTGTCGCGTCGGGAACCAGCTGCCGATACGATGTCTTGCCCCTTCCCCTGGCGGTCACTTGATCCGGAGACTCTCGCGACCGCCATTCCACCTCGAGCGGACGTCGTGTCGTTACTGCCGATCTGGGTTTTGCCGCCGCTCCTGCCGGCTCTGACGGCGGCGCGCCACATCGTGGTCGTGAGCACAACGAGCGTCTTGGCGAAGGCAAGAAGCACGGACCCGGCGGAAAGAGAGCTTGCGCAACGGATTGCCGCGGCGGAGCGTGAGATTTGCTACTTTTGCGAGAGGCGGGAAATCGGCTGGACGATCTTGCGGCCGACCCTGATTTACGATCCTGGTCGCGACCAGAACGTGTCCGCGATCGCTCGTTTCATCCAACGTTTCGGCTTCTTTCTCCTGGCCGGTGAAGGGCGCGGGTTGCGGCAGCCCGTACACGCAGACGACGTTGCGCAAGCGATTGCTGCGGCGGCCGGGAATCGTCGCGCCTATGGCTTGATCATGAATCTTGCCGGGGGCGAGACGCTGTCCTATCGGGAAATGGTGCAGCGGGTTTTCAGGGGATTGAGGCGGCGGCCAATCATCATATCGGTGCCGATATTGCCTCTTCGCATTCTATTCGTCGTCGGCCGCCGCGTTCTGCGTCTGCCCTACGGCCCTGCGCTTCTGGACCGCATGAATCAGGACCTCGTGTTCGACGATTCACCGGCTCGCGAAATTCTTTCTTACCACCCCCGCCCCTTCCGTCCGTTGTTCCATTCCGCCAGTCGGCGACCAAGTGAATGACAGCCTTGGCCCTCTCCCGCCAAGCCCGATGCCGGACGGCTCCCTATCGCCGAACTGCATTCAAAGTACGAGAGGCTGCAATCGCAGCGCACTTCAGCGCGAACCGCACGAAGATGCCGCCGATAAGCGCCAACATGAGCAGCCTGGAGCATTCTCCGCTGAAATTCTTGCGGAAATATCGGACGAAGCCTCGCGTCTTGCACCACTCGATCCAAAAGATGCTGACCTTGCTCGTCCCCATGTGATGGGTGACGGATACGTCGGGCACGAAGTAGATTTCCCCGCCCTTCGCGCGAAAGCGAAAACAGAGATCCAGATCCTCGACATGGAGGAAATACCCTTCGTCCATGCCACCGATGGCCCAATAATCCTCGGCCGGAAGCAGCATGAACGCTCCGCTGATCGCGGGCACCGGCGCCGTCCGAGACGGCAGCGGGATCTCGTGCTGATTGAGACGCCGGAATTTCGGGTGGTTCGGCATCAGGCGATCGAGCCGCAGCGTTTCCGCAAGGGCCGTCCAGGGCGTTAGAATCTCCCGCCGCGAGGCGCGCTGGTCCGTACCATCCGCGTTGATCATCCGGCACCCGAGCAGCCAGGGTCTCGGCAGAGTCTTCGCTTCGGCGACCAAGCGCGGCAGGGCACCCGGCGGAAGGACGCAATCTGGGTTAACGAACACGAGAAGGTCACCACGCGCGCGCCTCGCCCCAATATTGCACCCTCTGGCAAAGCCGACATTGCCATGACCGCTCATAAGGGTGAGACGCGGATCGCCGGCGGCGCGGCGCTGAATTTCGATAAGGGCCTCCCGCTCATTACCATTGTCAACCAGGATCAGGTCACACAGACCGGTCTGGGCGAGTAGCGATTCGATCGCGTCAAAAAGAATCGGGCCTGTGTAGAACGACACCATGACGGCGCTGCTTTTAACACCGGTGGCGCCATCGTTCCGCGCGCTCGCCCATTTTGCAGACGGCTGCTCCCGACTCAGCGTGTCAAGCTCGCTCGTCGGAGCATTGGGCCCACTCATGTGCTGCCCCTGTGAAACTTAGCGTCATGGAGTGGCCGGATATCCGGCTGGCGCTTGAACAGGGCCACCGGCGACCACGTGAACGCGGATGCGATTTGCCGCACCGATGCTTTTCGCGACCGCTGTATCCTTCGCCGCGCCTTCCATACAGCCCCAAGACCGCGAATTCCATCATGGTAGCCGCGGAGGCTGGCTGACAACGTTCCGTGGACCGCGGCGGGTACAAGAAAAAGCGCAGAGATCAGGACATGTGCAGGCAAGAGCAGCCAGAACAGCGGCCCCGGCATATCTCTGACGAAAGTCCATAATCGATTGCGCGTACCATGATAGACGGCGAAGTCACTGCGTGTGCCACTGCTCGCGGACCCGACATGCTGCACCACTGCACGTCCGACTTGAACGCTGCGATATCCGGCAAGACGTAATCGAAAAGCTAAATCGACGTCTTCGAAGTAACAGAAATAGCTTTCCTCGAATCCGCCGATAGCGAGAAATGCGTCTCGGCGGTACATGGCTGCGGCGGCGCACGGCGCGAAAACTTCGCCGTCCACAACTCGGGGCGGGGCCAGGTGCCCTTGTCCACCGCGCCATGCGATTCCGCATGCGTGGTAAACATCGCCTGCCCCGTCCAAATGCCGCACATCGTTCGCATCGAGTTGTGTCGAACCGAACATGACGTCGTTCGGATACCGCGCGGTGGCTTCAGCAAGGCGTTCCAACCAGTCTGGCGCCGGAAAGGCGTCAGGGTTCAGCGTGGCAAGCCAACGCGCCCCGGTCATCGCGGCAATCACGTTGTTGGCCTTTGCAAATCCGAAGTTCTTCGGAGCGACGAGAATACGGAACCTGGGGAGCGGCAGACTCAACTGCCCCAGCAGCGGATCCTGGGACGCATTGTCGAGGACGATCACCTCGAAATTGCGGAACGTCTGGGCCTCCAAGGCCGCAATGCAGCGCTTCAGATGCGCGCCCGTCCGATAATTGACGATTGCCACGCACACAAAGGCGTCTGCCCTTGGGTTCTGTCGCGCCATTGGCCGCCACAAGCGTGCATATCGACGCCGCAAGCGCGGTCAGCACATGGCACTCTGGCCGGTTCGGCCGTCAACGCGCCCGTGCGCCTACCCAACTCCAGCTTGATTGCGGCGCTCACGCATAGTCACAGGATGGCGCTGCTTTACGACGTTGCGTCAACATTGCGGAGGCATATCGGTGGGAGCAAAAGTGATGGCCCGCGGCCCAATGAGGTCTCATCGGGACTGACAGACCGGGCGGTCTAAATCGTTCAAGAACCCGCCCCTGGGGCGGTATCCAGGCGGCACGGGATCTCTACTGTATCGGCAATAAGTACCGGCCCGTAGCATTGCTGCCATGCTTATCGATCGTGAGGCGCCTTCGCTCGCCCCGAGCTGCTTGCACATGACGACGCCTGACTTCATCGCTTCGTCGGTGAGCGCTCGACCGGCGCAGTATGCGCCAGAAATTGCGATATCGACCGCTATTCACCGGCCTTACAGAATCGATCCCGGCCATTCGCCGATGTCTCGTCCATGGTGAACGCAATGTCGAGCATCGGAATGCCCACCAAGCCGCGGGCGACGTGGCTCGACTGGACGCGGAAAAGCATCGCATCATTGATCCACTGGTGCTGCACGTGATCCTCTTGCGTGCCGCTTGCCAGAGCCACGTCGACCGAGAAGTCCCCGCTGGGCAGATAGGGAAACTGGAAATGGAAGACGGCCGAAAATGTCTGGCCGGCGGCAATCGTCAGCGGTCGGTCGCGGTAGGTCAGATAAGTGTTGTCGCCGAACAGATACTGGCCGAGGCGATCCTTGACATAGAATCCGACGATCGGCCGCGTCACGCCCTGCTCTGCCCGGCATTGCACCTTCAGCACGACCTCCTCACCGCCCTCGAGGCTGATCAGCTGCGCGCCGGCGGAGTCGGTCAGAGTCACATCGGTGATCTTGCCGCTGCAGGTCCCGAACCAGGGCGCGTTCGGATCGAAGTCGAAGATCTCGATCTCATTGCGCTTGTCCGACGCCTTCAAGAGAGCGTGGCGTGGATCTTCAACAGGCCGTGCCGAATCGGCCTTTCGCTGCCGGCTGCCGCCGATGCGAAAGCTCTCCAGGTCGTCATTCTCGCGATACAGCGCTGCCAAATAGTTATGGCAGACGTCCTTGGCGGGACCGATCTCGCGCACCCGGCCGCCGTCGAGCCACACCACGCGGTCGCAAAGATTGACCACTGCAGCGGTGTCGTGGGAGACGAAGAGCAATGTTCCTCGTTCCTGAAATCCGCGGATGTAACGC
>Ga0164243_10013005_pt1 | contig 11741 bp, 9 predicted proteins | sample OricompcompostOP_FD_108781 | JGI IMG/M metagenome (GOLD analysis project Ga0164243, IMG submission 108781) | Organic Plus compost microbial communities from Emeryville, California, USA - Original compost - Organic plus compost (OP) | ecosystem: Engineered > Solid waste > Mixed feedstock >...
GGACGTGGGATTGAGCAGCAACGCGCTCGCGAAGATCTGCAATCGGCTGCTCGTGCCCTATCCGACGCGCGGGTATTGGATGCAAGTCGCCGCAGGCAAGAAACCGCCGCGGCCGGCGCTGCCCGCCGCGCCGGAAAGAAGCTCGAACAACATCGTCATCTCGTCCGAGCGGGCGCGGTCGCGGCGTTCGCGGACGCGCCTGGATCCGGATGCGCGCCGCGAGCAGCTCATGAAAGTCGCGGAAGATCTGATCGCGTCCCACGGCCTGCATGCGGCAACCATGAAGCGCATCGCGGCGACGGCCGGGATCTCGGAAACGCAGGCCTACAACTATTTCAGCAGCCGCGAGCAATTGTTCGTCGAAATCGCGCGCCGTGAGTTTACGCGCATCCGCGAGGCTCGCGAGGCGGAGGTCGGGCGATCCGACGATCACTACGAGCGCATCACGCGCATCACGCGCGTGTACTTGCGCCATATCGGCCAGCGCGGCCGTCTGTTGCAGACGCTGCTGAGCAATCCCGAGGTGCGTTCGATGCTGCGCGCCGAAAATCGCGCACAGCGCAGCTCCGAAGTGCGCAGCCACGCCGAGAATCTCGTCCAGCTCTACGGTGTCTCGCGAGCACTCGCACTCGGCACGACCGTCGTGCTGACGACGCTGTGTCTGCGCGCAGGCAAAATCATCGCGGACGGCCGCATTCCCGCACAGGTCGCGGAATCGCTGTGTCTCAAGCTCGTATTGCAGGGCTCGCGCGACGTCGTCAGTCGGGGACGGACACCTGCTCCGGCGCACGCAGCGCCTTGAGGCTGCTCAGCGTGAGCTCGTGGCAGATCTGCCGCGCGGTGGCGTGATCGAGCTCCGCATGAAACACGAGCCGTCCGGATTCTTCGGGGATCGCGGCGACCATCTCCATCGCCGCGTAGATTTCGGGTGCGCTCAAGGGCAGCGACTGCGCCGCGAGCTTCGTCAATCGCGCCACGAACTCATCGAGCGCCGCCGCCAACGCCGGATCGATGTGATCGGCCATGTACAGGTCGGTCATGAGGATGTGCAGCAGCGGGCCGCTGCGGGCGACGTGCTCGAAGTACATCATCGCGCACAACACCGCAGCCTTTTCCAGATCATCGACGCGCGAGGCGGTGTCGAGCCCTGACAGGGCAAGGCTGCGCAGCTCGCGATCCAGCAGTGCATTGAACAGCGCGTACTGCGTCGGGTAGTACGCGTAAATCAGCGCCTTGCTCGTGCCCGCGGCGCGAGCGAGCTGTTCGATCGGCAGCGGCAGATAGCCTTGCTCGACGACGAGTCGCGCGGCGCTGTCGAGAATCTGTGTCTTCCGTACTTCCGGCGCGAGTCGTTTGCTCTTGTTCGCGGGCGCGGCGGAGCTCGGCTTCGGTGTCGTTTTCTTTGGCATGGGCACAGCGCTTATAGCCAGCATCTCGACGAGCGGCAACCCGCGATGGCACGGCCGAGGGTCGAATGCGCAGGCGGCGCGGCATTCGCAATCGTGTTCCCTCGCTCCGCGCGGCTCGTGTTGACTACCGCACCATTACTAAGTATCAATGCGGCCCGGCCCATGGTCGGCTCACGAGGTCCCGCATGCGCGTCTTCAATCGTCGTGGATTCCTGGTTCGAGGCGTGCAGCTGTCGGCGGCGGCGCTCGTCGCCAAGACGGCGGCCGGCGCGTGCGTCGACCCGGATGAATTGAGCGACAGCGTCAGCGCGATGCGCGAATCGCTCGAGTACACGGATGCCGCGGCCGATGCGATGCGCTCGTGCAGCGGCTGCTCGTTCTTCAAATCAGCGAAGCCGGGCGAGAGCTGCGGCAATTGCGAAGTGCTCGGCGGTCCGGTCAGTGCCAAGGGCCACTGCGTTTCGTGGACCAAGCGCGCCTAGCGGCGCTCGCGCCATTCTCAGATTCGTCTCCTCGAGCTTGCGGGCATGATTTCGAAAAGAGTTGTCGGTTGTTTCGCCGGTGCAGTCATTTGCGTGGGCATGGCTCTCGCCCAAGAAGATTTCGACCCGCAGCCCATCATCGAAGGCCGGCAATCCGGGTTGCGTGACATCGGCGCAGCCTTCAAGGGCATCAACGACGAGCTGCGCCGCTCCGCGCCGTCACTGCCATTGATTCGGCAATACGCCCGGCAGATCGCGGATCTTTCGCAGCAACAGAAGTTCTGGTTTCCGCCCGGCACCGGGCCTGAGGCGGAGATCGAAACGCAAGCGAAGCCGGAGATCTGGAAGCGGCCCGCGGAATTCAAGGCGGGGCAGGCGGCGATGGCGGAGCAAGCGGCAAAATTGGTGCAGGTCGTGGCGGGGGATGACGTTGCCGCGATCCGGGCGCAAACGCAGGCGCTCGGTAAAGCTTGCAAGAGCTGTCACGACCGGTTTCGCGAAGAAGACGATTGAGATCGACAGGCTGCTTCCGTTGTCCCGACGCAAGTCGGGACCGCAATCGGCATCCTCTCCACTGTCATCCCGACGTAAGTCGGGACCGCAATCGGTACCGTCCCCTCGGTCGTCCCGACGCAAGTCGGGACCGCAATTGGCACCGTACCCACCGTCGTCCCGACGCAAGTCGGGACCGGAATTGGCACGGTGCCAACTGCGATCCCGGCTTTCGCCGGGATGACGGGCCTATGCGGATGACTGGGCTATGCGGATGACTGGGCTGTGCGGATGACGGCTGTGCACCGCTTTTGCCGGGACCCGCCCTGCCGCTGTCCCGCGCCGCCGTTGTTACGTCAAGAAACCTCGTGATCCCCCCGCGTCAATTGACGGTCGCTCCAGTAATGTAATACGGTCCAGCTGCGACGGCCGTGTTCATGCGCTGCCGCAGTCAGGGGGAAGATTGATGACGAAGACGGCCTCGCTCTGCGCGCTCGCCGGCGCAGTGCTTTTCAATGTCGCCCCGGTGGATGCCGCGCCCGCGACGCATTCGAAAGATCCGCCTGCCGTGAAGGTTGCGCTCCGGCGCGTCACCGAAAGTCAGTATCGGCACACGATCGCCGATGTCTTCGGGCCCGGCATCAAGGTCGAGGCGCGCTTCGAGCCCGAGCGGCGCGAAGACGGCCTGCTCGCCCTGGGCAGCGCGGAGCTGTCGCTCACCTCGGCCGGATTCGAGCAGTACTTCGCGCTCGCAAGCTCCATTGCCGATCAGGCGCTGAGCGAAAAACAGCGCCAGGCCATCGTGGGCTGCACGCCGGCCGATCCGACGCAAGCCGACGCCGCGTGTGCCCGCGAGTTCATCACGAAATACGGCGAGCTGCTGTTTCGCAGGCCGCTCAAGCAAGCCGAGCTGGAGCCGCGGCTCGAGTCCGCCGCGCTCGGCGCGACCCAGGCGAAGGATTTCTATGCCGGCCTCGAGCTCGCGCTGACGAGCCTGCTCGTCGCGCCCGACTTCTTGTTCAGGATCGAATCGGCGGAGCCCGATCCGGCCAATCCGAAACAGCAGCGGCTGGATGCCTTCACGAAAGCCGCGCGACTGTCATTTCTGCTGTGGGATTCCTCGCCCGACGCCGAGTTGTTGGCGGCCGCGCGCACGGGCGCCATTCATTCCGAGCAGACATTGCGCGCCCAGATTGCCCGCATGATCGCCTCGCCGAAGTTCGAGGACGGCACGCGCGCCTTCTTCGCGGACATGCTGCAGCTCGACGGCTTCGGCAATCTGGTGAAGGACCCGACGATCTATCCGAAATTCAATCAAGCGATCGCGGAAAGCGCTCGCGAGCAGATGCTGCTGCGCACGGTCGATCTCCTGGTGCACAAGCAGGGCGACTATCGCGATCTGTTCACCGCGAACGAGACATTCATCAATCGCCCGCTGGCCTCTGTCTACAACGTCGCCTATCCCTCGAAGGCGCCGTGGGCGCCGTACACGTTCGCGGCGGATTCCGAGCGCTCCGGCATTCTGACGGACATCGGCTTCCTGTCCTTGCATGCGCATCCGGGAACGTCCTCGCCGACGCGTCGCGGCATCAAGCTGTTGGAAATCTTCATGTGCCAGGCGACGCCGCAGCCGCCTGCCAACGTCGACTTCTCGAAAGTGCAGGACAGCACGCAGGGCACCGTGCGCGGCCGCTTGCTCGACCACATGGAGAACGAAGGCTGCTCCGGCTGTCACAAGCGCACCGATCCGCTCGGGCTCGCGCTCGAGCATTTCGACGGTCTGGGTCAGCTGCGCACGACCGAGAACGGCATGCCGATCGACGTCAGCGCCGATCTGAAGGAAGGCCGGATCGAAGGCGCGCGCGGCGTCGGCGAATACTTGCGCAACGATCCGCGCGTCCCGGCCTGCCTGGTGCGCAACGTCTATTCCTACGGCGTCGGCCGGAAGGCCTTCGGACGTGACCGGCCGTACCTGGCGGCGCAGACGAAGGCGTTCGTCGCCGGGGGATATCGCTTCCCCGCGCTCGTGGCGCAAATCGCGTCCAGCCCCGAATTCTTCAGTGTCGCCGCGCCGAAGGCGCAAGCGGCGGCGCCCGTTGCCCAAGCAACGGTCACTCAGCTGCAACCCTCCGGGGAGTAATTCGATGAAGCTGCGTTTCAATCGTCGCTCGGTGCTCAAGGGCCTGCTCGGCGGGACTGCCGTCTACGTCGGTTTGCCGGCACTTGATGCGTTCTTGAATTCCAACGGCACCGCGTTCGCGAACGGCGCGCCGCTGCCGGTGAGATTCGGCACCTACTTCTGGGGGCTCGGTCTGACCGACACGCCGACCGGCGGCACGCGCTGGGTTCCCTCCAAGATCGGGCCCGGCTACGAGATCATGCCCGAGCTCGAATCGCTCGCCGCGCTCAAGGACAAGGTTTCCGTGTTCTCGGGCTTTCGGGTCATCGGCGACGGCCGCGCGAACCTCGTGCATTGGAGCGGCCACGCCTCGATTCTGTCGGGCATCGCGCCGGCCGCCGCGAGCAAGTTCGACGGTCCGTCCTTCGATACGAAAGTGGCCGATGCAATCGGCACGTCGACCCGCTACAAGACGATCGACATCGATGCTTCCGTCTCACGCCAGCCCGTCAGCTATTCCACGCGCACGGGCTCCACGTTCGCTTCGCCGGACGCGACGCCGCTTGCGCTGTACACGCGGCTCTTCGGCCCTGGATTTCAGGATCCGAACAGCGATGACTGGAAGCCGGATCCCTCCATCATGTTGCGTCAAAGCGTGCTGTCGGCCGTCACCGAGCAGCGCCATGCGCTCATGAAGGGCCTTGGCAAGGCGGACCAGATGAAGATGGATCAGTACTTCAGCGCCGTGCGCGATATGGAGAATCAGCTGGCCGTCCAGCTGCAGAAGCCCGAGAAGTGCGAATCCTGCGTCGTGCCCGCAGCGCCGAAGGAGCTGCCGCGCGCTGCCTCCGTCGACGTCGTGAACGAGAACACGAAGACGATGGCGAAGCTCCTGGCGATGGGGCTTGCCTGCAATCAGTCGCGCGTATTCACGTTCGTGCACACGGCCGGCTCGTCCGAAACGTACATGGCCGGCCAGAGCAAGATCTATCACCAGATCACGCACGACGAGCCGACCGATGCGCAACTCGGCTACCAGCCCGAGACGAGCAAGCTCGCAAGCCAGGTGATGAAGGGGCTCGGTGCGTTCCTCACCGAGCTGGATGCGATCAAGGAAGGCGACGGCACCTTGCTCGACAACTCGCTCGTGATGGCCTTCAGCGATACGGGCTACGCGAAGATTCATGCGATCGAGAACATTCCGATGTTCCTCGCCGGCCGCGCGGGCGGCAGGCACAAGGCGGGTCAGCACATCGCTGGCAAAGGCGATTCGGTTACGCGTGTGTCGCTCACCGCGATGCAGCTCGCCGGTGCGCCCGTCGGCGAGTTCGGCGCGGGCTCGATGAAGACCTCGAATCCCATCCACGAAGTCATGGCATGAGGAGCGCGCTCGTGAAGCGAACAATCGAAGCAGCGCTCGCGGTCGCGGCAGTGCTCTCGCCGCTCGCCGCGATGGCCTGGACGAAGTCGTATGTCGTCGAATGGAACGAGCCCGCGATGTATTACGGCGCGAAGACCGGCGTCATCGACCCGGGCACGGACTGCCCGCAAGGCACGAATCCGGAAGTCGACTGGATCAAGGTGCTGATGGATGCAGGCTATACGCGCGAGGAAGCGGAATGGCTGCGCAATCCCGCGAATCCCACGCGCAGTCCCGTGCACGGCCAGAACCAGATGGCGTTTCGCGGCAAGAACCGCGCGAACGTCTATGTGAATCCAACCTCGACGCCCGATCCCGGCCTCGTCGGCGTGAGCGGCACGATCGGCGAAGGCATCGATCTCGATGGCAATCCAAAGACGGGCTTCACGAGCCCGACCGGCGAGAAGGGCATCGACAACAACTTCTACAAGACGCTCGGCTGCTGGAAAACCTATCGCGGCCCGCAGCGCCTCTCGAGCGGTGCGCTGCAGTTCAATGATTCGATGCGCAACGGCGGCTGGACGACGCTGATCGTCGTCGCGGGCAAGGGCGCGGACCCGATGAACGACCCGAACGTCACCGTCGGCATCTACGTCAGCGACGACAAGATGGTGAAGGACGGCAACGGCAATATCGCCCGCGATTACACCTTCAGCATCAAGCCGCATCCGAAATACGAAGCAATCTTCCCGGCGCGCTCGCGCAACGGCGTGATCAGCTCGACGCAACCGACGGAAGGCACGCTGCGTGAGCCGGGCTACTGGCGCGATCTCGAGCTGCTCAAGGCGCAAGTGAAACTGGAAATGAAGCCGGACGGCTCGCTCGTCGGTTATGTCGGCGGGTATCGTGCGTGGCAGCCGGTCTATCAAGGCTGGGTCAGCGCGCGCGGTCCGGTCATCGAGGCGCTCACGTGGGTGCAGTTGCCTGGGGTGTATTACGCGCTGAAGCGCAATGCGGACTACTCTCCGTCCGGGCCGAAAGGCGAGAAGACGCATATCTCCTATGCGCTGCGCGTCGAGGCGATTCCCGCGTATGTCATGACGCCGGACGGTACGCAGCAAGTCGCTGCAGTCGAGTCGTACAAATCATCCGCACCGCCGCTCGAGCCTGTGCGCTTTGCCGCGACGTCCTTCCGAGTGATCGACGGCATCGTGATCGACCCGAAAGCAAAGCATCAAGCCGGACCCGACGCGGTCATTCTCCCGCCGACGAACGTCGCGGATGCAGGCAAATGAGCATGAGAACACCGCACGCAATCGTGTTGGCCCTGGCGCTCGTGGCGGCACCCGCGCTGGCCGACACCGCCGCAGGCGAAATGGCGGAAGACGTGAAGCCGATCCGCCTCTCCGGCCTCGGCATTCGAGTGAGCGACCTGGAACGCTCGAAGCAGTTCTATACCGAGGTGCTCGGGCTCAAGGTCGGCGCGAAGGTGCCGGCGCAAGGCGAGCCGGTCGAGTATCTGCTCGGGCTCACCGGCAACATTCGCGAAGACACCTTGATCGTGATCCGCAAGGGCGAGGTCAAGCCCGGCGCGACCGAGTTCGGTTCGATCACGATCGTCGTGCCGAACGGCCGCAAGATGGCGGAGCGCGTCGTCGCCGCCGGCTACAAGACTGCGCGCCCGATCGTGGACGGCACGAACTTCGTGCGCGATCCCGACGGTTACATGATCGAGCTCTATCAGCGTCCGGCGGCGCGGACGCCGAAATGACCGCATGCGCCATGCGCTGCATGGCGCGCCGTATCACTCTATTGCGGTAAGGTCCCGATGCTGGTGCGCAAGCAAGGCAGCGCGCATCGAGAGCTCGTGCCTTCGCATCTCAGTTCATAAGCGCTGAACTTCAGGGGGAATGAACATGAAGACTCATTTGTTGATGAGCGTGTTGAGCGCGACCGTGCTCGCGTCCGCATCGGTGCAGGCGCAATCGCAGGCTGCGAAGCCGACGCCGGTCAGGGCGACGATCGATTCGGGCGTGCTCGTCGGCGAGACGCATGACGGCGTGAACGTCTTTCGCGGCGTGCCGTACGCGAAGCCGCCGGTGGGTGCGCTGCGTTGGAAGGCCCCGCAGAAGCCGGACAAATGGCCGGGCGAGCGCGCCGCAGTCGCGAACGAGCCGCCGTGTCCGCAGCCCGTCAACGCGGACGGCTCGCCGAACGGCGGCGGCGTGAGCGGAGTGCAATCCGAGGACTGCTTGTATCTCAGCGTCTTCGCGCCGGCGAACGCGAAGAATGCGCCTGTCGTGCTGTGGCTCTATGGCGGCGCCGCGTTCCTCGGCGCCGGCCACCTCGGGTCCTATAACGGCACCGCGAATGCGAAAAACGGCGTGATCACGATTCCGATCAACTATCGCCTCGGCTCGCTCGCGAACTTCTCGCATCCTGCGCTCAGCAAGGAGGCGGGCCCGAAGGATCCGCTCGGCAATTTCGCGTTGACCGACGCGGTCGCGGCGCTCGAATGGATTAAGCGCAATGCCGCGGCCTTCGGCGGCGATCCGAACAACGTGACGATTGCGGGCCAATCAGCCGGCGGTGCGATGGTCATGAACCTGCTGTCGATTCCGGCCGCGAAAGGCCTCTATCACAAAGCCATCGTCCAATCCGGAGCCTTGCTGTCGCCCGGGCAGACGCTGCAAGAGGCCGAGAAGCGGGGCGCGGAAGCGGTGAAGGCACTCGGACTTTCCGCGAGCGCTAGCGCCGCCGAGCTGCGGGCGGTGTCGGCGCAAAGCCTCGTTGCATCGGAGGCGACGCGTAGAGGCGTGAGCTCGCCGATCGACAATCGCTTCCGCACGATCGCAACGGTCGATGCGTTGAATGCGGGCACGGAGATCGACGTGCCCGTGATGATCGGATCCAACAGCGGCGAAGGCGGCTTCGACAATGCGCGCAAGGTCGCCAGGCTCGCAGGCGACAGCGGTGCGGGCGCGTGGCTCTATCACTTCGCGTACGTGCCTGCGTTCCGCCACAACGAATGGAAGTCGGGCGCCATTCATTCGGCCGAGCTCATGTTCACGTTCGATTCGATCGACACCTCGGGTTGGGCCGTGAGCGCATCCGGCAAGGCCGATGCCGCCGATCGCGCGGTCGCGAAGCTCGTCAATTCCTGCTGGATCGCCTTCTACAAGATGGATCCGAAGGCAAAGTCGCTGACGTGCGCGAACGGCGTGACCTGGCCGGCTTACACCGAGGCCGCGGACGACGTGCTGCAGTTCCGGGACAAGCCGCAGCTCGTGAAATCGAAAACGATCAGCGACGGACCGCCGCGTCCGGTGAGCGCAGGCAGCTGATCGCGGTGCGCCGTTCGAAGAGGAGAAGCAAATGATCTGGACTCGTCGTGACCTCATTGCAAGCGGGCTCGTGCTCACGGCCGGCACCTTGTCGAGCCGATGGTCGTTCGCGCAGGCAGATGCAGGTCCCGTCGTCGAGATCGCGCAAGGCAAGGTGCGCGGACGGACGGCGCAGAACGGCGTGCACGTCTTCAAGGGCATGCGCTACGCCGCCTCGTCCGCGGGCGCGCTGCGATTCATGCCGCCCGCGCCGCCGCCGAAGTGGGCAGGGATACAGGACGCGTTCGAGTACGGCGATCAATCGCCGCAGGCGCGCGGCTCGCTCGCTGCCAAGCAGGCGATGTCCGATGATTGTCTGCGCATCAATGTATGGACGCCCGGGCTCGACGGTGCGAAGCGTCCCGTCATGCTGTGGTTCCATGGCGGCGGGTTCGAAGCGGGCTCGGGTTCGAGTCCGCTTTACGACGGCACCCGCGTCGCGCGTCGCGGCGACGTCGTCGTCGCGACGATCAATCACCGCCTGAACGTGTTCGGCCACTGTTATCTCGGCGGCGTCCTCGGCGATGAATTCGCACAGTCGGGGAACGTCGGCTATCTCGATCTGATCGCATCGATGCGCTGGGTGAAAGAGAACATCGCGCGCTTCGGCGGCGATCCGAACAACGTGATGATCTATGGCCAGTCGGGCGGCGGCCGCAAAGTCAGTCTTTGCTACGCCGGCAAGGATGCGCAAGGCTTGTTCCACAAGGGCGTCGTGCAAAGCGGCTCGCATCTGAAGGTCCAGACGACGGAACAGGCCAATGCATTGACCGAAGGCCTGCTGAAGGAGCTCGGCATCGCAAAGCGCGATGCACGTAAGCTGCAAACCATCGACGTCGAAACGCTCTCGGCGGCGCAGCGCAAGGTGATTACCGCTGCCGGCTCGCGCTTCTCGCCGGTGCTCGACGGCAAGACCTTCGTCGCGCATCCGTTCCTGCCCGATGCGCCGTCGATCTCGAATCACCTGCCGATGATGCTCGGCACGACACGCACCGAGCTCACGAACCAGATGGGCCGCGTGCCCGGCATCTTTGACATGAACGAAGCGCAGGCGAAGGAGCGTCTGAAAGGCTTCATCAACGAATCCGATATCGACGAGGCCTATCGCACGTTCCATGCATCGCGGCCGCAGGCGAATCCATCCGAAGTGTTCTTTACGGTCGCCTCGGCCCGCGGCTACGTGCGCGACCAGACGATCATGGCCGAGCAGCGCGTGAAAGCCGGCGGGCCCGGCAAGACCTACGTGTATCGATTGATGTGGCGCCAGCCGGTCGAAGGCGGCCGCCGCGTGAGCCAGCATTCGCTGTGTCTGCCGTTCGTGTTCGACAACGTGGCGGCTGCCGCGCACATGACCGGACCGGACACCGAGCAGACGCGCGCGATGGTGGACAACATGGCGAACAGCTGGATCGCGTTCGCGCGCAGCGGCGATCCGAACAATGCGAGCATTCCGCGCTGGGCGCCGTACGATCTCGAGCGCCGCAATACGATGATGTTCGACGTGCCGAGCAAGGCCGTCGACGATCCGCACAAGGAAGAGCGTCTGTTCATGGCGCGCTATCCGAGCCAGCAAGACGGCGGCACCGCGCTGCATCGTCGCGCGCTGGAAGACTGATCTTTCGACCCTTCGTTCGAGGTAATCATGCAACGCAGGCATTTCCTGGCAGGCGCGGGTGCGCTCGCGGCACTTCGCTTCAATGCTTTCGCGCGCGCCAGCGAGGCGGATCTGTTTCCCGTCGTCGAAACGGGGCACGGCAAAGTTCGTGGGCTCATGTCCGGCGGCATTGCCGTGTTCAAGGGCCTGCGTTACGGCGCGGATACGAGCGGCCGCAACCGCTTCATGCCGCCAATGCCGGTGCCGAAGTGGGCCGGCGTTCGCGATGCGCTCGACTACGGCAACATCGCGCCGCAGATTCCTGCCGATCGGCGCCGCGCCTATGCGGATCTGATCCTGAACGATCTGCAGCCGGGCGGCATGGGCGAAGACTGCCTCGTGTTGAATCTGTGGACGCCGCAGCCGAGCGCGAGCAGCAAGCGTCCGGTGCTCGTGCGGTTTCATGGCGGCGGCTTTTACGGCGGCTCGAGCAACTCGCCCGGCAGCGACGGTGAGATGCTCGCGCGCTTCGGCGACTGCGTCGTCATCACGGTCAATCACCGCTTGAGCGCGCTCGGCTACTTGTATCTCGGTGAGGACAGCGCGTTCGCCGATTCGGGCTCCGTCGGCATGCAGGATCTCGTGGCCGCGCTGAAGTGGGTCCACGAGAACGTGAGCGCGTTCGGCGGCGACCCGAACCGCGTGCTGATCTTCGGACAGTCCGGCGGCGGCGCGAAAGTGAGCCACTTGCTCGCGATGCCGGAAGCGCAAGGCCTGTATCGCAGCGCCGGCGTCATGAGCGGATCGCGCCTCGTCGCCATGACGCGCGAAGCCGCGCAGGAGCCTGCCGACAAGCTGCTCAACAAGCTCGGGCTCACGCGCAAGGACATTCGCAAGCTCCA
>Ga0164243_10013006_pt1 | contig 11740 bp, 11 predicted proteins | sample OricompcompostOP_FD_108781 | JGI IMG/M metagenome (GOLD analysis project Ga0164243, IMG submission 108781) | Organic Plus compost microbial communities from Emeryville, California, USA - Original compost - Organic plus compost (OP) | ecosystem: Engineered > Solid waste > Mixed feedstock >...
GTCTGGTCCACGACCACCAGCACCTGCGCGGAGTCGCTGTCGGAGTCGACGACCGCGGCGGACAGCACTTGGCCGACCGACCAGGTCTTCACCTTGCCGAGCTGCGTGACCACCTGCTGGCGACCGGTCTTCTCCATCTCGCTCTTGGCGGGGCCGGTGAGGCCGGAGACCAGCCGCTGCACGTCGCTGCCGGCGTGCCGGTAGTCCATCGTCGCGAGGTTCACCCCGGCCTGCTTGGCCGCGTTCACGGCGTCCTCACGCTGTTGCACGGTGTCCTGCGCCGCGGAGACCTTGGTGCCGAGCATGACGGCGACCACCGCGAGGGCGACGGTCGCGGCACCCAGCAGCGCGAGCAGGATCGCGAGCGTCCGCCGGCTCATTTGCCGGCGAGCGGGCTCATCAGCAGCCACTTCCACGATTCATCTCCCAGGATGCGCTGTTGTCCCCCGGTGGAGCCGAGGATGAACTGTTCCCCGTCCGGACCGCGTACGACGTTGGTCGACGGATCATAGGCCGCCATGTAGACCGACTTCGCGCTCTTCGAGGAGTCCGGGCGTTGCGGCGCCGACTGGGTGGTCTGGGTCGGCAGCGGTGAGGCCTGCGTCGAGGGCCTCTGCGACGGGGACGGGGACGAGGACGGCGACGAGGAGGACGGCGACTTCGACGGCCACGGGTTCCAGGTCGGCTTGGGCGCGTACGGGACCTTCGGCGTCGGGCCGGGCGAGGGCGCCTTGCGGGCGCCGCGCGGGCTGATGTCGCCGTTCTTGGACGCCTTGCAGTAGGCGTCCCGGTTCGCCTTCTGGGTGCTGGTGTCCTGCGGGTAGCGGATCTTGGTCTTCTCGTATCCCTTCGTGCACGGCTGCGGGGCGTTCATGTGCAGCTCCAGGCCGAGGTGCAGGGTGCCGTCGTCGGGCAGCGCGGTCTGCGCGCCGGCGACCGCGATCGGGTACGTGACCAGGATCTGCCGGATGCCGGGGATGCGCGCGGAGGTGACCTGCCCGACCGTCGTCAGGTTGCCGAGCACCACCGGCAGCGTCGGCGACAGCTTGTTGACCAGGTCGTTGCCCTGGTTCAGGGCCGGCAGCGTGGAGTCGAGGTCGCCGCGGATCTGCGGGTCGTCGCTGCGCAGCTCGTCGGTCAGCGACGCCAGGTTGTGCGAGAACGACTTCAGCTCGCCGCCGTGCGCGGCCGCGGTGTCCAGTACGGTGCGGCCGTTGCGCAGCAGGCTCGCGGTCTGCGGGTACGTCTTGTCGGCGGTCTCGATCAGGTTGTTGCTGGAGTCGATGAGCCGCTGCAGGTCCGGCCCGGCGCCGTTGAAGCCGGCGTTCAGCTCGTCGAGCACGATGCCGACGTCCTTGGCGGGCACCGACCGTACGAGCTGGTCGACGTTGCGCAGCAGCGTCGCGGTGGACACCGGCAGCCGGGTGGCCGACTTCGGGATGACGCTGCCGGCGTGCAGGTACGGGCCGGCGTTGGTGACCGGCTGGAGGTCGACGTACTGCTCGCCGACGGCCGACCGGTTGGCCACCACGGCACGGGTGCGCGCCGGGATCTTCGAGCCGGTCTGCAGGTTCAGGTCGGCGCGCACGCCGTTCGGGGTCAGGTGCAGCTGGCCGACCCGGCCGACGCCGACGCCGCGGTACGTGACCTCGGCGTTGGTGAAGATGCCGCCGGAGTCGGCGAGGTTCAGCTCGACCGTGTACTGCCGGTTGAACAGGCCGGCGCCGATGCCGATGTAGCGGACGGCCAGGTACGTACAGCCGATCACGGTGATCACCAGGAACGCGAGCAGCTGGAGCTTCACGCCGGGGCGGATCATGAGGCACCTCCCAGCAGCAGCCGCGTCAGCGAGTCGTCCTGGCCGCCGTACGGGTTCGTGGACGGTGTGCCGTCGCTCTGCGGCCCGCCGGACGGGTTCGAGGACGGCGTGGGCGAGCCGGACGGGGAGTTCCCGCCGTCCAGCGGGCTCGAACCGCCGCTGTTGTTCTTGCGTACGCCGAGCGGCTGCTGCTGCGGGCCGGTCCGGGGCGGCACGATCAGCGAGTTCAGCTTGGCGTTGAGCTTCTTGCGGTCCACGATGCCGTCGAGCGCCGTACCCGTCAGGAAGTTGTGCAGGATGTCGTTGACGTTGAGGTCGACGGTTCCGTACAGGTTCAGGTAGTCGCCCTTCATGCCCTTGTCGACCGAGGGCGGGAACGGGAACGTGGTCGCCATCTGCAGGCCGCGCGGCAGGTCGTCGCCGGTCCTGGCGAGGCTGCTGAGGATCGGCTGGAGCCGCTTCAGGTTGGCCAGGGTGTCCCGCTTCGAGCGGTGGATGACCCGCGTGGACACGCTGCTCAACCGGTCCAGGCTGGTCAGCAGCTTGGTGAGGTTGCGCCGCTGGCTGGCGAGCACCTTGACCGCCGGCGTGACCTGGCGCAGCGTGTCGTCGATGGTGCGCCGGTTCTTCTTGAGGCGGCCGGCCAGCTTGTCGACGCTGTTGATGGCCCGGACGATCTGGCTCTTCTGCTTGTCCAGGCCGCCGACGAAGGTGTTCACGTCCTTCAGCACCCGTCGGATCTTGTCCTCGCGGCCGCCGAGCGCGGTGTTCAGCTCCTGGTTGATGGTGGCGAGCTGCTCGATGCCGCCGCCGTTCAGCAGCATGGAGATCGCCGACAGCACCTGCTCGACCTCGGCCGACTGCCCGGTGGCGTTCAGCGGGATCAGGTCGCCGTTGCCCAGCCGACCGCGCGGCGTCTCGTTCAGCGGCCCGGCCAGCTGGATGAACTTCTCGCCGAGAAGCGTGGTCTGCTCGATGCGGGCGGTCGCGTTGTCGGGCAGCTTGACGTCGCCGCGTACCCGGCAGGTGACCAGCGCGTGCCAGCCTTCGAGCTGGATCGTGTCGATCCGGCCGACGGTGACGTTGTTCAGCTTCACCAGCGACTGCGGCGCGAGGTCGAGCACGTTGGTGAACTCGATCTTGATCGTGTACGGGTGCGACCCGAGGTCCGCGCCGCCGGGCAGCGGGACGTCGGCGACGCCGCGGAAACCGCAGCCGGCGACCAGCGTCACGGCGCAGAGCAGCGCGGCGATCAGCCGGACGACGCGGGACCGGTGGGCGTGCGTCACGAGCCACCTCCCGGAAGGATGCCGCCGAGCGTCTTGTCCTGGTCGTCCTGGTTCTTGCCGGACGTGGACAGGTGCGGGACCAGCCCCTCGGAGTTCGGGCCGGGGCCGACGGAGAACGGCAGCGGCAGCAGGTTCTGGACGTAGTCGTCGAGCCAGCGGCCGCTGCTGGTCGCGTCGGTGAGCTGCCGGATGAACGGGCCGAGCAGCTTCAACGCCGAGTCGAGGTTGCCCTCGTTCTTGTTCAGCACCGAGATGACGCTGTTCAGGTGGTCGAGCGCCGGCTTCAGCTGCGCCTTGTTGTCCTTGATCAGGCCGTTGACCTCGTTCGCGAAGATCACCGTGTTGACCAGCAGGCTGTGGATCACCGCGCGCCGCTTGCGGATCTCGCCCAGCAGCTTGCCGCCGTCGTCGATCAGCTTGCTGAACTCGCGGGTGTGGTCGGCCAGCACGCCGGACACCCGGCTGGTGTGCCGGACCAGCTCGCGCAGGTCGTCGTCGCGCGACGCGACCGTACGGGACAGCCGGGACAGGCCGCGCAGCGACGCGCGCACCTCCGGCGGCGAGTCCTTGAACGTGCTCGACATCGTGTCGAAGGCGCGGGCGAGCTGCTTGGTGTCGATCTTCTCGGTCTGCCGGGTGAGCTTGCTGAACGCCGGCACCACGTCGAACGGCGCGGTGGTACGGCCCAGCGGGATCTCGTGGTCCGGGTCCTGCTGCCCGCGGCCGTGCGGGACGACCGCGAGGTAGTGCTGGCCGAGGATCGTCTTGATCTTGATCTCCGCGCGGCTCTGCGCGCCGAACGTCACGCCGGAGTCGACGCGGAAGTCCACCCGTACGTGGTCGCCTTCAAGGTCGACGGTCTTCACCGTGCCGACCTTCACGCCGGCGATCCGTACCTCTTCCCCGGGCTTCAGCCCGGCCGCCTCGCTGAACGCCGCCGAGTACGTGTCACCGCCGCCGCCGAGGAACGGGATGCTGCCCGCGTTCATGCCGATGAGCAGCACCACGGCGAGGACTCCGATGCCGATCAGCCCGATCGGCACCGGGTTGCGCTCCCGGAAGGCCCGCATCACTTACACCGCGCGTTCTCGTTGTTGACGGCCACGGTCTGGGACGTCAGGCCGGCCACCTTGACCTTGGCGTCCAGGCTGCACAGGTAGAAGTTGAACCACGAGCCGTAGGACCCGGCGTTGGCCAGCCGGTTCAGCCGTCCGGGCAGGTCCTGCGCGGTCTCGTTCAGCAGCCCCTTGTTCTTGTCCAGCGTCTTGGAGACCTTGCCGAGCTGCTTGACGTCCTCGCGTACGGACGGGCGGGCGTCGCTGATCAGGCTCGCGGTCTGCGACGTGAGCGCGTTGATCCCGGTCAGCGAGTTGCCGATGGACTCGCGGTCGCCGGACAGGCCGGACACGAACGACTGGAGCTGCACGAGGAGCTGGGACAGGTCGCGGTCGCGGTTGTCGACGGTGCGCAGCACCGAGTTCAGGTTCGTGATCACCCGGCCGATGATCTGGTCGTGGTCGGCGAGCGTGTTGGTCAGCGACGCGACGTGCGCGAGCAGGCCGTTGACCGTGCCGCCCTCGCCCTGCAGCACCCGGATGATCTCGTACGACAGCTGGTTGACCTGCTGCGGCTGCAGCGCGCGGAACAGCGGCCGGAAGCCGTTGAACAGCACCGTGAGGTCCAGCGCCGGGCGGGTGTGCGTCATCGGGATCATGGCGTTCTCGCTGATCGGCGAGGGCGTGCCCGGGCCCTGCTCCAGCGACATGTAGCGCTGCCCGGCGAGGTTGCGGTACCGGATGATCGCCAGCGTGTTGGCGTACAGCGGGCGGGTGCGCGCCACGTCGAAGGTGACCTTGGCGTACTTCTGCTTGTACAGCTCGATGTCGTCGATCTGCCCGACGCGCACCCCGGCGACCCGGACCTCGTCGCCCTTGAGCAGGCCGGTCACGTCGCTGAACACCGCGGAGTACGTGTACGTGGGCTCGAACTGGCTGTTCGTGATCGAGATCGCCAGGACCCCGGTGGCCAGCACGGTGACGATCGTGAAGATCGTGATCTTGATGCCGGACGAGAGCGTGGTCAGCGTGCCTCTCACTTGACCGTCACCACCCGTCCGTCGGCGAGCGGGCCGAACATCAGGTTGGTGATGTCGGGCACCTGGTCGGGCTTGGTGCGCATCGCGGGCCCGAGCGCGGAGTCGAGCAGCTGGTCGTGCTGGCGCCGCTGGTCATTGGCGGTGAGCGCGGCCGACGTCGGGCGGCCGTACCACTGGTCGTCCTGGGTTCCGTCGAGCATCTGGTACTGGGGGAAGGGGGTCTTGGGGTCGGGCAGCCCGTAGCAGCGCGGGCCGCGGTGGTCGAGGTACTGCGGGTCGTCCAGGCCCGGCTTGTACGAGGGCCGCGGCTTGACCAGCTCGACCGTGGCGTGCAGGCCCGGCTGCCCGCCGCCGAGCGCCTGCTCCAGGCGCGGCTTGATCTTGACCAGGCCCTGCATCACGCACGGGATCTCCGGGGAGTACCGCGCGAGCAGCGCCAGAGTGTCCCGGCTGGCGATGTTCACGCCGATCAGCCGGTTGCCGTTGTCGGCGACGAAGTTCGTGGCGTTCTCGGTGACGCCGATGCCGGTGTTCAGCGTCTGCGCGAGCGTCTGCCGCTTGGCCACGATCGTGCGGGACGTGACGACGGTGTTCCGCAGCGTCCGCAGGACGTCCGGCGCGGCCTGGTCGGCGATGTCGGAGACGTCGGCGATGCGCTTGATGTCGTGCTGGAGGTCCGGCAGCGACTTGTTCAGCTTCGGCGCCAGCCGGGAGATCAGGTCGATGCTGTGGCCGATCTGCGCGCCCCGCCCGTCCAGCGCGGTGGCGAGCGCGTTCAGCGTGGCGTTCAGCTTGGCCGGCGGGACCGCGTTGAGCACCGGCATCAGGTCGTCGAGGACCTTGTTGATCTCCACGGACTCCTTGGAGGTGTCCTCGTGGATGACCGTGCCCGCCGTCAGGCCGTTGCCCTCGGGGGTCTTCGGCGGGATGAGGTCCACGAACTTCTCGCCGAACAGCGTCTTCGGGATCAGCCGCGCGGACACCCCGCGCGGGATCGCGCCCACCTTGTCCGGCTGCAGGGCGAGGTTGATGCGCGCCCGGTCCCGGTCGTTCCCGGCGATGTCGATCGACTTGACCTCGCCGACGATCAGCCCGCGGATCTTCACGTCGGAGTGCGGCAACAGTTGCAGGCCGGCCTTGCCCGCGTCCACCTGCGCGGTCACCACCGGCGTGAACGCCTTGTTGTACAGCGCCACCGTGAGCACCACGAACAGGCCGAGCAGCGCGATGTACACGAGCCCGAGGAACTCGTACCGCAGTCTCTGGAGCACTCCGCCGCGCATCGGCGTCACCCCGCCAGCCGTACGGTCGAGTTCGCGCCCCAGATCGCCATCGTCAGCAGCAGGTCCGACGCGACGACGGTGACCAGGGTGGTGCGCACCGCCCGGCCCACCGCGATGCCGACGCCGGCCGGGCCGCCGGTGGCGTGGTAGCCGTAGAAGCAGTGCACCAGCATCACCACCGTCGCGAAGGCCAGCACCTTGCCGAACGACCAGAGGACGTCTTCGGGCGGTAGGAACAAATGGAAATAGTGGTCATACGTCCCCGCTGACTGGTCGAAGAAGAACGTGACGATCAGCCGGGTCGAGATGTACGACGACAGCAGGCCGATGACGTACAGCGGGATCACCGCGATGAACCCGGCGATCAGCCGCGTGGTCACCAGGAACGGCAGCGACGGCACCGCCATCGACTCCAGCGCGTCGACCTCCTCGTTGATGCGCATCGAGCCGAGCTGCGCGGTGAAGCCGCAGCCGACCGTGGCCGACAGCGCGATCGCGGCGACCAGCGGGGAGATCTCGCGGGTGTTGAAGAACGCGGAGATGAAGCCGACGTAGGCGGCCGTGCCGATCTGGTTCAGCGAGTTGTAGCCCTGCAGGCCCACCTCGGTACCGGTGAAGAACGTCATCACCGCGACGATCACCACGGTCCCGCCGATGACCGCGAGGCCGCCGGTGCCCAGGCTCACCTCGGCGAGCAGCCGCAGCACCTCGGTGCGGTACCGGCGGATGACGCGCGGCGCCCACCCGAAGGCCTTGACGTAGAAGGCCAGCTGGCGGCCGAGGTCCGCCAGCGCTTCGAGCGGCCGTTCCACCAGGCGCCGCAGCCAGGAGATCCGCATCACATCCCCTTCGGCGGCACGAGCTGGAAGTAGATGGCCGTGATGACGAAGTTGATGACGAACAACAGCAGCGCGGCGATGACGACGGTCTGGTTGACCGCGTCGCCCACGCCCTTCGGGCCGCCCTTCGCGGTGAGCCCCTTGTACGAGGCGACCAGCGCGGCCGCGATGCCGAACAGCACCGCCTTGATCTCCCCGACCCACAGGTCGGCGATCTGCGCGATCGCGGTGAACGACGCGATGTACGCGCCCGGGGTGCCGCCCTGGAGCATGACGTTGAAGACGTAACCGCCGGCGATGCCCACCACCGACACCAGGCCGTTCAGCAGGACGGCGACGAACGCGGCGGCGAACACCCGCGGTACGACGAGCCGGTGCAGCGGGTCGATGCCCAGCACCTGCATGGCGTCGATCTCCTCGCGGATCTTCCGCGCGCCGAGGTCCGCGCAGATGGCCGAGCCGCCGGCGCCGGCGATCAGCAGCGCGGTGGCGATCGGCGCCGCCTCGCGGACGATGGCCAGCACCGCCACCGATCCGGTGTAGGACTGGGCGCCGAGCTGCCGGATCAGGCTGCCGACCTCGAGCGCGATCACCGCGCCGAACGGGATGGAGACCAGCGCGGTCGGCAGGATCGTGTTGCCCGCGATGAACCAGGCCTGCTGGAGGAACTCCTTCCACTGGAACGGCCAGCGGAAGATCGCGCGGAAGGTGTCCAGGCAGAGCGCGAAGAACCGCCCCGGCTCCTTGACGCCGAGGTTCGTCGCGCCGTCGACCACCTTGCGGAGGCGGCCGCCCGTACCGGTCGCCGCCATCAGATCGTCGTCCGCTGGTTCATCGCCGCGACATAGCTCGGCCATTCGCGCACCCAGTCGCGGCCCTGGTCGTCGACGAACGACCCGGGCGGCGGCACCACGCCGTGCTGCGCCAGCCAGGCGCCCGGCGCGTGCTGGCTGTACCTGATGCGCCCGTCACTGGGCATGAGCTGCGGCGGGATCGGCGGCAGCGCGCCGGGGTCGTGCCCCATCGCGGCCTCGGCCTCCACCTCGGAGATGTCCTTCTCCTCGGACATGCCGATCGGGCCGTGCTTGCGCGCGTTGAGGAACTGCCGGACGACCGGCTCTTCGCTGGACAGCAGCATCTCGCGCGGGCCGAACATGACCAGGCCGCGGCGGAACAGCAGGCCGATGTTGTCCGGGACGGTGCGCGCCGTGTTGATGTCGTGCGTGACGATCAGGAACGTCGCCTCGAACTCGGCGTTGAGGTCGATGAACACCTGGTTCAGCAGGGTGGTGCGCACCGGGTCGAGGCCGGAGTCGGGCTCGTCGATGAGCAGGATCTCCGGGTCGAGCACCAGCGCGCGGGCCAGGCCGGCGCGCTTGCGCATGCCGCCGGAGATCGCGCCGGGCAGCTTGTCCTCGTCACCGATCAGCCCGACGAGCTCCATCTTCTCCATGACGATGCGCCGGACCTCGGACTCGCTGATCTTGCGGTGCTCGCGCAGCGGGAAGGCGATGTTGTCGTACAGGTTCATCGACCCGAACAGCGCGCCGTCCTGGAACAGCACGCCGAACATCTTGCGCACCTCGTACAGCCGGCGCTCGGACAGCCGCGGCAGGTCCACGCCGTTGACGTAGATGTGCCCGCGGTCCGGCCGCAGCAGCCCCATGAGGGTCTTGAGGAACACCGACTTGCCCGTGCCTGACGGGCCGAGCAGCACGGAGATCTCCCCCGCGGGGATGGTGAAGGAAACGTCCTCCCAGATGACCTGCGGCCCGAAGGACTTGGTCAGCCCAACGATGTCGATCTCGGCGCCCACGTGTCACTCGCCCTCCGGTCCCGGGGAATGGCACTCATCACAACGAACGACCCGCCCAGGGGTGACGGCGCGTTCGGGTCAGGAAAGCGCAAGGTTGCCGACTTGTTACCGACTGGTACGACAACCGGGCGATCATGGACGCGCGAAGGGCGGCCCCGTACGGGACCGCCCTTCGGTAGAGCGCTGTCTTCCGCCCCCTGACAGGCGGTGACGCTGGCGCGGAAAAGGTCCTACTTGACGGAGACCGTGGCGCCGGCGCCCTCGAGCGCCTCCTTCGCCTTGTCGGCCGTCTCCTTGTTGACCTTCTCCAGCAGCGGCTTCGGCGCGCCGTCGACCAGGTCCTTGGCCTCCTTGAGGCCCAGGCTCGTGAGGCCGCGGACCTCCTTGATGACCTGGATCTTCTTGTCGCCGGCCGACTCGAGGACGACGTCGAACTCGTCCTGCTCCTCGGCGGCCTCGGCGCCACCCGCGCCACCGGCGGCCGGGGCCGCGGCAACGGCGGCCACCGGGGCGGCGGCCTCCACGTCGAACTTCTCCTCGAACTGCTTCACGAACTCCGACAGCTCGAGAAGGGTCATCTCCTCGAACGCGCCGAGCAGCTCTTCGGTGCTGAGCTTCGCCATGATGATGTCTCCTTATATCGGCCGGATATCGGCCGGTGCGCCCGGCCGGTCTTACCTTGCTGTGGTTGACCGTGGGGGCCTTACTCCGCGGCCGGGGCCTCGCCGGACTCCTCGCGCTTGGCGCGCAGGGCGTCGACCAGGCGGACGGCCTTGACGGGCAGCGCGTTGAAGGTGGCGGCAGCTTGACCCTGCTTCGCCTTCATCGCACCGGCCAGCTTGCTGAGCAGCACCTCGCGCGGCTCGACGTCGGCCAGCTCGGTGACCTGCTTGGGGGTCATCGGGCTGCCCTCGACGACGCCACCCTTGATCACGAGGGCCGGGTTGGCCTTGGCGAAGTCGCGCAGGCCCTTGGCGGCCTCCACCACATCGCCCTTGACGAACGCGATCGCCGACGGACCCTGGAGGAGGTCCTCCAGGTGCTCGACCATGCCGGCCTCACGCGCGGCGAGCTTGGTCAGCGTGTTCTTGACGACGGCGAACTTCGCGTTGGCGCCCAGATTGCGTCGCAGCTCGGACAGCTGCGCCACGGTCAGCCCACGGTATTCGGTCAGCACGATGCCGCCGGAGCTGGAGAACTCCTCCGTCAGCTCCGCGACCGCGGCTGCCTTCTCCGCCCTTGCCATGGGCCTCCTTCCTGATGTGCCGCCGGGAAGGCCCATGAAAAAACGCCCCGGCGCAGGCGCGCGGGGCGACGTTCGGCGAGGCGTCACGCCTCACGAGAGCATCGTGCTCGGCTAACCTGCGCGGGCCGCCCGTTGCTCACGGGACCTTCGGCCATCTCCAGGAGACGGCGACCGGCGGTCTTCGGCACTGTCAACGATACCAGCGGTCCGGCGTGTCCCGTACGCGGTCGCCGCCCCCGTCACTGGGTCACTGGGCGGTGCGCGGCGCGTGCGGGAGGACCGGGCCTTCGCCGTCCTCGACCTGGCGGGACGGCGGGGCGCTCACCCGTACGGCGGTGCCGTAGTGGTCGAAGGCCTGGGTGAGCGTGAAGCGGCGGTTCCCGGCCGCGCCGGCCAGGGTGACGCGGCTGGGGCGGCCGGCGGCGTCCAGCCGGACGTCGTAGCTGAGCCTGCGGTACGCGGTGAGCTCCCGGGCCGGCCAGCGGTCCGCGGCGGCGAGGCGGCGGAACCCGGCCGAGCCGTCGAACGTGCCGGTGTGCCGGCCCGCGCCGCGCGGTGCGCCGGTCAGGCGCAGCAGTGCGTCCGGGCGGGCGCGCTCGACCGCGGCGAGCAGGCGGGTCATCGACGTCGAGGAGCTCGTCCGGGTCACCTTGAGCCACGGCCTGCCGCCGCCGCCCGGGCGCATCACGGCGCCGCGCCGGACGTACAGGGTGTCGCCGACCAGGCGCAGCTCCTGCGGCGCGGCCCGGTCGCCGCCGGCCCGCGTCAGGTCCGCCGCCGGGTGCGCGCCCGGCCGGTACGTGCCGGCGACGTCGAGGCTGGTGACCTGTCCGTCCGGCGAGACGACGCGGGTCGTGAGGACGGTGTGGAAGGCGGGGCCGGCGGCGGATCGTTGCGGAGCCTTTCGCGCCGGGTCGCCGGACGCGACCACGCCGCCGGCCGCGCCGCACGCCGCGAGCGCGGCCAGCGCGACGCCGGTCGCCGTCACGTTGATCACCCGCGCAGCCCGCATGGTCGGCACCTCCCGCCGATCCGACGCGCGCCCCCGCCCGTACGGTTCCCGCGCCGGACGCGCGGACGCGCCCGGCGCGGGGTGGGTGCGCCGGGCGCGTCCGGATCTACGCGCGGGAGGTGGGTCAGGACGGCATGCCGTGGTTGAGCTTCGAGCCGTCGGTGGTCTGCGCGGCCGGCGGCGCGGAGACGTGCACCGGCGCGCCGAAGTCGCTGTACAGCAGCGTGGTGGAGTACTTCGCCTGGCCGCTGTTGCCGTGCAGCACGATCTTGCGGGGCAGCTGCTGGTCGTCGGTGAAGAGGTCGAACTTGACGTTCTTCAGCTCCTTGAGCTGCGACTGA
>Ga0164243_10013007_pt1 | contig 11739 bp, 13 predicted proteins | sample OricompcompostOP_FD_108781 | JGI IMG/M metagenome (GOLD analysis project Ga0164243, IMG submission 108781) | Organic Plus compost microbial communities from Emeryville, California, USA - Original compost - Organic plus compost (OP) | ecosystem: Engineered > Solid waste > Mixed feedstock >...
CTACAGGCAAGTCGGTGGAAGATCTCACATCGGCCGAATAACGATCTTATTCGCTGCGAACGACCGGGTGGCGCGACCACGCCATCCGGTCATTTCCCGGACCGACCTGGCAGAAATAAACCGGTGGGAAACACGAGGGCTTTACAGGGAAAAGCCATGCCGAAGCGAGTGATCTACACATCGAAGCCCATCGACCGGAAATATGAGTACGCCCCGGCCGTTGTCGCCGTGAGGGCAGGCCTTATTTTCATATCGGGGATGGTCGGCTGGGACGAGGACGGGAAAATCTGTGAACCGAACGATGCGGCGCGGCAGGCAGAGCGTGCTTTCGTCAATCTGCGGGACGTGCTCGCGGAAGTGGGCACCACATTCGATAACGTGGTTATGGAAACGGAGTTCGTGGTCGACATGTCCACCTATCCGGAGATCGCCCGTGTGCGCCGCCAGTTCTTCGGCGACAGCCGCCCGGCCGCGACGCTTGTCGAAGTATCACGACTGTTCAAACCGGAAATCCTGTTCGAGATACAGGCGATTGCGGTTCTCGACGAAGGGGATGGCGGGATTGCGAAGGGAAAGTGAATGGGATTTGCCGCGACGCTTCAATTGACCGTTTCCTGGGGTGATTGCGCCCCCTCCGGTGCCGTCTTCTATCCGAATTATTTTCGCTGGTTCGATGCGGCGACCTGGAATTTCTTCGAGACGGCAGGCCTGCCGATTCTCGAGCTCGAAAAGAAATACGGGACGGTCGGGATACCGCTCCTGAAAACGGAGGCCGACTTTCGCGGGCCCGTTCGGCTGCAGGACCGGCTTTCGATAGCAACCTCGGTCAGTGAGTGGCAGCGGAAGACGCTGTCTTTGCGGCACCTCGTTCGCAAGGAGGATGCGATCCTCGTCGAGGGGCGCGATGTGCGCTTCTGGGGCGTTAGGGATGCGTCCGGTTCGGGGCGGCTGAAGGCGGACATCATTCCTGCCGAGGTGCGTGAGCATTTCGAAGCGCTTGATAAGAGCAACCCCGGATGAGCGTCGCTCTCACAAGAAATTAGACAGAGAAAGCGAGGAGAGGATGCCGTTGAACGTCAAGAACATGCTTTCAGAGGCAAATGCGGTCGTTCCGCGGATCACGCCGGAAGAAGCAGTGGCGCTGGAGAAGGACGGTGCGCTGATCGTGGATGTTCGCGATGCCGCAGAACTGGAAGTATCGGGAAAGATTGCCGGCGCGTTGCATGTTTCCCGGAGCCTGATCGAGTTTCAGGCGGACCCGGAATCGCCGGCTCACAATCCCGAGTTCAGGCCTGAGAGAACAATCATCCTCTATTGCGCATCGGGCGCCCGCTCGGCCCTGGCCGGCAAGACCCTTCTCGATCTCGGATTCTCCGATGTCCGCAATCTGGGCTCGTTCTCCGGATGGGTGAAGGCGGGCGGCCGGATCGAAAAGCCTGCGGGCGGAGATTCGTGACGGCGCGCCGGGCTCTCCAGACCAGGAGCCATACGATCGGAACTCGCCGAGCATCATTTGTAAGCTGCTTGCAAAGAATTGCCGTAATCGAAGCAGAAGCAGCCGGGGTTCATCTTTTACGGTCACCCTATGCCATCCCTGCCTGCCAATCAGAAAGCTCGTATCCCTCTGCTCCAACTGGGAGCGCTGCCGTTTTTCATCGCGCTCATGACAATGAGTCCCTCATTCTGGCACGATGGTAGCGATACGGTCGAATATCTCGGCGTTGCTTTCGTCCTGCTCTGCGTTGCGGGCAGGATGTGGAGCACGCTCTATATAGGGGCAAGGAAGAATCGGGAACTGGTCACCATCGGGCCGTACTCGATGAGCCGCAACCCGCTTTATTTCTTCTCCATGCTCGGCGCCGCAGGCATCGGGCTTTTCGTGGGATCGCTGGTACTGGCGGTGACGCTGGCGCTTTTTGTCTATCTCGTGCTTGCCGCTACGGCGGGCAAGGAGGCGGCGCATCTGGAGATGCTTTTCGGCGAGCAATATCGGGCCTATGAGCGACAAACGCCGATGTTCCTGCCGAGGCCGTCGCTCTATCGCGAAGCCGGCGACGTTACCTTCTCTCCCGTTGCGCTGAAGCGCACCTTTCTGGGCGGATTGCTTTTCTTTGCAGCGCTTCCGGCGATCGAATTGATCGAATGGCTCAAGGAAACCGACACCATCCCGATCCTCTTCCACCTTCTCTGATCCGGGTGAAGACTTGCGGAAGGAACGGATAGTTCGGAAGAAATCTCCCTCCGACGTCCGGCAGGCTGGCTGATCTAAAGGATGTGCTCGCGCGGCAGGAGCTTAGTCGTCTCCTTGTCGAAGAGATGCAAGTGACGGGCGTCGAAATGCAACGTCTGTCCCGCTCCGACGCTCGCGCGCGATCGATCGGCGACCCGCGCGGAGAGGTCGCTGCCGCCGGCTGTCTTCGTCGTCAGGATGGTCTCGGGTCCGAGCGATTCGATCGTCTCGATCGACACCGGTATCGGCTGGGCATTGGGCCCGGCGTCGGCTTCGCGTTCATGAAGGTCCTCCGGCCGGATGCCGAGGATCACCTCCATTTCCATGTGCGACGCATAGGCGCTTCCGAACGAATCCGGGACCGCAATCTCGAATCCGGGCGCGCGGAGGCGGAGTCCGTCCTGCCTACGTTCGAGACGCGCGGGAACGAGATTCATCGGTGGTGTCGCAAGAAAGCTCGCGACAAACGTATCGGCGGGATCGCGGTAGACATCGAGCGGTGCTCCGACCTGGACGATTTCACCGTCGCGCATGATGCAGATGCGCTGCCCCATGGTCATCGCCTCGACCTGGTCATGCGTCACATGGATCATGGTGGTGCGAAGGCGCCGGTGGAGCTTGATCAGCTCGGTGCGCATGACTGCGCGCAGCTTGGCATCGAGATTGGAAAGAGGCTCGTCGAGAAGGAAGGCCCTCGGCTCGCGGACAAGCGCCCGGCCCAGGGCAACGCGCTGTCGCTGGCCACCCGAAAGCTGCGAAGGTCGGCGATCGAGGAGATGCGTGACGTCCAGCATTTCCGCGATCTCGTCGATGCGCCGGGCGATCTCCTGTGCCGGGACCGTCCGGAGCTTCAGTCCGAATGCCATATTGTCCCGCACCGACATATGCGGGTAGAGCGCGTAGTTCTGGAAGACGATCGCGATGTCGCGCCGGGCCGGGTCGACGTCGTTCACCCGCGCGCCGTCGATCAGAAGGTCTCCGGATGAGATCGTTTCGAGGCCGGCGATCATGCGCAGCGTCGTCGATTTTCCGCAGCCCGACGGCCCGAGAAAGATCATGAACTCGCCATCGGCAATCTCGAGGCTGACATTGTGAACGGCGCGCGCGCCATTGTCGTAGATCTTCGAGACTGACCGCAGTTCAATCGAAGCCATTGAAAGTCCTAGAGCGCGCGCATGGAGCGGTGGAGATAAGCCGTGATGGCGATCACGGTGACAAGCAAGATGCCGGCCATGGCGCAGGCCTCGCCGAGATCGAGGCCGACAAAAGCGCGACGATAGATGAAATAGCTGACGAGATCGGTGGCAACGCCGGGTCCGCCGCGCGTCATGATGTAGATGATGTCATAGGTCTTGATGGCGAAGATCACCCGGATCAGCAGCGTGACGACGATCACCGGCCGCATCAGGGGCAGAGTGATGTGCCAGAAGCTCTGTAGCGCGCTGGCGCCGTCGACACGCGCCGCCTCGTAGGGCTCCTTGGGAAGGGCGCTGAGCCCCGCCAGCAGGAGCACGATCATGAAAGAGACCTGATGCCAGATGTCGACCATCACCACGGTCCAGAACGCGATGCCGGCGTCACCGAGCCAGTTCACCGGCCCGAGGCTCACCGTGCTGAGGAGATAGTTCACGATGCCGAGCGTCGGATGCAGGAACATGCGCCAGATGAGGCCGACGACCACCGGGTTCATCAGGAGCGGGCAGAGCAGGATGAGATAGTAGATGTTCTTGCCGCGCTGGGTGTCGTTCAGCATCAGGGCGACAAGGAAGCCGATCGCGAATTCGATGAGCACCACGGCCACGACGAAGAAGAATGTCACCTTGGCAGCGTGGATGAACTCGCCGTCATTGAAGGCGCGGGCATAATTGTCCGCGCCGACGAAGTTGTCATATCCCGGCATGATGAGCGTGTAGTCGAACAGGCTCGTGTTCAACGCCCAAATGACGGGAAAGCCGATCACGGCGGCAAGGAGGGCGATACCCGGCATCATCAGCATCCAGCCGAAGCGCCGGTCTTCCCGTTCGATCGCGCTCCTTGCCGCCACGGCGCCCACTTACTTCTGCTTGCCGTCTTTCTTGGCGAGCTCGTCGAATTCCTTCGCGGACTGCGCCAGCGCATCTTCGGCCGATTTCTCCTTGGACACGGCAAGGGACAGTTCGCGACCGAGCACCTCGACGAATTGCGGCGTGTAGGTGAAGGTCGGGAAGTTGTGGCTCTCCAGAAGAAGTTTCTTGAGTTCCGCCATGCGGGGATATTTCTCGAGCACGGCGGGATCGTCGAACACGTCGGTCCGGGTCGGCGAGCCGCCTGCCAGCGCGCGCTTGACGGTGATGTCCTTCGACTCGACCCATTTCAGGAACTGCCAGGCCGCATCGGGATTGGGGCTCGACTTCGGAATGGCCCAGCCCCAGGCCCCGTTGAGGCTGCCGCCCTGTCCCGGCGCCTTGCCGGGCACGGCGGCAATCTCCGCCTTGCCCACGACCTGTGAGGTCGAGGGATCGTCGACCGAGGCGCGGAAGAAGTTGTAGGTGATGTAGCTGTAGGCTTGGCCCTGCGCGAAGACGTTGAAGGCTTCGTCGAAGCTGAAGCTCGCCGCGCCGACAGGGCCGTATTTCTCGATATTGGCGATGTACTGCTCGAGCGCGGCCTTCGCCTCCGGCGTGGCGAGCGTGCTCACCCAGTTGTCGTCGATATAATCCCCACCGTTTGCGAAGAGGTAGTTCGACCACTCCATGGCGATGGGATCGGGACGCAGGCCCTGATTGACGACGCCATATTGGCCGTCCTTGGTGAAGAACTCGACCTGCTTCAGATACTCGTCCCAGGTCTCGGGCTTCTTCAGCTCGATGCCGTATTTGGCCTGGAAATCCGCCTTGTTCTTTTCGTCGGCGAGAAGATCGGTCCGATAAAGGAGGCCCATCGCATAATTGTAGAAGGGTAGCATGTAGGTCGTGCCGTCGACCTTGCCGACAAGGTCCATCATCTTCGGCACATAGACGGAGGTGTCGAAGCCGTCGGCGGCAATGCGCTCGTCGAGCGGCTGCATCCATCCGGCCTTGGCGAATTCGCCAACCCAGTAGAAGTCGACGACGATCGCCGAATAGCTGCCCGTCTTGGCGACGAGCTGCGGCACGAGCTTGGTGTGCATCTCGGCATAGTTGACGACTTCGAGATTGACGGTGATCCCCGTCTCCTTCTCGAACTCCGGCACGAGCGCCTTGACATATTCCGTATCCGGAACCCCCTCCATGAGGATGGAGACAGTTTCGGCATGGGCTGCGCCGCCGACCAGCGAGGCACTGAGACACAGCGAGTAGAATAGCTTCTTCATAGTCGCACTCCTGTCTGTGTGTTTTCCAAGGCCTGTCATTTGAGGGCTCCGAGCGAGAGACCCTTGATCAGATATTTCTGCAGGAAAGGCAGAAGGATGAGCACCGGTGCGAGCGCCAGCAGGGTCGCCGCGGCAAGCGGTGCGATGGCGACGCCCGCATGCGTCTCGAGGCTCGCAAGGCCCACGGCCAGTGTCTGGCTTCGTGTGTCGCTGAGCACCAGCGCGTAGAGGAACTCGTTCCAACTCAGGATGAAGCCGAGAAGTCCCGCGGCGACGATGCCCGGCATCGCCACCGGCACGGTGATCTTGCGGAAGGCGGTCCAGCGCGATGCGCCATCCATGCGTGCCGCCTCCTCGAGCGAGGGTGTGTCGCCCTCGAAGAAGCTGATCATCATCCATGCCATGAAGGGCAGGTTGATCGCGACATGGGCAATGATGATCGCGACATGGCCGTCTATGGGAAGCATGGTTGAGAAAAGGAGGAAGAGCGGAAGCACGAGCACGATCGGCGGGATCATCTGGCTTGCGAGAACCGTGATCAGGAGCGGTGATCCGCCCGTCCGGTAGCGCGCCGCGGCATAGGCCATGGTCGTTGCCGCCGGCAGCGAGATCGCGGTCGCGGCGAGGGCGATAACCAGGCTGTTCGTGAACCAGGTCGTGAAATTGTAGTTCGTGAAGACCTCGACATAATTGTCGAGGGAGAGGTGGCCGATCTCCGGCGGGATCTTGTAGGCGGTCAGCTTGTCGGTGAGGCTGACGCGGAGCACCCAGAGCAGCGGCAGGACGATCGCGGCAGAAAAGCCGATCAGGATCAGATGCCGAAGGAGGACGCTGAACCGCGGCATCGCTCAACCCATCCTGACGCCGCCGGTGACGTTGACGCCTTGCCCCGTCATGAACCGGGAAGCGTCCGAGGCCAGGAAGAGCACGACGTCGGCGACGTCCTCCGGTTCCTCGATCCGCCCGAGTGGCGTAAGCGAGACATATTCCGCGAAGACGGCTTCTGGCGTCATCTTGCGGAGTTTCGCTTCCCAGACGATCTCGCGATCCTGCATGGATGTCCGGACGAAGCCCGGACAGACCGCATTCACGCGAATTCCGTGCGGTGCCATTTCCTTCGCAAGGGACTGCGTCCAGCCAAGGACTGCGAATTTGGAAGCCGAATAATGGGCGAGAAGGGGGGCTCCGACCTTGGCGGCAAGAGATGCGGTGTTGACGATCACCCCTTTCTTGCCGCTGGCAAGAAAGGAACGGCAGGCTGCCTGGTTGGTCAGGAAGACGCCTCGCGCATTGACGTCGAAATTGAAATCCCAGTCCTCATCGGTCAGGTCGAGCGCGGCGCGCATGCTGGAGACGCCGGCATTCGCGGCCACGATGTCGAGAGGGCCCAATTGCTTCTCGGCCGCGGCGAACACGGCATCCACCGATTCTTTCTTCGTAACGTCGAGTTGAAGCGGGATGGCATTACCCAGCGCCACCGCAGTCTCTGAGGCCCGGTTTTCGTCGATATCCGCTACCGCGACACGCACACCCGAGCGGACGAGTGCGCGGCAGATGGCGGCGCCGATCCCGGCCGCTCCACCGGTGACCAGAGCAACCTTCCCCGCGAGATCGAACGGATTCGTGTCAATCATCAAGACCCCTTGCCGAGCTCGATGTTTTCATTTTTATGACCGCAGTGCAACAAATAATCACAAAGAATGTTGCGAGTATGAGCGAGTTTGTGCGATTATCGCTTTAGACGCGAGGGAGTCATTCTCGTGAACAAACACTCGATCGCACGCGAAGAGGCCTCCGGGCGCCTGCCCGCTTCCATCAGGCGCACCCAGATTCTGGACGCGGTGGCGCGTGACGGGTTCGTGTCCGTGTCGCGGGTCTCGGAAGCCCTCGGCGTTTCCGAGATGACCATCCGGCGCGATCTCGAAGCCTTGCAGGAACAGGGGCTGGTCGACCGCACATTCGGCGGTGCGGTGCGTCGCTCCGTTTATGAGTCAGAGGAGCCGGCCTTCGATCGCCGCCGTCGCCTCAACGCAGAGGCGAAGGCCGAGATTGCCCGTGCCGCTGCCGCTCTCGTCCTCCAGCGGGAGACCATCGGCATCGATGTCGGCACGACGGCGCTTGCGCTTGCCGAGGAGCTCTCGGCCCGTCCGGACATCCGCATCTTCACCAACAATCTGCGTGCCGCCATGCAGATCAGTGGGCGAGGCGGCCAGGTCTACATTCCGGGCGGTCAGGTTCGCGAAGCGGAGATGTCAATCATCGGCGCGCTCGCCGTGGCCCAGTTGCGGAGCTACTTCCTCGACAGGGTCTTCATTGGCGTATCAGGCTTCACCGAAAGCGGATTCTACGATTATTCCATCGAAGATACCGAGGTGAAACGTTCCTTCATCGAGCAGGCCGAGCAGATCGTCATCCTGTGCGATGCGACGAAATTCGATCACCGCTCGGTTGCCCGTGTCGCCGGCGTCGAGGAGATCGACATCCTCATCACCGATGCGCCGCCGCCGCCGCATCTGGCGTCAATTCTCGAACATGCGAATGTCCGGGTCATCGTCACGGACAACACGCCCGACAAGGAGTAATCATGCCTTTCGAATTTTTCGGCTCGCGGAAGAAGGCGATCATCGCAATGGCCCATATCGGCGCCCTGCCGGGTTCGCCCCTCTACGACGCCGATGGCGGCATCGACAAGCTGATCGAGGGCGTGTTGTCCGACATCCGGAATCTGCAGGCCGGCGGCGTCCATGCGATCATGTTCGGCAATGAGAATGACCGCCCCTATCAGTTCAAGGCGCCTCCGGAGGCGTTGGCGGCAATGGCCGCCATCGTCATGGCCGTCAAGCCGCAACTCGAAGTGCCTTTCGGCGTGAACTATCTGTGGGATCCTGTGGCAAGCGTTTCCCTTGCCTGTGCAACGGGGGCGAGCTTTGCCAGGGAAATCTTCACAGGCCTTTTTGCCTCGGACATGGGGCTCTGGCAGCCCAATGCCGCCGATGCCCTCCGCCTGCGCCGCAATCTCGGTCGCCCCGATCTGAAGCTGCTCTTCAACATCAATGCCGAGTTCGCGTCCCCGATCGATACGCGTCCGATCGAACTACGCGCCAAGAGTGCCGTGTTTTCGTCGCTCGCCGACGCCATCCTCGTTTCGGGCCCGCTGACGGGCCAGCCGGCCGAAACCTCCGATTTGCGCAAGGTATGCGAGGCCGTGCCCGATGTTCCGGTCTTCGCCAATACCGGCGTGAGGATCGAGAATGTGCGCGACGTGCTCGGCATTGCCGATGGCTGCGTGATTGGCACGCACTTCAAGGTCGACGGGAACACCTGGAACCCAGTCGATGGCGAGCGCGTAAAGCGGTTCATGGACGTGGTCGATTCCCTTGCCTGACGGCACGACATGACGACTTCCGCCTATGTGATCGGCCTCGATATCGGCACGACATCGACGATTGCGCTCCTCGTGCACCTTCCGGACACGGTCGTCTCGGTTGCCTCCCGTCCGGTCACGCTCTCCTCGCCGCATGTCGGCTGGGCAGAGGAAGACCCGGCCGAGTGGTGGCGGAATTCCTGCGAGGTGCTGCGGGAAATCCTGGAGGCGGAACCCAGGGCCCGCAGCCATCTTGCCGGCATCTGCGTGACGGGCATGGTTCCTGCTGTCGTTCTCCTCGACGAGGTGGGGAATTTGCTCCGTCCGAGCATCCAGCAGAGTGACGGACGCTGCGGACGAGAGGTTTCCGAGTTGGCTTCGGAGATGCCGGAGCGTTCCTTCATCGCGCGCACCGGCAACGGGATCAACCAGCAGCTCGTGGCCGCCAAGCTCCGCTGGATAGAGCGGCATGAGCCCGATGTCTTCCGCAGGATCGCGACGGTCCTCGGCTCATATGACTATGTGAACTGGAAGCTGACGGGCAAGCGGGCGGTCGAGCACAATTGGGCGCTCGAAGCTGGCTTCATCGATCTTGCCGATAACGAAATCGCGGGCGACCTCGTCGCGCTTGCCCATGTCCCACGTTCCGCCATTCCGGAGAAATACGCATCCCATGCACATCTCGGCACCGTGACGGCGGAGGCTGCTGCGCTGACCGGACTCCCCGAAGGGTTGCCCGTCTTCGGTGGTGCGGCGGATCACATCGCCTCGGCCTTCGCCGCCGGACTCGTCGCGCCGGGGGACGTGCTGCTCAAATTCGGCGGCGCAGGGGACATCATCGTGGTTTCGGACACGGTGAAACCCGACCCGCGTCTGTTTCTCGATTATCACCTCGTTCCCGGACTTTACGCGCCGAATGGCTGCATGGCGGCCTCGGGATCGGCCCTCAACTGGCTCGGCGCGCTTTTCCATCCCGAAGCAGGCGGTGTCCGAGCGCATCGCAGCCTCGACGCGCTCGCGGCCGAGGTGCCGGCCGGTAGCGAGGGCCTGCTCTGCCTTCCCTATTTCCTCGGCGAGAAGACGCCCATTCACGATCCGCTGGCCCGGGGCACCTTCACCGGGATCAGCCTCAGCCATGGCCCCGGTCATTTCTGGCGCTGCCTGCTCGAAGCGGTCGCCTATGCCTTCCGCCACCATCTCGATGTCATGGCGGAGATCGGTCATCGGACGGAACGCCTCTTCTGTTCGGACGGCGGCAGCCAGAGCCGCGTCTGGATGCAGATCATGGCGGATGTCGCCGGGCAGCCCGTCCATACATTGCGCAATCATCACGGATCGAGCGTCGGCGCTGCCTGGGTCGCGGCCATAGGCTCGGGGCAGGATGTTCGCTGGGAGGATATCGGCAGGCTCGTCGGCTATGGCGAGACGTTCGAACCCATCGTCGAAAACATCGTAATCTATGAAAGCGGATACCGGGATTTCCGGCTGCTGTACGAGACTCTCAAGCCCTTCTTCCACCGGACCGCAAGATGACGACGCCTCTGGCCGTCGCTTGGGATATCGACGGCACTCTTGTCGACAGCGAGCCGGTCCATCTGGCGGCGCTCGTCGCGGTTTCCGCGCGTTATGGCCTCGATCTCTCGAATGATCCGGAGGGTCGCTTTCTCGGGCAGCATCTGGGCTCCGTCTGGGCGGAGCTTTCTCCGCATTATCCGGCCGATCTTCTTCAGAGCCGCTGGGTCGAGGAGATCCTCGACGAATACGCCTTGCGGTCCCATGAATTGAAAGTCGTGACGGTCATGCTGGAAACGATGGCCGAGCTCCACAGGCGAGGCGTCGCGCAGGTTTGCGTGTCCAATTCCGAGCGGGCGATCGTCGACGCGAATATCGGCGTTCTCGGCATTGGGAAGATGATCGGTTTCTCGATCAGCCGGGAAGATGTGGCGACTCCAAAACCCGATCCCGAGCCCTACCGTCTCGCGGCCCGGCGCCTCGGCCTTCCGCCTTCATCCATGCTGGCGGTGGAGGATAGCGAAACCGGCGCACGGTCGGCCATCAGCGCCGGGCTGAGCGTTATCCGGTATCAGCCTGCCAGGGAACAGGAGGCCGCGGCCGAGATTCTCGCGCTTTTTCGAGGGACTGGGACGGACATGACTGGGAAGCATCTTCTCAGCGAGTAGAAAGGACCTTTTCCATCGCCGCGATGAAGATGTCCGCATGTTCCCTGGTGAAACACAGCGGCGGCCGGACCTTCAGCGTATTGGCATGCTGGCCGGCGGCTCCGATCAGGACGCCTTCCTCCTTCATGGCATTGATGACATAGGTCGCCATCTCGGTGTCAGGCTGGCGGGTTTCCGGCATTGAAAACTCGACTCCGGTGAAGAGGCCCGCGCCGCGCACGTCGCCGATCGCCGGGAAGCGGTTGGAGATTTCGCGAAGACCGGCGCGGAAGTAGGTGCCGACCGTAGAGGCGTTCTCCATCAGGCCCTCGTCGCGCAAGACATCGAGCACGGCAAGGCCTGCTGCGGCGGCAACGGGATTGCCGCCGAACGTATTGAAGTATCCCGTATTCTCGCAGAAGGGCGCGAGGATTTCCGGCTGCGTCACGACGCCCCCCATGGGAAAGCCGTTTCCCATGGGCTTTCCCATGGTCACGATATCGGCCTTTGCCCGTTGACGCTGGAAGCCCCACAGATGCGTGCCGGTGCGCCCGAAGCCAGGCTGGACCTCGTCGGCAATGAAGAGGCCGCCTGCCTTGTGCGCGACGTCCACGGCCGCCTTCAGGAAGCCGGGCGGATCGGCATAGATTCCGTC
>Ga0164243_10013008_pt1 | contig 11739 bp, 11 predicted proteins | sample OricompcompostOP_FD_108781 | JGI IMG/M metagenome (GOLD analysis project Ga0164243, IMG submission 108781) | Organic Plus compost microbial communities from Emeryville, California, USA - Original compost - Organic plus compost (OP) | ecosystem: Engineered > Solid waste > Mixed feedstock >...
CGGTGGGAGCGGGCGCCGCCTTACCCTGCACCTTCAGCTCGCGCACGACGCAGGGCTTCTTCGGGTCGTCCGCCGTCACGTTGACGCTGTCGAGGCACAGGAGCCGGACCCTGGTGGCGACGACGGGGGCGGTGAAGGCGAGGCTCTTCACCGTCGTGGTGACCGGGTTGGCGGTGACCGCCGAGCCGGGGATGTCCTTCCAGCAGCCGCCCTCCCACAACTGGAGGACGAAGTTCTGCATGGCTTCCGAGGCGGTGGCGGACGTGCCGAGGTGGACCTCCGCGGAGTGGAGCTCGTGGGCGCCCTGGAGGTCGACGTCGAGGTAGGTGCCCGGCCGGTCGGGATTGTAGGAAGTCTTCCAGCGCGTGGTCAGGTTGTCGTCGGTGGCGTTGGCGGCGGGGAAGCCGGAGTGCATGGCCATGGTGGGCTTGCCCCTGGCCACGTTGGTCAGGGGGGTCCGCGCTGGTGGCCGTCACCGTCACGTCGTCGGAGTGGGTGGCGCCGTCGTCGTCCGTCACGGTGAGGCGGAAGACGAACGTGCCGGCGACGAGCCCGCTCACGGAGAGCGTGGCGGTCCTGGCGTTGGCGAGCGTCGCCGCGGGGCCGCTGACCTGCGTCCAGGCGTAGGACGCGACGGCGCCGTCCGCGTCCGTCGCCGAGCCCGCGAGGGTGAGGCTGGAGGTGGGCAGGGTGATGCTCCGGTCCGCGCCCGCGGTGGCCACGGGCGGCTGGTTCGCTCCCGGGGCGACGGGCAGGCCGAACACCCACAGCTCCTTCACCCGGCAGTTCTCCTCGTTCGGCTCGTTGCAGAGGAAGCGCACGCGCTGGCCGCGCACCACCTGCGTGAAGGGGGCGGAGACCGCGATGCTGGTGTTGCCCGTCTGCGCGGCGCCAGGGATGGGCAGCCAGCTGGTGCCGTCGTGGTAGTGCTGGTCGTAGTTCGCCACGGGACGGATGTCCCGGTAGCCCGTGTAGCGCTCCACCCGGTGCAGGTCGAACGTGCCCTGGAGGTCGATGTCGAGGTAGCGCTGGGCGAGCCGGTACGGCCCAGGACGCCACCGCGAGTCGTCCGCGGTGATGTTCCCATCCACCGCCTTCTCCGGCGGGAAGTACGGGTCCGTCTGCACGTGCGACGCCGTCGCGGGCTTGGACAGCGTGACGTTCACGAGCCCGTCATCCAGCGCCGACGCCCGCGTCGCCGGGACGTCCGCGGGCGCCTCCGCCGCTCCGTCACAGCCCACGAGCAGCAGGGGCAGCACCCAGCTCCCCATCGCGATGTGATTCTTCATCGAGGCGCGTTCTCCAGGAAAGGAACTCAAAGCCGGTCCTGGCCTAGATACGCGCCGGAAGTGCATGTGTATGTTGTATGTTTTTGTATTTGGATTGCGAGTGTGCCGGCTGCTGTTTCATCGAATTCTGGAGGGAGTGGAATGCGGGGTGACGTGGATGACGACCTTGCCGGTGGTCGTCCTCGCCTCCAGGGCGCGGTGGGCACGCGCCGTGTCTTCCAGGGAGAACGCCTGTCCGATGACGACCTCGAGCGTCCCGGACTCGACGAGGGCGAGCGCCTCGCGGAGCGCGTCCCGCCGCTCCTCCCAGGGCAGGCTGAAGGTCGCGAAGCCGGTGATGGATTGGTTCTGGGCGACGGCGCCCATCATCTGCTCGCGGCTCCACTGGGATTCGAACAGGCTCTGCGCGCCGAAGAGCACCAGCCGCCCCCGGGGCGCGAGGGCCTGGAGCGCGAGCGCGCCGGCCTCCGCGCCCCCCGAGACGAAGACGATGTCCGCGCCCCGCCCCGCCGTGGCCTCCCGGACCCGCGTGGGCCAGTCCGTCCGCGAGGTGTCCACGACGGCCTCCGCCCCGAGCCGCTGGACGAGCGCGCGCTTGGCCTCATCGCCCACTCCGCCGATGACGCGCGAGGCCCCGAACCGGCGGGCGAGCTGCACGAGCAGCGTGCCCACGCCTCCCGCCGCGGAAGGGATGAAGACGGACTCCCCGGGTTGGAGCCTCGCGCCGACGCGCAGCCCGAGCAGCGCGGTGGGGGCCTGGGCGGGGAGCGCCACCGCCTGCTCGAACGACACGCCTCGCGGAATCGGGAGGACGGAGGCGGCCGGGGCGACGGCGTACTCCGCGAGGGCCCCCTGGGCGGGCAGCAGCGCGACGACCCGCGCGCCCGGCTCGAGTCCTCGGACGGATGCTCCCACGGCGTCGATGACGCCCGCGGCCTCCATGCCTGGCGTGAAGGGCGGCGGCGGTGCTCCGGGCAGTCGGCCCTCCCGCTGCCACAGGTCGGTGAAGTTGAGCCCCGCCGTGTGGACGCGGAGCCGGACCTCGTGCTCGGCGGGCGTCGGCTCGGGCTGTTCCTCGAGGTGGAGCTGCTCGGGACCGCCGAACTGGCGAAGACGGATGGCCTTCATGTCGCTCTCTCCTGGGCTGGGATTCGCGAGGACCTATAGTCCCGGCGGAAAGGACGAACATGCGCCGACAGTCCGTTTCTCTCGTCCAAGCGTCCGGCCCTGGCTCGCCGGGGTTGGATGTCCTCGCCGACGCGCTGCGCGGCGTGCGCCTGCGCAGCCGGGTGGATGCCCGCTACGAGCTGACCGCGCCGTGGGGCATGAGGGTCGATGGCTGCCCCTATCCGCTCTTCTACGCGGTGATGCGCGGCAACTGCGTGCTGTCCACGGACGCGCGGGACCTGGTGCTCGCGGGGGGGGACTTCGTGTTCATCCCCGCGGGCGTGCGCTTCTGTCTTCGTGACAAGAAGGGCACGCGGGCACTACCCATCGCGGAGGTCTATGCGACGCGCGGCCCCATGCGGTGCGGAGGGCTGCTCCAGTACGGTGGAGGGGGCGCCCCGGTGACGCTGGTGGTGGGCTCGTTCACGTTCGAGGGCGAGACGCTCAGTCCGCTCGTCAAGCACCTGCCCACGCTGCTGCACGTGAGGGGCGACGCGGAGACGACGCCGCGCTGGCTCGAGCCCACGCTGCGCTTCGTGGCCTCCGAGCTCGAGGCGAAGCAGCCCGGATACGAGACGGTGGTCAGCCGGCTGGCGGACGTGCTCTTCGTGCAGGCGCTCCGGGCGCACCTGGCGACGTCCGCCGAGGAGGGAGGGTGGCTGCGCGCGCTGGTGGACCCTCGCATCGGCGCGGTGTTGCAGCGCATGCACGAGGCACCGGAGGCGGCCTGGACCTTGGAGTCGCTCGCGAAGCGGGCGGGCATGTCCCGCTCCGTGTTCGCCGAGCGCTTCCGCGTCCTCGTGGGCGAGGCCCCGCTGGCGTACCTCACCCGGTGGCGCATGCACCGCGCCATGGGGCTGATGCGCGAGCGACACCGGTCGATGGCCGAAGTGGCGCGCGCCGTGGGCTACGAGACGGAGAGCTCCTTCGGCAAGGCCTTCAAGCGGAGCGTGGGCGTGACGCCCGGGGTCTTCCGTCAGCGCGAGCTGGAGGCGGCGGTGCCGGAGACCTGAGCGGGCGCCGGCTCACTCGGAGAAGTCGAACACCACGTCCACCGGGCCCGACTCGCCCTCCGGGCCGTCCACCTCCAGCAGGTGCGCGCGCACGGTGCCCCAGGCCCAGTATGAGGGGAAGTCGACCGACCCGTCGTTCATGGGCTCGATCGCCGTGAGCGTCAGGGTGCAGCTCCCCCGCAGGCTGACGCCGGTCTCGCGGTCATCGTATTCCGAGTACCAGCGCCGCCCATCCTGGACCACGAGGATGCCGCACGAGACCGAGTCCGTGGGGCCGCTGAACGTCCCGGGCTGGGGCGGCTGCAACACGAGGGCGGCGACGCCGAATTGAAGCGCCTGGCCCTCGAGGGAGTCGAGGAAGAACTTGAACGAGTTCGACCGCTTCGCATGGACGAGCGAGCCCCTCGTGCACTCGGCCGTCCCCTCGACGGCGCCCGTCACCGTCATGGTGCACCTGGTGCTCCGCTGGACATCCGGCGGGTTCTCCGGTGGTGGCTTGTCGCTCTCCCCACAGCCGGACAGCAGCGTGACACCGAGCAGGGTGATGGCTTGTGTGCGCTTCATGAGTCCCCCTTCCTTCTCGTGGTGGAGGGGATGCTAGCGCGCCACGGGAGGGCGATGACGGGCACCCCCGCGGGCCGCGCGGTGTCTCGCGACCCACCTCGGGTGATACGGCACCGTATCCGCGGCTCCGTGGCTCGACACACTGTCGGATTCGAGACGGTCCCCGCGCCCCACGCGCTCCCTCCGCTCCTGGTCGAGTGCTTCCACTGGCTGGATGGAGCGAGGCCCAGGCGCGCGCCCGGGACTCACGGGCGCGGCTGGGCGACGCCGCGCTCCGTGCCCCGGACGCGTGTCTTCGCCGCCGGGGACTTCGCCTGGGGCGCCTTGCCGAGTCCGGCGTAGATGGCGTCGCGCACCTCGAGGGTGTAGGCGCCCGACATGCCCTCGAACGCGGTGTTGGTGAGCGCCACGACGGTGAGGCGGCGCTTCGGGTCCACGAACCAGTTGTGGCCATAGGCGCCACCCCACTGCAGCGTCCCCGCGGACTGCGGCGTCTTCGCCAGGGCCGGGTCCACGACCACCGAGGAGCCCAGGCCCCAGCCCCAGCCCGGGCCGCTGCTCTGGAGCTTCTTCGCCGCGAAGCCGTCCTCCACGAGCGCGCGCGTGGTCTTCGCCTCGAGCACCGGCGCGCCGCCCTGGCGCAACGCCTCGAGGAACTTCACGTAGTCATCCGCCGTGCCCACCATGCCCGCGCCGCCGGAAGGGAAGGCCCGGGGATTCAGCGCGCGGCCCGGGGAGAAGCGGACCACGCCGCCCCACAGGGGCACGGCCTCCGTCTCGCCCATGCGCACCGGCCGGGGCTTGCCATCCGCGTACGGCGTGGCGAGCCGGGAGACGTCCTTCACGGTGAAGGCGGTGTCCTTCAGCGCCAGCGGCCCGGTGACGTAGCGGGAGACGACCTCCGGCAGCGGCGCGCCCGCCGCGCTGGCGATGACCGCGCCCAGCACGTCCGTGGAGACGGAGTAGATGAACGCGGCGCCGGGCTCGTTCTCCAGCGGCACGGAGGCGATGCGGCGCAGGTTCTCCTCCAGCGTTAGCCCCGGCGGGTCGTCCAGGCCGTCCGAGACGCCCGCGCGCTGGTAGGGCCCCTCCGCGGTGGTCTCGTTGAAGCCGTACTTCAAGCCCGAGGTGTGCGTGAGCAGGTGGCGCACGGTGATGACGGGCTCGCGGCCATCCGCCAGCCTGGGCCGGAACGTGGGCAGCCACTTCGTCACGGGGTCCTCCAGCGACAGCTTCCCCTGGTCCACCAGCGCCAGCGTGGCCACGGACACCAACGGCTTGGTCATCGACGCCAGCCGGAACACGGCGTCCTCCTTCATCGGCGTGCCCGCCTCCCGGTCCGCCAGGCCCGCGGCGCGCCGGTAGACGACCTTCCCGTCCACCGCGACCACCACCACCGTCCCCACCACGCGCTCCTGGGCGATGGCCCGGTCGATGACCGGGTCCAGCTTCTGCGCCAGCGCGCGGGACTCCGGGGAGGCGGGGGACAATCCAAGACCGACGGCCACCCAGAGGGCGGCGATGGCAGAATGCATGGGGTGTGACTCCTGTTTATGTAGTGAGCGATACGTAAATAGGAAGCACCCTCCGGTATTTCAATAGTGAGCGCTATGAAAAGAGTCGCCGCCCCCCAGCCCCGTTCCCGAGGGAGGCCCCGGGAGTTCGACGAGACGAAGGCCCTGGACCGGGCGCTGGAGGTGTTCTGGCGACTGGGGTACGAGGGCGCCTCGGTGGCGGACCTGACCCAGGCCATGGGCATCACCCCGCCGAGCCTCTATGGCGCGTTCGGCTCGAAGGCCGGCCTCTACGAGCGGGCGCTGGCGCGCTACCAGTCCGAGCAGGGGGCCTACACGCGCAGAATCCTGGAGGAGGAGCCCACGGTGCGAGGCGCGCTGGAGCGGCTGCTCCGGGAGTCGGCCCGGAACTTCACCCGTCGCAAGCACGCCACGGGCTGCATGATTTCCACCGCCGTGCTGCGCTGCGCGGAGGAGAACCAGCCCGTCGCGGACCTGGTCGCGGGGCTGCGCGGGGAGGCGCTCGGGGCGCTCGAGGCGCGCGTGGCGCGCGGCATCCAGGAAGGGGAGCTGCCCCCGGGGACGGACGCGGAGGCCCTCGCCCGCTTCGTCGGCGCGCTCATCCAGGGAATGTCCGTGCAGGCGCGGGACGGCGCCACCGAGGCGCAGCTGGTGGGACTGGTGGAGGTGGCGCTGCGCGCCTGGCCCGGGGGCGGCGGGCGCCCGCGCGCGGGAGGGGGCGCCCCGGCACCCCGGAAGGAAGAAGTCCCTGCGAATCCAGCGGGTTGAGCGGGCTGGTCGGAGAGGGGGCGTGGCGGGGGACGGTTCCGGTGCGCCCGGCGCCCGTCGGGCTTACAACACCAGGAAGGATTCCCGAGATGACCGCCCAAGAACGCGTCGAGCGCGCCGCGAGCGCGCTGAAGGTCTTCCCGCTGCCGTCGGCGGTGCTCTTCCCCCACACCGTCATCCCCCTGCACATCTTCGAGCCGCGCTACCGGGCCATGGTGCGCGACGCGCTCGCGACCGACCGGGTCATCGCGCTGGCCCAGCTCGAGGAGGGCTGGGAGGGCCGCTACGAGGGCCGCCCGCCGATGCAGCCGATGATGTGCGCGGGGGTCATCGCCTGGGAGGAGGAGGTGGAGGACGGGCGCTTCAACATCCTGCTCCAGGGCATCAGCCGCATCCGGATGGTGTCGGAGCTGTCCGGGGACAAGGCGTACCGCGAGGTGCGCGCCCAGGTGCTGCCGGACGCGCCCTACCAGGGGCCGGAGGAGGAGCGGCTGCGGCAGGCCGTCTTCGAGCTGGCCGGGCGCGTGCCGCCGACCTTCGCGGAGAACCTCCTGCCGGTGGCCGCGCGCGCGACGGGCGGCATGCTCGCGGACGTGGTGGCCTCCGCCATCGTCCCGGAGGCGGACCGGCGCCAGGCGCTGCTGGCGGAGCTGGACGTGAAGCGCCGGCTGGACGCGGTGCTCGACGACGTGGGGGAGCTCATCGCCCGGCTCCAGCCCGTGCGGCCCTCCGGCCCCTTGAACTGAGCCTGTCGGCGCGTCGCGGGGCTTGCCTTGCGCGCCGGGCCGGGCATTGCTGGGCGCCAAGCCGGCCCAGGCGCCTGTCGCGTCCGGCCGGGAAGGGGAGTGGAGCAACATGCGGCTCGTCAAGGTCGGCATCGCCAGCGTCAACACCACCGTCGGCGCCTTCGTGGGCAACACGAGCCGGGCGCTCACCCTGGCGAATCGGATGGCGGAGGACGGCGTCACGGTGGGCGTCTTCCAGGAGCAGCTCATCGCCGGCTACCCCGCCGAGGACATGGTCCAGTGGCAGGGGTTCATCGACCGCCAGTGGCCGGAGCTGGAGCGCTTCGCGCGGGAGACGGCGGCGCTGCCCACGGTGTTCGTCCTGGGCGTGGGCGTGGCCTTCCAGGGCCAGCGGCTCAACTGCGCGGCCGTGGTGGCGGGCGGGCGCATCCTCGGGCTGGTCCCCAAGGAGAAGCTGCCCACCTACAGCGTCTTCTACGAGGCGCGCACCTTCGGCCGGGGCCGTCCGGGCATGGCGGAGTCCCACCGGGGCGTGCCGCTGGGCGACTTCATCTTCCGCTTCGACTTCGGCGTGGTGGCCCCGGAGGTGTGCGAGGACATCTGGAGCGCGGACGGCCCCATGCGCCGGCGCACGTATTCCGGCGCGGAGCTGGTCGTCAACGTGTCCGCGTCCCCCTTCCGCCTGGGCTTCGTGGAGACGCGCCGCGAGCTCATCGCCACGCGCGCGGCGGACCACCAGTGCACCATCGCCTACTGCAACGCGGTGGGCAGCAACGACGGGCTCATCTTCGACGGCGGCGGCTTCCTCAACCAGAACGGCCGCCACGTCATGGAGACGCCGCGCTTCCAGGAGGGCTACGCGGCGGCGGTGGTGGACCTGGACCGCACGCTGCGGCTGCGCGGCGAGGCGACCACCTGGCGCGTGGACCGGGACGACTGGCTGGCCCGGGGCGGCAAGGGCACGACGGAGCTGGACTGCACCAGCGCGGTGGTCACGCGGCGCGAGGCGCTCACCTACCCGGTGCCCGCCCACCGCAGCTTCTTCCTGCCCGCCCCCGACAAGCGGCGCCCCGCGCGCGAGGCCCTGTGCGAGGACATCCTCGACGCGCTCAGCCTGGGCGTGGGCGACTACTTCGAGAAGACGCGCGCCTTCAAGGTGCTGGGCATCGCCCTGTCCGGCGGGCGCGACTCGCTCCTGACGCTGCTCATCGCGCACCGGTACGCCAGGCGCGTGCGGCCCCAGGACCCGGGCTCGCTCCTCCAGGCCTTCTACATGCCCAGCCGCTACTCGAGCGACTCCACCCGCGACGCCGCGGAGACCATCGCCCGCGAGCTGGGCGTGCCCTTCCAGGTCGTCTCCATCGACGAGGCCTTCGAGCGCGAGCGGGCCGTGGCCCAGCAGATGCTTGGCGGCGCGCCCGTCACGCCGATAACGGAGCAGAACATCCAGGCCCGCCTGCGCGCCCAGCGCATGTGGAACTGGAGCAACTCCTGCGGCGGCCTGTTCCTCCAGACGGGCAACATGAGCGAGAAGTCCGTGGGCTACACCACCATCGGCGGTGACCTCATGGGCGCGCTGGCCGTCATCGCCAACGTGCCCAAGACGGTGGTGATGTACCTGCTGGACTACCTGCTGGAGACGACGGGCTACGAGGGCATCCGCAAGGTGCTCGCCAAGCCCGCGGGCCCGGAGCTGGCGCACAACCAGGTGGGAGAGGAGGAGCTGATGCCCTTCCCCATCCTCGACGCGTGCTTCTACCTCTATGCGGGCGAGAAGCTCACGCCCGCGGAGCTGGTGAAGGCGCTGAGCGCCATGTTCCCGGAGGTGGAGCCGGCGCGGCTCGCCGCGTACGTGGACAAGTTCGTGCGCCTGTTCCAGCAGTCCATCTACAAGTGGGTCCAGTCGCCGCTGGCGCTGCACATCGGCAACCTGGACCTGGACCGGGAGCGCGCGCTCCAGCTGCCCGTCGTCACCGGCTCCGAATGGATGCGCGGCGGCGCCTGAGGCCGCCTCTCGCGCAAGCCTTGTCGGGCGGACTCCACGCCCGGCCGCCCGCTCAGCAAGCCGCCAGGGAAGGTTGATCCACGCCCTGGCGTGCCTTGCCGGATGTCGCCCCGGAAACAACCTTCATGTCAGCCACTCGACGAGGAGGGTTGGATGAAAGCGAAGATTCTGGCTGGCGCCATCGGGGCGCTCTTCTACGGCACCACGGGTCTCGCGGCCGATGGTGATTGCCCCCCACCCAGGGCGGGCGCGGAGGGAGTCGGAAAGGGCGTGCTGCTGGCGCAGTCCGAGACCTCTCCCAGCGGGGACGAGTACCAGGAGGACGACCTCATCATCGAAACGCAGCCCGTGCCGGACAGCTCGACGTCGAATGATTCGTCGGGCATCGGCGGCAGCGGGCAGGTGGGCCAGGACGGCTCCGCGTCCCAGGGCGGCTCGCCCCAGGGCGAGGTGTACCTGAACATGCCGCTGCGCTGCCAGCCGAGCGAATCCGGCGGGCAGGGCACGGGCGGCAGCGGCATGGGCGGCAGCGGCATGGGCGGCAGCGGCTCCTCCAGTGGCATGGAGCAGCAGCAGTTCCAGGCGCCTCCGCCTCCGCCTCCGCAGTCCTCGCCCCAGCCTCGGCCGGAGTCCTCCCCCGCGAAGGACCAGTCGGTCGAGTCCTACCCGGCGCAGGACACCCAGGCCTTCGGCGGTAGCGGCGTCAGCGCGCCGTCGAACGACTTCCGTCCCTCGGCGGAGCCGGTGGAGCCGCTCGAGGTGAAGAAGAAGGAGAAGAACAAGAGCAAGGGCCTGAGCGTCACCATCGGCGGCGGTGTCGAGGGCTACACCGGCGCGCTGGCTCCGCAGATCAACCCCGGTCCCACCGCGGGCGTGACGGCGTCCTTCAAGCCGACCCGCCAGCTGGGCCTGGAGGTGGGCTACACGGGCGCGCTCAACAACATCGACTCCAAGCGCGGCCACGTGGAGGGCGACAGCCCGGACCTGGTCCGCAACGGTGGCCAGGCGGTGCTGACGGTGGGGCTGACGCCGACCACGGTGCAGCCGTACCTGCTGGGCGGTATCGGCATCAGCGACTACAACTTCCGCCACGGCGAGGCGCTGGGCTACCGGGATGACACGGTGGGCAACGTGCCGGCCGGTCTGGGGGTTCGCGGGTACATCGGTCACTTCACGGTGGACGCGCGCGCCAACTACAACTTCCTCTTCGACAAGGACTTCGCGCCGGGCATCACCCCCGGTACGGAGGACGTGTCCAAGGGCGGCAGCTACCAGGGCACCGTCAGCGTGGGCGGTACGTTCTGATTCACCAGAGGTGAAGGCCCCCCTGGGGCCATGACAGGTGGCGCGGTGCCCGGTAGCCAACGGGCCCGCGCCACCCTGTTTTCCTGTGCGGCGGTCGGCGGGGCCACGGGTTAATGTGAAACCTTCTACTGCGACAGGAGCGGGAATGAGCCTGAAGGTCGAAGACGTGAAGGTGGGAAGTGGCGCGGAGGCGACGGCCGGCAAGTCGGTCACCGTGCACTACGTGGGGACGCTGACCAACGGCTCCAAGTTCGACAGCAGCCGGGACCGGGGAGAGGGCTTCACGTTCAAGCTGGGCGCCGGTCAGGTCATCCAGGGCTGGGACAAGGGTGTCGCCGGCATGAAGGTGGGCGGCGTGCGCAAGCTCACCATCCCCCCCGACATGGGCTATGGCGCGCGCGGCTTCCCGCCCGTGATTCCGCCCAACTCCACGCTGCTGTTCGAGGTGGAGCTGCTCGAGGTCCGCTGAAGTCACGCCCCGCCGGTGGCGGGGAGAAACGAGGGCCGTCATGGCGACGGTGGAAATCACCAAGGACAACTTCAAGGAAACGGTCGGGAAGGACGGCATCGTCATCCTCGACTGGTGGGCGGCGTGGTGCGGGCCTTGCCGCATCTTCGCGCCCACGTTCGAGACGGCCTCGAACAAGCACCCGGACATCGTCTTCGGGAAGATCGACACGGAGGCGCAGCCGGAGCTGTCCGGCGCGTTCGAGATTCGCTCCATCCCCACGCTGATGGTGTTCCGGGACGGCATCCTGCTGTTCGAGCAGGCGGGCGCGCTGCCCGCCGCGGCGCTGGAGGACCTGGTGCGCCAGGTGCGCGCGCTCGACATGGAGCAGGTGAAGAAGGAGGTCGAGGAGCGCCGCAACAAGGAAGCGCCCAAGGCCTGAGTCGTCCGGGGGGGAGCGTCACGGCTCCCGCCCCGCTCGGGCTCGCCCCTACCAGTGGACGCGCAGGGTGAAGTCCTTGAAGGGGGCTTCCCCCTCCTGGAGCTCCATGTGGAAGCGGTGCCCCGGGTTCGCGCGCAGCAGCCCCCGCAGGATGATGCCGCGAGTCCAGGCGGGCCCGAACAGCTCGTCGCGGAAGCGCAGCAGCGCGGTGGTGTCGTCGATGCGCTCGTAGTCCCGCTCGCCGAAGGTGCTGGTGGCCTCCGCGAAGCCGGCGGCCACGGCGAGGCCGCGGTGCGGGTCCTGGCCGGTGATGGCCACCACCATGGCGCCCACGGGCGCGGCGTAGATGGGCTCCGCGGCGGCGAAGGAGAGCTGCTCCACGGCGTCCGCGTAGGGCTGGCCCAGCAGGGAGGCGAGGGCGCTCGCGCCGGTGTGCAGCAGCTCCAGGTACTCCCGC
>Ga0164243_10013009_pt1 | contig 11738 bp, 11 predicted proteins | sample OricompcompostOP_FD_108781 | JGI IMG/M metagenome (GOLD analysis project Ga0164243, IMG submission 108781) | Organic Plus compost microbial communities from Emeryville, California, USA - Original compost - Organic plus compost (OP) | ecosystem: Engineered > Solid waste > Mixed feedstock >...
CTGCGGCAACACCCCGCCGTTCGCCGTCTGTTCAGCTCGGCTGGCCGGATCTCGCCCACCCACGACGACCAAAACTCGCACCCGCGTCCGCACCCGCCCGGCCGTCGCCCGGCTCCCGCTTCCGAGTGGCGGCCGGACCGCGGGGCGCTTACAGATGGTGTCGTGGCCGGACGGAGGGCCGGGCATCCGGCGCCGCGCGCACCGGGTGCGGGATCCGCCGTGCGGCCGGTACGGGCGTCCGGGGACCCGGCGGGCAGGTGCTGCCGCAGGTGTCTTCCCGGAGCCCGCCGCAGCGTCATCCGGTTCCGGTTCCGGACGGTCTTCCGGGCTCCGGTTCCCGAAAGGAGCATCGATGTCGCCGATCCTGACGGTCGCACTGAAGCGTGCCGGCCGCCTGCTGCGGGAGCTGGCCCATGGTGTCCACACCATGCACGCCGTCATGCACGGCGTCCGCCCGCCCGCCCCGCCGTACCCGCCGGCCGGATCCCGCCGGGCTCCCCAGGGGGAGCCGCACAGCCGGCCGGCCGGGACGCGGGCGGCCGTCTCCGCGAGCGCGGCGACCGACGGGTGGGATACCGGCGACGGGGCCCCGACACGCTGGTGAGCCGCCGCCTGCTCCGGCCGGCCCCGCGACGGCGCGGCGGGTGCGGTATCCGGCGCCGTCCTCCTCCCCCGGGGGCCGGTGCGGGCCGGCCGGCAGTGCCCTCCCCGTCGTGCGGCGCGCCCCCGCGTGTGCCCTCCGGGCGGCGGTGCTCAGGCCTGTGACCTCTTGACCCCCGCTTCCGCGCGCCATTAGCGTCGCGGCACCGGCTTCAACGTTTTGTTGAGGCCGGCTCGTCGCGTGGAGAGGGAGCGTAGATGTCGCAGGGTGGCACGGTGCGGACCAGCTTGGACGCCGGCGTGGTCGCGGAGGTGACCGGGGCACTGGCACCGGTGGACGCCGAACTCGCGCGCCGGTACCCGGGGGACCCGGGGACACGGCAGCCGGTGCACACCGTCTATGTGCCCGCCGACGCCGTCACCGCCGACACCGTACGGGAGTGGGGCGAGGCCGCCCTCGCACTGCTGGACGAGCACGCCCCCGACGCCGCCGCGCTCGCCGGCGTCCTCGGCCTGGACGAGGAGCTGGCCGGCCCCGTCCACGACCGGATACGCGAGAAGCTGCGCCGCGAACCCGTGGAGGACCTGCGCATCGACTTCGAGGACGGCTACGGGGCGCGGCCCGACGCCGAGGAGGACGCCGCGGCCGTCCGCGCCGCCCAGCTGGTCGCCGACGCCTTCGCCGAGGGGACCGAAGGGCCCGTACCCGCCTACGCCGGCATCCGGATGAAGTGCATGGAGGCGGCCGTCCGCGACCGCGGCATCCGCACCCTCGACCTCTTCCTCACCGGACTGATGGAGGCCGGCGGGCTCCCCGGCGGACTGGTGCTGACGCTGCCCAAGGTGACCTACCCCGAGCAGGTCACCGCGATGGCCCGGCTGTGCGCGGAGTTCGAGAAGGCACGCGGCCTGCCCGAGGGCCGGATCGGCTTCGAGCTTCAGATCGAGACGACCCAGTCGATCCTGGGCGCCGACGGCCGGGCCACCGTCGCCCGGATGATCGACGCCGCCGAGGGCCGGGCCACCTCGCTGCACTACGGCACCTTCGACTACAGCGCCTCCTGCGGGGTGTCGGCCGCCTACCAGGCGATGGACCACCCGGCCGCCGACCACGCCAAGGCCGTCATGCAGGTCGCCGCCGCCGGCACCGGCGTCCGGCTCTCGGACGGCTCCACCAACATCCTGCCCGTCGGCGACCGGGCGCAGGTCCACGACGCCTGGCGCACCCACCACGGGCTGGTCCGCCGCTCCCTGGCCCGCGCCTACTACCAGGGCTGGGACATGCACCCGGGCCACCTGCCCACCCGCTACGCCGCCGTCTTCGCCTTCTACCGCGAGGGCATGAAGCGGGCCGGCGAGCGGCTCGCCGCCTACGTCTCGCAGACCGGCGGCGACGTGATGGACGAGCCCGCGACCGCCCGCGCGCTCAGCGGCTATCTGCTGCGCGGTCTGGACTGCGGCGCCGTCGATGCCGCCGAGGCCAAGGAGGTCTCCGGCCTCGACCGCGGCGAGCTGGAGCGGCTCGCCGGCCGCTGAGGCACCGGTCCCCGGGCGACCGCCCTGGTCTCGCGCGGTCGCCCGGCCTTCTCCTGGCCCGGTCCGCCCGGCCGTACCGTCTCGGGTCAGTTCCCCGCCGCCGCCCGCAGCAGACGGAGCTGGCCGAACTCGGCGACGTTCTTCATCAGTTCGGCGTTCGCCCACGCCACCATGTGGGCGACGGTGTGCTCGGGATCGTTGTCCCACGGGAACGGCGCGGTCGCCTCCCACTCCGCCTCCGACAGGCCCTCCAGCGCGGACAGCCACTCGGTGCGCAGCCCCCGCAGCCACGCGGCCGTGGCCGTCTCGTCCCCGGGGAAGACGACCTCGGAGCGGTCCCGGGGCGGCCGGCCCCGCAGATGGTCGAGGGTGACGCTCCACCACCAGCCCAGGTGCCAGCTCACCCAGCCCATCGTGGGCACGGGCACCGGATCGGGCTCGGTCTCGGCGAAGTCGGGCACCCAGGTGCCGTCGGGGCCGGGCCGCACCGTCCAGCAGTACGGGCCCGGCTCCCACAGCAGGTCCCCGGGCGCCAGCCGCTCCAGATGGTGCTCGAACAGCGACCAGGTCAGGTCGAACTGCGTGCGCAGCAGATCATGTCGCAAGGTGTGCATCGCCGCAGCCTGCCGGTCCTGCCGGGCCGGTGGCCACCGGATATCCGGCTCATGCCGCCGCGCCGCTCAGCAGCGCCCCGGCGTCCGGCACCACGGGGGCCAGTCCCAGCTCGGTCAGCATCCGGTGCGCGGTCGCCGTCGCCGCCGTCAGGACGGGCAGCCCGGAGGCGTCCTCCACGTCCTGGACGGCCGGCAGCGACGGCATCTGCACGCACGCCGAGAGCACGATGGCCTGCGCGTCGCGCAGCGCCAGGCGCCGCCAGTGCCGCCGCAGGTCGTCGGGGTCCAGCCGGGCGACGGCCAGATTGTCCGGCACCTCCAGGCTCAGCGCGTCCACCACCGTGACGCCCGCCTCCTCCAGATAGCGCACCACCGTCGCCGTCAACGGCCTGGTGTACGGCGTGATCAGCGCGACCCGTTCGACGCCGAGCGCCGCGATCCCGCTCAGCAGCGCGCCCGCGCTGGAGACCACCGGGGCCCGGCAGCCGCCGGCCGCCAGCCCCGTGCGCATCTCCTCCTCGGCGGTGCGGTGGTGCCCCGGGCCCTGCGCCATGATCGCCACCAGACAGGCGGAGACCACCACGTCCGGCCGGGCGTCGGCCAGCTCCAGGCACGCCCGCTCCGTCTGCGCGTTCATACCGCGCAGTTCCTCGGGCGTGACCTGCCGCATCCGGGTGCGGCTGCTGTGGAAGCAGAACCCCTCTCCGGGCACCGCCTCCTGGCGGGCGCGCATCATCCGCGGCAGCTCCGTCTCCATCGTCAGATTGGAACTGGGCACGATCAAACCGATGTGGTGGTCCGTCATGGTTCCTCCCGGCAGGGGGCCGGCGCGCGGGGCGGGCCCGGTCGGATGGCTAGTCGTCGCCGCTCAGCCGCTCCCAGGAGTCGGCGAGGGCGGTCAGCTCCCGCAGGAGCCGCTCCCGGCCGGCGGGGTCGTACTGGGCGAGCAGCCGCTCGTCCAGCTCCCGCGCCCGGCCGTTGGCCTCACTCAGGGCACGTTCGCCCTCCGGCGTGAGGTACAGCAGCTTGCGGCGGCCGTCCGCCGCCGCCGTTCTGCGCTCCAGCAGCCCGCGCTGCTCCAGCCGTCGCGCCAGGTCCGCCATGGTGGAGGTGTCCAGCGCGACGGCGGAGGCCATCGAACTCTGGTCGCTGCCCGGGTTCGCGTGCACGGTCGTCAGCACGGCGAACTGCGGGCCGGTCAGTGTCTGGTCGACGGCGCGCACCCACGCCGCCAGATACGCCTGGTAGAGCCGCCGCACCTGATAGCCGGGAGCGGCCGTGAGCACGGTCGGCGCGGCGGGCGAGGAGGCGGTCGCAGGGGAATCGTCCACAGGGGTCTTGTCAGCCATAGGGCCACTTAAGCACGGCAGTTGAGGGCTCCCGGCGAGGCGGGGTGGCACTTGCGCCGCCTCAGCCCGGCAGCCTGCGCAGCACCTCGCGCAACAGCCCGAGGGCGGTGCGCGGGGCGTCCCAGAAGACCATGTGCCCCGCCCCGGGCACCGCTTCGAGCCGCGCCGCAGGCAGCGTCCGGGCGGCCTCCGCGGCGCCCGCCCGCGTCACCACGGGACTCTCGGCGCCGTACAGCAGTACCGTCGGGACGGTCAGCTTCGGCCACACGTCGAAGAAGTCGTCCGAGGCGAAGCCCTCGTGGGTCTCCCGGATCGCGGCCTCCCCGCAACTGGCCAGCCAGCGGGCCCGCAGGTCCTGTTCGCGGTGCGGCCAGCGCGGCCACCAGTGGGCGACCCGGGCGGCGTCGGTGCCCTGCCGCGCCTCGGCGAGCTGGTCGAGGAAGACGGCCAGCGGGGTCGGGTACGGCCCGCGCCCCGGCCCGCTCATCGGGGGGTCCACCAAGACGGTGCCGGCCACCTCCGCCCTACCGCGCAGGGCGGTCACCGCGGCGATACGCGCCCCCATGGAGTGCCCCAGCAGCAGGGGCCGTTCCAGGCCGAGGTCCCGGATGACGGCGTCGGTGTCCCGGGCGTACGCCTCCAGCGTGCAGGGGCCGTCACCGGACAGGCCGCGGCCCCGCACGTCCAGCACCAGGGGGCGCACCAGGTCCGTCAGCTCGCGGGCCACGAAGTCCATGGTGACCGCGGGGGAGGTGATGCCGGGCAGGACCAGCAGCGGCCGGCCGGTGCCGCCGTAGTCGAGGACGTGCAGGGGCACCCCGCCGCCGGCACCGTCGGCGGGAGCGGAGCGGACCCAGCGGCTGGTGGCGGGCAGTGCGGCGAGATCGGCGAGCGCGGCCGGGGTCAGGAAACGCGGTGGTGCGGGCGCGTGGGGCACGGCTCCTCCTGCGGTCGGTCGGTGCGGGGACGGTCGGGGTGGCGCAGATACGCGAGGGCGTCGTCCTGGCCGATGACATCGCCGTACTTGGCCTGGATGTCGAACAGCGCCGCGTCGTGCGGGCCCCTCGCCCGGTCGCCGACGCAGGCGCGGGGCACGAGCACGGGATAGCCGGACTGGACGGCGTCCACGGCCGTGGCCCGCACACAGCCGCTGGTGGTGGCGCCGCACACCAGCACGGTGTCGGCGCCCAGCGCGGTCAGCGAGGCGGCGAGGGAGGTGCCGAAGAAGGCGGAGGCGCCCTTCTTGACGATCAGCGGGTCCTCCGGGCGGGACGGCAGCCGGGGGTCGAGCCGTACCGCCTCGCTCCCCTCGGTCAGAGCCCGCATGCCCGGCGCCTTCTCCAGCCAGGTGACCGTATGGCCCTGAGCCTCCGCCGGGGTGTAGACGATGGCCGTCCAGATCACCGGAACCCGGGCCCGGTGTGCCGCCTCGACCAGCGCGCCGGTCGCCGTCACGACCGCCGTCAGGTCCGCTCCGGTCGGGAACGCCGGTTCGGTGAAGCCGCGGGTCAGATCGACGACGACCAGCGCGGGCCGGACGCCCCGGCGCACCGGGGCGCCGAACCCGGCGCGCGCGTAGGTCGCATCGGTCGTCGCGTCGGTGGTGGCGGCGGTGACATCGGTGGGGGAGTCGTGGGCGGTCACCGGCAGCACCTCGCCGCCCGCCGCTCACGGGTCAGGGTCCGGCCGAGCAGCCAGCCCTCGAACAGGCCGAAGGCGAAGGCGCCGACCAGGGGCGCGTACTTGGCCACCGCCGGGCCGGCCAGCAGCGACAGACCGTCCAGCGGGGCCGGCGCGGCCCCCGCCGGGTGCGCGGCCGGCGCCCGCACGGCGGCGGCAGCCGGCGGTGCCGGTCGTACGGCCGCCGCGGCTGCCCGGAGCGCGGTCGCCGCTGCCTGCGCGGTCGCCGTCCCGGCGTCCGGCGGTCCCTGCCCGGTACGGTCCTGGTCGAGCAGCGCACCGAGATTGCGGGCGAACTGGGCCAGCAGCCGGTCCGAGACCGCGGCGACCGCCCCTTTGCCGAACTGGGCGATCTTGCCGCGGATCAGCAGGTCCGTCTCCAGTCGCAGCTCGGCGCCGCCGTCCGCCGGCACCACGGCCAGCGCGACCTCCGCCTCCGCGTCCCCGCTGCCGTGTGTGTCCGCGCCCCGGGCCTGCACGCGCAGCGTCAGCGCCTCGGGATCGACCCGGACGAACCGCACCGTGCCCCGGTAGGAGGCGCTGACCGGGCCGACCTTCACCGTGACCCCGCCCAGCCAGGCATCGCCGTCGCGCCCCTCCAGCGCGGCGCCCGGCATGCAGGAGACGACCCGTTCGACATCGTTGACCAGCGAGAAGACCTCCTCGGGCGGGGCCTTCACCAGGACGGTGTTGCTCAGCTGCACGAATCCTCCTCGCTCGGTGTGGGGGTGGCCGCCCGGCGGCGGGCGGCACAGGCGTCGACCGCCTCGACGATCGTCTGGTAGCCGGTGCACCGGCACAGATTGGCCGCGACCACCTCGCGGATCTCCTCCTTGGTGGCGTCCGGGCGCTCGCTCAGCAAACCCTCCGCCAGCATCAGGAAGCCGGGGGTGCAGAACCCGCACTGGAGGGCGTGGTGCTCGGTGAACGCCTGCTGGAGGTCGCCCAGCCCGCGTCCGTCCGGGCCCTCGCCCAGCGCTTCGACCGTGCGGATCTCGCAGCCCTCGGCCTGCGCGGCGAACATCAGGCACGCGCGGGCCGGCGCCCCGTCCACCAGCACCGTGCAGGCGCCGCAGATGCCGTGTTCGCAGCCCACATGGGTGCCGGTGAGGCCCAGATCGTGCCGGAGCACGTCCACGAGGGTGCGCCGGGACTCGGCCAGCACCTCGCGCCGCTCGCCGTTGACCGTCAGACCCAGCAGCTGCTGCCCGGCCGGACGGTGGGTGGTCTCTGTCATGAGTGCTGCTCCAGGGCGTGTGCGATCGTCTGCGGGGTGACGGGGATGTCGTTCAGCTCCACACCTGTGGGGCGCAGGGCGTCGTTGACGGCGTTCAGCACGGCGGCGGGAGCACCGATGGTGCCGCCCTCGCCGGCGCCCTTGGCGCCCGTCTCGGTGAAGGCGCAGGGTGTCTCCAGATGCCGGACGGTGACGTCGGGGATCTCCAGCGCGGTGGGCACCTTGTAGTCCATGAAGCCGGTGGCGGACGGTTCGCCCTGCGCGTCGTAGGTGATCTCCTCGAAGAGGGCCCCGGCGATGCCCTGGGCGATCCCGCCCCGGCACTGTCCCTCCACCACCTGCGGGTTGACGGCCACCCCGCAGTCCTCCACGCACACGTACCGCAGGATCTCCACCTGCCCGGTGCCCTCGTGGAGCTCCACGACGACGCCGTGGGTGGCGTTGGAGAAGGTGCCGTCGCCCACTCCGTCGAACGACGCCGTGGCCGTCAGCCCCGGCTCCATCCCCTCCGGCAGCAGATGCGTGGCGAGATACGCGATACGGGCCAGCTCGGTGTGGCTCAGCTCGGCGGTGCCGTCGGCGCGGCGCACCGCGCCCGGTCCGAGCACCACCTCGTCGGGCGGGACGCCCCAGCGGGCCGCCGCCAGGTGCCGCAGTTTGCGGCCCAGTTCGGCCGCGGCCCGCCGTACCGCGCTGCCGCCCACCGCGATCGAGCGGCTGGCGAAGGTGCCCCAGCCGTAGGCGACGCGTTCGGTGTCGCCCTGGTGGAGGCGCACCTTCTCCAGTGACAGCCCCAGTTCGTCGGCGGCGATCTGGGCCATCGTCGTCTCGTGGCTCTGCCCGTGGCTCATGGTGCCGCTCGTCACGGTCAGCGCCCCGCTGGTGTCCATCCGGACCTCGGCCAGGTCGAAGCCGGGGACGACCTCCATCTTCCGCTGTGCGAAGGCGGCCGAGCCGTATCCGGTGCGTTCGCTGAAGCAGGCGTAGCCGATGCCCAGGTGGCGTCCTTCGGCCGCGGCCGTGTCCCGCGCGGCGTACCAGCCCTCCTCGCGCAGCGTCCGCTCGCACAGGTCCAGCGACTCGCGGTAGGAGCCGGGATCGTAGGTGATGTTGTTGACGCCCGTGTACGGGAACTCGGTGATCAGATTGCGGCGGCGGATCTCGACCGGGTCCAGGCCCAGTTCCCGCGCCGCCCGCTCGAACAGCCGCTCCACCACGAGCACGAACTGCGGCCTGCTCACTCCCCGGTAGGGCGCGCTGGGCGCCTTGTTGGTGGTCACGGCCCGCGCCCTGGCCCGGTAGGCGGGCAGCCGGTAGACGCCGGGCATCTCGGCCGCCGCCATCAGCGGCTCGATGCCGGCGGTGAACGGGTAGCAGGAGTAGGCGCCCATGTCGCAGACGATGTCGGCGTCCAGCCCCAGCATCCGCCCCTCCGCGTCGAAGGCGGCCCGCACCCGGTAGTGCTGCTCGCGGGCCAGGAAGGACGCGGTCAGCGCCTCCTTGCGGTCCTCCGTCCACTTCACGGGACGGCCCAGCCGCAGTGCGGCGGCGGCCACCGCGATCTCCTCGCGGCCCACCACGCACTTGAGGCCGAAGCCGCCGCCCATGTCGGGCACCAGCACCCGCACCGCCCGCTCGTCCAGGCCCAGACAGCGGGCGGCGACGGTACGCACCTGGTGCGGCACCTGGGTGGAGGTGTGCAGCACCAACTGCCGGTCGCGGTCGTCCCAGGCGGCGACGGCGCCCCGGGTCTCCAGCGGCAGGGCGTTCTGCCGCCCGGTGCGCGTCTCGACGTCGACCACGCAGTGCGCCCGGTCGAAGACCGAGTCGATGCCCTCGGTGGCGAACATGGTGACGTCCAGCAGGGTGTTGGCCGCCGCCGCGTCGTGCACGAGGGGAGCGCCCGGGGCCAGCGCCTGGGTGTCGCGGGTGACGGCGGGCCGTGTGTCGTGGACGACTTTCGCGGCCTCCGTCCCGTCCTCCGCCGCGTACGGGTCGCGGGCCACGACCACGGCCAGCGGCTCACCGGCGAACCGCACCCGGTCGCGGGCCAGCACGGGCATGGCGGTGGGCACGAACTCCCCGGCGGGCCGGTCGAGGCGGGCCGTGATGTCGCCCAGTCCCAGATCGGCGGCGTCGAAGGCGGCCACCACACCGGGCACCTCGCGGACCGCCGACAGGTCGAGCGAGACGACCGAGCCGGAGGCGACCGTGGAGCGTACGAAGTGGGCGTACAGCATCCCGGGGAGGTGCACGTCGTCGGTGAACCGGCCCCGCCCGGTAAGCAGCCGCGGGTCCTCCTGGCGCCGCACCGAGGTGCCCACCAGCCGCCCGGTCCCGCCGGGCCGCCCGCTCACCGGGCCACCGCCTGGCGGACGGCCCGCTCCACCAGCGTGCGGGCCAGGCCGCGCCGGTACTCCGCGTCGGCCGGCGGATCGACCGCTCCGGCCGCGGCCCGGGCCACCGCGGAGGCCAGCTCGGGCCCGGCGGTGCCGCCCCGCGCCAGCACCGCCTCGGCCGCGGGGACGCGCACCGGAGTCGCGGCCACACCGCCCAGCGCCACCCGGCCGCCGCGCACGGTGTGGCCGTCCCCGGCCACGTCCAGGTCCACTGCGGCGGAGACGGTGGCGAAGTCGCCGTGGCGCGGGGCGAATTCGGTGAGGGCCGCGCGGGGCGCCGGGCGGGGGAAGACCACTTCGGTGAGCAGTTCGTCGGGTCCGAGCGCGGTCGTGTAGTGGCCGTGGAAGAAGTCGCCGGCCTCGATGTGCCGTACGCCGGCGGGCCCCTGGGCGACGATCACGGCGTCGAGGAGCACCGCGAGCAGGCACCATTCCGCCGTGGCGTCGGCGTGTGCCAGGCTGCCGCCGACGGTGCCGCGAGTGCGGATCGGCAGATGCCCGACCCAGCGCATCGCGTCGCGGAGCACGGTGAAACCGGGCGCGAGCACCGCGTCGGGTGCCGTCTCCACCGCGTGGTGCGTGGTGAGTGCCCCGATGTGCAGGGCGCCGTCCTCGCCGGTGCGCAGCCCGCGCAGCGTGGTGAGGCGGCCGATGTCGATGAGGTGGCCGGGACGGGCGAGCCGGTAGTTCATCATCGCGACCAGGCTCTGGCCGCCGGCCAGGACACGGGGGTCGCCGCCGTCGTCCGTGAGCCGGGACAGCAGCCGGGTGGCGTCGTCGATGTCGCGTGCGCGGTGGTAGGTGAAGGGCGCGGGCTTCAAGGGACCGGGCCTCCTTCCGGGCGGGCCGGGGTGGGGTGATCGGGCCGGGAGCGGTGACCGGATGTCAGCGCGGTACGGGGGGTACGGGCGCACCGTCCGCCGCGGCGCGGGAACCCTCGGACCGGGGCGGCGGGGACCCGGTGACCGTGTCCAGTTCGCGGCCCCGGGTCTCGGGAGCGGCGAGGGCCATCCACAGCACTGCCGCGAGGACGACCACGCCGAGCACGGCGAAGGTCAACGGCAGCCCCAGCAGCGGCCACATCAGCGAACCGAACAGCATCGGCGCGAACCCGGTGCTGACCCGGCTGACCGACGACGCCCAGCCGAAACCGCTGGCCCGCAGAGTGGTCGGGTACAGCTCGGAGACGTACGCGTACAGCGCGGGGATGGCCAGCTGGATGAGGAAGCCGAAGACCGCGATGCCCACCAGCGCGGCCGTCCGCACCTGGAGCACCAGCGCGAAGACCACCAGGGCGGCCGTGGCCACCGGGGCGGAGAAGCCGATGAGGCGTTTGCGGCCCACCACGTCGACCAGCCAGGTGGAGGCCACCACACCGGCGATGCCCACGGCGCTCATCAGCGTCGTACCGGTGAACGAGGCGGTCTCCCCGTAGCCCTCCTCCTTGAGGATGGAGGGCATCCACGTCAGCGCCGCGTAGTAGACGAGCATGATCGTCACGAACAGCAGCCAGGCGACGGAGGTGATGCGCGCGCTGTGCCCCCACAGCCGCCGGAACTGGTCGACGCCCGCGCGCAGTCCGCCCGGGCCCGGGTCGGGCTCCGGCGCGGGGATGACGTACGGCCGGGGTGTGGCGCCGGTGCGGGCCACCAGATCGTCGATGACCGCGCGGGCCTCGGCCTCCCGGCCCCGCCGCGTCAGATAGACGGGGGACTCGGGCACGCCGCGCCGTACCCAGAACAGCAGCAGCGCCGGCAGCACCATGGTGGCCAGCATCCAGCGCCAGTTGCCGGCCAGCGGGATCAGCGCCGTGGAGACCAGCCCGCACAGGGTGACCCCGATCGGCCACCACAGATCGAGCGCGGTCAGGATGCGGCCCCGGTGCTTCTTCGGCGAGAACTCGCTGACCAGCGCGTAGTCCACCGGGATGCAGCCGCCCAGCCCGACACCGGCCAGGAAGCGGAAGACCAGGAAGACCCCGTAGGTGGGGGAGAGGGCGCCGAGCACGGAGAAGGCCGCGAAGACGAGCAGGGTCGCGCTGAACGCCTTCTTGCGGCCCACGCGGTCCGCGACGGCACCCCATACGACCGCTCCCACGGCCATGCCGACGAGATTGGCCGTGGCCACCAGGCCGCGGGCGCCCATACCGAGGGAGAAGTGGGCGCCCAGCAGCGGCATCAGGAAGCCGTTGAGCGCGATGTCCCACGCGTCGAAGAGGTAGCCGAGGCCGCCGATGACGAAGATCCTGCCCTGCACGCCCCATCTGAAGGGGAGGTCCTGCACTATCCGGTCGCCTGTCTGCACGCCCGCTCCAAGGGTCGGC
>Ga0164243_10013011_pt1 | contig 11737 bp, 23 predicted proteins | sample OricompcompostOP_FD_108781 | JGI IMG/M metagenome (GOLD analysis project Ga0164243, IMG submission 108781) | Organic Plus compost microbial communities from Emeryville, California, USA - Original compost - Organic plus compost (OP) | ecosystem: Engineered > Solid waste > Mixed feedstock >...
ATATTTAAGCATAAATCCCAATCCAACCATATTGCCGACATCAGCAAAATGGTAAAAGTCCACTACTCCAATCCCTGGGCCAGCGACAAGAATATAGGACGCGCGTACAACGAGTTTTGCGCCAAGGTGCCGGAAAGTGACTGGATATGCCTTCAGGATGGCGATATCATGTACCTGACTGACTTTTGGGGTAAGCAGATCGAGGATATTGTAAAGCAAAACCCACAATATGACCTGATAGGATGCTATACCAACCGGCTGGCTTCTCCGCACCAGTGTTATAACGGCGAGTTCAGCGAGAACACGGATTTGATGCACCATATGGAGATAGCCGAACGGGTGTATAAAGACCACTACGCCGAAGTGGAACAGATCAACAAGGGCATAGCGGGTATGTTCATGCTATTCCCGAAAAAGACGTGGTTAAAGCACAAGTTTCGGGAGAATACGAACGCTTTTGACAGCTTCTTTAGCAAGGAAGTGCTGAAAGCGGGAGGGAAGATAGGTTTGGCTAAGGGGTTATACGTGCTGCACCGGTACAGATTAGGAAAGCCAGAGCCGAAAACTAATATTGAGCATTTAATCAATAAGTGACATATGACGCTGGATGACATTGTCAAAAAGGCCATCCCCGATGACCCTAAAGACTGCCGGATTAAGAAGGCGCATAAGGAAGCGTTACGGCTGTCAATTAAGCGGGATATAGCGCTGCTGATAGCGCAGAACTTTGTACCGAAAGAACAGAAAGTAAAAAGCCCATCCTGAAAAGGATAGGCCGCTGCATTCATAAAAATTAAGAATATGAATTGTCTACTCCAAAGATAATTTATTTTTTGTAAACAAATGTACAAAAAGTATATTTGCTTTAATCAGATAGACTTCCGGTAAACGGGATGGCGGATTACTAAAGTGCATTGGATGGCTACCGGATGGAATTAATCCTGGTGGCTTTTTTGTTTTTATGGGGTTAGCTTCATTATTCCGTCCAAAATATCGCTTAATTAAGGAAGTGCAGTTGTCAGGGGTGAGCCTATATTATGTTGAGCGCAACTACCTATTATTTTTTTGGACATCCGTTTCGTTGCCAACAATCAATGAGGATGCGGCGCGCGAAACGTTTTCGTCAATGGTTGAGAGAAGGAAAAGAATTAAGACGGTTCTTATTAGCGAAAGGTAGCGCGTTCGAGCGCAGCCGTCCTATCAAAAAACAATCAATATGGATACACTCGAAAACGCAATGCGTTCTATGTTAGAGGATGAATACCCGCCAACTATCTTTGTAACGCAGCAAGATTTAGATAGATTAGGAACGACTATAGAGGAGGTCCAAAAGGTAGCGGGGTATATAAAAGTAGTATTGCTTAAACGACTGCCAATTGTATCATAATATGGGCTTATATCTTAACCTTAGCGACGACGGTAAAGGCCAAAGCCATTTATTGAAGGGAACCGGAGCCGACCGGTGGGAAGCAATTAATAATGGTGGCGCTTGGACATCCTTAGTAATATTTCCGTGTATAATATAGGGGGCATGAGGTGCGGCAAAGTTCCGTTCTTTAGTCGAAAGGCAGCGAAAGAAGAAATGAAGGTCATTAACCGGCATCATAAGACGCGGAAGAAGATCACAGATGCCTATTATTGCGCTGATTGCTCAGCATGGCATCTTACATCGATGAATAAGAAGCGAAGCCGGGATTATAGGAGGGAACAGAATAAAAGAGCTTAACCACGCCCTTGGTCATGGGCATTAGGATATGAACAGTTACGCACAACTTTATTGGCTTACACGCCTTGACTATTTACAAGGCTGTTTTATAGCACTTGCCATAGTGAGCGGCATAGGAATAATTGCATACCATATTTATGGGGCGTGTATGGCAGATGTTAATTGCTGGGATGAAAGCGAGAAGAGGGAGTATAGACGCAAATATAAATGGAAGGTCAACGTTGCCGGAATCCTTTTACCTTTTTCTGTTCTTATCGCCTGCATGATCCCTACGAGAAACGAAGCGTTGGTGATCATGGCCGGTGGTTCCGTAATGGAATATGCAAAAAAAGATACGTCTTTGCAAAAGCTGCCCTATCAGGCCACTGAGATCATTAGCCAGATGATGGACGAAAAGATTAAAGAACTAAAGGAAAAGTAATGGATCATCCCATAGTCATTAGCCCCATAGTCCGCTATTGGTGTGAAGATGGCACAAGCGGCCTGAGTGACGGAACCAATATCTTGATTTGGGGGAAGGATTATGACGCTGCAGTATGGTTATCGGAATACATGGAATATGGAGCTGAAACTTACGGGTGGAGAGAGGACGGGAGAGGGGGAATTGAACACTTAAACTTGAATTGATATGATCAAAGCAACTGAACTGCGGCTAGGGAATTACGTGCGATGCAAGATTTATAATGGCAACAAGGATGTTGTTATACCATTTGTCTGGCAGGAAGCAAAATATATTCACCTCTTCGAGCCCATCCCCCTAACCGAAGAGTGGTTAAAACGCTTTGGATTTGAATCCAGACTGATTAATAACGCCTTCAATGAATGGTATACCATGTGTACGCCACCTAACTATAAACGTGAATTTGCTTTGTGCTTCCGGTTCGGTGAATATAGAGATGTCCCGCGAGACCAGTACACCAGTAATGCATGGCATGCTTGGATGTCCAGTGGGGATTCGCACAGTTTCAATATACAATATATCCACCAGCTTCAGAATCTATATTTCGCCCTGACGGGCCAAGAACTAACGTTAAAAGAACCTATATGAGCGAAACAATCACGGTAACCAAACCGAAAGCGTGTAAGTATTGCGAGCATTGGCTAGACCTATGGAGCCATAAGGGTAAATGCGAGAAGGCTGGAACACTTTTTAATTCCCCAGAAGACGATGAATCGGGTTTTTCGGCAGTTGATCCAAATGATCCGGGCGCCACTGTATTTTTTACTACCGGCCCGAATTTCTATTGCTGTCACTTTAAAGAAAAGGAAGGAGAATGAGCACAGAAAAGCATTTAGCTGCATTTATGAGCCGCAAGGAGTTGTCCGAAATTCCATCTATGATAGAATGGCGGTCACAACAAGCCGTTGGTGCATATAACAACAAAATAGAGGAAGCAATAAAGCGCCGTTGTGAAGAATACGGTTATGCTTACTCGCCAAATCGCATTGTTTCTATTATGGATCGCTGCCGAAACGATCTATACTATTATAAGACAGATACGGGCAGATTGGAGCCATTAATTGCCATTTCGGCTATGGAGATGAAATGGACGGATGGCGAAGATAAAGTAACTGTAACAATGGAGTCAAGGGAATTGCCCCCGGATATATTCAGGCCGCTTCCAGATGTGCAAGATCAAGCATTCTGATTTCGGGTTAAAATGGTAAATCATGGAGGATAAATATTGGATAGTAACCGTTGGTGGGAATAACAGGCAACGCACCTTCAGCCATAAAGGGCCGCATCCCATTGATGTGTTGAAGGGTGCGGATTGGGACGTAGCGCTGCTATTCTATGCAGAAATAACGGAAGAGCAGTACAATAGCCTTCGGGAATGGGAGGAAACACATCCGGTATCATAAAAACTAAATAATATGCCCACAGTCATTATCTATTACTGCTACGCCAGTGGACTCTGTAAGCTCAGAGAGTGGGTTATAAATGGCGTTCACTATGTGTATGACTGTCCAGACAATTACGATGCTATTTTTGGCCCCGTTGTGGCTAAATGGACGGTAAAATTAAAACAAATATATGTACCGTAACGAATCTATAAGCACCCTGGAGATGCGGCCTGTATTTGGCTATACTAAGTTTATAGACGAAAAACCGGATAGCGGCCGATGGGTAATTATAAAATGACCCTTCATGCCTGTGAGTAAACCAATACGGTTATTTCATGTTCAGATAGGACGGATTGCCAGAATTACGCCAAACGATGAGTGGAGATACGCCACAGCAAACGAGATATCCGAACAATTAAAGCAGATAGGATGAAAAGATACATGCTCTTTATCTTCCCCTGTTATTATCCTTCCGGTGGCGCTGAAGACTTAAGGGGAGTATTTGAAACTATTCAGGAAGCAATTGACTATTCAACTACTTGGTGCGATCCGAAAATAGATAGTCTATATTGTGAAACACCTGAAGTGGTACATAAGGAGTGCTATATGCATATTTATGACCTAAAGGGGAATGCTATCGTTAGGTGGAAAGCGCGGGGCAGCGAATGGAGCGAACATGATTATAATATCTTCTAAAATAGATAATATGAGGTATTTAGATGGGGGAGATCGCATTCAATGCCGGGCCAGAATAGAAGGCCGATATGATGGAGAAGACTTCATATACGAAGATGCCCCCGATGCAGATGGATGGTATTTCTACTGGATGGAAGACAAGAATCCTAGTACCTTTTGGTGGTCGGAGGGTAATATGAGTTGTGATTGCAATAGGCACAACTTCTTACCGCCCCATCTTCAAGAAAAGCATAACGGGGAATGTGGAGGGCAAATAAGGCTTAAGCGAATTATTCCGCTGGAAGGGGAGAATCTTCCGGTTGTTGAATTAAACGAATATTAATGAAACAGATACTAATACTACTATCCCTTAACCTGGTGGCCCTGGCATTAATCGCTACGGCCTCCTACATGGCAATAAATGACCTCTGGGGCTGGGGCTGGTTCCTTGCGTGTGCCATGTGTGCTACTCACGTGGCTAAAGGAGGCAATAACGATTAATCATTTGTATATTTGTTTACAAATTGGCAATTATGGAAAATCCAGACCTTTATAGAAAATTGTCTGATTATCTATGCAATAGTACACATCCCTTGGAGGATGCATTCGGCATATTCTTTATTATGGAGATGAAGCGGTTTATTGAGTTTGATAAAAATGATGACAGAAAACTCGATCCAGATGCTATTTTTAGTTATGGCAAATCATTAATAGCAGTTGGTTCAGACGTTTTAGCAAAACCTGTTATGCAATCATTTGTCAGAACTTTCTACGCTGGTATTATGTTGACGCTCGTACGGTTAATAGATAATGAAATCAAGTTTAAGCATGACCAATAAAGAGCGCCGCGCCTACTACCGCACCTGGAACGCCTTCCAGATTAAGCAGGAAAAATTCTGGTATTCTAAGATATTAAAAGTTTATCGCGATTGGGATCAGGCATTCGTGGATTACATGTTTAGAAATGGTATACGCGATGCGCAGGCCATGCTTGACAGTATTATTACTATCGGTCCCATAATGGATGTACTGCAGCGGCTTTATATTTCCGTAGGCCTCAAACATGCACGCTTCATTAGGCAGCAGATAAAGCGCGATAGTAGGAAGTTGCGTTCGCTGCCAACCATGGGGGTCAACGAACGGCTTACAAGGGAAATACAGCGTTATTTTGATGAGAACTTACTAAACAAGGCGGTCATTAAGATTACTGATACTCACAAGCAGGTTGTGCTAAAAACCCTGTCCCAGGGTATTGAAGAAGGGTGGACAGTCGAGCAGATGGCGAAGGCCATAACAATGTCGGCCTATAATAGGCATCATGCCAGATTGGTAGTTAGGACTGAAACGGTCCGCGCTGCTAATGCTGCTGCTGAAATGGAAGCACAGCAAAGTGAATTAGTATTAGATAAGGAGTGGATTAGTGCTATGGATATTCGCGTCCGCAGACCACCTAAAAGCCGGTTCGACCATTGGGATCTGGACGGCCAGGTAGTACCAGGTGAGCGGCCTTTTTTCTCTGGCGGCGAAGAGCTGCAATTTCCAGGTGATCCTAATGGAAGCGCGGGTAATACAATACAATGTCGCTGTACGGTTGCATACATTCCACGTAGAGACGCTAATGGCAGACTAATGCGGCGTGAACGGCCGGTAGTATCTATTCAACGTCCAACGGTCCAAGGCTTACCGGTAGAAGTGCCGGAAATTGGCGTCCCCTCCGGTGTTACAGTCATTCAGCCAGTACCGAGCAACATTATCCAGATTATCACAATAGGGGTTCAGGAATTGTTTGGAAATTAATTTTTGTGTATAAAATATACATTTTGTACATTTGCCCCAAGCGGGCTGTTTTTTAGTTTATCTCACTCTTTAGGTTTTTCGCTTCGACCGCTTTCAGTCACTGACAGCCCATGCAGGCGGCGTTCGAGAAAAAACAATTTAATCTTAAGGCGCTTGATGTAGACACTGGTACCAAAAGTGTCAAGGTGGCTATTGCCCAATTGGGGAGTATTGATAGCGATAGGGATATCTTCTCTTCTACTGCATTTGATAAAACTATTGCTGAACGTGGCCCCAAAGGGAATAACTCCATATGGTTTTTAGTAGACCACAATACCTCCATTAAATCTGCGCTGGGTAAGTTTTCTGAACTATATAAAGACGGTGATTATATCGTTGGAGTGGGTCGCTATAAAGAAGATCATGCATTATGGCGTGATACTGTTTGGCCCTTATACCGGGACGGCGATATAAACCAGCATAGTGTAGGCTTTACTACTATCAAGTCGGGCCAATATGCCGAGGATGTGCGGGAGATTACGGAAGTGGCTCTATGGGAAGGCAGCGCGGTTCTGTTCGGCGCGAATCCCAACACCCCGACTTTAGATGTTACCAAATCCATGAATAAAACCGAACAGGTCGAAATGTATACTAAGCGTTTCGACCTGCTAATTAGATCTATCAAATCTGGACGCTTTGACGACGACAATAGCCTGCTATTGGTGGAATTGAAGCAGCTCCAACAAATACTGATTGACCTTTCAAATAACTCCACTGTGCCGGAAGAAAAGTCCACACAGCCGGATAGCGTAAAGGAACTGATTGATATAGAAAATGAGATCAAACACGCTATCACAGGACTTTTCAACTAACACATAATGGACGTTAAAGAAATTAAAGGCGCGGTGGAAGAAGTGGTAAAACCCGTTGCCGAACAGGTAAAAGGCGTTAAAACTGCCGCTGAAGCAGCCAAAACCGCAGCAGAGGAAGCCAGCAAAAAGGCTGAAACCGTAGAGACGGAAGTAAAGAAAGTCAATGACGAGGTGAAAGGCCTCAATGAATGGAAGGTGAAAAAAGATGAAGCCGACCAAAAGAACCAGGAAGCACTGGATAAGCTGATCCTAGACAGCCAGAAATACAAAGTGCCGGTTGGTACAGAGCAGAAGCATTTCAATTCTCTGCTTGCAGAGGCAATTGAGGAAAACAAGGGCGCCATATCCAATTTTGCGGATAAAAAGACACGGGAAGCCGCCTTCCAGCTTAAAGCTGTCGGCGATATGACCTTGAACAGTCCTACGACTTTCCCCACCGCCAATGTATCCGTAACTGATCTGCGCCCTGGTATTATTGAGCAGCCACGCCGCAGGCTCCATATCCGGCAATTGCTTACCGGCGGTAGCATGAGCGGTTCCCACTATGCATACGTGAAAGAGATCGCCGGCGAAGGTGATCCTGCGCCCACCGCAGAAGCAGCACAGAAGCCACAATTCGACCTGCGCCTGCAGGAAGTAAGCGTACCGGCTGAGACTATCGCCGGTTTCGTTAAAGTGTCCCGCAAGATGCTGCGCGATGTGCAAGGGCTCACCACATTCCTCCAATCCCGACTGCCGGAAAAGCTACTGCGTGTAGAAGACAACCAATTGCTGAACGGTGATGGGAACGCACCCAATATCTCCGGTATTACCGATGCCGGCAACTTTACAGCTGCTACAGGTACCTCGCAGATATGGGTGGAGCAACTGGTAGATGCGATTACCCAGCTGGAAGAATCCGACCGCGATGTTAACGGTATCCTGGTGCGACCGGCTGATTATGCTACAATTCTGCTCAACAAGGCACAGGGCTCCGGTGAATACGACTTGCCGCGCGAATTGGTTACCTATACTAATGGTCAACTGTATGTAAACGGTGTGCCGGTATTCAAATCTACCGCCGCTAATGCTGGTCAGTTTATCGTGGGAGATTGGGTAATGGGTGCCAACCTGATCATCCAGGAACCGCCTATCATTCAATTCTTCGAGCAGGATGAAGATAACGTACAGAAGAACATGGTTACCGTGCGTATTGAGGAAACTATCTGTTTCCCGGTATACGGTAATGACTACTTCGTAGTGGGCGACTTCTTCACTCCGACTACTTGATTTTGGGTTGATAACTAAAGGCGGCTGGGGCAACCTGGCCGCTCTTTAAAAACTTGCTATGAAAGTAAAGATCAGAAAACGGTTCAGGGACCGGGACACGCTTAAGATAATGGCTGTAGGCACAGAGGCTGACTACGCTCAGGACCGCGCCATACAATTGGCTGGCTGGGGCTTTGTTGAGCTTTTGGAAGCCGTCCAGGAAGAGGAAAAGGAAGCGCACACAACGGAAGTTCCGGCAGAAGATACGGAAGCACAGGAGAAAGAAGAACTAACCGATAGTGAGCCGGAGAAACTCGACTTCACTCCTTTCCCTGAAAAGTCCGAACAGCCTAAGAAAAGAGGCCGCAAACCTAAGCAGTAATGGGCAGCAATAAACTGTTAGATAAGAAGATAATTACTCAGCCAACAGCTGAGCCGGTGACCCTGGAGGAAGTAAAGCTCTATATGAACGTGGACTTTACTGAAAAAGATAACCTGATTAATTCTTTGATATCAGCAGCGCGGCAATTACTGGAAGAAAAGTTTGACATCGGGATAGTGGAAAAGCAGCTGCAGGTGATTATTAATAACTCTGCAGGCGGCTTTGCGCTGACTGGTCCTCCGATCGGCGATGTCGCCGGCGAAGATGAGAACGGGAACGTAGTTGCGCTAACGATTGTCGGTGAGTACAATAAGTACATAGAGGCTCCATGTGACTGCTACCTGAGGCTGACATATACTAGCGGTTATCCTGTTGACCAGGTGCCTGAAATTTATAAGACAGCTATTAAGCAGCAAGTATTGTGGATGATGGAACACCTTGGGGACGAGATCATGCAGGATGAAATCAGCCCAATGGCTACAATGAGTTTGAAACCATATCGGCGTAACGGAACGGGGCTTTTCATATGAAGATCCAACCACAGGGACAATTCAACCGGCGCCTATTAGCTCAAAAGCTAAGTAAAGTGCAGAATGATTCCGGTGGTTGGACTGAAACATGGAATGACGTCTACACCACCTGGGCGTATGTAGGACCTGTGAGATCGTGGAGGGCGCTCCAACAACTGCAGAACGTGCAGAATGCATCCTACGAGGTCCAGATAAGGTACACGCCTAGCCATGAAGTGAGCAAGGATATCCGCTTTGTGTATGAAGGGAAGATACTCGTGATCAACAGCATTGAGGAAGTGAAAGAGGGGTCAAAGCGGTTTTATTCACTTGTTTTAATTGAGCAGGGATAATGGCAAGAAGTTTCGCAGCATTAGAAGTGAAGGGTCTTAAAGAAGTGCTGAGTAGGTTGAATAATGTACCTAAGGAGGTGGCTAAGGAAATTGATCTGGAGTTACAAGCCAGTGCTCGTGTAATTGTCAGAGAGGCTAAGGCCAATGTAAGAGGAAGGGTTAAAAATGAAAATGGTGCTCTTCTAAATGCAATCAGCTATGAGCACAAGGGTGATATGTCATATGAAGTAGTTGCACAGAAGTTTTACGCCCCGTTTGTGGAGTTTGGGACTGGAACACGGGTAAACGTTCCTGCAGGACTGGAAGAATATGCCATGCAATTCTACCGGGGTCCTGGAGTCAATATACCGGCTACGCCTTATTTGTTCCCGGCCTATGAGGAAGAAAGGAAGAAGCTAATTGATAGGCTGAAGAATATTATCAAGACAATATGATAGATGCGGCATACCATACACGTAAAGGGTATTTCCAGAGGCTGAACGGGGCTGTTACTTATAATGGCAACCCGGTTCCTGTCTATGACACTTTTGCTGTGAATGAGGCCGAATATCCATATATCATATTATCAACGCAAACGGCCGTAGATGATAGCGTAAAGAGGTGTCAGGCGCAAGAGGTGACTATGCTTCTGGATGTTGTTACCGGTTTTATTGGCGCTCCTGACCGGCAACCGCTGGATGACATCTGCAATCAAATTTATCAACTAATAAACCCGGCAGACGGAAACTTCATTGATGTTGGGCCGGATTTAAATATTATTTCAACGAGGTTATTATCTGATACGACGCTGGAAGCTCAAAACGATGTTTGGAAGATTGTCCGGCGGCTGATACGGTTTGGGCACAGACTACATGAACAAGTAATGCTATAATAATGGCACAAAGAAAACCGGAAATCGGTAGTATCGGGATCTTCATTAAAACAGGGGTGGACTTTCTCGTTTTGGTTTGTCAAACCGATTTGACTTTTGACAGGTCCAGGGACACAATTGATGCTAACACCAAATGCGGTCCTGATCAACTGCCATCCAATAACGCCACCTACGAGATCAGTGGAAGCGCTCAAATATGGTTAGGCGACACCGACGATGCGGAAATCCCTGACACTCCTAACAACAAAGGCTCTGAAGCGCTGCTGGATCAGCTCATCCGTAACAAGACCACATTTGACTGGAAGATAGGGCCGCTTTCCGGCACACCGGTGCCGGGAGATGTGGTATATGAAGGCTCTGGTTTCCTTTCCAACCTTTCATCTTCCTGGGGTAACGACGACCCCGCAACGTTTGACTTCACAATTGGCGTAAGGGGTGAGTACACCCAAACAATTGAACCCGGAACAACTTAATTAGATTATGATAGTTGAGATTCAGATAGGCGGTAAATACCGCACGATAAGATTCAATAATTGGCAGAAGGAGGCGCTGGGTAAGCTATATGGTGCCGATCCTTTGGAAGCGGGGCAGAAGATGGTAGAACGATGGGGAGATAGTTTGCTGAGTTTGGCTGCTGATCTGGTGTATACCGGATTGATAGGAGATTACCGGGTAAAACTAAAAGACCTGGATTTTACCCGCGAGCAGGTGATGGAATGGGTGGGAGATGCCGATGACAAGGAATTGGCTACTGTCATTAATACCTGGTCGGAGACCGAAGCCGTGCGCACGTTGATCAAGGCGACAAACGGGACCGAAACCGAGGGAAAAAAAAAGTCACCTGGGAGGAAATTAAAGACTTCGCAATCGGGGAAATAGGGCTGCTTCCAGATCAGTTTTATTCCATGTCCTGGGTTGACTATTCGCGTTACGCTCAGGGATATTGGATAAGGAATGCAAGAATGCTGGAAGGACATAGAATGACAGCCTATACGTTGTTGGTTGTAAACCGGGCTAAAGGAAAATCATTACCGCCCATTACAAAGCTTTTTCCGGTTATAACGGATAAACCAGTTGAGATTAAACCACCTCCCAGCAAAGAGGAATTTAAGGCAATCGCCAAAAGGTATTTAGAAACATGGCATCAGAAGAAGGGCTGAAAATACTACTCAAAGCCGAAGTGCAGGACTTTCTGAAAGACATGAAGTCCGCAAAGGATGCCGTAACTACCGCCGCTTCCTCTACCTCAAAGGCTGTTAAATCATTCCTTGGCTTTTCTTCCGCTGCAGAAGGGGCCAGTAAATCCACTGAAGAACTTACCAACGCATTAAAAAGCGAATCCCAGGTAGTAGAGCAATCTGCTAAGCGCTGGAACCAGATGGGGAAGTTCATCTTTGAACAGACCTATGCGCGGAAGGCGATGATCAACCAGGTGCAGCAGGGGATTGGGGGATGGAAGTTGGAGGGACGAGCAATTCAA
>Ga0164243_10013012_pt1 | contig 11736 bp, 9 predicted proteins | sample OricompcompostOP_FD_108781 | JGI IMG/M metagenome (GOLD analysis project Ga0164243, IMG submission 108781) | Organic Plus compost microbial communities from Emeryville, California, USA - Original compost - Organic plus compost (OP) | ecosystem: Engineered > Solid waste > Mixed feedstock >...
CTACCCGTACTACGTGGGCGTCAAGACCTTCGACGAGCGCGGCAACGTGACCGGTGAGCATCGCTTCCTCGGCATGTTCACCACCAGCGCGCTGCACGAGGATGTCCTCGACATCCCCGTCGTCTCGCGCAAGGTCCGCGACGTGATCCACCGCGCGGGCTACCCGATGGAGTCCTACTCGGGCCAGCGCATGCTCGAGGTCCTGCAGAACTGGCCGCGCGCCGACCTGTTCTCCGCCGACCACGAGTCCCTCTACGCCACCGCGATCGGCGCGATCACCCTGTCCGACCGCCGCCGCCTGCGCCTGTTCCTGCGCCGCGACCCCTACGGCCGCTTCTACTCGTGCCTGGTCTTCCTGCCCCGCGACCGCTACAACACGCGTTCTCGCCTGGCCATGCAGGAAGTGCTGCTCGCCGAGCTGGAAGGTACCGGACTGGAATACGGCACGCGCGTCGGCGAGACCGCGCTCGCGCAGGTGCACTTCACCGTGCACACCGATCCCACCCGCAAGATCGAACCGGACACGCTGCGCATCCAGGAACGCCTCAACGCCGCCATGCGCGGCTGGGACGACCTGATGGTCGAGGCGATCCTGGCCGAACGCCGTGAACGTGCCGGGGAAGCGGGTCGCGCCGCCGGGCCGCTGGGCGAGGAGTCGGCCACCGAACTCGGCCAGCGCTATGCCGGGATCTTCCCCGAGGCGTACAAAGAGGACTTCAGCGCCGTCGAGGCGCTCGCCGATCTGCGCAGGCTCGAAGCACTCGGCGGGGACGGCGATCTCGCGATGTCGTTCTACGTGCCGGACAACGCCGAACCGGGGGAGCGGCGGTTCAAGCTGTACCTGCTCGGTGAGGGCGTGACGCTCTCCGCCGTATTGCCGGTACTGCAGCGAATGGGCGTGGAGGTCGTCGACGAGCGGCCCTACGAGCTCAGCCGCGAGGACGGCACCCGCTCCTGGATCTACGACTTCGGCCTGCGAATCGGCCAGCGGGTGCTGGAGGGCCTGACCGAGGAGGCCGAACGCGATCTGCACAGCCGCTTCCAGGACGCCTTCTCCGCGGCCTGGCGCGGCGACTGCGAAGTCGACGGCTACAACAGCCTGGTCCTGCGTGCCGGTCTCACGTGGCGGCAGGCAGCCGTCCTGCGCGCCTACTCGCGCTACCTCCGCCAGGCCCGCACGCCGTACTCACAGGAGTACATCGAGAACACTGTCCTCGCGCACTGCGACATCGCGACCGCGCTGCTGCGCCTGTTCGAGCACCGCTTCGACCTCGCCACGGACCCGGCCGCCGACGTGCAGGGCGAGACGATGGCGGGCGAGATCGCCGTGATGATCGACGAGGTCACCAGCCTGGACGAGGACCGGATCCTGCGCAGGCTGCTCGCCGTCATCAACGCCACGCTGCGCACCAACTACCGCGTCGCGGACCGCCCGTACCTGGCGTTCAAGCTCGACCCGCAGAGCGTTCCCGATCTGCCGGAGCCGCGGCCGAAGTACGAGATCTTCGTGTACTCGCCGCGCGTCGAGGGCGTGCACCTGCGCTTCGGTGCCGTCGCGCGCGGCGGGCTGCGCTGGTCGGATCGCCGTGAGGACTTCCGCACCGAGATCCTCGGCCTGGTCAAGGCGCAGGCCGTGAAGAACGCGGTGATCGTGCCCGTCGGCGCGAAGGGCGGCTTCGTGGTGAAGCGCCCGCCGGCCCCGACCGGGGACCCCGGTGTGGACCGCGACGCGCAGCTGAACGAGGGCATCGCCTGCTACCGCATGTTCATCTCGGGTCTGCTCGATCTCACCGACAACCTGGTGGAGGGCAAGACCGTGCCCGCACCGGACGTGGTGCGCTACGACGGTGACGACACCTACCTCGTCGTCGCGGCGGACAAGGGCACCGCGAAGTTCTCCGACATCGCCAACGAGGTCGCCGGGAACTACGGCTTCTGGCTCGGCGACGCGTTCGCCTCCGGCGGTTCCGTCGGCTACGACCACAAGGCCATGGGCATCACCGCCCGCGGCGCGTGGGAGAGCGTGAAGCGGCACTTCCGTGAGCTGGGCGTGGACACCCAGAGCGAGAACTTCACCGTCGTCGGTGTCGGCGACATGGCCGGGGACGTGTTCGGCAACGGGATGCTGCTCTCCGAGCACATCCGGCTGGTGGCCGCGTTCAACCACATGCACATCTTCCTCGACCCGGATCCGGACCCTGCCTCGTCGTTCCAGGAGCGCAAGCGGCTGTTCGACCTGCCCCGTTCCTCCTGGGACGACTACGACCGGTCCCTGATCAGCGAGGGCGGCGGAATCCATCCTCGCAGCGCCAAGACGATCACCATTACCCCGCAGGTGCGGCGCGCGCTGGGCCTCGGCGACGACGTCACCGCGCTGGCCCCGGCGGAGCTGATCAAGGCGATCCTGCTCGCCCCGGTCGATCTGCTGTGGAACGGCGGGATCGGCACCTACGTCAAGGCACATGACGAGACGCACGCCGACGCGGGCGACAAGGCCAACGACGCGGTCCGGGTCAACGGCGCCGATCTCCGGGTCAAGGTCGTCGGCGAGGGCGGCAACCTCGGACTCACCCAGCGCGGCCGGATCGAGTTCGCCCGGCGCGGCGGCAAGATCAACACCGACGCGCTGGACAACTCGGCGGGGGTGGACTGCTCCGACCACGAGGTCAACATCAAGATCCTGCTCGACCACCTGGTGAACGCCGGGCAACTGGAGCGGGAGCAGCGCGACGAGCTGCTGCACGAGATGACCGGCGAGGTGGCCGACCTCGTGCTGGCCGACAACTACCGGCAGAACGCGGTGCTCGGGGTCAGCCGGGCGCACGCGAACGGGATGGTCTCGGTGCACGAGCGGCTGGTCGCGTCGCTGGAGTCCTCGGGCGCGCTGGACCGCGAGCTGGAGTCGCTGCCGACGCCGGACGGGTTCGCCGAGCTGGAGCAGGCGGGCGAGGGCCTGAGCTCGCCGGAGCTGGCGAGCCTGCTCGCGCACGTCAAACTCGACCTCAAGGACGAGGTGCTGGCCAGCGAGCTGCCCGACGCGGAGGTCTTCGCCCGCCGGCTGCCGGAGTACTTCCCGAAGCCGCTGCGGGAACGGTTCGCCGACTCGATCGGCGCGCATCCGCTGCACCGGCAGATCATCAGCACCCTGCTGGTGAACGAGGTCGTCGATGGCGCGGGCATCTCCTACGCGTTCCGGCTGGCCGAGGAGATGAACGCGACCGCCACCGACGCGATCCGGGCCTACACCGTGGTCACCAGGGTGTTCGACATCGGTTCACTGTGGACGGAGATCGACCGGCTCGACAACGTGGTGCCGACGGAGATCGCGGACGCGATGATGCTGGAGTCGCGGCGGCTGCTGGACCGCGCGTCGCGGTGGTTCCTGGCGAACCGGCCGCAGCCGCTCGCGGTGGGCGCCGAGATCAGCCGCTTCGGCCAGACCCTGGCCGGACTCGCGCCGACGGTGCCCGGGCTGCTGCGTGGCCGGGAGGCCGAGGCGGTCGAGGAGAAGGCCGATGCGCTGATCGGGGAAGGCGTGCCGCGTGAGCTGGCGAACCAGGTCGCGACACTGCTCGACGCCTACGGCCTGCTCGACGTCATCGAGGTCACCGAGCTGGCCGAGCGGGAGGCGCGGGCCGAGGCGGAGCGCAGCCCGCAGGAAACGGCGGAGCTGTACTACGCGCTGTCCGCGCACCTCGACGTCGACAAGCTGCTGACCTCGATCAGCGCGCTCGAACGCGGCAACAGGTGGCACGCGCTGGCGCGGCTGTCGCTGCGTGACGACGTGTACTCCTCGCTGCGGGCGATCACCCTGGACGCGCTGCGGCACAGCGATCCGGAGGACACCCCGGACGAGAAGATCGCCCAGTGGGAGAAGGCGAACGCGTCGCGGCTGTCCCGCGCGAGGGTCGCGCTCGACGAGATCAGCCGCTCCGGCAGGCTGGATCTGGCCACCCTGTCGGTGGCCGCGCGTCAGCTCCGGAGCACGGTGAGGTAGTGGTGTACGTAGCGATGGTCCGGCCGCGCTGGTCGGACATGGATGTGTTCGGGCACGTCAACCACGCGAACATGGTGACGTTGCTCGAGGAGGCCCGGGTACCGTTGCTGTTCGACGAGGCGGGCCGGGCCGGGCTCGCCGAGTTCGCGAAGGGCATGGTCGTGGTGAAGCTCGCCGTGCACTACCACGCGCCGATCGTGGTGAACGGACAGCAGATCCGGGTCGACATCGCGTTGCGGGACTTGAAGTTCGCCTCCCTCACGCTCGGCTACGCAGTCCATAATGGACCGTCGCAGGAGGACAAGGTCGCCGTCACCGCCGAGACCGTGCTCGCGCCGTACGAGGTCGCCACGGAACGGCCGCGGCGGCTGACCGAGGAGGAACGGGCGTTCCTGCGGACCCGGCTGGAAGGCGCTGATGACTGAGAGCACGCATCCCCGCACCGCGACGGAACTGCGCGTGGTGGACGAGACCGACCGCGAGACGCTCGCCGCCTTCGTCGCGCGCGCGGTGCGGCTGGACGGGCAGAGCGTCGTGCGCCTGCGCAACCGGGACGCGCGGGTGCTGGAGGCCTGGGTCGCGACGCCGTTCGAGGTGCTCGCGACCAGGGCCGTGCACGGCGAGATCCTGCCAGGCGACGTGACCGTGTCCGGCAGCGAACTGCTCGCCTCGCTCACCGTCGCGCGCGGCGACCGGATGGATCCCGGCCCGCCGCGAGATCTGTTGTGGCACGCGGAGTTGCCGATCGGCGGCCAGTGGCAGCACATCGACGACGTGCCGGTGCGGGTCGTCGCGGAACTGACCGACCGTGGGGTGGCGCTGGCGCGGGACAACGTAGGCCCGCACGGTACGCCGCCCGCGTCGCTGATGGACCAGACGGTGCTCACCGTCAGCGGTGAGTCCGCCGAGGTCAAGATCCCGATGCGCTGCCTGTTCGCGTTGTCCGGTATGGGTTTTGTCGACTCGTCGATACCGGACGACGTGGTACGCGTGACGGCGACCGGCTCGTGGGTACGGCTGGACGCCCGCTACGGCGCGGTGCTGCGGCGTCGTCAGGCGCTGCTGCCGCTGCTGTTCTGAACGAGCCACTCGCGCACGGTGCGCGCCCGCGGCAGGATCTCGCGCGTGGTGTCCACACCGCTGTCGAGTTCGGCGGTGGCGAGCCAGCGCCACATCGTGGTCAGGTCGGCGCCGCCGAAGCGCTCGAACAGCCGCACCGGCATCGGGAATCGCCGCGGCGGCCTGCCCATCACCTCACGCCAGAGCTCGCGGCATTCGGCGACCGAGCGCCCGTCGGCGGACAGCTGGAGCTCGGCGCCGAGAAAGCGGCCGGGATCGGCGAAGGCGCGGGCGGCGACGGCGCCGAGATCGTCCACGGCCAGCCACCACACCGTCCGGTCCTCGCCCATCAGCTTCGGCATGAGGTTCCAGACGGCGACCGCGGGGTGGAAGCCACGGTCGGTCATCAGCTCCATGAAGGCCGTCGGCCGTAGCACGGTGAGCGGCAGGCCCAGTTTCTCCAGATGAGCCTGCACGACAAGCTTCGACTCCCAGGAGCGGATCCCGGTACCGGGCACGCCCACGCCGGCCGAGCCGTACACGAGGTGCCGGACACCGGCCCGCTCGGCCGCGTCCGCCACGTTCTTGCCCTGGGTGATCTCGGCCGCGACCCCGTCGATCATCGGGTTCTGCACGCTGTACACGCCGTACGCCCCGGCGAAGGCGGCGTCGAGCGCACGCGGTTCGGTCATGTCGGCCTGGACGACCTGCGCGCCCAGCGCCGCGAGCCGGCGCGCGGGCTTGCCGAGCGGACTGCGGGTCAGCGCCCGCACCTGCCAGCCGTCGGCGAGCAGATGCCGGGTCACCGCGCCGCCCTGGCGACCGGTCGCACCCGTCACCGCGACGATTCGTCCCGCGTTCACCGCGACCTCCCGGTTTACCGTGCGTGCCGGAAGGTCGGTGCGGCGCGAGGGGCTGTTACACGCGGGTCGGCGGTTACACCCAGCTGTTCATCATGCTGTGCGCCGCCATCTCCAGGTACTCCCACAGCTGCTGCGCCAGCGGCTCGGGCAGTTCGGCCTCGTCGACCGCGACACGCATCGCGCGCAGCCACGCGTCCCGCTCGATCGGGCCGATCTTGAACGGCGCGTGCCGCATCCGCAGGCGGGGGTGACCTCGATTGTCCGAGTAGGTGTGCGGGCCGCCCCAGTACTGCATCAGGAACAGCCGCAGCCGCTCCTCGGCCGGGCCCAGATCCTGCTCGGGGTACAGCGGCCGCAGCACCTCGTCGTCGGCGACCTCGGCGTAGAAGCGCGCGACGATCTTGCGGAACGTCGGCTCCCCTCCGACGGCCTGATAGAACGTCTGCGCGTCTCCGCTTGGTTGGGCCATGCCCCTATTGTGCCGTGCCGCTCGAGTTGCCCTGAGTCAGGAACCGGCCCAGCGGCGGTTCGAACCCGGCCTCCTCGAGCGCGGCGATCACGCTGGCCCGCAGCGCGCGCTGCACCGGCCACTGCTTACCGGGCCGGGTCTTGACGGTCAGCCGGATCTCCAGGCCCTCCGGGGTGACGCGTTCCACACCGAGCACCTCGGGCGGTTCGAGCACGTCATCGGCCAGCGGTTCGGCGGCGACGGCGGCGGCCGCGGCCGCGGTGAGCACCTCGACCGCGCGGTCCACGTCGGCGGAGTAGCTCAGCGGCACGTCGACCACGGCGTTGGCGTAGCCCTGACTGGAGTTGCCGACCCGCAGCACCTCGCCGTTGCGCACGTACCAGACGGTGCCCTTGACGTCCCGCAGCGTCGTGATGCGCAGGCCGACGGCCTCGACGGTGCCGCTGGCCTCGCCCACGTCGACGACGTCGCCGACGCCGTACTGGTCCTCGATCATCATGAACATCCCGGACAGGAAGTCCTTGACCAGGTTCTGCGCACCGAAACCGAGTGCGACGCCGACGATCCCGGCCGAGGCGATGATCGGGCCGAGGTTGAGGCCGAGCTCCGCGAGCACCTGCAGGGTGGCCAGGCCGAGCACGATGAACGATGTCAGTGATTTGAGCACCGACCCGATCGTCTTGGCGCGCTGGCGGCGGCGTTCGAGCGCCACCGGGCCGAGCAGGTCACCGGCGCGCTCGCGCAGGGGGCGCAGCAGCGCCGGCATCTTGCGGCCGTTGTTGCGCGGGATCGTGGTGACCCGGTCGATCAGCTTGCGCAGCAGCCAGCGGATCAGGAACGCGACGATCAGGATCAGCACGATCTTGATCGGCTTCGCGACGAGCCAGCCCGCCGAGGCGGCGAGCCATTCGTTGTGTGTGATCTGGAACACCTGGTAACACCAGGAGCCCTGTTGTGTGACGCACTCGGGGGTTTCGGTGAGCAACGGATTCACGTGGGAGCGTGGCCCCTTTCTCGCCGTTCGGGCCCGGGTTCTCCGCGGAACACCGGACCGATGTCACAGGACACGTCTTCTAACACAGGTGCATTTCCGGGGTGATCTGTGGTCGACTATGGCTGCACCGGTGGAGGTGGTCGAGTGCCAGACCGACAACCGATCCCCCTCGGCGCCCCTGACCACGACGTGGCCGGGCAGGCGCCGGAGGTAGTTCTGCGTGCCTACCCTGGTGGCACCGCGCCGAGCGGGCACCACCTGAGTGGGCCGTCCCGGGGCGGCGGCCGCGGAAGCCGGCCGCCCGGACAGCGTAGAGGGCGGGATCCGTCGGCCGGTACGGCACCCTCCTGGGGGAGGCGCCGGGTGCTGCTGCTCAACGCCACCTACGAACCGCTCACGGCATTGCCGTTGCGGCGGGCGGTGGTGCTCGTGATGTGCGGCAAGGCCGAGGTCGTGCACGGCGATCCCGGTGGGCTCGAACTGCACGCGGCGACGGTGTCGCTGCCGGTGCCGTCGGTGATCCGGCTCTCCACCTGCGTGCGGGTGCCCTACCGGGCGCAGGTTCCGCTCACCAGGGCCGGGCTGATGCATCGCGACCGGTACCGCTGCGCGTACTGCGGCGGCAGGGCGGAGACCATCGATCACGTGATCCCGCGCAGCCGCGGCGGCGCGCACAGTTGGCAGAACTGCGTTGCCTGCTGCGCCAAGTGCAATCACCGCAAGGCCGACAAGCTGTTGTCCGAACTGGGCTGGCATCTGCGCGTCGTGCCGACGGCGCCACACGGCCCGCACTGGAGGCTGCTCGCGCACTCCGGTGACGCGGATCCACTGTGGCGGCCATACCTCGGGGTGGCCGCCTGATCTTTTTTGTGCCGGATTTCCTCGCCGGCACCGGCGCCCCGGCTGCCTTGGCAGGCGGCCGGGGCGTGCCGACGACGTCGTCCGGTCGTGCTGGTTCAGGCGGCGGTGACGCGGGTGCCGCGGGTGACCCTCGTACCGCAGGTGACGCGCGTGCCCCTGGTGACCCTGGTGCCGCGGGTGACCCTCGTGCCCGCGGTGACCCTGGTGCCCCGCGTCACACGCGTGCCCCGGGTGACCCTCGTACCCGCGGTCACCCGGGTGCCTCGGGTGACTCGCGTTCCACAACTCTGAGTAGCTGCCGCCATTGACTGAACGTGGTCGTCGTTGCTCTGAGCGGGGGTAAGGGAGAGGTTCATCTCGTGTCCTCCGGGGACCCTGGGCGTTACTTTTTGGGGTGGGGAGCGGGGCGCAAGGCCCGTACAGGTGAAAACTACGAGGATTTGATCGTCTGGACAAGCCGATAGCGCTCAGTGCGCCCGGCCGCACGGTGAGTTGCGACCTTTCGAGGCAGGGCTCTTCGGCCCATTGCGCGAACGCGAACGCGGCACACGGCGGACGGCGGGCGGGACACGACGAACGGTCAGTGCCGACACTCTCAACGAGTACGAGGCCCGACCGCTACGCTGCCAGATGTGAACATCGTCGAGACGATCCTGGTCTTCGCGCTGATCCCGGCCGCGATCTACGCCGTGGTCGCGCTGGTGACGCTGCGGTCGAAGTTCGCCGCGACACCGCGGTACCGCCCGGGCCAGCCCTGGGAGTATCCGCCCATGTGGTGGAGCGGCAACCCGGAGGGCATCGGTGCCCACCGCCCGGTGAGCTCCGGCGACGCGGCTTCGGGGACGGCAGCAGGAGGTGCCCGTGGGAGCTGGTGAACTGGTTCAGCAGACGGAGACGGCCGAGCCCGAGTTCGGCGTCGGCATTACCTCGACCGGGCGGCGCTCGGTCGCGAAGATGTACGAGCCGGATGCTCCGTCCAGCCCATTCAGCGTGCCCCAGCTGGCCCGTCTCGACGAGGCGCTGACGCTCGCGAGCCGGGAGACCGGCATCGACTTCAGCGTCTACCTCGGTGAGCTGGGCGGTGACACGCGCGTCGCGGCCGAGAAGCTGCACGCCTCGATCGGCGAGGGCGCCGGCAACGCCGTGCTGATCGCCCTGTCGCCCGGCGAGCGCGTGGTCGAGCTCGTGACCGGCTCGGAGGCGTTCCAGCGGCTGCCCGACCGGGCCGCCAAACTGGCCGTGATGAGCATGGTCGCGTCCTTCAAGGAGGGCGACCTCATCGGCGGGCTGGTGTCCGGCCTGCGCATGCTGGCCGACCAGGCAGGCCACGCACCGCACTAGTCTCCGCAAACCCCGAAGGGCGCCGCTCACCGGCCGGTGTGCGGCGCCCTTCTCGCTGTCGTCAGCTCTCGTCGAACTCGCGGGCCGCCAGCGCGCGGATGATGCCCGCGCGTCCCTCCGAGACCAGCCGCCGCAGCGCCGCGGGCTTGTCCTGCGCCAGCCACGCGTCCGCCGCGTCCACAGTGGACTGTTCGACCGCCCACGAGGGGAACAGGCCCACCACGACCGGCTGCGCCCGCTCGCTGGAGCGCCGCTGCCACACCTCGTCGATCACCGCGAAGTACTCGCTCACGTACCCGCCGAGCAGATCCTTCTGGCCCGGGTGCGAGAAGCCACCGATGATCGCGTTGCTCACGGCGTTCGGCAGTTCGTCGTCGTAGATCGCGCGGCGCCACGCCTCGGCCTTGGCCCCGGTGTCCGGGCGCAGCGCCCGTGCCGACTCCGCGTGCCTGCGGCCCGTGGCCGTGTCGTCGCGGGACAGCTCGGCGTCGATCTCGCCGTCGGCGGCCTTGCCGTGCGCCACCAGCGCCTTGAGCAGCCGCCAGCGCAGGTCCGCGTCCACCGTGAGGCCCGCCAGTGGTGCGGAACCGTCCAGCCAGCCCGTCAGCACACCCAGCTGCTCGTCGTCGAGCACCGAGCCGGTGAGCGCGTTGACGAACGCCAGCTGGTGGTCCGAACCCGGCTCGGCCGAGCGCGCCAGCTCCAAAATCCGCGCGGTGAACTCGGGCCAGCCGCGTTCGGCGGCCCACTGCTGCTCGGAGTAGGAGTTCAGCGCGGTCTGCGCCTGCAGCAACAGCCGCTGCACGACGCCGACCTCGGTCTCGGCGTGGATGCCGTGCGAGACGATCGCGACGAAGTCCCGCGCCTTGAGCTCCGCCTCACGCGTCATCTCCCACGCCGCCGACCAGCACAGCGTGCGGGGCAGCGGTTCGGTGATGTCGGCGATCCGGTCGACCAGCGTGGTCAGCGAGCCCGCGTCGAGGCGCATCGTGCAGTAGGTCAGGTCGTCGTCGTTGACCAGCACGAGCTTGCCCGCCGACGCGCCGACCAGTTCGGGCACCTCGGTGACCTCGCCCTCGACGTCCAGTTCGACCCGCTGGATTCGAACGAGCTTGCCGGCGGAGTCTTCGCTGTCGTCGTAGATGCCGACCGCGATGCGGTGCGTGCGCAGCTCGCCGGCGCCCGGCTTCGCGCCGGTCTGCACGACCTCGAACTTCGTGAACGCACCGTCGGCACCGGTCTCGAACCGCGGCCGCAGCGAGTTCAGGCCGGTGGTCTCCAGCCACTGCGCGCTCCACCCGGACAGGTCGCGGCCGGAGGCCTGCTCCAGCGCGGCCAGCAGATCGGCCAGTGTCGCGTTGCCCCACGCGTGCTTGCCGAAGTAGACACGCAGCCCGGCGAGGAAGTTGTCCAGCCCGACGTAGGACACGAGCTGCTTGAGCACGCTCGCGCCCTTGGCGTAGGTGATGCCGTCGAAGTTCACCTCGACCGCCTGCAGATCGACGATGTCGGCCGCGATCGGATGCGTCGAGGGCAGCTGGTCCTGCCGGTAGGCCCAGGATTTCTCGATGTTGGCGAAGCTGGTCCAGGCGTGCTTGTACTCGGTGGCCTCGGCCTGCGCCAGCACGCTCGCGAACGTCGCGAACGACTCGTTCAGCCACAGGTCGTCCCACCAGCGCATGGTGACCAGATCGCCGAACCACATGTGCGCCATCTCGTGCAGCAGCGTCTCGGCGCGGCGCTCGTAGGAGTAGCGGGTGACGCGGCTGCGGAACACGTAGTCCTCGAGGAAGGTGACCGCGCCCGCGTTCTCCATCGCACCCGCGTTGAACTCCGGCACGAACAGCTGGTCGTACTTCGAGAACGGGTAGGTCGTCTCGAAAGCCATGTGGTAGAAGCCGAAACCCTGCTTGGTCTCGGTGAACAGGCGCTCGGCGTCCATGTGCTCGGCCAGCGACGCCCGGCAGTAGATGCCCAGCGGGATCGTGCCGTGCTCATCGGTGTACTGGTCGTGCCATTCGGCGTACGGGCCCGCGATCAGCGCGACCAGGTAGGTGGAAATGCGCTCGGAGACGGCGAAAACCGTCCGGGTGGCGCCCTCCGGCGTCTTCTCCGTCGTCTCGACCTGTGCGTTGGACACGACCTTCCAGTC
>Ga0164243_10013013_pt1 | contig 11736 bp, 8 predicted proteins | sample OricompcompostOP_FD_108781 | JGI IMG/M metagenome (GOLD analysis project Ga0164243, IMG submission 108781) | Organic Plus compost microbial communities from Emeryville, California, USA - Original compost - Organic plus compost (OP) | ecosystem: Engineered > Solid waste > Mixed feedstock >...
AGGCGCCGGAGCGCACGTCGTCGGCGTATGCCTTCGCTCCGTCGAGGAGTGCCGCGTGCACGTCGGCGTACTGCTTGACGAATCGGGCCATCTTCCCGGTGCGCAGACCGAAGGCGTCCTGCCACACCAGCACCTGCCCGTCGCACTGGTTGCCTGCGCCGATGCCGATCGTGGGGATGGTGAGCTCACGGGTGATCTCGCCGGCGACGTCGGCGGGGACCATCTCCATGACGACGGCGAAGGCGCCGGCCTCCTGCACCGCACGCGCGTCACGCTTGAGCCGCTCGGCGGTCTCGCCGCGCCCCTGGACCCGGTAGCCACCCAGAGCGTGCTCGCTCTGTGGCGTGAAGCCGATGTGGGCGACGACGGGGATGCCGCCCTGGGTGAGCTTCTCGATCACGGGTGCCATCTCGGCGCCGCCCTCGAGCTTCACGCAGTGGGCTCCGGCCTCCTTCATGAAGCGGACGGCGGTGAGGTAGCCCTGCTCGGGGGAGGCCTGGTAGGAGCCGAACGGCAGATCGGCCACGACCAACGCGCGCTTGGCCGACCGCGCCACGGCTCGCGTCAACGGGATCAGCTCGTCGACCGTGACGGGCAGCGACGTCTCGTTGCCGAGCACGTTGTTGGAGGCGCTGTCACCGACCAGCAGCATGTCGATGCCGGCCTCGTCGAAGGTGGCGGCGGTGTACATGTCGTAGCTGGTCAGCATCGTGATCCGCTCGCCGCGCTCCTTCATCTCGCGAAGGTGGTGGGTGCGGACCCGCCGCACCGGCGGCGTCTTGCTCGCGCCGGTGCCGTACGGCGCGGCGACCTCTGGGTTCTGCGACTCGCTCATGGCGATCCCTCCTGGTGTGATCTCGCGGCTCCCTGGTGGGAGTCCCCGGACGCCGACCACGCTAGCCCGCGGCGACCCCTCCGCGCGCTGTGGGATCGGTCACCACCGCGCGGCTCGTAGACTCGCCGCTGTGGACTTCTTCAACGCCTACGCCCACGGTTTCGCCCGCATCGCCGCCTGCACGGTGCCGGTCGCGTTGGCCGATCCGGCGCGCAACGCCGAGATCACGCTGGAGCAGGCGCGGGAGTGTCACGAGGAGGGGGTGGCGCTCGCCGTCTTCCCCGAGCTGGGGCTCACCGGCTACTCCGTCGACGACCTGCACCTGCAGGACACGCTGCTGGAGGCCGTCGAGGGTGCGATCCGCACGCTGGTGGAGGGCAGTCGCGAGCTGCTGCCGGTGCTCGTCGTCGGGTGTCCGCTGCGGCACGGCAACCGGGTGGTCAATGCGGCGGCCGTGATCCATCGGGGCCGGGTGCTGGGCGTGGCGCCGAAGTCCTACCTGCCGACGTACCGTGAGTTCTACGAGCACCGGTGGTTCGCGCCGGGCGACGATCGCCGGGGGAGCAGCATCCGGTTCGATGACCAGGAGGTGCCGTTCGGTCCCGACCTGATCTTCTCCGCCGACGACCTGCGCGGCTTCACCTTCCACGTCGAGGTGTGTGAGGACATGTGGGTGCCGGTGCCGCCGAGCGCCGAGGCCGCGCTTGCCGGCGCGCAGGTGCTGGTGAACCTCTCCGGTTCGCCGATCACCGTGGCTCGCGCCGAGGACCGGCGGCTGCTCGTGCGCTCGGCGAGCGTCCGCTGTGCCGCCGCCTACGTGTACGCCGCCGCGGGGCAGGGCGAGTCCACCACCGACCTGTCGTGGGACGGCCAGACCATGGTCTACGAGGTCGGCGACCTGCTGGGGGAGACCGAGCGCTTCCCGGAGGGGGCGCGGCGCACCGTCGTCGACGTGGACCTCGACCGGATCCGGCAGGAGCGGATGCGGCAGGGCACCTTCGACGAGAACCGGCGCACGCTCGCCGGTCGCACCGACGCCTTCCGCACGGTCCCCTTCGAACTGGCGCCGCCGTCCGGCGACCTCGGCCTGCGCCGCAAGGTCGATCGGTTCCCCTTCGTGCCCGACGACCCGGCCCGCCTCGCCCTGGACTGCTACGAGGCCTACAACATCCAGGTCTCTGGCCTCGAGCAGCGGCTGCACGCCATCGGCCACCCCAAGGTGGTGCTCGGCGTCTCGGGCGGGCTGGACTCCACGCACGCCCTGATCGTGGCGGCGAAGGCGATGGACCGGCTCGGCCGCCCGCGCAGCGACATCCACGCCTTCACGATGCCCGGCTTCGCGACCGGCGAGCGCACCAAGTCCTACGCCACCCGGTTGGCGACGTCGTTGGGCGTCACCTTCGAGGAGCTCGACATCCGGCCCGCCGCCGAGCAGATGCTCGCCGGGCTGGACCATCCGTTCGCCGCCGACCAGCCTGTGTACGACGTCACGTTCGAGAACGTGCAGGCCGGTCTTCGCACCGACTACCTCTTCCGCCTGGCCAACCACCGGGGCGGCATCGTGCTAGGCACCGGCGATCTCTCCGAGCTCGCACTGGGCTGGTGCACCTACGGCGTCGGCGACCAGATGTCGCACTACAACGTCAACGGAGGCGTGCCCAAGACGCTGATCCAGCACCTGATCCGCTGGGTGATCGACTCCGGCCAGTTCGCCGACAGCGAGCACGGCGAGGAGATCAATAGCGTGCTGGGGGAGATCCTGGCCCAGGAGATCACCCCGGAGCTGATCCCCGACCAGGAGGGCAAAAAGCCGCAGGCGACCGAGGACTCGGTGGGGCCCTACTCGCTACAGGACTTCACGCTGTGGCACGTGCTGCGCCATGGCGCGCGGCCCTCGCGGATCGCCTTCCTGGCTTGGCACGCGTGGCGTGACGCGACGGTCGGCGAGTGGCCGGTGGGCCTGCCCGAGGACAAGAAGGTCGCCTACGACCTCGCCACCGTGAGGCAGTGGCTGGAGGTCTTCATCCGCCGCTTCTTCGCCAGTCAGTTCAAGCGCTCGGCGCTGCCGAACGGCCCCAAGGTGAGCCCAGGCGGCACGATGTCGCCGCGCGGAGACTGGCGGATGCCCTCCGACGCCTCACCGACGACCTGGCTCGCCGAGCTCGAGCAGGTTCCCTCCGCCGAGTGAGGCGGAGGGCTCAGCTCAGGCCGAGGGCACTCTGCGCGTTGTCGGCAGCGCCGCTCACGGCCTTGGCGGCGCGTCGCCCGGCTCGCCTCGCGCCGTTGGCGAAACCCTGCCAGGCCAGCGTGGCGCCGGCGCCGACGAGCCAGAGGTCCTTGGCGATGGCGGTGCCGTCCTGGGTCGGCCGGATGCTGCCGGGCTGTCGGAGGCCGGGCACGCGGGCGTAGAGCCCCATCAGCCCGAGACCGAATCCCGTGAGGGCCGTGCCGGCCAACGCGGAGGGCACCTTGGGCATCAGCAGCGCGGCGCCCAGAGCGACCTCGGCGCCGCCGAGCACGCGGGCGAACTTGGTGTCCGGCACCATCGCGCCCAGGCCGGGGTAGGCGGTGGAGGCGAAGCCGTGCAGCTGCTTCGAGGTCTCCTCGTCGGCGTTGAGCTTCGTGAGCCCGGAGTTGAGGATGAAGGCGCCCGTGGCGGCGCGGAGCGGGGCGTGTGTGAGGTTCATGACATCCACATTAGATCGGTGGTGGCAAACGCCTCCCGGCTCGACGGCGATGCTGCGACGCGCCGCCGCGGTGGGCCGCGTTGCTAGGTTCGCAGTATGAGCGCACCTTCCGATGACGACCGGGTCGAGACCCGCGCCGAGCAGCTGCCCGAGGAGAAGCGCGCCGGGGCAGCCGACCCGCACGCCCAGGCGGAGGCCATCCTCGAGGAGTCCGACGAGCGCACCGACGACCCGGAGGGCACTCGCCGGGAGTCGACCCAGACCTTGGACGACCCGCCGTCCCAGGCCGACCTGGTCGAGGACGAATAGGCCGCTGGAGCGCGCGGAGCGAGGCGACGTGCTTGTGGCGTCTCCGCGACGCCCGACTCGGCGGTGGTTCACGTCGGCGTAACACGGATGCGACATAGTGGGGCCCATGGGTAAGCAAGAGGACTTCGTGCTGCGGGCGCTGGAGGAGCGTGACGTCCGGTTCGTGCGGTTGTGGTTCACCGACGTGCAGGGCTTCTTGAAGTCGGTGGCGGTGGCGCCCGCCGAACTCGAAGGGGCCTTCTCGGAGGGCATCGGCTTCGACGGCTCGGCGATCGAGGGCTTCGCCCGGGTCTACGAGGCCGACATGCTGGCCATGCCGGATCCCTCGACCTTCCAGATCCTGCCCTGGCGCGGCGAGGGTCCCTCCACCGCGCGCATGTTCTGCGACATCGTGATGCCCGACGGCAGCCCGTCGTACGCCGACCCTCGCTACGTGCTCAAGCGCACGCTGAGCGCTGCCGCGGAGAAGGGCTTCACCTTCTACACCCACCCTGAGATCGAGTTCTACCTCTTCAAGGACACCCCCAACGCCACCGACGAGCCGGTGCCGGTGGACCGCAGCGGCTACTTCGACCACACCGCGCAGTCCTACGGCTCGGACTTCCGGCGCGAGGCGATCACGATGCTGGAGGCGATGGGCATCTCGGTGGAGTTCAGCCACCACGAGGGCGGTCCGGGCCAGCAGGAGATCGACCTGAGGTATGCCGACGCGCTGAGCACCGCCGACAACATCATGACCTTCCGCACCGTGGTGCGCGAGGTCGCGCTGAGCCAGGGCATCTGGGCCTCCTTCATGCCCAAGCCTTTCACCGAGCACCCGGGCTCGGGCATGCACACGCACGTCTCGCTCTTCGAGGGCGATCGCAACGCCTTCTTCGAGGCCGGCGCGGAATACCAGCTGTCGAAGACGGGCCGGCAGTTCATCGCCGGCATCCTTCGTCACGCCGGCGAGATCACCGCGATCACCAACCAGTGGGTCAACTCCTACAAGCGCCTGCTGGGCGGCGGCGAGGCGCCGTCCTACATCTGCTGGGGTCACAACAACCGGTCGGCGATGGTGCGGGTGCCGATGTACAAGCCCAACAAGGGCCAGTCGACCCGGGTCGAGCTGCGCACGATCGACTCGGCCTGCAATCCCTACCTGGCCTTCGCGGTGATCCTCGGCGCCGGCATGAAGGGCATCGAGGAGGGCTACGAGCTGCCTCGCGAGGCCGAGGACGACGTGTGGTCGCTCAACGAGCGCGAGCGGAAGAGCCTGGGCATCGAGCCGCTTCCCAAGACGCTCTACGAGGCGATCCACATCGCCGAGAACTCCGAGCTGCTGGCCGAGGTGCTGGGGGAGCACGTCTACGACTTCTTCCTGCGCAACAAGCGCGCGGAGTGGGAGGAGTACCGCGTGCAGGTCTCCGCCTTCGAGCGCTCGCGCATGCTGCCGGTGCTCTGAGCCGGCGGGAGGGGAAGGCACGTGGCGGCGAGACCGGTCGGACGTGGTGCCCTGATCAGCCTCGGGTTCCGCGATCCCGACCGGGCTCGCGAGGAGCTGGAGCGGCTGGGTGAGGCCGCGACGACGCTGCAGCCCGTCCTGGCCGAGACGCCTGACCCCGACCTGGCCCTGCACGGCCTGACCGAGCTGCTCGAGGTCGCTCCCGACGCGGACGAGATCCTGGCGCGACTCACGGCCGATCGAGACACCGCCGCGCGGCTGCTGCAGGTGCTGGGTGGGAGCCGGGCACTGGGCGAGCACCTGCATCGCCACCCAGAGCACTGGCGCGAGCTCGACGACGCGGCGCTCGAGGTGACGCGCGCTCCTGCGTACTTCCTCCGGGAGCGCCTGGTGCGCTCGGTGGGAGCCGATCCCCACGCCGATCGGCCGGTCTCCACGCTGCCGGACGCTGAGGCGTTGGTCGCGCTGCGGGTGGAGTACCGCCGGCTGCTGCTACGGCTCGCGGCCCGCGACCTCGCCCATGGCGTGGGAGTCGACGACGTCGCCGCCGAGCTATCCGACCTCGCCGCGGGCACGCTCGAGGCCGCCCTGGCGGTCGCCCGCGCGCGGGTGGGCGAGCAGGCCGAGACCGCACGCCTGGCGGTGATCGCCATGGGCAAGTGCGGAGGCCACGAGCTCAACTACGTCAGCGACGTCGACGTGGTCTTCGTCTTCGAGCCGGCCGACGATGCCGACGACAATGTGGCGCTGCGCGCCGCGACCCAGCTCGCGGCCAACCTGATGCAGGTCTGCTCCGAGCACACCGCCGCGGGCACCATCTGGCCGGTCGACGCGGCGCTGCGGCCCGAGGGCAAGGCGGGTCCGCTGGTGCGCACCCTGGCCTCCCACGAGGGCTACTACGAGCGGTGGGCGAAGACCTGGGAGTTCCAGGCGCTGCTCAAGGCTCGTCCGGTCGCCGGCGACCGGGAGCTGGGCGCCGAGTATGTCGCGATGGTCGCGCCGCTGGTCTGGTCGGCTGCCTCACGAGAGGGCTTCGTCTCCGACGTGCAGGCCATGCGTCGCCGGGTGCTCGACCACCTGCCGCGAGCGGAGGCCGCGCGCGAGCTCAAGCTCGGCTCCGGCGGCCTGCGCGATGTCGAGTTCGCCGTGCAGCTGTTGCAGCTCGTGCACGGCCGCACCGACGAGGAGGTGCGCGCGCCCACCACCCTCAGCGCGCTGCACGACCTCACCGCCGCCGGCTACGTCGGGCGCGACGACGGGAGCACCCTGCACGACGCCTACTGCTTCCTGCGGACCCTCGAGCACCGGATCCAGCTCTTCGACCTGCAGCGCACCCACGTGGTGCCCGAGGACGAGGAGTCGCTGCGCCGCCTGGGGCGCTCCCTGGGGCACCTGAAGGCTCCAGTGCGCGGTCTGGACGAGCAGTGGCGCCATCATCGGCGCGAGGTGAAGCGCCTGCACGAGAAGCTCTTCTACCGACCGTTGCTCTCCGCCGTCGCGCGGATCCCGGGCGAGCAGGCCCGTCTCACCCCGGAGCGCGCGGTCGACTGGCTGGCGGCCCTGGGCTATGCCGACCCGACGGCTGCGCTGCGGCACCTGGAGGCGTTGACCTCGGGGGTCTCCCGCACCGCCGCCATCCAGCGCTCGCTGTTGCCGGCGATGCTCGAGTGGTTCGCCGACGCGCCGGACCCTGACGCGGGGCTGTGGGGCTTCCGCAGGATCAGCGAGAGCCTCGGCTCCACCCACTGGTACCTGCGTCTCCTGCGCGACGAGGGCGAGGTGGCCGAGCGGCTGGCGCGGGTGCTGGCCACCTCCCGCTACGCCACCGATCTGCTGGAGCGCGAGCCCAACGGCGTCCGGGTCCTGGGCGGCGACCTCACCCCCCTTGGTGGGGCGGCGCTGACGGCGGAGATGCGCGCCTCGGCGGGCCGGCAGAAGGAGATCGACGACGCCGCGCGGGCGATCAGGTCCGTACGGCGGCGCGAGCTGCTGCGGATCGCCACCGGTGAGCTGGTGGACGCCACGGACGAGCTCGATGTGGGGCGCGGGCTCACGGCGTTGACCGACGCCACGCTCGCGGCCACGCTGGAGCTGGCCGAGCGGGCGGTCCGGGAGAGCCGTGGCCTGGTCGAGGCGCCGACCAGGCTCGCCATCATCGCGATGGGTCGTTACGGCGGCCTGGAGCTCTCCTACGGCAGCGACGCGGACGTGATGTTCGTGCACGATCCGTTGCCGGGAGCCGACGCGCAGGCCGCGGCGCAGTACGCGCAGGCCGTGGCCAACGAGCTGCGCCGGATGTTGGCGATGCCGGCGACGGATCCACCCCTGGAGGTGGACGCCGACCTGCGTCCCGAGGGCAAGCAGGGCCCGCTGGTGCGCACGCTGGACTCCTACGCCGCCTACTACGCGCGCTGGTCGGCGGTCTGGGAGTTCCAGGCGCTGCTGCGGGCCTATCCCGCGGTGGGCGATCCCGACCTGCTGCGGCGCTTCATGGCGATGGTCGACCCGTTGCGGTTCCCCGCCGACGGCCTGTCCGACGACGAGGCGCGGGAGGTGCGTCGGATCAAGGCTCGCGTCGACGACGAGCGGCTGCCACGGGGCGCGGACCCCAACACCCATCTCAAGCTGGGGCGCGGTGGGCTCGCCGACGTGGAGTGGACGGTGCAGCTGCTTCAGATGAGACATGCGGGGCGGGTCCCGGAGCTGCGGACGCCCCGCACGCTCAAGGCGCTGGCCGCGGCCGGGGAGGCGGGGCTGCTCGCCGAAGACGACGTCGAGGCGCTGAGCCTGGCCTGGCGCACGGTGAGCGCCACCCGCAACGCGGTGACGTTGGTGCGGGGCAAGCCCTCGGACCACCTGCCGAACTCGGCGCGGGAGCGAGCCGGGGTGGCGGCGGTGCTCGGCTATGCGCCGGGGGAGACCGACGAGATGGTCAACGACTACATGCGGGTGACCCGGCATGCTCGTGCCGTTGTGGAGCGAGTCTTCTGGGGGTGAAGGTATTTCCTTCACTGCGCAGTGCGTGAAGCGATATGCTTCATTTCATCGGAGGTGAAGCATGGAGCTGGCAACCGTGATCGGTGACGTCGTCGCCTCGCGCGCCGTGCGCAACCGCGCCACCTTGCACCGCTCCCTGGTGGCCGCGCTGGAGCGAGTCAACCGAGAGCTCGCACCCGCGCACCCGCTGCGCGTGACCGTGGGCGACGAATACCAAGGTGCCTTCGTGGAGGTGGGTGACGCCGTACGCGCCACGCTGCTGGTGCGCCTGGAGCTCGGCGAGCACGACGTGCGACATGGGGTCGGCTGGGGAGAGGTCGCGCAACTCCAGGCGGAGCCGCCGGTCGAGGACGGCCCCGGGTGGTGGGCGGCCCGGGCGGCTATCGACGCGGTCCACGCCGAGCAGGAGCGACCGGCCACCCGGTGGCGCCGCACCGCCTTCCGCACCGAAGACCCGACGCTGGCGACGCTGGCGCGAGCGGTGGAAGCCGGCCTGGTGCTGCGCGACCAGGCGGTGGACCGGCTCGATCTCCGCTCGTTGTCGGTGCTCTCGGGGATGCTGGCCGGGAAGACCCAACGGGAGATCGGCGAGGAGCTGCAGGTGAGTGCCTCCGCGGTGTCGCAGCGGGTCCGCGCCGATGGGCTCGCCGCGCTGGTAGCAGCCCACCAGGCGTGGCAACTGCCGGAGGATGAGGAGACGCGATGAGCTGGTTGGCGGTGTGGCTGATCGGCGCGGCCTGCGCCGATCTCACCCATTCGGTGCGCCCGGTGCGGTGGCTGCCGGGCGTCGCCGGTGCGGCCCTGGCCCTCCTGGCCGGTCTCGCAGCCGGCCTCACCGGAGGGATCGACCTCGCCGCGGTGCTCGTGCTCGCGCTCCTCGTGGTGGCCTGGGACGCCGCGGTGCGTCACGGCTTCGGCACCGGCCGGGTGGCCGTGCCGCTCACCCTGTGGGGCGGCATGCTCGCGTTGCTCCTGCTGGTCGCCGGCGAAGCAGGTCCGGTCACCGGGGCCGTCGCCGACTGGCAGGCCGCCTCACCGCTTCCTGGCATGGCCCACCTCGCTCCCGAGATGCTCTGGCTCGGGCTCGGAGTGGTGCTCGTGCAGCTCTCCACCGGCAACGTGCTGGTGCGGCTGGTGCTCACCGGCACCGGCACGGTCAATCCGGCTGCCGGACACGACGCGGGCCGCACCCTCAAGGGCGGTCGTCTGCTCGGGCCGATGGAACGGCTGCTCATTCTCGGGCTCGGCCTGGCCGGTCAGCTGACCGCCGCCGGCCTGGTGGTAGCGGCCAAGGGCCTGTTGCGCTGGCCGGAGATCCAGGCGACCCGCGCCAGCGACGCGCCCGGCGTCGACGAGCTCACCGAGTACTTCCTCCTCGGCTCCTTCGTCAGCTGGCTCTGCGCGCTCGGCGGCCTGGCGCTCCTGGCCGCCTGACGTCTCCACTCAGGTGCCGCAGAAGGTCTGGAACGACTCCTCGAAGCCGGCCGGGGCCGGTTCGGCGAAACGCGGATCGGCAGGCGCCCACGGCGCGCGTACGGCGGCCAGCAGCTCCTCGAACTCGCTGAGGTCGCCGGCCTCCGCGGTGCGCAGCGCGCGGTCGGTGAGGTGGTTGCGGGGCACATGCCGGGGATTGGCCGCCGCGATCACGGTCGCGTCGGGCAGCAGGTCGCGCCAGCGGGCCAGCCAGCCGTCGATGCGGGGCAGGTCGAGCACCACCTCGCGCACCGGCTCCGGATTGCCCCGGGCGGCCTCGGCCAGCCCCCGGAAGGTGGTGGTGAAGTCGGCCCTGGCCCCGGCCATCAGCTCCAGCAGGTCGGTGCCGAGGTCGAGCGCGTCGGCCGCGCCGACGCCCAGCTTCGCCGCCAGCACGGCGGACCACGCGGCGCGGTGGTCGTCGACGAAGCCTTGGAGCGCCTCGGTGGCCACCGCGATCGCCGACTCCTCGTCGTCGGCCAGGAGGGGCAGGATCGCCTCGGCGAACCGGGCCAGGTTCCACTGGGCGATCGCCGGCTGGTTGCCGAAGGCGTAGCGGCCCTCGTGGTCGATGGAGGAGAAGACCGCGCCGGGGTGATAGCCGTCGACGAAGGCACACGGGCCGTAGTCGATGGTCTCGCCGGAGATCGTCATGTTGTCGGTGTTCATCACGCCGTGCACGAAGCCGACGCCCATCCACCGGGCCACGAGCTCGGCCTGCACCCGCACCACCGCCCGGTAGAGGGCGACGTACCGCTCCGGGCCGGCGGCCTCGGGGTGGTGCCGGGAGATGGCATGGTCGGCCAGGCGCCGGAGCAGGGCGACGTCGCCGGTCGCGCGGGCGTACTGGAAGCTGCCCACGCGCAGGTGGCTGCGCGCCACCCGGGCGAGCACGGCGCCCGGCAGGGCGGTCTCCCGCTGCACCTGGCGTCCGGTGGCCACCACGGCCAGTGATCGGGTGGTGGGGATGCCGAGGGCATGCATCGCCTCGCTGATCAGGAACTCCCGCAGCATCGGCCCGACGACGGCGCGGCCGTCGCCGCCCCGGGCGAAGGGGGTGCGCCCCGAGCCCTTCAGGTGGAGGTCGACCAGCGGGCCCTCCGGCGTGGCCAACTCGCCGAGGAGCAGTGCCCGGCCGTCGCCCAGGCGCGGGGAGAAGCCGCCGAACTGGTGACCGGCGTAGGCCTGGGCCACCGGCACCGCGCCGTCGGGCACCTCGTTGCCGACCAGGAACCGGACGCCGGCCGGCGAGCGCAGCCAGTCGACATCGAGCCCGAGGCTCGCAGCGAGCGGCTCGTTGAGCACCAGCAGCCGCGGCTCGGGTGCCTCCTCGGCGGTCCACGGCAGGGCCAGCTCGGGGAAGTCGGTGGCGAAGTCGTGGCGCAGGAGGGGCACGTGTTCAGCCTACGAGACGTCCAGTTGCTCGAGCTCTCGCTCGGACTCCGGCGTCCCGGGGATCTCGGTGCCGCGCAGCGAGCAGCCCGCGGTCTCGACCACGAAGGGCAATGCCGCCGCCCCCACCACGCAGGCAAGCATCATGTAGAAGGCGGGCACCAGGGCGGAGCCGGTCAGGCCGACCAGCCAGTCGTTCAGCGCCGGCGCTGTGCCGCCGAAGAGCGAGGTCGAGACGTTGTAGGCGATCGCGAAGCCGGCGAAGCGCACCTGGGTCGGGAACATCGCGGGGAAGGTGGCCGAGATCGTGGCGAGCTGGGGCACGTAGAGCAGGCCCAGCACGGCGAAGCCGATCACGGCACCGAGCACCCCGGTGGCCATGAGCAGGAACATGGGCACGGCCGCGACGAACAGCCCCGTCACCGACACCCACCACAGCGGCTTGCGGCCCACGCGGTCCGAGAGGTGACCGGCCAATGGCAAGAAGAGCATCATCGAGAGCATGCCGATCACGGGCACCACCAGCGACTCGTCGGTGGTGAGCCCGATCTCGGCCTCGAGGTAGGTCGGCATGTAGCTCAGCAGCGTGTAGTTCACCA
>Ga0164243_10013014_pt1 | contig 11736 bp, 8 predicted proteins | sample OricompcompostOP_FD_108781 | JGI IMG/M metagenome (GOLD analysis project Ga0164243, IMG submission 108781) | Organic Plus compost microbial communities from Emeryville, California, USA - Original compost - Organic plus compost (OP) | ecosystem: Engineered > Solid waste > Mixed feedstock >...
ACCAGTCGCCGGCACTGGCTCGCCGCGGAAGCGCGAGACGAGCCCGTCATAACGCCCGCCGCCTCCGACGGAACCGAAGCGCACCACCAGGCCTTCCTCGTTGGGAATCTCGGCCAGAAGCTCGGCCTCGAAGACCGGGCCGGTATAATATTCGAGGCCGCGAACCACCGAGGGGTCGATCTTCACGCGGCCATCGTCATAACCGGCAGCGGCGCAGAGAGCGCGTATCTGCTCCAGTTCCGCCACACCTTCATTGTCCTCAATCGCGCCGGTTTCGATATAGGCCAGCACCTTTTCGATTGCCGCCTCATCCAGCTCCGCGCCTTTGGTGAAGTCGCCGCTCTCGTCCAGCCGGCCCTTGCCGAGAAGCTGCCGCACGCCTTCAGGCCCGAATTTGTCCAGCTTGTCGATGGCGCGCAGCACGGTCAGCCGCCGCCCGGCATTCGCCTCGCCGCCCAGCCCGATGGCCTCCAGCACACCGTCGAGCACCTTGCGGTTGTTGACGCGGATGACATAGTCGCCGCGAGCGATGCCGAGCGCTTCCATCACGTCAGCCATCATCATGCACATCTCGGCATCCGCTGCCACGCCAGGCGTGCCGACGGTGTCGGCGTCGAACTGCATGAACTGGCGGAAGCGACCCGGCCCAGGCTTCTCGTTGCGGAAGACCCAGCCGGCGCGGTAGCTGCGATAGGGCTTCGGAAGGCGCTCGAAATTCTCCGCCACGAAGCGGGCGAGCGGTGCAGTCAGGTCGTAGCGCAGCGAGAGCCACTGCTCGTCGTCGTCCTGGAATGAGAAGACGCCCTCGTTCGGCCGGTCCTGGTCCGGCAGGAACTTGCCCAGCGCGTTGGTATATTCGATCAGCGGCGTCTCGACCGGCTCGAAGCCGTAAAGCTCGTAGACCTTGCGGATTTTCGCCATCATCTCGTCGACGGCGCGCAAGTCGGCCGGGTCGCGGTCAATGAAGCCGCGCGGCAGCCGTGCCTTCACCTTGTCCGCCTTGTCAGCCATTTCGAAAATCCGTCCGTGCGATGAAAATCCCGCCCTGTTGCGCGGGCGCGGCTGTCCTAGCCGATAAGGTCAGAAGCGGCAAGGGCGACGGTGAGCGTCTCGCGGTTGACCCGGACGCGGCCGCCCCTCTGCGCATTCCCGGATATGTCAGGCCTTCGGCATCTCTTCCCCCGCAAGCGGCCTTAACCATCGGCGCTTCCATGTCGCGCCCCTTGATGCGCGAAACCCCGTGACAGCCCGGGCGGCTTCCGCTAATCCCCGACTGCGCGACCTTGGCAGCACTCGATGCTCGCCTTTAATCCCGGGAGATACGATGCAGCAGACACCGGTCATGATCGACACGCTCGATGTGCTGACAGATCGCTATTCGGTCATTCTCTGCGATGTCTGGGGGGTCATGCACAACGGCCTGCATTCCTATCGCGAGGCCGCGGCGGCGCTGATCCGTGCCCGTGAACAAGGCAAGGCGGTGGTGCTGATTACCAACGCGCCTCGTCCGCACGGACCGGTGCAGGAGCAGTTGCGCATGCTGGATGTGCCTGACGAGGCCTGGGATCGTGTGGTGACTTCCGGCGACGTGACACGGGACCTGATCAGCAATGGGCCGCGCCGGGTGTTCCATCTCGGCCCCGAGCGCGACGTCACGATCTATGACGGGATCGATGTCGAGTTGGTGGAGGAATTCGAGGCCTCATCGGTGGTCTGCACCGGGCTGTTCGACGACCGCACCGAAACGCCGGAGGATTATGCTGAGATGCTGCAAAGGCTGCGCATGCGTGATCTTCCATTCATCTGCGCCAATCCGGATATCGTGGTCGAGCGCGGGGATGTCCTGATCTGGTGCGCCGGGGCGCTGGCACGCGACTACGGCCAGCTCGGCGGCCGGACCATGATCGCCGGCAAGCCCCACAGGCCGATCTACGACGCGGCATTGAAGGCGGCCGGCGAGGTACTGGGCCGCGAGGTCGGTCCCAAGGATGCGCTCGCCATCGGCGACGGTATGCTGACCGACGTGAAGGGTGCCGCCGGCATGGGTATCGATGTGCTTTATGTCACGGCCGGCATCCATTCCCGCGAATATGGCGAGCCCGACGCGCCCGATCCGGCGCTGCTCACGGCCTTCCTGGAACGGCATGGCTATGAGGTCGCCGCTGCCATTCCTCGCTTGCGATAGGAGCGACGGCGGCGATGAAGCGGTTCCAGCGCATCGGTGACCCGGCCCGTCTGCCTTCCAGTCTCAGGGGCAGCGTGGTCGCCATCGGTAATTTCGACGGCGTGCATCGCGGCCATCAGTCCGTGTTGCAGCCGGCGCTGGAGATCGCAGCGGAGAAGGATATCCCGGCGCTGGTGCTGACTTTCGAGCCGCATCCGCAGACCTTCTTCCGTCCGAATGTACCTCTTTTCCGCCTGACGCCAGCCTCCATGAAGGCGCGCCTCCTGGCCGAATTGGGCTTTGATGCAGTGATAGAGCAGCCTTTCACGCGCGACCTGGCATCGCATTCGCCCGATGCCTTCGTGGAAGAGGTGCTGGTGGACGGCCTCGGTGTCTCGCATGCGGTGACCGGCTACGATTTCCACTACGGCAAGGACAGGAAGGGTAATCCCGAAACGCTGGCCGTTTCCGGTGAACGGCATGGCTTCAAGGTCACCATGGCGGAAGCCTATGGCGATGAAGGCGGCGAGGTGATCTCCTCGACGCGCATCCGCGCCCTGCTTGGAGAAGGCCGCGTGGCCGAAGCCGCCGGCCTGCTCGGCTACCGCTTCACGGTCGAGGCGGAGGTGACGGGCGGCAAAAAACTCGGCCGCACCCTGGGTTATCCGACTGCCAATATGGCGCTGCCTGTCGAGACGGGTCTTCTCCACGGCATTTACGCAGTCCGCCTGCGCCGCGCCGACGGCAGTCTGCATGATGGGGTGGCGAGTTTCGGCCGACGCCCCACGGTGGACGTGGACGGCGTGCCGCTGCTGGAGACCTTCGTCTTCGATTTCTCCGACGACCTTTATGGCGAGACCTGCTCTGTCTCCATCTTCGGCTTGCTCCGCAAGGAAGAGAAGTTCGACGGGCTGGACGCGCTCGTCGCCCAGATGAAGCGGGACGAGGAGGAGGCGCGGGTCCTGCTTTCCGGTGTCCGGCCGCTGTCGGAGCTCGATCGTGCCCTCGCGTTTCAGGACTGAATGCCACGGCGTCATCCCGGACGCCGAAGCGCGGCGGAGGCTATCCGGGAGCCGTTCCGGAGCATGAACAATCACGGAATGGATACCGGCTCTCACTTTGTTCAGCCGGGATGACGATGCCCGGGAAACTTCAGCACTCGGCCGGGCCGATGGCACGCGATCGCCCCTTTATTATCGGCTCCGTCTCGGCTAAAAGCGCGAGCCATGACTGAGAGCAACGGTTTCATGCCGCTGGCCATACGAATTATCGGCCCGGCCTTCCGGGCGGCCTGAGCCGTCGGAAGGTCCGGGAGTTTCCGCGCGCCCGCCGCGCAAATCCGCTTCATGAGATTTGGCTTTGCCGGGCCATACGGCGCCGGCTCTCCCCGATGGCGAGACAATGACGAACACGTCCGAAAATATCGACTATTCCAAGACCCTCTACCTGCCGAAGACCGATTTCCCCATGCGGGCCGGGCTTCCCGAGAAGGAGCCGCAGCTTGTCGAACGCTGGCAGAAGCTCGGCCTCTACAAGCGCCTGCGCGAAAACGCCAAGGGCCGGCCGCTCTACGTGCTGCATGACGGCCCGCCCTATGCCAACGGCAACATCCATATCGGCCACGCGCTGAACAAGATCCTCAAGGACGTGATCACACGCTCCTTCCAGATGCGCGGCTACGATTCCAACTATGTTCCCGGCTGGGACTGTCATGGTCTGCCGATCGAATGGAAGATCGAGGAGCAGTATCGCGCCAAAGGCAAGAACAAGGACGAAGTGCCAGTCGTGGAATTCCGCAAGGAATGCCGTGAATTCGCCCAGCATTGGATCAATGTGCAGACTGCCGAGTTCAAGCGCCTCGGTGTCGAGGGTGATTTCGAGAACCCCTATACGACCATGGCCTTCCATGCCGAAGCACGGATCGCTGGCGAACTCCTGAAATTCGCCATGTCCGGCCAGCTTTATCGCGGCTCCAAGCCGGTGATGTGGTCCGTGGTCGAAAGGACGGCGCTCGCAGAAGCCGAGGTCGAGTATCAGGATTACGAGTCGGATACGATCTGGGTGAAATTCCCCGTTGCCTCAGGGCCGGATGGGCATGCCGGCGCTCATGTCGTCATTTGGACGACGACGCCCTGGACGATCCCCGGCAATCGTGCCGTTTCCTACTCGCCGCGCATCAAATATGGCCTTTACGAGGTCACGGTGGCCGAGAACGATTTCGGACCGCAGCCGGGCGAGAAGCTGATCTTCGCCGATGCGCTGGCAGAAGAATCCTTCGCCAAGGCCAAGCTGCAATACAACCGTTTGCGTGATGTTCCGGCAGATGAACTGGCGGCAATCACGCTGGCGCATCCGCTCAAGGGCCTTGGCGGCGGCTACGAATTCGCCGTTCCCATGCTCCCCGGCGACCACGTTACCGACGACGCTGGTACCGGCTTCGTCCACACTGCACCCGGCCACGGCCGCGAGGACTTCGATGCCTGGATGGATCATGCGAAGGAGCTAGAGGCGCGCGGCATCGATACGCGCATTCCGTTCACGGTCGATGATGCCGGTTATTTCACTGCCGACGCGCCGGGCTTCGGGCCGGATCGCGAGGGTGGTGCCGCGCGCGTCATCGACGACAACGGCAAGAAGGGCGATGCCAACAAGGCTGTGATCGAAGCGCTGATCGCCGTCGACAAGCTCTTTGCACGCGGCAGGCTCAAGCACTCCTACCCGCATTCCTGGCGCTCGAAGAAGCCGGTCATCTTCCGCAATACGCCGCAATGGTTCGTCCACATGGACAAGGAGCTGGGCGGCTATGGGCTTGGCGCTGATTCTACCTCCCCCTCTGATGGGGGAGGTCGCGCCGAAGGTGCGGGAGGGGGTGAAAAAACACCTGACACGCTGCGCACCCGCGCCCTGGCCGCCATCGACGCTACGCGCTTCGTGCCGGCGGCCGGCCAGACCCGCCTGCGCGCCATGATCGAGGAGCGCCCCGATTGGGTCCTCTCGCGCCAGCGTGCCTGGGGCGTGCCTATCTGCGTTTTCACCAACGATCAAGGCGAGGTGCTGAAGGACGAGGCGGTCAATGCCCGCATTCTCGAAGCCTTCGAGAAGGAAGGGGCGGACGCCTGGTTCGCCGAGGGCGCGCGCGAGCGCTTCCTTGGTTCGCGTGCCAACGAGCCGTGGCAGATGGTGACCGACATCCTCGATGTCTGGTTCGATTCCGGCTCGACGCATACCTTCACCTTGGAGGATCGGCCCGACCTTAAATGGCCGGCGGATGTCTATCTGGAAGGCTCAGACCAACATCGCGGCTGGTTCCATTCCTCGTTGCTGGAAAGCTGCGGCACCCGCGGCCGCGCGCCTTATGAGGCAGTCATTACCCATGGCTTCACCATGGACGAGGACGGCCGCAAGATGTCGAAGTCCCTCGGTAATGTGGTCGTGCCGCAGGATGTGATGAAGCAGTCGGGCGCCGACATCCTGCGTCTGTGGGTGATGACGACCGATTATTGGGAGGACCAGCGCCTCGGCAAGAACGTGCTGCAGACCAATATCGACGCCTACCGCAAGCTCCGGAACACGGTCCGCTGGATGCTCGGCACGCTCGCCCATGACGAGGGCGAGGAGGTGCTGCTGGACCAGATGCCGGAACTCGAGCGGCTGATGCTGCATCGGCTGGCAGAGCTCGATGATCTGGTGCGCAAGGGCTATGACGCCTTCGACTTCAAACGGATCACCAAGGCCCTGCTCGATTTCATGGTGGTCGATTTGTCCGCCTTCTATTTCGACGTGCGCAAGGATGCGCTTTACTGCGATGCACCCTCCAGCATGCGCCGCAAGGCTGCGATCCAGGTGGTGCGCCATCTCTTCGATGCGATCGTCAAATGGCTGGCGCCGATGCTGCCGTTCACCATGGAGGAGGCATGGCTGGATCGCCATCCGGAGGCTGTTTCGGTCCATCTGGAGCAGTTTCCGGCCATTCCTGCCGAATGGAGGGATGAGGCGCTGGCGGCGAAGTGGCGCAAGGTGCGTCAGGTGCGCCGGGTGGTCACCGGCGCGCTCGAGATCGAACGCAAGGAAAAGACGATCGGCTCCTCGCTGGAGGCGGCACCTGTCGTCCATGTCACCGATCCGGAGCTGCGCGCTGCTATCGCCGACCGCGACATGGCCGAGATCTGCATCACCAGTGGCATCACGATTTCGGCCGGGGAGCCGCCGGCCGATGCCTTCACGCTTGACGAGGTGAAGGGCGTGGCGGTCGTCTTCGCGCGGGCCAAAGGTCGGAAATGCGCCCGTTCCTGGCGCTACACCGACGATGTCGGCTCCGATCCGGAATATCCCGACGTCTCGGCGCGCGACGCCGCAGCTCTGCGAGAACTGGCGGCGCTGGGAAGGCTTTAATCTTCCGCCCAGCGGCGGACAAGATTCGCCTGCGCTTTGGAGACCAGATCGAAGGCAGGCGTTTTGCCGCCCGCTTCGAAAAGCATCTGGCGTGCATTGTCGAGATCGAACAGGATCTCGCGCGACGCCGGATCACGCACGAAGCTGCGCGCCCAGCCGACGGCGGCAAGCCTCTCTCCACGCGTCACCGGCTCGACGCGGTGCAGGGTGGTGGACGGATAGGCAACAAGGCTGCCCGCCGGCAGCCGCACGTCGTCCTCGCCGGCCGTGCTCTCGATCACCAGCGCGCCGCCGTCATAGGTCGTCTCGTCGGACAGGAAGAGCGTGAAGGAGACGTCGGTGCGTATCCCGCCCATGATCGCGTCGTCCACATGGCTGCCGTAAGTCATGCCTTCGCGATAGCGGCTGATGATCAGCGGCGTCAGCGCCTTGGGCCGGACGAAGCTGCGGAAGAGCGCGTTCTCCAGAAGCTTTGCCGAGAGCTTGCGCTTGAGCGCCTCCATCTCGGGCGAGCCGCGCCGGGCCTGTTCGTTCTTCTTGACCAAGCGCGCGTGCCAGCCGGCCGTTTCGCGCCCGTCGGCAAAGTCGGAGCGCGAAATCACGCCGCGCGCCTCCTCCACCTCCTCAGGCGACAGGACTTCCGGAATGATCAGATACATGGGCCGCTCTCCCGATTCTCCTTCAAAAACAAGAACTTCACTGTCCAGTTTTAGAAGGATTCCAAATTCCGATAGAAAAACAATAACTTAGTCCATAATCGTGCTGGACTCCTGACTTGCTAGCACGGTATGAAAAGGCCGTCGACAGGCTTGATGGACGCCACCGGAGGACATGAGATGAAAAAGCGCACGCGGATCTGGGTAGGTGTAGGAGCGAGCGTCCTGACCGGAGTGGGGCTTGGTGGAGCGCTGGATGCGCAGGCATCGCCTCCGGCTGCCGCAACCGCAGCATCGGCGCCGGCGCTTCATGGCCCCGCTGCTGATTCCCCCTCTGCTGATTCCCATGCCGGCCACGCCATTCGCCTGGCCCAGCATTCCATGGGCGGCGAAGGAGGTGAAGGTGGCGAGGGTGGAGAAGGCGGCGCCGCTTCCGATCCCGCGGCTGCTTTCCTGTCCAATATGGCGCTTATCCGCGGTCATCTTTCGGTCGGCAGCGAACTTGTCAAGGAAGGCATGTGGGATGAGGCGCTGGTCCATTTCCTGCATCCATCCATCGAGATTTATGCCGATGTCTCTGAAGCGATCGTCGAATACGGCATCGATCCTTTCGGTGACGAGCTTCTGATGCTGGCCTCTGCCGTCAAGAACAAGGATGAGAGTCAATTCCAACCGCGTCTCGACGAAGTCCAGAAGGCGCTGGACGGCGCCCTGGAAACGACCGGCGAGATGGACAATGCGACCAAGGTCGAGGCCTTGAAGGCGGTGCTGGCCACGGCTGCCGAGGAATACGAAGCCTCGCTGGAGGACGGCAAGTTCGTACTGGTGGTGGAATATCAGGATTCACGCGGTTTCGTGATGGTGGCCGAGCAGATGCTTGCCGATATTGATCTTGACGAAGGGACGCGCAAGACGGTTGAAACCGCCCTGGAGGAGTTGAAAAAGGCATGGCCTGCGCCGGTCCCCCCAGATGCGCCCGTCATGGAACCGGGCGAGGTATTTGCGGCCGTCTCGCAGATCGAGCTGGCGCTACCAGCGGAATAGCCGAATGGCGTAATGGCCCATAAAATCGGTAGCTTGGGTAGCCCCGGCGGCCTCATGGCGGCTCTGGGGCTCTCTTTCCTTTTCGGGATGGCGCTTGCAGCCTCCGCCGATGCCGGAGGCTCGGCGCTCGACCGTCTCAAGGCCCTTTATGCCCGGCCGGACAGGATCCCGTTCCCGGTCGAAAATCCCTATTCGCCGGCAAAGGCCGAACTCGGCCGCCGCCTCTTCCACGATCCGGTCCTCTCCGGCAACGGAACGATGTCCTGCGCGAGCTGTCACCAGATCGAGTTGGGCTTTGAACAGGGCGTACCGCTGGGTACGGGCACCGCCGGCGAGGAACTCGATCGGCACACGCCGACGCTCTGGAACGTTGCCTGGGGCGAGACCTTCTTCTGGGACGGCCGGGCGCCGAGCCTCGAAGCCCAGGCCATGATGCCGATCCAAAGCAGGGTGGAGATGAACCAGTCGATGGACGTGGTGGTGTCGGACCTGAAGGCGGACGCGGATTATCGCGCCGCCTTCGCCAGGGCTTTTCCAGAGAACCCGGATGTCACCGCCGGAAGGATATTCGAGGCGCTCGCAACCTTCGAGCGCACGCTTGTTCCCGCTCCTGACCGTTTTGCCCGCTGGATCGATGGCGAGGAGGACGCGTTGGACGCCCCGGAGAAGCGCGGCTTCGTCCTTTTCAACGGCAAGGCGCGCTGTGCCCGCTGCCATGCCGGTTTCGCCTTCACGGACGGCGCCTTCCACGACATCGGTCTTGCCGATGAGGATGATCCTGGGCGCGGGGCTGTGATCGGTGTGGCCGAGGCCAGCCATGCCTTCAAGACGCCAACGCTGATCGATGTCGCCGACCGCGCGCCCTATATGCATGACGGCTCGCTGCCCGATCTCCAGGCGGTGCTGGACCATTACCAAAGCGGCATCGTGGCGCGGCCGACGCTGTCGCCCGATCTCCAGCCGATTACGCTTTCGGAGCAGGAAAGGAGCGATCTGATCGCATTTCTTGAGAGCCTCGACGTGTCCAACCCGATGGAGGAGAGGGAGATTGCCGTGCTTGCCGGTCCGCCGCTTCCGCCGGCTGCCGATGCGGAGCCGGTCGAGACGGACCGGATCGTGCAGCAGGATCTCGCTTTCATGCCCGGCAGGGTGATGGTCGAGGCCGGAGCCCCGGTTTCGGTTCTCAACGACGACACCCGGACGCATACCGTCGACGTCAACGATCCGAAGCTGAAATTTACCAGCGGCGCCAACAAACCGGGCGAGAAGGTCGAAATCATATTTCCGGAACCAGGGGATTACACCGTCGTCTGCTCCATTCATCCACGGATGCGATTGCACGTGGAAGCACGCTGACGCTGTTGCCGGACGGCCACTTTCGGTGATTGCTTCGGCCATACAGGTTCGATAAAACGCGCACAACGACCAGAACGCCTTGTTGTCGCCGGATTTTCCGAGGAATGGCATTTGAGGGCAATACAAGTGGAATTCCGCCACGGCGGTTCGAAGGGGATAGCTGTGAAGAGATTTGGCATTGGAGCGCATGAGCGCGGTCTGCGGTCTTTCCGTGCATCGGCCGCCCTTTGCGCGACATTGGCCGCTTCCGGCCTGCTCCTGGCGGGGTGCATGGGTGCGCCGACCTATGGCACCGGCACGCCCGCCGACCAACAGCTTCTGGAAGACCTTTCCGGGGCTCTGACCTTCTCCTCCGAGAAGAAGGAGCCGATCGACTATTCCCCGCGGCCCGGACTCGTGATGCCGGCTTCGACGACCGTGCTGCCGCCGCCGCAGGAGGATGTTGCGACGGTCGGGAATCCAGCCTGGCCGGAGTCCAACGAGCAGCGGCTGGCGCGCATCCGCGCCGAGGCGACTGCCAACCAGGACAACCCGAGCTACAGCAGCGGAGTTGATCCGGATATCATGAAAGCTGCCTCGCGAAGCAAGGCCCCGCCCCGCAGGCGCTGGAACGAAATCGCACCGATGAACGATACGGCCCGCACCCGTGAGGAATTCAACGAGCGGCTGGCCGAGCGTCAGCAGGGAAACCCGAACCAGCGCAAATATCTGAGCGAGCCGCCGCTGGTCTATCGCCAGCCGGCGTCCACCGCGCCGGTCGGCGACGTTGGCGAGGACGAATGGCGCAAGCAGAGGGAGGCCAAGCGTAACGCAAGGCGCAACCTGCCTGGCCGCGCACAGGAAAACCTGCCGCCGGAGCGGGATACCGTTCCCTACTGATCGCAGATCCTACGGAGTGACGTGTTTTTGCGGCGGGTAGGTCAATCCGTCCGCCGTTCGCGGAAAAACGCTTTAAGGATATCGCTGGCCTCGGTCTCGCACATGCCCGAATAGACCTCCGGCGCGTGATGGCATGTGGGCAAGGAAAAAAAGCGCGACCCGTTGACCACCGCGCCGCCTTTCTCGTCCTCCGCCCCGAAATAGAGCCGCCGCAGGCGCGCGAAGGAAATGGCTCCCGCACACATGGCGCAAGGTTCCAGCGTTACATAGAGATCGGCGCCCGTCAGTCTCTCGGCCGAGAGCGAGCGGCAGGCTTCACGGATGACCAGCATCTCGGCATGGGCGGTCGGGTCGCCGTACTCGCGGGTACGGTTGCCGGCACTGGCGAGGATTTTCCCGTCGAGCACGAGCACCGCGCCCACAGGCACTTCGCCGCGCTCTGCCGCCTGCCGGGCCTGCCGCAGGGCTTCGCCCATGAAGTCGGGGCGGCTGGCCTTTTGCCGGTCGCTCATATTTCCTCTCGAAAGCTGCACTGCTTCCTGATACCTAGCCGCCCCGAAAGGCAAAGGCCAGAATGAACGACAGACCCAAGAACAAGACCAGGAAACCGAAGCTCGGCATGCCGCCCGGCGACAACGATTCGGCGGCGCGGCCTGTCGCTGTTTCCGGCGAGCGCATAGCCAAGCGGCTTGCGCGGGCCGGCATCGCGTCGCGCCGCGACGCCGAGTCTATGATCGAGGCGGGCCGCGTCACGGTCAACGGCAAGGTACTGAACTCGCCCGCCTTCAACGTGCAACTGACCGATCATATCGAGGTCGACGGCGCGCCGATCCCCGCGATCGAGCGTACGCGCCTGTTCCTGTTTCACAAGCCGGCAGGCGTGGTGACGACCAATCGTGATCCGGAGGGCCGGCGCACGGTCTTCGACATATTGCCGGAAGGTCTGCCGCGCCTTCTGACTGTCGGAAGGCTCGACATCAACACCGAAGGCCTTCTCCTGCTCACCAATGACGGCGGCCTGGCGCGCGTGCTCGAACTGCCCTCCACCGGTTGGCTGAGGCGCTACCGTGTACGCGTGCATGGTAAGGTCGATCCGAAGGCGCTCGAAGGACTGAAAGACGGTATCGCCGTGGACGGCGTGTTCTATGGCGCGGTGGAGGCGGTTCTCGACCGCGAGCAGGGCTCCAATGCCTGGCTGACCATCGGCCTGCGCGAAGGCAAGAACCGCGAGGTGCGCAACATCCT
>Ga0164243_10013016_pt1 | contig 11734 bp, 11 predicted proteins | sample OricompcompostOP_FD_108781 | JGI IMG/M metagenome (GOLD analysis project Ga0164243, IMG submission 108781) | Organic Plus compost microbial communities from Emeryville, California, USA - Original compost - Organic plus compost (OP) | ecosystem: Engineered > Solid waste > Mixed feedstock >...
CGGCCAACCGCGACCCCCGTGCGTTCGACGCCCCCGACGAGCCCGACTTCGACCGCAAGATCACCCGTCACCTCGCCTTCGGCTACGGCGTGCACCAGTGCCTCGGGCAGAACGTCGCCCGCGCCGAGCTGAAGACGATCCTGCCTCAGCTTTTCCAGCGCTTCCCCGGCCTGAAACTGGCCACTCCGCTGGAGGAAGTGGAAATGGACACCTACGGCACCAACTACGGCGTCCGCAAGATGCTCGTCACCTGGTGACCCCGCCGGCTGCCCGCCCGGCCAGGGCGGGCAGCCCCCGGGATCGTCCCGTTCGTCCGGTGTGCTGTGCTGGAAAGTGACACGTCAAGCCGGACGAAAGGGTGGTGGGTGTGTCTGCTGGCAGCAGTTCCGGCCGGCCGCGGAACCGGCGCGGTGAGGGCGAGCGGCTGCGGACCGATGTCCTGGCCGCGGTGAACCGTCTTCTCGACGAATGGGGCAGCGACGACAAGCTCACCATGCGCGCGGTCGCCAAGGAGGTCGGTGTCGCGGCGCCCAGCATCTACCTGCATTTCGCGGACAAGGCCGAGCTTGTCTGGGCGGCGCTGACGGACAAGTACGAACAGCTCGCGGCGCAGATGCGGGCCGCCGATCTCGCGGCGGCCGAACTGGGTGTACGGGAGCGTCTGCGGGCGCAGGTCCACGCATACTGCCGGTTCGCGTTGGACAACGCCGGTCACTACCGGCTGATGTACGAGGTCCGCCAGCCCTCGGTCGAGTTCTCGCGGATGGGATCGCACCCCGCTCGGCTGGTGTCACGACGGCTGCGCGGCGCGCTGGCCGCGTGCGCGGACGACGGCCACCCGCTCACCCTCCCGCTGTACCAGGCCGCGAACACGTTGTGGACCGGACTGCACGGACTGGTGTCGGTCCAGCACAGCCTTTCGGTGAGCGCCTCCGAAGACGTGGTGCTGGGGCTCGCGGACGGCCTGCTGGACATTCTGGTGGGCGGTGAACGCACCGGCGGGCCCGCCTACCCGCCCGACACACCGGTCGAACACCTCATCGCCCGGACCGTCTCGGACGAAGGCTTGTAGCTCCTCGCGGTCCTCTAGACTGATCGGCATGCCTGCGCCGGTGTCGCCGCGGCGTTCCCCGGGGAACCTGCCTGCCGAGATCACCACTTTCGTCGGGCGCCGAGGAGAACGCACCGAAATCAAGCGGTTGCTGTCCGGCAGCAGACTGGTCACGCTGACCGGATTCGGCGGGGTCGGGAAGACGCGGCTGGCCCTGCGCGCCGCAGACGATCTCCAGCGCGCGTTCTCCGGCGGCGCCTGGCTCGTGGAGCTGGCGACGCTGACCGACCCCGCCCTGCTGGCGGACACGACCGCCAAAAGCCTCGGCCTGCGCACCCGGGGCAAGGACTCCGCGACCGACGCGCTGGCAGGCCACCTCGGCGCCAGGGACGTCCTGCTGGTGCTGGACAACTGCGAGCATTTGCTCGACGCGTGCGCGCTGCTGGTCGGAACCCTGCTGCGGGCCTGCCCCGGCCTGCGCGTACTGGCCACCAGCCGCGAGCCGCTGCGGTGCCGTGGGGAGACCGTCCTGCCCGTCGCTCCGCTGACCGTGCCCGCCGCGGGAGCCGGCGGACCGGCGGGTTCCGACGCCATCAGCCTCTTCGCCGAGCGCGCGCGCTCGGCCGATGCCGGCTTCGACATCACCGACGCCAACCGCGACGAGGTCGCGGCCATCTGCCGTCGCCTCGATGGCATCCCGCTGGCACTGGAACTGGCCGCCGTGCAACTGCGGGGCCTCTCCCCCGCCGAGCTACTCGAACGGTTGTCGGACCACCTCGAACTGACGGGCCCGCGCAGCCGCGGCGCGCCCGAGCGTCAGCGGACCCTGCGCGGATGCATCGAGTGGAGCTACGAGCTGTGCACTCCGGACGAGCGCGGGCTCTGGGCGCGGGCGTCGGTGTTCGCGGGTGGCTTCGAGATCGACGCGGTCGAGGCGGTGTGCCGGACCGGGGACAGCGCGGAGCCGGTGCTGCAGACCGCGCTGGCACTGGTGGAGAAATCGATTCTGACCCGCGAGGATCATGGCGGGCGGACCAGGTACCGGATGCTCGAGGTGATCCGCCGGTACGGCGCGGACCAGCTGGACCCGGCCGAGGCCACGACCGTGCGGCGCCGTCATCGCGATTTCTACAAGTGTCTCGTCGCGCGGGCCGAACCGGAGTGGTTCGGCACCCAGCAACGGCGGTGGATGCATCGCCTCGCCCTCGAGCATCCGAACCTCCGCGCCGCGATGGGGTTCTGCCTCGGCGACCCGGCGGAAACGGAAGCCGGTCTCGAAATCGCGGGCAGGCTGCGAGACGCGTGGGTCGCACTCGGCGCGCTGAACGAGGGCGCGCACTGGCTGGAACGCCTGCTCACCGCAGGCCCGGTGTCCCCGGGGGCCCAGGTCAGGGCGCTGTGGACCGCGGCGTGGCTGGCCGTCATGAAGGGCGATCTGGCGACGGCGAAACCACTGATCATCGCGGGTATCCGGCTCGCGAGGAGCCTGGACGAGCAGAGCAGGGCGCTGATGACCCAGGTGTCGGCGATCTACACGATGTTCGCCGGGGACCTGCCGAAAGCGATCGCCCGTGCCGAGCAGACGCTGGCGGTCTTCCGCGCGACCGGTGACCGGAACCAGGAGATCAGCTCGCTCATCATCGCGCAGATGGCCTACGGGTACGCGCGCGAACCCGGTCCGGCGCTGGAGCGCTACGCGGCCTGCCTCGAGCTGGCGGAGGAAGTGGGCGAGACCTGGTTCCGGTCGTACGCGATCTGGAACGCGGGCACCGTGCACTGGCAGTGCGGGCGAGCGGACGAGGCACTCACCCTGTTGCGGCAGGCCTTGCGGCTCAAGCGCGGGATAACCGACGAGCTCGGCCTCGCGGTCTGCCTGGAAACCCTCGCGTGCGTGACAGCGGACTCCGACCCGCACCGGGCCGCGAAGCTCCTCGGCGTGGCCGGCGCACGCTGGGCCAGGATGGGCGTCACCGTCACCACGATTCCGTGGACCGGCCAGGCGCACGCCGACGCCGAAGCCCGGCTGCGCGCCGAACTGGGCGACCGCGGGTTCGAGCTCGCGCAGCGGCAGGGCTGCGCACTCGATCCCGAGGAGGGCCTCGACCTGGCCGAGGCGAAGGACACGTCGACGGCCACGGGAGGGCCGCCCCGTCCGAAAGACACTCCGCTGACGCCGCGGGAGCAGGAGGTCGCGGAACTGGTCAGGCATGGCCTGACGAACAAGGAGATCGCGGGCAAGCTGGTCATCTCCCAGCGCACGGCGGAGACCCACGTCGAGCACATCCTGACCAAGCTGGGCTTCACCTCGCGCGCGCAGATCGCGAGCTGGCTCATGGACCAGCGCTCCTGACGTACGTAGGTACGTAAGTGTCGATCCCGACGAGACCGCGGGGGACGCGGGGCAGGATCGACCGGCGAACCCGGAATCCAACGTCGGAGGCCGCCGTGAACACCGATCTTCTCCCGCAGCCAGATCAGCCCCGCCACCACCCGGCCGGTGTCGAGCGGTTCCCCGTCACCGCATGCGGCTCGCCGGTGCCGTGCCCGGTGTGCCGCGAGTGCGCCGAGGACTGCGCCGACTGCCCCGTGTGCGAGCAGGACGCCTGCCCGAACTGCCGGGTCCCGGACCTCACGCCGCGCACCGCCACGATGCTCGTCGTGGCCGGACTGACACTCGCCCATGATCTTCGTGGCCACATGCTGGCCGGTGCGCGACCGGTGTTCCGGCATCACCTGGCTCGCGCGTTCGAGCGCCTCACCGAAACGCTGGAGCGGGGTGAGCGCCCGCGTCCGCGTTCACTGATCGAGCAGTTGTGCCTGCACCTGATGATCCGCTACGCGACGGACCTGGCCTGCGATATCGGCGAGACGTTGTGCGCCAACCTGCCTTACAGCGACTACGACTACTACTTCTACCGGCTCTACGACACCCTGCTGCCCGACGACCGGCACGAGCCGTACGTCGAGGAGACCGTGCGTACCCGTGGCTGCGAGCGTGTCTTCGACTTCGACCACCTCGCGGAGGTCGTCAACCGCGGCGAGTCCGCCGCGGCGCCGCTGTTCGAGTCTATTGTAGACACTCAATGAAGTTGACGATTGTTTCACTGCGCAACTAGATTGCCCGCCATGAGCACAGGGAGCACCGCGGCGGACACCGGCCTGCTGCTGATCCGCGTCGTCGCCGGCCTGACCATGGCCGCCCACGGGTACCAGAAGTTCTTCTCGGGCGGCCGTATCGCCGGGACCGGCCGGTGGTTCGACAGTATCGGGATGCGGCCGGGCCGTCTGCACGCGCTCGCCGCGGCCTCGACCGAACTCGGCGCCGGGGTCCTGCTCGCCCTCGGCCTGCTGACCTCGCTCGCCGGCGCCGCCTTCGTCGCGCTGATGCTCGTGGCGGGCTACACCGTGCACCGCGCCAACGGGTTCTTCAGCGTGAAGTCCGGCTGGGAGTACAACCTCATCCTCGCCGTGATCGGGGCGGGCGTCGGCACGGCCGGGGCCGGCCGGTTCTCGCTGGACCATCTGGCCGGCCTTGACGACGTGTTCTCCGGCGTGCCAGGCGCTGTCATCGCGATCGCGGGTGGCCTGCTCGCCGGGATCGGGCAGCTGGCGGTGTTCTACCGGCCGCCCGCGCCCGAACCCGCCTGAGCGCTCACGCTTTCGGCTCTCGGGGCAGCCCGAGCACCTGCTCCGCCAGGATGGTGCGCTGCACCTCGGAGGTACCGGCGTAGATGGTGCCCGCCCTGGCGTTCAGGGAGACCTGCCACCAGCTGTTCGACGAGGCCGGATCCGCCCCGGGATCGTCGGCGCGCATATGCCTCGACGGTGCCTTGCCGGTGAGTGCGAGGCCGTCGATGCCCTGCAGGTCCAGCGCCAGCTGGGTGACGACCCGGTGGTACTCGCTCCAGTACAGCTTGGACACCGAGGCCGCGTGGCCGATCTCCCCGCCTGACAGGACGTCGGTGAGGATCCGGTATCCGAGGTAACGCATGACCTCGACCCGCGCGTAGCACCACGCGATCCGTTGCCGCATCACGGGATCGCCCGCCCTGCCTGCCAGCCGGGCCAGCTCGGTGAGGCGGTCCAGCTCGGCGCGGAACAGGATCGGGTTCGTCGCCGCCTCCTCGCCGCGCTCGAAGGTCAGCAGGGTCCGCGCCACCTGCCACCCTTGACCGGGTTCCCCCACGACCAGGTCCCGCCGGGTGCGCGCCCCGCTGAAGAAGACCTCGCAGAACTCACGCCCGCCTGCCATGTGCCGGATGGGCCGCACCTCGACGCCGGGCTGGTCGATCGGCACCAGCAGGAATGACAGGCCGCGGTGCTTCGGTGCCGCCGGATCGGTGCGCGCGAGCACGAAGATGCCCGTGCACGTGTCGGCGCCGGACGTCCAGATCTTCTGCCCGTCGACGACCCACTCGTCGCCCTCGAGGCGCGCGCGAGTCGACACGGCGGCGAGGTCGGACCCGGCACCGGGTTCGGAGAAGCCCTGGCACCAGCGCTGCTCACCGGAAAGCAGGCCGGGCAGGAACTCGGCCTTCTGCGCTTCGGTCCCCCAGCGCAGCAGGGTGTTGCCGAGCATCTTCAGCCCGGTGGAGTCCTGCGGCAGCTCACCGAAGGGCAGCCCCGCCAAGGTCAGCTCCTCCACGAGCACGACCTGATGCAAAGTGGACAGGCCGCGGCCGCCGTACTCCACCGGCCAGGCCACGCCGAGCAGGCCCCGCCGATGGAGGGTGCGCCGCCACTCACGGACGAACTCCTTGGTGGCGCCGGAATCCGGGATGGCACCGATCCCCCGCCACCCCTCCGGCAGCTCCTCGGCGAGCATCGCACGGACCTCGGCGCGGAACTCCTCGGCCTCGGCAGGGTAGGTCTTGTCCACTGGTACCTCCGCACCTTGATTCCTTAATAGCACAATAAGGTATATGATCCATCTACAATAGCTTGCGCTGACTAAGTTTCTGGAGGCTTGCGTGGAGTTCCGTTTCGACCCCGAACACCTCGAACTCCAGCGCACCGTCCGGCGGTTCCTCACCGAGGTCTCCCCCGAGGCACGGGTGCGTGCCGACGCGGAAACCGCCGAAGGCTGGGACCGGCGCACCTGGCGGCGCCTGTGCACCGAACTCGAGCTGCCCGCGCTGGCGGTCCCGGAACGGTTCGGCGGGCATGGCTTCGGACTCACCGAGCTCGGCATCGCGTTCGCCGAGGCCGGGGCGAGCCTGCTGTGCGCTCCCCTGCTGTCGACCTCCCTCGCCGCACGGGCGATCCTCGAATCCGGTGCCGAGGAGCCCGCCGCCGCCCAGCTGCCCGCGCTGGCCGCGGGCACGCTGACCGGTACCCTCGCCGCGCATGAACCCGGCCGTGGCTGGGACGACCCGGCCACCCTGGCCGTCCGGACGGACGGATGCTGGACCCTGACCGGCCACAAGAACTGGGTGCTCGACGGGCACACCGCGGGATTGTTCGTCGTCTCGGCCGCCACCGGCCGCGGCACCGCGCTTTTCCTTGTCGACGCGGCGGCCCCCGGTCTGCGGACCGTCCCCGCCGACACCGTCGACCCCACCAGGAAGGCCGCGGCGCTGGAACTGTCCGCGGTACCCGCGACGCCGCTCGGCGAGGCGGGTGCCGCGGCGCTGCGGCGCACCCTCGACACCGGCCTGGTGCTGCTCGCCGCCGAACAGACCGGCGTCGCGCGACATTGCCTGGACATGGCGGGCGAGTACGCCAGGCAGCGCGAGCAGTTCGGCCGCCCGATCGGCATGTTCCAGGCCGTCAAACACAAGCTGGCGAACGTGCTGCTCGAGGTCGAGGCCGCGACCTCGGCGATGATGTACGCACTCTGGGCCGCCGACCACGATCCGGCCGAACTGCCCTCGGCGGCGGCCATCGCCGCGGCCACGTGCGCCGAGGCCGCGCTGCTCGCCGCGGGCGAGAACATCCAGGTACACGGCGGCATGGGCGCCACCTGGGAACATCCGGCGCACCTCTACCTCAAGCGGGCCACGACCAGCCGTCTCCTGCTCGGCGACCCGCAGCAGCACCTGGAACGGCTCGCGGTCCACATCGGACTCGACGGCCCGCGGGCCGTCGCGGCGCCGAACGGAACGTCTTCGCACCCCGAGCGTCAGGAGGACGCATGGCAGGACGGCTGGAAGGCAAAGTCGCCTTCGTGACAGGCATCGCGCGCGGCCAGGGCCGTGCGCACGCGCTGGCACTGGCCAGGGAAGGCGCCGACGTGATCGGCATCGACCGCGCGGAACCCGTGGCGAGCATGGGCTATCCGCTGGGCACCGAAGAAGAACTCGCCGAGACCGTCCGCCTGGTCGAGAAGACCGGACGCCGCATCATGGCCCGCAAGGGCGACGTCCGCGACCGGCAGGCGATCCTCGACCTGCTCGCCGAAGGTGTCGCCGAGCTGGGACGGCTCGACATCGTCGTCGCCAGCGCCGGGATCTCGCCGCCGCCGCACCGGCTGTGGGAAATCCCGCCGGAGCAGTGGGACGACGTGATCGGCACCAACCTCACCGGCGTGTTCCACACACTGGCCGCGTCCATGCCGCACATCCTGGCCGGCAGGCAAGGCGGCTCGGTGATCGTGATCAGCTCGGGCGCCGCGATGAACAACGTGCCCAACCTCTCCGACTACGTCGCCACCAAGAACGCCGTCATCGGGCTCGCGAAGTCGCTGGCCAACGAGGTCGCGCACCGGCAGGTCCGGGTGAACGTGATCGCACCCGGCACCGTCAACACGCCGATGGTCACCGCCAACGAGCCCCAGTTCAAGCTCTTCCGCCCGGACCTGCCGGACCCCTCGCTCGACGACTGCGTCGACGCCTTCCGGCGCATGATGCCCATGGGCCGCCCCTGGCTCGACCCCGCCGACATCTCCGCCGCGGTGGTGTACCTGGCCTCCGAGGAGTCCCGCTGGATCTCCGGTGTCGTGTTGCCCGTGGACCAGGGCAACGTCAACCGCCCGTTCTAGAGATTGTTTCGAAGTGATTTGCGTAGCGGTGCGGGCAGCGGCGCAAGCTGACAGCTCACAGCAAGCGGCTCCGCCGCTTTGAAACACTGCCAGAGTGAGGAGAACTTCGTGAAGGACTGCGAACACGTCCGCGTCGAGATCAGCGACGGCGTCGCCACCGTGACGCTCGACCGGCCGCCGGTCAACGCGCTGAACGCGCCGATGATGCGGGAGATCGGGCAGGTGTTCACCGAGCTGGGAACCGGCACCGAGGCGGTGGTCGCGGTACTCACCGCCGACGGGGACCGGATTTTCTGTGGTGGCGCGGACATCTCCGAGTCCGAGCGCCGCTACGCACGGCGTGAGCTGATCGCCGGGGAAACGGTCGCCGACCTCGCCGACCCCGGCGCCGTGGTGCGCGGCTGCTTCGGCGGCATCCGCGACGGCGGGCTGCCGGTCATCGCGGCGGTCAACGGCGGAGCGGTCGGCGCGGGTGCCGCGCTGATCGCCAGCTGCGACCTCGTGGTGCTGTCGGAGAACGCCTGGCTGTCCTTGCCGGAGATCAACGTCGGTGTACTCGGCGGCGCACGGCACGCGCAGCGGCTGGTCGGCCCGTTCAAGGCCCGCGAGATGGCCTACACCGGGCGGCGTGTTCCGGCGGCCGAGATCCACCGGCTCGGCGCCTCGGTCGACGTCGTGCCCCCGGCCGAACTCGCCGCCACCGCACGGAAACTGGCGCTGGAACTGGCAGGCAAGAGCCCGCTCGCCTTGCGCATGGCCAAGGAGTCGATGAACCGCGTCGAGGACCTTCCGCTGGAGGAGGGCTACCGGCTGGAACAGGACTACACCGCACGGGTCAGCAAACTCGACGACGCCGCGGAGGCACGCGCGTCCTACCGGGAGAAGCGCGCGCCCGAATGGAGCTGGCGATGACGTCGGCGAGCCCGGTGCTGTGCGAAGTCGGGAACGACGGGGTCGCGGTGATCACGCTGAACCGGCCGGAGCGGCGCAACGGCTGGAACCCGGAGCTGGAACGGCGGTACTTCGAGGTGCTCGAGGAGGCCGATGGCGATCCGCGGGTCCGGGCCGCGGTGCTCACCGGTGCCGGTAAGGCGTTCTGCCCCGGCGTCGACAGCGCGCGGCTGGACAAGCTCGCCGGGCAGGGCCTTGACGTGTCCGGGCGGCGCTCACCGGTGCGGGCGTGGGCGTTCCGGAAGCCGCTGATCGCCGCGATCAACGGCGCCTGCGCCGGGATGGGGCTGGTGCAGGCACTGCTGTGTGACGTGCGGTTCGCCGCCCGCGGGGCCCGGTTCACCACCGCCTTCGCCCGCAGGGGGCTGGCGGGCGAGTTCGGCATCACGTGGCTGTTGCCGCGGCTCGTCGGACTGGAACGCGCTTCCGATCTGTTGCTGTCGGCACGGGTCTTCGACGCCGACGAAGCGTTGTCGCTGGGGATGATCAGCCGCGTCGCCGAGCCCGGCGAGCTGCTGGCCGCCGCGCGAGCCTACGCCGCGGACATCGCCGCGAACTGTTCCCCGGTCTCGCTCGCGCTGATCCGCCACCAGCTGCACGCGGACCTGCGGCACGACTTCGCGGACGCGCTGGGCGCCGCCTACCGCGCGATGGACGTGGCGGCCTCGGGACCGGACTTCCGGGAGGGCATGGACAGCTTCCTGGCGAAGCGCGCGCCGCAATTTCCCGCGCTGGCACCGGATTTCGACCCGGCCAAGGTCACCGGCAGCGGGCTGCCGGAGGTCGATCTCCGGCCCGAGGACCAGGTGGGCTGAGCGCGAGTCAGGCGACGTGCCAGCCGGTGTCCGCCGCGATCCGGGTCGCGTTGATCAGCGCCGCGGCGTCCGAGCACAGCCACACCACCAGCTCGGCGATCTCCTCCGGCCTGCCGAGCCGCCCGATCGGCTGGACGGTTTCCATGGCGTGCACGGCTTCCGGCGTCAGGTACTGCCGCGCCCGTTCGACGATGCCGGTCTCGATGTTGCCGGGCGCGATCGCGTTGACGCGGATCCCGCGCTTGACGTACCGCAGGCCCGCCGACGTGGTCAGCCCGTAGACGCCGTGCTTGCTGGCGGTGTAGGCCGCGTCGCCGACGTTGCCCTTGTATGTCGTCTCGGACGCGACGTTGACGATGGCGCCGCCGCCGCGTTCCAGCATGCGCGGAATCTCGTACTTGAGGCAGAGGAACACGCTCGTCAGGTTGGTGCGCAGCACGCGGTCCCACTGCTCTTCCGAGTATCCGACGATCGACTCCGGCGCCTCGATGATCCCCGCGTTGTTGTGCGCGTAGTCGAGACCGCCGAAGGCATCCACGGTGAACTCGACCATCTCGCGCACGCCGGCCGAATCCGCCACGTCGACCTCGACGAACTCCGCCTTACCGCCGGCGGCGCGGATCATCTCGACCGTCTCCGCACCCGTGCCGGGGTCGATGTCGGCCACCACGACACTCGCCCCGCATTCGGCGAAGCGGCGGGCCGAGGCGCGCCCCATCCCGTAGCCGCCGCCGGTCACGAGCGCGACCTTGTCCCGCATGTCGATGCGGACGCCGGAGGGCACGGAGATCACCCGCGCAGGCCGGGAATCCCGGCGGGGAAGGTGCCGAGCGCGACGCGCATCCCGGTGTCCAGCTCGGCCGCGTCGAGGCGCTCGCCACCGGCGGCCGTGTGCCCCGGCAGGACCGACCATGGAGCGACCGGATGCACGGTGTTGCCGTCGACCCGCAGGATCCGCCCGGTGAGCCAGCCGGAACGCTCCGAGCACAGCCATGCCACCACCGGGGAGGAGTTGGCGGGGTCGAGCGGGTCCCAGCCACCGTCGGCAGCGGAAACGCCCACGGTCTGGGTCATCCGCGTGGCGGCGACCGGCGACACGCAGTTGGCGGTGACGCCGTAGCGGGTGCCCTCCATGGCCGTGGTCAGCGTCAGGTTGGCGATGCCGGCCTTCGCGGCCCCGTAGTTGGCCTGGCCGACGTTGCCCGCGAGCCCGGTGCCCGAGGTGGTGTTGACGATCCGGCCCGCGACCGGGCGCCCCTGCTTGTACTCGCGGCGCCAGTAGTCGCACGCGTGCTTGGTCAGCGCGAAGGTGCCCTTGAGGTGGACGTCGATCACCAGGTCCCAGTCCTGTTCGGTCAGCGAGGTGATCGTCTTGTCCCGCAGGATGCCGGCGTTGTTGACCACGGCGTCGAGCCGGCCGAACTGTTCGACCGTGCGCTCGACGAGGCCGCGCACGCCGTCCCAGTCGGTCACCGAACCGGCATCGGTGACGGCCTTTCCGCCCATCTCCTCGATACGGGCCACGACCTCCGTTGCCGGGTCCTCTGCCGAAGACTCGCCGCCGACCCCGACACCGAGATCGTTCACGACCACGGTCGCCCCGTGGCCGGCCAGTTCCAGGCAATGGCTCCTGCCGATGCCCCGGCCACCGCCGGTCACGATGACGACCCTGCCGTCGAGCAACCGCTCGCCCTCCGCACGCACCGATCCCGCTCCCTTCACGTCCGCAATCCGGCCAAACAGTAAGCTTATTTGACTTTTTCGTCAATCAGCGTTGTGATTGACCGGTATCGCGTTGTCCACCGCCGCTCGACGTGGGGAATGCCGCTCTTGACGTCGGAGTCAGCTGGACGCGCATCAGGACGAACAGGAGGGTCGATGTCGAACCCGTTTGCGCCGGAGCTGCTCATCGAAGCCAGGGGCGCGATCCGGATCGTC
>Ga0164243_10013017_pt1 | contig 11734 bp, 10 predicted proteins | sample OricompcompostOP_FD_108781 | JGI IMG/M metagenome (GOLD analysis project Ga0164243, IMG submission 108781) | Organic Plus compost microbial communities from Emeryville, California, USA - Original compost - Organic plus compost (OP) | ecosystem: Engineered > Solid waste > Mixed feedstock >...
CGCGGGAGGCGCCCCGCGAGGAGGCGCCCCGGGACGAGGGCCTGGCCCCGGCCTACTGACGCGGTGTCAGGCGGGAGCCGCCCTCCGTGCCGAGGGCGGCCCCTGGTCCTTCCGTGTCAGCGCGCCGCGCCGACGCGGGGCAGCCCACGCAGGAACGCCTGGACGCCCGGGTGGTGGAGGCGGTCGGCCTCCACGCACAGGCGGACGGACTCCAGGGCGCGGGCGTAGGCGCGCGGGGCGCCCTCCAGCGCGCCCACGCGCGGGCCGAGGAACGACTCCAGCTCCGCGCGGCCCCGGTCGTCGCACAGCGCGCCGGTCATCTGGATGAGCCAGCCCAGCTCGTCCGAGCGCACGCGGCTGGCGAACGCGTCGAAGTGCTCGCGGTAGAACGCCCACGCCGTGCGCCGCGTCTCCGGCATCGAGAAGGCGCTCGCGAGCAGCGGGCGGCTGTCGCGCATCTGGAACTCGCCGCTGGCGACCAGCGCCAGGCTCTGGCCCACCAGCGTGGGGTCGCGGAAGCCCGCCAGCGCGCCCAGGAGCAGGTTGCGCTCGTTGACGTCCTCCGTCTTGCGCGCCTGGGCGAGCAGCGTGTCGAACAGCGCGGCGTCCCCGTGGCGCGCGGCGACGCTCAGGGCCAGCGGGAGGGTCTCCGGGTCCACGCTCTTGCGGTCCGCGAGCCACGCGCGCGCCAGCGCGCCGGCCTCTCGCACCAGGACCGGGTCCTCGCCGAGCAGCGTGGCCAGGCTCAGGTACTGGTCGCGCTGGTGCTTGCGCTCGTCGCTGTCACCCGGCTTCGTCTTCCAGCCGTAGGTCCGGGCGCGCGGGCCGTACAGCGTGCCCGCCCAGGCGCGCAGCTGGGCGCGCTCGGCCGGGGTGAGGGCCTCCATGTTCACCAGGCGCAGGAGCCGCGCGCCGCGCGAGACGATGGCCTCGTCCGGGTCCTTGGCGGTGGCGGGCACCAGCTTCATCGCCGCCGCGAGCGGCAGGTCCCCGCGGCGCACGCCGGCCTCCACGTCCGCCAGCAGCGCGATGCGCTCCGGCGTCGACAGCGTGCCCCGGGGCGCGGCCAGCACCTGGGCGAGCTGCGCCGGAGTGTAGCTGGAGCGGTAGTAGCCCAGGCCCCCCGCGTTGAGCAGCACCCACGACGGGCAGCCCTTCACGCCCAGCTCCACCTCGGCGGTGGGCTCGCTCAGCAGGTGGCAGGAGCGCGCCTCGCCCGTCTTGCCACCAGCGCGCAGGCACACGGGCACGGACCAGGTCTGCCGGGGGCTCGCGGTGGAGCCGGCGGGCACGTAGCGCTCCTGGGAGAGCCGCAGCCTCGGCGCCGCGCCGGGGGCGCACTTCAGCTCCGCGGAGACGCGGGGCGCGCCGGCCTGGTCGGTGAAGCTGCGGAAGGCGCGCGCCACCTCCGGGGAGGTGGTCTTCGCGAGCGTGGCGGCGAAGTCGTCGGCGGTGGCCGTCTTCCAGGCGTGCTCGCGCACGTGGGCGCGCAGGAACTCGCGCATCTTCTCCTCGCCCAGCCACGCCTCGAACATGCCGACGATGGCGGAGCCCTTCGCGTAGGTGGTGGAGTTGTCGAACGAGCCGATGACGTCGTCGTGCGTGTCCGCGGGCTTGCGCACCGGCAGGGTGGAGGCGAGCGCGTCCGCGTCCAGCGCGCCGGCGATGGCGCTCAGCGCGGCCTCCTGGGAGAAGCCCCACTTGGGGTCGAACCCGCCCACCGTCTTGCGGTCCAGCCACGAGGTGAGCGACTCGTTGAGCCAGATGTCGTTCCACCAGTGGCAGGTGACCACGTTGCCGAACCAGTAGTGGCCCAGCTCGTGGCCGGCGATGGTGACGTACCACTTGCGCCGGTCGACCGTCTCCTCCTCGGGGCGGATGAGCGTCAGGGGCTGGCCCAGGGCGACGATGCCCGGGTGCTCCATGGTGCCCCAGTAGCGGGGCACCACCGCCACGTCGAGCTTCTCGTAGGGGTAGGGCTGGTCGAAGAAGTCCTCCAGCACCTGGACGATGCGGGGCGTGACGCTGGCGGCGTAGCGCGTCTCGCCGCCCCGGCCGCGCGGGACGATGAAGCGCAGCGGCGCGGCGTTGCGGCCCACGGTGCCCGCCTCCACCAGGTCGAAGGGCCCCACGACGAAGGCGACGAGGTAGCTGGGCATGGGCTTGCTGTTGGCGAACGTGATGCGCTCCAGCCCGTCCGGCAGTGTCTCCTTCGACTCGACGGGGTGGTTGGCGAGCGCCACGTCCCCGGCCTTCACCGTGAAGCTCAGCTTCCACGGCACCTTGAAGCCCGGCTCGTCGAAGCAGGGGAAGGCGCGGCGCGCGTCCACCGGCTCGAAGAAGGTGTACAGGTAGTCGAGCCCGTTCTCCTTCACCGAGTAGAGGCCGCGGCTGCGCTCGCGGTCGACCTTGCCGGTGAACGGGATGACGAGGCGGGCCTTGCCGGGCGCGAGCGGCTGGGGCAGGAGCAGGCCCAGCCGGCCGTCGCTCGCCGTGACGGCGCGGGCCTCCAGCGCGCCCGCGTCCGTCTCCACGCGCGCCGGGCCGACCTCCAGGTCCTGGCCATGCAGCCACACCTGGCGCACCGGCTCGCGCACGTCCACGTCGATGGTGACGGTGCCCGTGTACGTGGCCTCCGTCGAGAGCAGCTTCAGGTCCAGGTGGTACTGCGTGGGCCGCACGGTGTCGGCCAGCCGCAGGTCCGGAGGCTGGGGCTCGGGCCACTCCTGCTTCACGACGGGAGGAGGGGCCTCGGGGGGAGTCGTCTGGGGCGCATGACCGCAATGCAGCGAGACGAACGCGGGGACGATGAGGAGGAGGTGCCGGCGCATGGCGCCGAAACTATCGCGCCCTCCCCGTTTGGCTACCGGGAAGGGCGCGGACGGGCCTGGGCTGGGGATTCGGCGTCAGGCTCGCCAGCCTGGGATTCCCGTCCTCAGAACCGGATCAGGAAGGCATCGTAGCTGCCGGCGCTCGGGACGCCCGTCAGCGCGCCGTAGGTGTAGCCCGCGACGAACGCGTTGCCGGCGGCGTCCACGGCCACGCCGCGCGTGACCTCGATGGTGGGCGTCCCGAGCACGCGCGAGGACAGCTTCGTGCCGAGCGCGTCGAACCGGGCGAGGAACACGTCGTCCCAGCCGGCGTGCGGCAGGCCGTCGAGCGAGTCGCCGACCCGGCCGGCGAGCACGATGGTGTTGTTGGCGGCGACGGTGACGCCGTGCGCGTAGTCGGCCCCGGGCCCACCGACCAGGCGGCTCCACTGGCGGGTGCCCGCGCCGTCGTACCGGGCGAGCAGCGCGTCGAAGAGGCCGTTGGAGACGTTCCCGTCCGGCTGGCCGAAGGTGTAGCCGCTGACGTAGACGCCGCCGTCCGGGCCCACCGCCACGCCGGTGCCGTGGTCGTTGCCGGAGGCGTCCAGCTGGCGCGCCCACTGGAGCGTGCCGAGGATGTCGAGCTTCATCACGAAGATGTCGCTGCCGGTGGGCGTGGTGGTGCCGTCCATGCTGCCCGACGTCTCGCCCGCCACGTAGATGTCGTGCGAGGGTGTCACGGCGATGCCCGCGGCCACGTCGCCGTTGGGCGAGCCGTACTGCTGGAGCCAGTACGGGTTGCCGGCCGTGTCGTAGAGGGCGACGTAGACGTCGTACTGGAAGGGGTTGCCGCCGTTGACGAAGTCGCCGCCGGTGTAGCCCGCGACGAACACCTTGTCGGTCACCGCGACGGCGGTGGCGAAGTCGTCCATCTGCGTGCCGAACTGTCGCAGCCACAGGCGGTTGCCCTGGGCGTCGTACTTGGCGACGAAGGAGTCGAGGCCTCCCGCGTTCACGTAGAAGTCGAAGCCGCCGAAGGTATGGCCCACGACGTAGACGTTGCCGGCCGCGTCGGTGGCGACGGCGGTGGCGCGGTCGCGCTCCGGCGTCCCCAGCAGCCGGACCCACTGCGCGTTGCCGGCGGTGTCGTACTTCGCCACGAAGATGTCCTGGCTCCCCGCGTAGGGCTGCGCGCCCAGCGCGTTCGCCGTGTGGCCGGCGACGTAGACGCTGCCGCCGGCGACGGCCACCGCCTGCGCCTGGTCCTCGGACGTCCCGCCGAACTGGCGGGCCCAGCCCGTCGGGGAAAGCTGCGCCTCGGCTTGCAGGGACACGCCCGCCACGCAGACGGCGCCGGCCAGGCCCAACATGCTCCACAGGGATTGCTTCATCGCGGACTCCATTTCAAAGGGGAACACCTGCGCCATGGCCCGAGCGGCGGGGCGGCCCGCTCGGGAGCTGCGCTGTCCCACCATGGCGCGACATGCAAGACCATGGGACGGGGGCGCGCGGAAGATGGGTAATGAAAGACACGTGAGACAGGTCTCTGACCCGGGCGTGAGGTCTCACGGACCCCTCTGTATGTCGTGACGCAGATGCAACCGGATTGATGCGGCGAGACGTCGTGCGCCGTGGGGAGGACGTGGCGAGACGGCTCGCGGCGCGCGGGGGGACGTGGCGGGTCCGCTCGCGCGCGGGGGAGGGCTCCTGTCCGGGGAGGCCGCCTGGAGGGGGATGCAGGACAGCGGCTCGCGCGCCGGGGCGGATTGAGGGCACCGCTCGCGGGGCATAGACAGTCACGCCACGGCTCCGGGACTCGACACACGAACGAATGCCATGAAGGAGTGGTCATGAAGCGCCATGTCATGTTGCTGACCCTGGTCAGCGTGTTGGGAATCCTCGTCGCCGGCTGTGGCCCCTCGCCGGAGCGCCCCGAGCCCGAGGACGCGGTGAGCGCCCCGGAGGCCCTTCCCGACGAGGAGACCTCGTCCCAGGAGGACCCGGCCGTGGAGCAGTTCGCGCGCAACTGCAAGACGACGTGCACGGGACAGACGTCGAGCGGTGGGGCGTGCTTCGTCGTGGGCTTCGGCTCCACGACGTTCCTGGGCGGGTGCCGCAAGGCCTGCCGGTTCGCGCGGGGCGACGCCGACGCCAAGGCGACGGCCTCCGGCTGCCACCTCGCGGCGTGCAGCGACCACTGCACCTGAGTCTCCCCAGGGAGTTGGCTCAGGCGTGGGTGAAGGCCCGGGCCAGGGTCAGCACCTCCACGCGCGTGGCGCCGGCGCCGAGGAGCGCGGCGCCGGCGGCGCGCGCGGTGGCCCCGGTGGTGAAGACGTCGTCCACGAGCAGCAGCCTTGCCCCCGCCACCTCCGGGCGGGAGATGAAGGCCCCGGCGACGTTGCCGGCGCGCTCCGCTTCGTTCAGCCCCACCTGCCGTCGGGTCTCCCGCGTGCGCGTCAGCCAGCCCACTGGCGCCCGCCGTCCCAGGTGTCTGGCCAGCGCGCTGGCGAGCAGCTGCGCCTGGTCGTACCGCCGCGCGTGGTAGCGGCGCGTGTGCAGGGGGAGCGCCACCACGTGGGTGGGGGCCCGGGCCAGGAAGTCTCCCGCCTCCTCGGCCAGCAGCCGCGCGAGGGGCGCGGCCAGCTCCGGGTGGTCTTCATACTTGAAGCGGTGGATGGCCCGCGCCACCGGCCCCTCGTGGACGAACGGGGCCCAGGCCCGCTGGAACGGAGGCGGCGCGGCGCGACAGCGGGGACAGGCGTCGCGGGGAAACCTCCCGGGTTCCGAGCACGTGCGACAGCGGACCGGCGGCAGGCGTTCCACGGCCGTGTCACATGTCTCACAGAAGAATGCGGGCCCGGGCAGGACGCGCGCGCACGCGACGCACGCCGGGGGATACAGCAGCTCGAGGAGGGCGTTCAGCACGCGGACAGTGACTCCCGGTTCGCGGAGGGTGACGCGGGCCGCATGCATCCGCCGCGCCGTCTTCTCTCCGTCGAAGCCGGAGTGCGAGCGCGCCGCGCGCGCGTCCACGCCGTGGGATGCGTGTCGCGTCATGAGACACACAACGCGGGCCGCGGCTTCTGGTCGCATTTCGGCGCCGCGAGCGCTCTCACGCGCAAGGAGCGCGCGCTCGCGGCCCGAATTGTCGTGTCGATTTGCGCAATTTGTTTACAGTAGTGTCGCCGTTCACACTTCCACGTGCGGCACCCCGAGCAGGGGGTTTCACCGTAGGAGCCACACCATGAAGAAGCACATCCTTCTCGTCGCCGCGCTGTTCATGCCCGTCCTCGCGGGCGCCTCCGAGGAGTCCGTTGCCCCCGAGGCGAGCTTCGAGGAGCTCGTCAGCGAGGACCCGGCGGCCAGCGCGCTGCGCATCCCGCCGCTGCTCCCGTACTGCTGGGACATTGACGGGGACATCTGCAACGGCACGGGGCAGGTCCAGTACTGCACGGACGGCGAGTGGTCTGACTACGTCTGCACCTGCCGCATGTACTCCACGTCGAGGCGCGTCTGGGACTGCCCCGAGGTTCGCTAGTCGAGAAGGGCGCCGGAGGCGGGTTCGCGCAGCGGGCTCCCGCCTTCGTCGCTCGGAGGCCACCCGCGCCGCGCGCCGGCGCGGGGGCCCGTCTCGTCAGGGCAGCACGCCCTGCCGGTTCATCTCCTTCGACTGCGGCAGGTCCATCACCTTGCACAGCGTGGGAGCGATGTCCGCGAGGATGCCGGGCCGCAGCTTCTGGCCCCGGAACGCCGGGTGGATGAGGTGGAAGGGCACCGGGTTGAGCGTGTGCGCGGTGTGCGGCTCGCCCGTCACCGGGTCCACCATCTGCTCGCAGTTGCCGTGGTCGGCGGAGATGGCCATCACCCAGCCGTTGCGCTCGCACGCCTTGCCGAGCACGCCCAGGCACTCGTCCACCACCCGCACCGCCTGCATCGCCGCGTCCAGCCGGCCGCTGTGGCCCACCATGTCCGGGTTGGCGAAGTTCACCAGCGCGAAGTCGTACGCGCCGGAGTCCAGCCGCCGCACCAGCTCCGCCGTCACCTCGCGCGCGGACATCTCCGGCTTCAGGTCATAGGTCTTCACGTCGCGAGGGCTGGGGACCAGGTGCCGGTCCTCGCCCGGGTAGACGACCTCGCGGCCTCCGTTGAAGAAGAACGTGACGTGCGCGTACTTCTCCGTCTCCGCCGTGCGGAACTGGCGCAGCCCCTGGCGTGACAGCAGCTCCGGGAAGATGTCCTGGGGCTGGTCCGGCGCGAAGGCCACCGGCAGGTCGAAGGTCTCGTCGTACTGGGTCATGCAGACATAGCGGCCCAGCCGCAGGCCACCCCGGTCGAACTCCTTGAACTCCGGGTACGCCAGCGCCTGCGTCATCTCCCGCGCGCGGTCCGCGCGGAAGTTGAAGAAGAGGACGGTGTCGCCATCCTGGATGCGCCCCACCGGCGCGCCGTCGCCCGTGGCCAGCACCGTGGGCCTCACGAACTCGTCCGTCACCTTCTCCGCGTAGGACGCGCGGATGGCGGACAGCGCGTCCGGCGCCTTGGGGCCCTGGCCGAACACCAGGGCCTCGTAGGCCAGCCGCACGCGGTCCCACCGCTTGTCGCGGTCCATGGCGTAGTAGCGCCCGCTCACCGTGGCGATGCGCCCCGAGTGCGTCTCGTGGAGGAAGCGCTCCAGCTCCTCCACGTAGCCCAGCGCGCTCTGCGGCGGCGTGTCGCGCCCGTCGAGGAAGGCGTGGACGTAGACGTGCGGCACGCCCTTCTCCCGCGCGGCGCGCAGCAGGGCGAACAGGTGCTCCATGGACGAGTGCACGCCGCCGGGCGACACCAGCCCCAACAGGTGCAGGGCCTTGCCGTCCGCCTTCACGCCCTCCATCGCGGCGCGCAGCACCGGGTTCTGCGCCAGCTCGCCGGACTCCGCCGCGCGGTTGATGCGCACCAGGTCCTGGTAGACGATGCGCCCGGCGCCGATGTTGGTGTGGCCCACCTCCGAGTTGCCCATCTGCCCCTCGGGCAGGCCCACGGCCAGGCCCGAGGTCTGCAACTCGGTGAACGGGTAGGGGCCCGTCAGCTTGTCGAGGTTCGGGGTGCCAGCCAGCAGGATGGCGTTCGACTCACGCTCCTGGCGGATGCCCCAGCCATCCAGGATGCACAGCAGGACCTTGTGCGCGGGTTTCATGCCCGAACCCTAACCACGCGGGCGGCGGACGGGAGAGCACAAAAAGAAGCGGTGTCGGGGACCCCGGGTCCCGGGGCGGGGAGCGCGTCATTCCTCGTGGGAGCGCGTCTTGTACGTCAACACCGGGGCCAGCGTGGCCACCACCCGCGCCAGCCCCGCCTCCACCAGGTCCGTCACCACCCGGTCGATGGGCTTGTACGCCGGGGGGGCCTCCTCGAAGAGCAGGTCCTTGTTCTCGCAGACGACATGGCTCTTGAACGTCGTGCGCGTCAGGGCCTCCGCGGTGAAGCGCTCGCGCATGCGCTCGCGGGCGGCGGTGCGCGTCCACTTGCGGCCGGCGCCGTGGGCCAGGCTGTGCGCGCTGCCCGCCCCGTCCCCCTGGGGCACCACCAGGTAGCTGAGGGCGCCGCGACTGCCGGGAATCACCACCGGCCCCTCGTCCGCGGGCGCCGCGCCCTTGCGGTGCAGCCACTGGCGGCCATCCGGCCCTTGAAGCGGGGTGACGCTGTTGTGGCAGACATCCAGCACCCGCCGCCCCAGCGCGCCGATTCCGTCGAGCACCCGGCGCGCCACCAGCGCCCGGTTCGCGCGCGCCCAGGCCACCGCGTGGTCGTGCCTGGTCAGGTAGGCCCGGGCCTCGTCCGTGTCCTCCTCCAGCCCGCCCGCCGCGTGCCGGTCCACGTGGGCCCGGAGGATGGCCTCGCCCAGCCCACGCGAGCCGGAGTGGACCAGGAGCAGCAGCCGGTCCGCCGACAGCCCCAGCGCCGCGAACGCCTCCGCGTCGTGCACCGTCTCCACCCGCTGCACCTCCGCGAAGTGGTTGCCGCCGCCCACCGTGCCCAGCGCCGCCTCGAAGCCCGTGGGCCTCACCCCGTGCTCCGCGAGGAAGCCCTCCGCGTCGCCGCTCCAGCTCCCCTCGACGTCCAGCTTCGCCGCCCACCGCTCCGCCTTCGCCTTGCGCGCCGGCAGCCCCACGTCCCACAGCCCCATGCCACAGCCGATGTCGTTGCCCACCAGGTAGGGATAGAAGCGGCCCTGGGAGGTGAAGGCGGCGCCCACCGGCGCGCCCTTGCCGGGGTGCAGGTCCGGCAGGCCCACCGCCAGCCGCATGCCGGGCAGCCGCGACACGGCCTCCAGCTGTTTCACCGCCTCTCCCTCCACCCACGATTGGGGCGACGCGATGATGCGCACCTGGGCGTGCGCGTGGAGGGAGGCGGGGTCGGAGGAGGGGGCGGTGCTCATGATGGGGGCGCAGACGCCTCCCGCGCGCGGCGCCTGACGCCCCGCCCGGGGGGGCCCGCCCGCCTACTTGTGGTACGGCTCGCCCTTCAGGATGGTGAACGCCCGGTAGAGCTGCTCCACGAGCACCACGCGCGCCAGCCGGTGGGGCAGCGTCATCTTCGACAGCGACAGCGTCAGGTTCGCCGCGTCGCGCACGCGCGTGTCCAGGCCCTCGTCCCCGCCGATGACGAACAGCAGGTCCTTGGCGCCCGTCTGCGCCTTGGCGACGTAGCGGCTGAGCTCCACCGAGTCGAGCAGCGCGCCGCGCTCGTCGAGCGCCACCAGCAGGTCCTGGGGCTTGCGCTTGTCGAGGATGGCGTCGGCCTCGGCGGCCTTCGCGTCGCCGGGCTTGAGCTTGCGGCCGCTCGCCTCGGACAGCTCCACCAGCTCGAAGCGGGTGTAGTGCGTCAGGCGGCGGGCGTACTCCTGGACCGCCGGCTCGTACAGGCCCGAGCGGTCCTTGCCGATGGAGAGCAGGCGGACCTTCAGGAGAGCTTCTCCCGCGCGGTGTCCGCCCAGAGCCCCTCGAAGTCGTAGTGCGCGCGCAGCTCGGTGCGGAACACGTGCGCCACCACCTCGCCGTAGTCGAGCAGCACCCAGCCGCCCGACTCCGTGCCCTCCGTGCTGAGGGCGCGCACCGGCGCGTCGCCCTTCTTGAGCTCCACCTGGACGTTCTCCGCCATGGCGAGCACCTGGCGGTCCGTCTCCGCCGACGTCACGACGATGTAGTCCGCGTAGGACGTCTTGCCCCGCACGTCGAGGATGACGACGTCCTCGCCCTTCTTGTCGACCAGCAGCTGGCCGATGCGGTGCGCCAGCGCCTTCGCCTGCGGGTTCTCCTCCGGGCCCGCCTTCTGCTGCGGGACGACCGGGAGCTTCGCCTTCTTGCGCGCCGGAGCCCGGCCCGCCGTCTTCTTCCTCGCCGGCGCCTTCGCGGCCGGCGCCTTGCCCTTGCCCTTGCCCGCGGATGACTTCTTCGCGGCGCGGGACGGGGTGGCGCGGGGGCTCTTCGGCTTCCGGGTGCCTGTCTTCTTCTTCGTGGCCATGTGGGGCGCACCCTACCGCACCCTTGGCAACGCGCCATGGGTCCTCTAAGGGGATGTCCATGAGCGACGCCCGGCTGGAACAGTTCAAGAAGATGGTGGCGGACTTCCCGGACTCCCCCATGAGCCACTTCTCCCTGGGGAAGCTCTACCTGGAGCGCAAGCAGTACGCGGAGGCCGCCGCCGCCCTGGAGAACGCGGTGCGCCTGGATGCGACCTATGCCGCCGCGCTGGTGGCCCTGGGGGACGCGCTGGCGGGCGCCGGCCGCGCGGACCGCGCGCGCGAGGTGCTCACCCAGGCCCGCGAGCACGCCCTCGCCCAGAACCACCCGGGCCTCGCCGAGGAGATCGACGAGCGCCTCTCCGACCTGGGCTGACGCGTCCCCGGGGCCCTCAGTCCCGCCAGGTGACGCCCACCCCGAACACCTGGCGCGTGTAGGACAGGCCGTTGCGAGGCAGCCGGGTGCTCCACAGCCCCCAGCTCACCTCCAGGTCGACCCGGGCGGATACGGGCCGGGCCAGCTTGAGGGACAGCGAGTCCTGGCCCTCGTCCTCCTCGACCAGGATGATCTCCGGCGAGAGGAAGATGCCGTCCGGGTAGCGGGTGAAGCCCAGCGAGCCCTGCGCCAGCAGCGTCATCCGCCAGGGCAGGCGCACGCCCGCGCTGCCCACGACGCGGTGGCGCAGCAGCGTCTCTCCGAAGCTGTTGGAGGACGACTCCTGGTACGAGTACGTCAACCCCAGCGCCACCGGCCCCCGGTAGTTGTAGGAGAGCCCCGCGGTGAGCGCGCCGTCCTCGCGGCGGCCGAGCACCGAGCCGACGGCCCCGGGCCGGGCGCGCGCCGGGGTGCCGAAGCGGCGCGTGCCCAGGTCCCCGAACAACGACAGGCTGTGGCGCCGGTCGAAGCGGTAGCGCCCCAGGAAGCCCAGCTCCGGGCCGCCGAAGTTGGCCGTGGCGTCCGGGCGGTACACGAAGCGGCGCGCCCCCGCCCGCACGCGCAGCGCCAGCCGCGCGTCCGGGGCGTACTCGGCGAAGAGGCTGGCCCCCAGGTCGGAGTAGTCCCGCGAGCCGCCGCGCCGGTCCTTGGCGTGGCCCTCCACGCCCACGCCGAACTCGGAGCCCAGCGCGAGCGAGCCCTCCAGCGCCCCCGCCTGGATGAGGGTGTCCTCGTCGGCGAAGTCCAGGTACTTGCGCGCCCCCAACTCGTAGCGCCCCACCAGCTGGGCGCGCTCGAAGGTGGCCCGTCCCTCGGCGGAGCCCAGCACGCTGAGCGCCACGTCCGCGCCGGGCGCGCGCTGGGCCGCGTCGACGAAGTCCCGGGGCGCGTTGGTGTCCACCAGCAGCCGCGCCGTGCCCTTCAGGGCCCCCTCCCACTCGACGGCGGACGCACCCCGGGCCGTCAGGACCAGCGCGACGACGAGCG
>Ga0164243_10013018_pt1 | contig 11734 bp, 8 predicted proteins | sample OricompcompostOP_FD_108781 | JGI IMG/M metagenome (GOLD analysis project Ga0164243, IMG submission 108781) | Organic Plus compost microbial communities from Emeryville, California, USA - Original compost - Organic plus compost (OP) | ecosystem: Engineered > Solid waste > Mixed feedstock >...
CTTCAGCTTGCGCGTCTTGCGCTTGCCCTTGCCCATGTTGGAGAACAGGTTCTGCAACTGGTTGGTCATCTCCTCCATGCCGGGCGGCGCCATGATTTCCACGCCGGCCGGGACGTCGGCCACCTCGATGTCGATTTCCTTGTCGTCCAGCTGGCCTTCGCGCAGGCGCTTGCGGAACAGCTGGCGGGTGTTGGAGTCCTCGCGCGCCGGCTCGTCGCCGAAGCCCGCGGTGCGCGCCGGCGGCAGCAGGGCATCGAGGATGCGTTCCTCGGCGGCGTCTTCGGCGCGGTACTTGACCTTCTGCACTTCCTGCTCGCGGAGCATCTTGATGGCGGCGTCGGCCAGGTCGCGGATGATCGACTCGACGTCGCGGCCGACGTAGCCCACCTCGGTGAACTTGGTCGCTTCCACCTTGATGAACGGGGCGTTGGCCAGCTTGGCCAGGCGCCGGGCGATCTCGGTCTTGCCGACGCCGGTGGGGCCGATCATCAGGATGTTCTTCGGCGTCACCTCGGCGCGCAGCTCGGCCGGCAGCTGCATGCGCCGCCAGCGGTTGCGCAGGGCGATGGCCACGGCGCGCTTGGCGTCGTCCTGGCCGATAATGTGGCGGTTGAGTTCGTGGACGATCTCGCGGGGAGTCATGGACATTTGTTCGGCTACTCCGGAGCGACAGGGCCTCAGACGGCGCTGTCGAGCTCCTCGATGGTGAGGTTCTGGTTGGTGAACACGCAAATGGAGCCGGCGATGTTCAGCGCCGTTTCGGCGATCTCGCGGGCGGACATGGCGTCATCGGCCTTTTGCAGCAGGGCCATGGCCGCGGCCTGGGCGAAGCCGCCGCCGGAGCCCATGGCGATCAGGCCGTGCTCGGGTTCGACCACGTCGCCGTTGCCGGTGATGATCAGCGAGGCGTCCTTGTTGGCCACCGCCAGCATGGCTTCCAGGCGGCTCAGGGAGCGGTCGGTGCGCCAGTCCTTGGCCAGCTCGACGGCGGCGCGGACCAGGTGCCCCTGGTGCTTTTCAAGCTGCTGCTCGAAGCGTTCGAAAAGGGTGAAGGCGTCGGCGGTGGCGCCGGCGAAACCGGCCAGCACCTGGCCGTGGTAGAGGCGGCGGACCTTCTTCGCGTTGCCTTTCATGACGGTGTTGCCAAGGGAAACCTGGCCGTCGCCGCCCATGACGACTTTGCCGTTGCGGCGGACAGAAACGATAGTGGTCAAGGGGGAGTTCTCCACACAGCGGGGCATTGGTGCCCGAATGCGGAGTCATATGGGGATGAAGGACGCGGCCTTCAAGGCAGGGCGACGGACGCGCCTTGAAGGCGGTGTCCTGCGGGCGCCGCGCGAGCCCGCCCAAGGCGGGCCCGCGCGGGGCTTCAGCGGGTCTGGCGCTGCTGTAACAGCAGGTTGCTGAAGCCGTTGGCCGACAGTTGTTTCTGCGCCGCGGAAACCTGCGAGCGGTCGCTGAACGGGCCGACCATCACCCGGTACCAGGTCTCGTCGCGCACCGCGCCGGATTCCACCCGCGCGCTCTGGCCGAGGAGGATCACCTGGGCGCGCACGCGGTCGGCGTCGGCCTGCTTGCGGAACGAACCGGCCTGCAGGAAGAACTGGGTGGCGGCCACCGCCGGCGGGGCGATCGGCTTGCTCGCCGGGGCCGTGGCCGGCGGCGTGGCCTTGGCCTGGGCGGCCGGTTGCTGCGCCGTTGCCGGTTGCGGCGGCGTGGCCGGCTTGACCACCGCCGGCGGCGGAACCTGGCCGTTGAGCGCGGCCTGGGCGCGGGCGGCGTCGATCTTCGCCGCTTCCTCCGGGGTGCTGACCACCGTCGGCGTCTGCGGCTTCTCCGGCACGGCTTCCGGCGGCACCACCACTTCCGAGCCCGGCAGCAGGGTGTAGAAGTCGTACTTGGGCTTCACCGCGATGGCCGCCGGCGGCTGCGCCGGCGTGGCCGGCTTGGCGCCCTGGGCGATGCCCGGCTTCTGCTGCTCGGGCTTCTCCCGGCGCACGTCGTTGCGGCCCGGTTCCAGCTTCGTCAGGAACATGATGAAGCCGCCGATGGCAAGGCCTGCGACCAGCCACACCCAGCCGGGGACCGAGGTCTTCTTGGCCGGGGCCTGGTAGCGGCTGGCGCCGCGCTTGGGAGCGGGTTTCTTCTTGGCCATGGAGGGTTACATGCGTTCCAGGGTTTCCAGGCCCAGCAGTTCCAGGCCCTGCTTGAGGGTGCGGCCCGTCAGTGCGGCCAGTTTCAGGCGGCTTTCCTGCTGCTCCGGGGTCTGCGCGGCGAGGATCGGGCAGTGCTCGTAGAAGCTGGAGAACAGCCCGGCCAGTTCGTACAGGTAGGCGCAGAGGATGTGCGGCACGCCCTTGAGCGCGACATTGTTGAGCAGGTCGCCGAACTGCGCCAGCTGGGCGGCCAGGGCCTGCTCCTGCGGGGCTTCCAGGACGATCTTGCCGCCGACTTCGTCATAGCCCTTGCCCAGCTTGCGGAAGATGCTGGCCACGCGGGTGTAGGCATAGAGCAGGTAGGGCGCGGTGTTGCCCTCGAAGCTGAGCATCTGCTCGAAGTTGAAGCTGTAGTCGCTGGTACGGTGCTTCGACAGGTCGGCGTACTTCACCGCGCCGATGCCCACGGCATGGGCGATGTGGCGCAGTTCGTCCTCGCCCAGCTCGGGGTTCTTGGCCTTCACCAGGGTGTAGGCGCGTTCCTCGGCCTCGTCGAGCAGGTCGATCAGCTTCACGGTGCCGCCGTCGCGGGTCTTGAACGGCTTGCCGTCGGCGCCGTTCATGGTGCCGAAGCCCATGTGCTCCAGGTCCATGCCGGCCGGGACGAAGCCGGCGCGGCGCGCCACCTCGAACACCTGCTGGAAGTGCAGGGCCTGGCGCTGGTCGACGAAGTACAGCACGCGGTCGCAGTGCAGCACCTTGTTGCGGTAGCGCATCGCCGCCAGATCGGTGGTGGCGTACAGGTAGCCGCCGCCGGCCTTCTGTACGATCACCGGCAGCGGGTTGCCTTCTGCGTTCTTGAACTCGTCGAGGAACACGCACAGGGCGCCGTCGTCCTCGGTCAGCAGGCCCTTGGCCTTGAGTTCGTCGACCACGTTGGCGAGGTCGTCGTTGTAGGCGCTCTCGCCCTTGACGTCGGCCATGGTCAGCTTCACGCCCAACTGGTCGTAGACCTTCTGGCAGTGCGACAGGGAGATTTCGTTGAAGCGCGTCCACAGGCGCAGGCACTCGGCATCGCCGGCCTGCAGCTTGACCACCAGTTCGCGGGCGCGGTCGGCGAACTCGGCGGACTCGTCGAAGCGCTTCTTGGCAGCGCGGTAGAAGACTTCCAGGTCGTGCAGTTCGGCCTGGGCGTCCACCGGCTGCTCTTCCAGGTAGGCCAGCAGCATGCCGAACTGGGTGCCCCAGTCGCCCACGTGGTTCTGCCGGATCACGGTGTCGCCGAGGAACTCCAGCACCCGGGCCACGGCGTCGCCGATGATGGTCGAGCGCAGGTGGCCGACGTGCATCTCCTTGGCCAGGTTCGGCGAGGACAGGTCCACCGCCACGCGCTGCGCCGGGCCGGCCTTGCGCACGCCCAGGCGGTCGTCGCCCAGGGCGGCGTCGAGGCTGGCGGCCAGCCAGGCCTGGTCCTGGAAGAAGTTGAGGAATCCGGGGCCGGCGATCTCCACCTTGGCCACCTGCGGGTTGGCCGGCAGCGCGGCGACCAGCTTGGTGGCCAGGTCGCGCGGCTTCATGCCGGCGGGCTTGGCCAGCATCATGGCGATGTTGCTGGCGTAGTCGCCGTGGCTGCGGTCCTTGGTGGTCTCGACCTGGATGTCCGGGCTCAGCCCGGCCGGCAGGGTGCCGTCCTCGACGAGGCTGGCGAGGGCGTGCTGGATCAGCTGGCGGATGGTGTCTTTCATGGCGTTTCTCCGTGCTCGCGCGCGACTCGGGGCGCTCGACCGCATATCTGGCTCAGAACCGCGCATTATCGGTGCCTGAAGGGCGCAGCAGCAAGCCGTAAGCTTAAAGCTACAAGCAAAAGCCCATCTGGACCTTGATTTGCCCCAGTCAGATCGCTGCTTTTGCTTTTTCCAGCTTCCAGCTGCTCTTTCTAGAACAAATCGATCGGATCGACGTCCAGCGACCAGCGCACCTGGCGCCCGCCGGGCATGCTTTCGAGGATCGGCAGCCAGCACGACAGCAGGCGGTGCAGCGGCACGCGGGCGCTGCTCATCAGCAGCAGCTGGGCGCGGAAGCGGCCGGCGCGGCGTTCCATGGGCGCCGGCACCGGGCCGAGCAGCTCGACGTCGCTGCCCAGTTGCGCCTGCAGGCGCTCGGCTTCGGCGCAGGCTTCTTCGAGGAAGCCTTCGGCCTGGCCCGGCTTGTGCGCCTCGGCGCGCAGCAGGGCCAGGTGGCAGAACGGCGGCAGGCCGGCTGCGCGGCGCTCGGCCAGGGCCTGGTCGGCGAAGGCGAAGTAGCCCTGCTCGGTGAGTTGCACCAGCAGCGGGTGGTCGGCCAGGTGCGTCTGGATCAGCACCCGGCCGGGCTCCTCGGCGCGGCCGGCGCGGCCGGCGACCTGGACGATCTGCTGGGCCATGCGCTCGCTGGCGCGGAAGTCGGCGGAGAACAGCCCGCCGTCGGCGTCGAGGATGGCCACCAGGGTGACGCGCGGGAAGTGGTGGCCCTTGGCGAGCATCTGGGTGCCCACCAGGATGCACGGCTCGCCCTTGTTGATGGTGGCGAACAGGTCGCGCATGGCGTGCTTGCGCGAGGTGCTGTCGCGGTCGATGCGCAGCACCGGGTAGTCGGGGAAGAGGATGCGCAGGCGCTCCTCGGCGCGCTCGGTGCCGGCGCCGACCGGGCGCAGGTCCAGTTGGCCGCACTTGGGGCACTGGCGCGGCGGGCGCTCGCGGTGGTCGCAGTGGTGGCAGCGCAGCTCGCCGGAGCCCTGGTGCAGCGTCATGCGCGCATCGCAGCGCGGGCACTGGCTGATCCAGCCGCAGTCGTGGCACAGCAGGGTCGGGGCGAAGCCGCGGCGGTTCAGGTACACCAGCACCTGCTGGCCGGCGCCGAGGGTTTCGCCGATGGCCCGTTGCAGCGGCATCGACAGGCCGGCGTCCAGTGGCAGGCTCTTCACGTCCAGGCGCTGGAACTTCGGCGCCTGGGCGCCGCCGGCGCGCTGCGTCAGGCGCAGCAGGCCGTAGCGGCCGCTGGCGGCGTTGTGCAGGCTTTCCAGCGAGGGCGTGGCCGAGCCCAGCAGGATCGGCACCTTCTCCAGGCGCGCGCGCACCAGGGCCAGGTCGCGGGCGTGGTAGCGCAGGCCTTCCTGCTGTTTATAGGAAGCGTCGTGCTCCTCGTCGATGATGATCAGCCCGGGGTTCTTCAGCGGGGTGAACAGCGCCGAGCGGGTGCCGATGACGATGTCCGCCTCGCCGTCGCGCGCCGCCAGCCAGGCGTCCAGGCGCTCGCGGTCGGTCAGCGCCGAGTGCAGCAGGGCGATGCGCGCGTTGAAGCGGCGCTCGAAGCGGCTCAGCGTCTGCGGGCCTAGGTTGATCTCCGGGATCAGCACCAGCGCCTGCTTGCCGGCCTCCAGCACCTGGTGGATCAGCTGCAGGTAGACCTCGGTCTTGCCGCTGCCGGTGACGCCGGCCAGCAGGTAGCTGTGGAAGGCGCCGAAGCCGGCGCGCACCGCTTCGCAGGCGGCGCGCTGCTCGGCGTTGAGCGGCAGCTCGGCCTGGGCCAGCCAGCCGCCGTGGTGTTCCGCCGGCACGTGGCGGCGGCTCTCCAGCGTGGCCAGGCCCTTTTCCACCAGCAGGTCGAGGCTGTCCTTGTTGATGCCCAGTTGGCTCAGCAGTTCATGGAGCACGCCGTGGGGGTGCTGCTGCAGCGTCTGCAGGGCCTGGCGCTGGCGCGGCGCGCGGGCCAGGCGCGGATCGTCCAGGCGCGCGCCGGGGACGGCGAGCCAGAAGCGCTGCACCCGCGCCTCGGCCGGCTCGCCCTGGCGCAGTAGGTTGGGCAGCGCCCAGGACAGGGTGTCGCCGAGGCTGTGCTGGTAGTACTGCGCGGTCCAGCGGCACAGCTCCAGCAGGTGCGCCGGCATCGGCGGCTCGCGGTCGAGCACGGCCAGCGCCGGGCGCAGCTTGTCCTCGGGCACTTGCGAGCTGTCCGCCAGTTCCACCAACACGCCGACGATCTCGCGGCGGCCGAAGGGCACGCGCAGGCGCACGCCGGGCTGCAGGCGGCCGGGGTCGAGCCCGCGCGGCGGCAGGTAGTCGAACAGGCGGCGCAGCGGCGAGGGCAGGGCGAGGCGCAGGATGCTGGGTCGGGGCACGCTGTGGGCTTTCCGGGGCGTGGTGAGGCGGCGATCTTAGCACGGGCCGCGGCGACGGTCGGTCGGCGCCCCGACTTGCGCTGGCGGAAGTCTCTGGTATGATCCACGCCCTTAATTTGCGTGCGGTGCCCGGTAAAAGATCCCGCCCGCGGTCCTCGAAGGCCGTGGCTCGGCTTCTGCCAGAGACTGGGTGGCGGCACACCAACCAGAGGAAGACATCATGAAACCGGAAATCCATCCCGCGTACGAAGAAATCGAAGCTACCTGCAGCTGCGGCAACGTGATCAAGACCCGTTCGACCCTGTGCAAAGGCATCCACCTGGACGTCTGCTCCGAATGCCACCCGTTCTACACCGGCAAGCAGAAAGTCGTGGACACCGGCGGCCGTATCGATCGCTTCAACCAGCGCTTCGCCATGTTCGGCGGCAAGAAGTAAGAGCGATTTCCGGAAAAGCCCCGATGGCCTTTCCCGATCTGCTGAAAAAGGCGCCCCTGCGGGGCGCCTTTTTTGTGCTCGCGATTTGCCTGGGCGCACCGGCCCTGGCGGCGTCCTGCCCGGCGCCCAGCGACGCCGGCACGGTGCGCGTGGCGCGGGTGGTGGATGGCGACACCCTGAAGCTGGCCGATGGCCGCAACGTGCGCCTGATCGGCGTCAACGCCCCGGAGCTGGCCCACGGCGGGCGCAGCACCGAGCCCTTCGCCGAGGCCGCGCGGCAACGCCTGCAGGCGCTGGTGGCGGCCAACGACGGCGAATTAGGGTTGCAGCTCGGACGCCAGGGCAAGGACCATTACGGCCGCATCCTGGCCCACCTGTACGACCGCCAGGGGCGCAACATCGAGGCGCAATTGCTGGCCGAGGGCCTGGGCTACCTGGTGGCGGTGGCGCCCAACACCGAGCTGACCGCCTGCCAGCAGGCCGCCGAGCGCGAGGCGCGCAAGGCCGGCCGTGGCCTGTGGAAACGTCCGCCGGTGCAGGACGCGCAATCCCTGCGCCAGAGCGGCTTCGTCATCGTCCGCGGGCGCGTCGCCCAGGTGCAGCGCAACCGCGGTGGCCTGTGGCTGGAGATGGACGGTTCGCTGGTCCTGCGGATCGAGCCTAAGCTGTTGAAAGCGTTCGATAAGCGCACGCTGGAGGCGCTGCCCGGGCGCACCCTGGAAGCGCGCGGCTGGGTGATCGACCGCGCCGCGCGCGGCGCCGTGAAACCGGGGCAGGCACGCTGGATGCTGCCCATCACCGACCCGGCCATGCTGGAGCTGCTGCCATGACCAAGACAAGGATGCTGTTGCTCACCTGCCTGTTCGCCCTGAGCGGCGTGCTGGGCGGCTGCGCGGTCAACCCCGCCACCGGCGAGACCGACTTCGTCACCATGAGCGAGCAGGACGAGCTGGCCCTCGGCCGCCAGGCCAGCCAGGAGGTGGCCAAGCAGTACCCGCGCTACGCCGACGAGAAGCTCCAGGCCTACGTGCAGCAGGTGGGCGAGCGCGTCGCCCGGGTCGGCGACCGGCCCACCCTGCAGTACCGCTTCACCGTGGTCGACAGCCCCGACATCAACGCCTTCGCCCTGCCCGGCGGCTACATCTATATCCACCGCGGGCTGATGGCCTACCTCAATTCCGAAGCCGAGCTGGCCGCGGTGCTGGGCCACGAGATCGGCCACGTTACCGCCCGCCACAGCGTGCGCCAGCAGAGCCAGGCCAGCGCCTGGAACGTGCTCGGCGCGGCCGTGGCCATCGGCACCGGCGTCAGCGCCGCCGGCGACCTCACCAACGTCCTCGGCACCGCCGTGGTGCGCGGCTACGGCCGCGACATGGAGCTGCAGGCCGACGGCCTGGGCGCCAAGTACCTGGCCCGCGCCGGCTACGACCCCAAGGCGATGATCCAGGTGGTGCGGGTGCTGAAGAACCAGGAGGACTACGCCCGCCAGGTCGCCCAGGCCAAGGGCGAGGCGGTGCAGCCGGTGGGCTACCACGGGCTGTTCGACACCCATCCGGACAACGACCGGCGCCTGCAGGAGGTGCTGGGCCCGGCCCAGGCCCTGGCCGGCGGCCAGCAGGAGGTCGGCCGCGACCGCTACCTGAAGGCCATCGACGGCATGCCCTTCGGCGATTCCGCCGAATCCGGCATCCGCCGCGGGCAAAGCTTCTACCACGGCGAACTGGGCTTCACCCTCAGCTATCCCAGGGGCTGGGGCATGCTCAACCAGCCCACCGCGCTGATCGGCTACCCCGAGGACCAGCAGGCCTACATCGGCATGAAGCTGGTGCCGCGCGACGGCCAACTGAGCCCGCTGGAATACCTGCGCAAGGGCGCCGGCGGCCGCCTGGCCGACGAGCAGGAACTGAACCAGGCCGGCCTGAAGGGCGCCGCCGCGGTGATCCCCGGTTCGCCCGCGCGGCGCGTGGCGGTGATCTACAAGGACCAGGGCGCTTACCTGTTCGTGGGTGTGGTCAAAGGCCGCGCCTCGCTGGAAAACCGCGACGCCGAGTTCCTCTCGGTGATCCGCAGTTTCCGCCCGTTGCGCGCCGACGAACGGAAGCTGGCCGAGCCGCGGCGCCTGCAGCTGGTCCAGGCGAGGGCCGGGCAAAGCCTGGAACAGCTGGCAAAGGGCGGAAACGAGCCGGAATCTGACGCGATTTCTCGTATACGATTACTCAATGATTTGTATCCAACCGGTCAGCCAAAACCCGGGGAATGGTTGAAAATCGTGCGTTAGCAGCATTGACACCGGAGCCCTGAAGCTATCTTGGCAGGCGCTTTCTTCCCGCGTATGCTCGGTCGCCCGTCTGTCCAACAAGCAATAAAGCGGAAGTGCCAAAAATGTCTGATCTCAAGACCGCTGCCCTCGAATATCACGCGCAACCCCGCCCCGGGAAACTCAGCGTCGAGCTGACCAAGCCGACCGTCACCGCCCGCGACCTGTCGCTGGCCTACAGCCCGGGCGTGGCCGAGCCGGTCCGCGAGATCGCCCGTGACGCCGAACTGGCCTACAAGTACACCGGCAAGGGCAACCTGGTCGCGGTGATCTCCGACGGCACCGCCATCCTCGGCCTGGGCAACCTCGGCCCGCTGGCCTCCAAGCCGGTCATGGAAGGCAAGGGCGTGCTGTTCAAGCGTTTCGCCGGCATCGACGTGTTCGACATCGAGGTCGACGCCGAGAGCCCGCAGGCCTTCATCGACACCGTCAAGCGCATCTCCATCACCTTCGGCGGCATCAACCTGGAAGACATCAAGGCGCCGGAGTGCTTCGAGATCGAGCGCGCGCTGATCGAGCAGTGCGACATCCCGGTGTTCCACGATGACCAGCACGGCACCGCCATCGTCACCGCCGCCGGCATGCTCAACGCCCTGGAAATCGCCGGCAAGAACCTGGAAAGCGCGAAGATCGTCTGCCTGGGCGCCGGCGCCGCCGCCATCTCCTGCATGAAGCTGCTGGTGAGCATGGGCGCCAAGGTCGAGAACATCTACATGATCGACCGCCAGGGCGTGATCCACGCCGGCCGCACCGACCTGAACCAGTACAAGGCGGTGTTCGCCACCGAGACCGACAAGCGCACCCTGGACGATGCCCTCGACGGCGCCGACGTGTTCGTCGGCCTGTCCGGCGCCAACCTGCTCAGCGCCGAAGGCCTCAAGCGCATGGCGCCGAACCCGATCGTCTTCGCCTGTTCCAACCCGGACCCGGAGATCAAGCCGGAACTGGCCCACGCCACCCGCAACGACGTGATCATGGCCACCGGCCGTTCGGACTACCCGAACCAGGTGAACAACGTGCTGGGCTTCCCCTTCATCTTCCGCGGTGCCCTGGACGTGCGCGCCACCCGCATCAACGAAGAGATGAAGATCGCCGCCGCCCTGGCCCTGCGCGACCTGGCCAAGGAGCCGGTGCCCAAGGACGTGTGCGAGGCCTACGGCGTGTCGTCCCTGGAGTTCGGCCGCGAGTACATCATCCCGAAACCCATGGACAAGCGTCTGATCACCGTGGTCTCCGATGCCGTGGCCAAGGCCGCCATCGAGAGCGGCGTGGCTACCCTGCCGTATCCGAAGCACTATCCGCTGCAGTCGGTGGAAGACGTGTTCAAGGGCTGACCGGGCCGCTCTCTTCGGCTTGAGGCCGAAGGTGAAAGCGCCGTTTCTTCCGTGAGGGGGGAACGGCGTTTTCGTTTCTGGGGCTTTGTAGGAGCGAGCTTGCTCGCGAAGGGGGGCCCCCGGTGATTCCGCTGCCTTGGCTTGGCTCCGCTCCCTCTCCCTAACCCTCGGCTGCGCGCCCCGCCCTGAAGGGAGAGGGGACCGTTCGGAGTGCGCTGATGCTTCGGCGTTGGCCGGCGAGCACAGGGACTACCGGCTGAAACCAAGCCTTCTCTCGGCACGGACTAGCCCCCTCTCCCTCTGGGAGAGGGCTGGGGTGAGGGATGCGGAGCCAACCCGAAACACCTCCGCCACCGGGAGCTCCATTCGCGAGCAAGCTCGCTCCTACGAAAAGCCGTGCCCACCCGGACGCTGGGCGCGGCCTCTAAACACCCTGCAACAGCCTGCCGCAGGCATCCCGGGGCAGGGGACTATGCTGTAGGAAGGCGCCGCCCCTTCATTCGCCCGCGGCGCCGCTTCGGTCCTGGCCGGGGAGGCGTGCCATGCTCACGCTGTTTCGCCGCTGCGCTTTGCTCCTGCTGCTGTTCGCGGCCGGGGCGCTGGCGGCCCCGCCGGCGGTGGTGCTGACGGTGGACGGGGCCATCGGCCCGGCGACTTCCGACTACGTGGTGCGCGGCCTGCAACGCGCCGTGGACGAGGGCGCGCCTCTGGTGGTGCTGCGCATGGACACCCCCGGCGGGCTGGACAGCGCCATGCGAGACATCGTCAAGGCGATCCTCACCAGCCCCATCCCCGTGGTCGGCTACGTCGCCCCCAGCGGCGCGCGGGCGGCCAGCGCCGGCACCTACATCCTCTATGCCTGCCACCTCGCCGCCATGGCCCCGGGGACCAACCTTGGCGCCGCCATCCCGGTGCAGATCGGCGCGCCCGGCGCCCCGGAAAAGCCCCAGGGCAAGGACGGCAAGCCCGCCGTCAGCGAGGAAGACACCCTCAAGCGCAAGCAGGTCAACGACGCGGCGGCCTACATCCGTGGCCTGGCGCAACTGCGCGGGCGCAATGCCGAGTGGGCCGAGCGCGCGGTGCGCGAGGCGGTCAGCCTGTCCGCCGAGGAAGCCGTGAAGCAGAAGGTGGTCGACCTGCAGGCCGGCGACCTCGACCAGTTGCTGCGCGCCATCGACGGGCGCAAGGTGCAGGTGGCGGGGCAGGTGGTGGGCATCCACAGCGCCGGCCTCGCCTGGGTCGAGCACCAGCCCGACTGGCGCACCCGCCTGCTGGCGGTGATCACCGACCCCAGCGTAGCGCTGCTGTTGCTGATGATCGGCGTGTACGGGCTGA